>Ga0247758_1000825_pt1 | contig 26364 bp, 37 predicted proteins | sample UWRJL156409C4_FD_180950 | JGI IMG/M metagenome (GOLD analysis project Ga0247758, IMG submission 180950) | Plant litter microbial communities from Arlington Agricultural Research Station in Wisconsin, United States - UWRJ-L156-409C-4 | ecosystem: Environmental > Terrestrial > Plant litter >... | reverse complement strand
TTCGTTATTTTGCGGGCTAGGATTGGTTATGTGCCGTTTCCTTGTGGTACCCAAGACAATATAGAAGAAATATGAATAATATACGCAGATCATATGAATAAGAATTTGACTCCGGAGATTCAATATTCCCTCGATGATAGACGTTGGAACCTGCTTTCTGTGAATCAAGAAGTGCCTTCTCGACGAAATAGGGGTAATTCGATGACCAGGGTTAGGGCTATTGGTGGCAATTTATTGTTGAGACGGTTAACGACCAGCCCTTTGCTGTCGAATAACGTGCCAACCACTCGGCCGAGAGTCTAACGAACCCTGTCGCTGCCGCTTCCGATCAACGGCAGTTGTTTTGACACTTCTACGTTACCCTCTCGCATCTTCTCGCATCCGCTTGTCCTACAGTGCCGCTATATTCCGAGTACCGACTGCGTTTCTAGTCGAATGCCGCTTCGGGCAATCAGCAACTCTGATGCTCCACGGCTTGGTTCGTGTCTTGAAGCGTACAAATCACCTACCAGGGTGCTACTTGTCCCGCGCCAGGGTTGCATCCAAGTGGGCATTACTGTCGAGCGGCTCAACTTTGAACCCCAACCCCCACCGTCGTCAGTTTAGGGCTGTTAACCGGCAAACGAATTCCAACATGGGCGAGAACATAATGCCGGAGGAGGTGCCTTTCCCCTTGACCGAGGTTGACAAGTGGGTTCTTTCACAAACCGATGAAGAATATACATACCACACTTGGGATGAGCTATGTGAAGTCATTGGTATGGACCGCCTCGACTTTGTACAATGATCTGCTCTAACGCTATCCCAGAGAGCAATGAGCTCCAAGTCCTCAAGCGCAAGCCGTCCGATCTTCGGCGGTATATGAAGTGGACCGCTGAGACCAAGGCGGAATATGGTAACATGACGAACTACCTCCTTGCGCATCGCCTGCCCAAAGCCTGGGGGACACCGCCTTTCACGCCCGTATCCCAGAAACCTTTCGAGGACCCTTCCGACTACCGGGTACTAATCAATGACTGGCCATATGGCTTCACACCTGGGATAACCCACATGGTTGTCTGGACTCGGACTACAATACCGACCGACTCAGGCAAAGGTGACATGACCCCGGAGAGCCGAGACTTGGTGGCTGCGTTCGTGAAGCGGTACTTCGTAGATCGCCTCGGACCAGGCGGCGAGGACCGTGTTGTATTCTTCAAGAACTGGGTATCTCTCCAAAGTGTGCGGGCTCTTGAACACGTCCACGTGTTGGTAAAAGATGTCGACCCCAAGATCATTGACGAATGGACAAGGGGGCGGGCATGGCATCAAGAACCGGTATAGTGTAGGATATATCTGCACCAAGACCCACAGGATGTTGAAGAATAGAGAATCCGCCAAAATAATCTTAAGCCGCTGCTCGGCGCTGCTTCCGATTTCCCGCGGGAGCTCCCGTGCCCGCACCCGCACCGTTCATTCCACCGCCACCCATTCCAGAAGCCATCTGCTTGGCAGCTGATGCAACTCCAAAGAGCTTGTAGGCGCCGAAGACGGGAACAATCAACCACATAAACCAAGCCCAGTTTCCGAACAGAGCCACAAGAATGGCGGCTGCCCAGGTCACCCAGATGACGTCGAACATGTACTCGGTGAGGCCTTGGGCAGCGAGATCCTCCCCAGACTTCTTGAGCGCGTGCGTGGTGGGGTCATAACTGGGACGTCCAGACCACTCCAAGAAGCCCTGGCAAACAAAGCTGGGGACCGAAGCCAGGAACCACCAAAAGAGGGACCGCGATCGGAAGAGAAAGTGGAGGGCGAGGAAGATAATGTTGACGGCGAGCGATCCGATGTGCAGGTTATTGAGCGTGGCCGAATTAGACTTGGCACGGTCCTTGCGAGCTTTCTGAGCCATGATGATGAGAGATCCCTAGTAGGTGATGTGGTTTTGAGCTGAACTCTTTATGCCAGTGTAAAGGTGACGTGGTGTCTTGAGGTCGAGGCTCAGGATGGAAGCTTGAATGAGATTTGGACGGAATGGCAAGGGTGTCAATGTGGGCCCCACACCTGAGCCACCTTGGCTTGAAGAAAGTCTCCGATGAGCATTCCAAGACAAGAGAAGCTCTTGATGCTAATCGCATCTGAAAGATGCAACTTATAGCACTTCGCCTATCGAGAGCTCTATGTTCATTTGTTCTTGACGTCAATCTCAGCTCAACCTGCCTCATCCAAAGTCTGCCCGGTGTCACGGGCCTCTTCGAAAGGGGAGGCTGAAGCGCCATTTAACTCGTGGCTGGGATCGGTGGCTGACTTTGGGGTTGCTCGGCAGGTCCAACCGCCCTGTGTTCGCCCCAGCCAATCATTTGCGCGCTTCGCCATCAACATCGCGAGACAGCAGCCAAAGGGACTCTTGACGCTCGTCGATTCCACCACATTCTGCCATTCTCGCTGGCTCAAAGTCTGGGGCTGGAATCCTCTTTCGCTATTGGACTTGCATTCCGTCGAGGAAGTCATGCATTTGGCCCGCTAGAGCATTTGACAAGACCTTTTCAGTGTCTGCAAATGCTTGTTTTTTTCCTGGAGGACCCAAGAGGCGACTGTTGAGGCGAGCGATTTGACCTGGCATTTGCAATCCACAACGTCGCGACCCGGTCGAAGGGCCTTTTGCTTTCGACACGACATTTCAATAACGTCTTGCGCATTCCGCTTTTCGTCGATAATATTTAATCCAGCAGCAGCATCGACCATCTCTTTGCGCCCACATCAGGCACCCCGCGATTTGTCCTTGTGAACGTAGTCACATTTCACGGTTTTGCCCTCGCCCTCGCCCTTGCCCTCGCCATCAGCCGCAACGACACCGTCGTTCATAGCCCGTCTTCCTTCTTGGAGACACCGGGCGAGCTTTGAATAGCCTCACGCCCAGCTACATCTGAAGCTTCTATTCTCCGCGATCCCATGGAACACTCTCGGCGGTAGCATCGAAAAAAGAACCAGTCTGGCGTACCGCGCTGGCCCCAAGATGGCGCCCAACAGTGCTACGATCGCTGCACTGTTAAGACAAACCATTCATTACCATCTCGACAACTTCGCGTACGAGAACGCCCTCTTCTTCTCCGAACGTCTTCTGGCGCACGAGCGCGTAGCCGAATCTGCTTTCCTACTCGCTCTCAGCCACCTACGACTCGGCGATCTTCGGTCGGCATGCGAATCCAGCAGACAGTACGGTTACCGAGGCACCCATCTTGGCTGTGCCTTTGTCTTTGCTCAGGCTTGTCTAGACCTAGAAAAATACAAGGATGGAATTACGGCGCTTGAGAAGGCAAGGCCCTTGTGGACTGCTAAGTGCGCTATGGGGAAACATACAGCCTCATCTCGGTCCCCGTATCCGGATGCAGCAGCCGTTAACTGCCTTTTGGGCAAACTGTACCGAGCATACGACGACAAGAAGAAGGCTATACAATGTTTTGAAGATGCCTTGAGGAGTAATCCTTTTATGTGGGACGCGTTCACCATCCTCTGCGACATGGGAGTCGATATTAGGATACCAAACGTTTTCAGAGCAACCGATGGTTTTGCTCGCAACTTTGACCAGGAACCAAGCATAGCTGCTGTTGAAGCAAGCGCCTGCATAGCACCCAGTGCGCCCGAGCCACTCCAGAAGAAGTCTGTTGCACACTCGGTAAATCATGATAACGACCCGTTTGAGCTGCACCGGTCTGCTGCCTTTCAAGATGTCTCGAGTATCAACAACAATGCGCTATTCGCCGAGGTGGAGAATGACCTGATGGCGAAGATAGTTGCCGCGCAATCACGATACCCTACCAGTCAAGGGAGTAGACTCGGGCCTGACGGGATGGCTACGCCGCCTGCGGCCCCTTCTGCTGCCCCGGAACCCCAGGTTCCCCACGTCGGTTTTACCTCGGAACCACCGCAAGCACCAGCTCGCCGGACCCGAACCGCTCAACCGACAGAGCCGGCCAGCTTTGGTGACGCCCCTCCGAGGATGAGCTACCGTCTGGGTACGAGAAAGAGGGAGAAGGGACACGACCAAGCGGGGGATCTCTCGGACTCCATAATGAGGGGTTCGGCGCTCTCCCTATCGGCAACCGAAAGGAAGCGCACAGCGTCGGGTCACCCCGTGCAGCCAAGAGTAGCGAATGGCGAGGAGCCAAGAAGAAGTGCGAGACTCAATGTTTTCCCCAGAACGGCGACAACCAAGTCTGCTGCGACAACCACCACCGTCGGTGGAACAGCTACCCGCGAACTGAAAAAGGCTAGGCCCCAGATCTCGCGGATTATGCGACCCGGCTCGAGTGGTTCTAGCGTGGGAAGGGTTGTGAGCGGCAACCGGAAACCAGTCGAAGAAAGCAGTATGGACATCGACCAAGTGGATGCTCCACGAGCGAGGGAGCTACCTGTTGTACAAGCCCAGCCACAAAAGCCGGTGGAGCCCGAGTCTGTGAAAGTTGACGAGGCGCTGAGATGGGTCCTGGAGCTCTTGAAAAAGATGGCCTCTGGGTACTTGTCAGCTTCTCAATTTAAGTGCCAGGAGGCACTGAATACTTTTACATCGCTTCCCCGAAGTCACCAAGACACTCCGTGGGTTTTAGCTCAGATGGGCAGGGCACATTATGAGCAAGCAAATTACGCCGAAGCAGAGAAATTCTTTCGGCGCCTACGGGTCCAAGCCCCAACACGACACGAGGACATGGAGGTCTACTCGACAGTCCTTTGGTTATTGCGGAAGGAGACGGATCTTTCGTTCTTGGCCCACGAACTGGTTGACGCGGCGTGGGATTCGCCACAAGCCTGGTGTGCCTTGGGGAACGCCTGGTCGCTGGCATGCGACCATGAACAGGCATTGCGATGTTTCAAGAGGGCGATACAGCTGCATCCAAACTTTGCCTATGCGTATACCTTGCAAGGGCACGAGCATTTTGAAAACGAGGAGTACGACAAGGCTCTTACATCATACAGACATGCGATCTCAGCGGATAAGCGACACTACAATGCCTACTATGGAATCGGAAAGGTTTACGAGAAACTGGGCAACTACGACAAGGCGCTTAGCCACTACAACGCGGCCTTGATGATACATCCGAAACATGCGGTCTTGAACTGCTGTATAGGGACGGTATTGCAGCGGCAGAAGCATATTGTCCAGGCGCTCACGTATTTCAACAAGGCTGCGGAGTTGGCTCCCAAGGCACCGGATGTACGACTCAGAAAAGCACGGGCCCTTCTGGCTACCGGGCAGCTGAGGCTAGCGCAACAGGAGCTTTTGATCTTGCGCGACTTAGCACCAGACAAAGCCCAAGTTCATTACCTCTTGGGTAAGATGGCGAAGGCTGTACACGATAAAAAGTCGGCAGTTCGTCACTTTACAATTGCATTGAGTCTGGATCCAAAGGTAAGATTCAATGAGAACATCTCGAACGTCGAGTTTCTGTGCTAATCCACACAGGCAAGTCCGGAGATCAAAGGAGAGATCGAGGGCCTCGAAGACGACGACGTGCTAGACGACTCGATGATGCACTGATGCCACGATTTGATGAAGACGACGATGATGATGGATGGTTGAGCTGATGTTCAAAAGGAACAATTGGTCGCCCTCAACCTTTCTGCATTGGCTGCCACGGCAGCCCAAGAATTGTAGCCGCAATGCCAGCCATACTCATGTACTCGGTGTGTTTTGGTAGTGTCCAGGATATGTTATGCTGGGATGAAATTGTCCCAGACAAAACCGTGTACACGCCAGATCAGCAATACCAAATATACAATGACCTTCGCGGGGCTTCAGCCTCGACGATTTTAAATACATACCATCTTCGTGCTCGTGACGTGACATCATCAAACCTCTCCACGAAGCCAAAGTCGGAATGTGTCGCTACTACTGTGCATTGGTATCTTGAGGCACACCTTCAAACTGAATCTGGCAACAGAAACCCGCAGTATGCTGCAGTACAATGAGTTGGAGGGCTGAGTTGCCAAGATCAGCGAGGATAGGACTAGCATATGACATAGCCGCATCATTGGTTCATTGCCTAGAGGTGTTGGCTTTGAAGTATGCAATCACGTGTACGGCTACAGCATTAGAGTCTCCCCTTGGTGTTGAAGAGTGTGGGTGGGCGGCTATAACTTGGAACGCATCCGATGTGGCCATCCGACTTGGCAGCTCAGACGCGTCGACGTGGGATGATGACCTAGCAGATGGGTTCAGGTGTTGTCTGTCTCGGTAATCAATAAAATTTATGCCCTCCCGCCATCCCGCAAGATATAATGAGGCCTGGTGCCCTGTTGCCTCCAGCATTCGTTAAATATTTCGATGTGGCCCTCAAAACGCATCGCGTGCAGGAGGGAAGTGTTGAAATTGGAGTCGCGACTCACGAATTGGAACAAGGCCCGTGCGCCATCACTCTCTCGGCAAGCACGGACCATTGCGGCTCCCCTTTTTCCAAACACTGGGCCCCGCAGCCTAAAAAAACAAAGACCAAGCAGCAGCGTTTCGGGCGGTTTTTGCTAGCATTTACCACCCCCAAATTCGAGCATTTGGACCGGGGATTCTACGACGTGAATTAAAAGAACCAACATAACCCAAAACTGGACTAGCGCGCTTTCCGAAAATCAGCAGCAGCAGCACCCCCACCCGCTGATTTCCAGGCTGCAACTGGAACACCTATTTAATAAAACCCCCCAGCTTTCTACTGCAGCTACTTTCTCCCCTCTTCTCTCTCGTGCCTTACCAATTGCGTGCATTCTACATCACAAAGTACCATCAACCTCATCACGATACGGGATTTCCCATCAAACAAAACACTTTCACATCTACCCAATACCTTCATCAAGATGACTGGACGTAAGTTTCATAATCATTTCCACTTTTGTCATCGCCTGCCGCGATTTGCCGTTCTCGTCTCGACGCATTTGCAGGTTGGCGGGGGGATTGGGGCGCGGATGCACTCGCTTTGGTGGGGCTCTCAGTCAAGACGCGTCGAACTACCACCGCGTCTGCATTGCACCACATCCTCATCCTGCCTGCAGTTGCTGCATTCGAATGCGCGATATTATCGGCGATACTTTCCAATGAGCTATTACTGACATACTTCACTTCTAGGCGGCAAGGGTGGCAAGGGCCTTGGAAAGGGCGGTGCCAAGCGTCATCGCAAGATTTTGCGCGACAACATCCAGGGCATTACCAAGCCTGCTATTCGTCGTCTCGCTCGTCGTGGCGGTGTCAAGCGTATTTCTGCCAGTATGTTTCCTCTCAGAACATTGTTCACTTTGACATCATACTGACCACCGATCTACAGTGATCTACGAGGAGACCCGTGGTGTTCTCAAGTCCTTCCTTGAGGGTGTCATTCGTGACGCTGTCACCTACACTGAGCACGCCAAGCGCAAGACCGTCACATCGCTCGACGTCGTCTATGCACTCAAGCGCCAGGGCCGTACTCTCTATGGTTTCGGTGGTTAAGCGGACTGATCACTGACGAGTCGCTGGGGATTGGGTGTTTTGCAAGGGGTTGGAGAGCATGGGTGGTTATCCAATGCATGAAATCCGGCATGTTTTGATTTTTACAACTACCAAGGCGTTGGGGAAACGGATTCCGGATGTTATGAAACCTTTGGTCGAGGGATATACGACCTGGGCGTCCATGGGAAAGGGTAGTGCACCCAATGAGCATTGAATTGAACAAACAAACCAATATCGACAGCGTATTGCAAAATGTGTCCATGCTGTCTTCACCGTCTTCGTGAATCTGATCATAAGACAGACGCTCAATCCCTTGTATACTGGCTGATGCCTTCCCTCGCTAATCAAGCACATGGCTGCTGGGTATCATAATTTAAAGGTATTTTCTCCCCGCCGCTGCCACACGTGCGCGGAACACCGGGCTCTTGATTTCCATGTTGACTTTGTAAAACGGACTCATGATAGCCTTGACGTAGTTTTCGTGGACTTCGGTGAAGAAGTTCTTGATCGCCTCCTCGGTCTGCGGACTGGTCGGGTTGGCGCCGATCGACGTGGAGTTTCGTGTCGTTCCGCCCGTCGCGCCCGCCGGGTTCAGGGGCTGGTGCAGCAGCAAGAGCTTGACGTTTCCGCCGGTGATGAAGCACGAGATGTAGTTATTGAAGAACTTGTCGATGGCCTTGAGGTAGCTGCGATAGAAGGTATTAGTTCAAGGAGCGGGAGAGGTTGACGGCGCCGGCGAATGAACCCTGAGGCGGATTACTCGGGAGAGGAGGGAAGAGGCCATGGGAAAAAGAAGGGTAGATGCCACGTACAGCTGGTTGCTAGTCCACTGCACCTCCTCAACAATGTCCAAGCTGCTGTGGAGGATGAACTGGTTCAGATGTCGCGCCTGGTCTGTGAATCGTGACTGGCCATCGCCGCCCTGCTTGCTTGTGCCAAACTCATATTCGAACAGCGGGTTGTCCTGGGTGCCGATGATGGCAAAGTAGTAGCTCATGGTTGCTATCGATCGATCATCGGGGTGCGTCGGTCATGGTCCAGCGGAGGATAGCGACCAATCTGCTGCTGGTGATGGTGAGGATTGGCCTTTCGTTCGGGTTGTCGTCGCTGATGCGCTAGCGCTGCAAGGTCACAGGTGGTGGATGCCTCGCACAGTGGGGGGCGGGGCCAGGGGTATGAGCTGCGGGCCTGCTGCCGATGGATCCGCACTGTGATTGGGTGGTGCCAGCCGGGTCTGCGATTTTTCGATAACCTGAGAACGTCGGCGCGAACCTGGTCTGGCAACTGATGAAGCTCTCACCGCGCCAAACATGTTCGGGCCCTTCAGAATCACCAATCCGTTGAGCGGGGGTCTTCTATGGTAAGGACTGGATATTTTCAATGGCTCTTTCGAGGTGCGCTAACCACCGTCGGATCGAATAGGAAGATCCCATGGCGACTTTCGCAGCCTCAAAAGTATCGACAGCGGAAGCGGCTCCGGGCCGTCGACGATGTTGTCGCAACCGTCAGCGCGGCTCTGGAAAAGAAGGGTGAGACGCTAAAGCAATTGGAGCGATGGGAGGCCGAGATGCCGACTGAGGCCGAGATGCTGCCCAAGGACAAATACACCATGTTTGACCGGAAGGCCAAGCGATATCGCAAGGGCATCCACAGTTCGTTTTCTTCTGCCACCCTGAATATTGATCTCCTGCTAATTCGCTGTTCAGAACTGCCCAAGTGGACACGTGTGTCCCAGAGACTCAACCCGCCGGGATACTAGACAAGAGGGCCATTGGCGGCATGTATACTCTGTGTATCGATATGGAACTGATTGTTTGGCGTTGGCGAAGGGCACCATTATTGCACATATGAGCTTAGAAATACGGAGCATTTCAGTAACACTCTGCCCATACGTTCCCCATCTGAAGCTTCGCGGGTGTTCCCAAAGCTGAAGCATGATGGTTGTGATCTGGGCAGTACGCCCGCCGCAAAAACAATGAACAAATAAGCATTTCCCTGGGTATTTTCCATATAGAACCCAACCAATCCGTGTACATCTTCCCCCGGTTCACTATCTCAGCCGGCCAAAATCGGACTCCTTGTCCCTCCTCTCCACCTCTCTCAAGCGTGCCTCCTGCTGGATCTGTCGCCCTAAACCACCGCGGCCCTCATCGAAATCCTCCCGGTACTCGTCGCGTACTTGTCCACCTGACTTTCCACGGCCATACTGACGGCCCTCTTCGAAACCAGGATCTAGGTCCGTTCTGATGATGCGTTCGTCGAGCTTGGTGCCACCGATGTATTTCATGCAGTCGAGCGCATCCTGATGAGTGTAATACTCGACGAAGCAAAATCCACAGGGAGTCTTATTAAAACGGTCGAGTCCCATAATCAAGCGCTTGATCTCGCCGCACTTTGAGAACAGCTCATAGACTTGCTCCTCAGTGGTGTAGAATGATCTGTGTTATGGATGTGTTAGACAGCGCGCCAAATCAGGGCCAGGAGCGGAGAGCTAGGCTTACAAGTTTCCTACGTATAGCGTCGTCGCATCCTTAAGCGGGTCATCCTCTGGCTGTTCGGGCTGCATACCCACATCGTCCTCATCGTCGCGGCGGTCTCTGCCACCTCCACGGCGTTTGTTCTGCGAATGTCAGTGACCCTTGCCCAATGCACCTGAATGGAGCGAAAAGGGGACGGCAGTGGCGTCCTTACCCTGCTGTTGAAGTAGGCACTTGGCTTGTCCAGCCGGTCCACAGTGCATCGTTGCGAGCCCATTGTTGCGATGTGTGGTGAAGAATCTCGGACTGCTGAACGGTTGAAGATGTTGTCGCATCGACCGCAACCTTGAATGGAAAGTGGGTCCTGTTTGCGGCTGCAGCTCTTGCTTGCCACAAAGCAAAGCCGGCAGGGGGGGCTGAACGGCATCAAGAACGCGCTAGCAGACGCTAAAATCACTCCCCAGCCAACTGATCGACGAAAGCTCATTGCATTCCCAATTCCCAACCACGCAGTCTTAGGCGCAACTGTCCAAATAACAACGCCAGCTCGATTCTATTTCCGCATTCTACCACCCTTCGAGATCCTACCCGTCAATGTTTCGTTGACAGCCAAAAATTGTACCAAGGACACGGATTGCCCGCGTACATGCCCAAGATCAAAAGCTTTGCGCCGGGCTGGCTCAACCAGCCAGCCCCAGGCCACAAGCTCTTCGAGCAGTCCGTCGACGACTCTAAGCTCCCCGCGGGTCTAGCATATCCCAAGAAGTGGAAGCCAGGCCCCCGGAGGACAATCGCTCACCGTGGTACTGAGATCTTCGTCGCCGTGGGAAAGCAGATTCGATGGGGAGATCTTGTTCACCTCAAGGAGAATTGGGAGTCCAAACCCTCGCGCTCTGTCCGCGCCCGGAGAGAAGACACCGACGGCTCCTTTGAAGTCTACGATGAGGAGGCAGCAGCGGGAAATACGCAGCCTGGAGTTGGCGAGGGATACCGAGTAAGTGCCAGCTCAGGCTGAGACCAAGGAGCGGAGAAGCTAACCTGGATCGCACAATGGCAGACAATCAAGACCCCGGTTGCGGATGACATCCGTCAGCTGGTCATGTCACCTCAGCAAGACTTTCTAGCTGTCCTGACTCCTCATACTGTTCATATCTGCATTCTCCCTGACTCCTCGCACCTACACGCAAACGACAACACGCCCTTCAAGCCGAAGTTCTGGACCTTGGGCCCCACCACTCACGTAACTTCTAGGTCGGCAGTCATTTCGGCAGTATGGCATCCTTTGGGTGTGAATGGCTCGTCGCTAGTAACTGTCACCGAGGATGCCGTGGTCCGAGTGTGGGAATTGGCAACGAACGACCGTTGGACATTTGATTCGCCGACGCTTGCTGTTGATTTGAAGAGATTGGCAGACGGGACTTCTCTGGACCAAGATTTTGGTGTGTCAACATCGGCGACGAATAAAGTGTTCTCCGCCGACTCGTTTGACATGGAAGTGGCTGCTGCGTGCTTCCCTGCGCGGGGCTCTGGTGGCTGGTCCTCTATGACATTGTGGATTGCAATGGTCGGAGGGGATGTATATGCCCTTTGCCCTCTCCTACCCCAACGCTGGGCACCGCCTCCCACGTTAATTCCATCACTTTCGGTCTCAATCGTCGCCAGGGTCGCAGCAACGGAAGACGACCCGGAAGTTTCGGCCGAGGCTAAGATCCTTGCCCAACAGCAGCTCGAGTGGATGTCCGACCTTGACAATCAAGAACCGAAAACGGTGGAAGTTCCATTCTCAGACTTTCCTTCAGAAGTATACGCACGCCCTTCACGACCTGGAACTGTCCCAAGACTTCAGGGGCCCTTCCAATTCGAGGTCAATCCGGATGACGAGCAAGACGATGAGGTTGAACTGAAGGACATCTACGTGATAGGCGAGAAAGCTAACACTGCCGATTTGATGATGGGGGAAGATGAAGAGCTGGACGTCGGTGACGAGGACAGAAACGGCTTGTCACTCACAGTCATCTGCCTCCTCTCCACAAGTGGTCAGGTCAAGATTTGTCTGGATATCGACGGAGTCGAGGCAAAATGGCTTCCGCCTCGGAACAAATCTAGAGCTAGGCTATTTCCCTCGCCATTGAGGCCCCCTTCGTTGCTCACGTTTCAGACCTTCGACACAGTGAAGCCAGCGGAGCTCACCACTGAGAGTTGGCCAATGTTTAGCGAGGACATCACTTCTCGCTATGCCTTTTACGTCACACACCCCGCGGGCATCACACACGTTTCTCTGGCGCCCTGGGTATTCCGACTCGAGAGCGAGCTTCAGGGCGAATCGGGAGCCGGAGCCGAGTTTCGGATCGACCTTTTGGTGCAGGGACAGGGTTCGTCTAGGGACCGAATCTACACCCAGCAGCCTGGCCAAAACGCGCTCGCCGCAGCCTTAGCGATGAGTGATCCAGACCTGGGCCATTTTATCTTGTCTGCAACCCTGCACGATCCCGTCGCCCTCTTCTTCGACACACCCGAACGCGATACCTCGCCAGTTCGAGAGGAGACTCCTCAACTTATCGAGCCAAGGGAGCCGGCTCAACCGCCCATAGTATGGGAGCCGCGGCCTCTGTTCCACCCATCGGAAGCTCTGGACCAAAACAGCGGCCTCCCGGCTTGGCTCGACCATATCAAGACCGGAAGAAGACGGCCGGTTCTGCAGCAAGAAGTTCGTATGTCTATCGCGACGCTAGAAGTTTTTACAGAGGGGCACCGTCTCGTCAGCACCGAGGTATTTGAACTGAATAATGCCGTTGCTGAGCTGTTCAGAAAATGCGAAGCCCTTCAGTCAGAGCTGCAGGAGCAGATTGTCAAGGCGAACGAGGTCAAACAGCGAATCAATACCATCAGTGGAAATGAGTCAGGGGACGACGAGCCGGTCTCGGAGGATATGTTGATCAAGGGGCGGCTGCGGATGGCAAAGGAAAGACAGCAGGAGCTGACTAAGAGGATGGACAGTATGCGAAGAAAGCTCGGAAGGGCGACAAGCCGAGAACTCAGCGACAAGGAGAGGTCGTGGATGGACGAGGTGCGGGCCCTGGAGCACACTATCCTTCCATCGGAGAAGAAAACATCGACACCGTCGAAGCCAAAACAAACCTGGGAACGATTCGAGGAGATCAAGGCACTTCGCGACGCCTTGTTTTCACAGGCGGACCAACTACAGAAGAAGGGCGGAGAGGGAATCGGACACGAGGGCGCTGCGTCCCCGGCACGTAATCTCAAGATTCCGGCGGAAATACGCAAGGCGAAAGTTGCGCAGGTTATGGGCCTGTTGGAACGGGAGACTGCGCTGGTGGATGCTGTGAAATCTCGCCTGGAGAGACTTAGTGTTGGTTAATAGGTTGCCAGTTCCGGAACAGCCACGTTGAGGACCACATAGGAAATACAATAAATGAATGTCTGGAAGAGGGTGAGGTCGCGAGACGCCCGTGGATCCGTACATCATCAATATTCTGTGCCGATGTGGCCGGGAGGGGATAGCAGCTACAAGATCCACCAAACACCGCGCCTCATGCACCTCAGTTTGCGTCAATGCATTTCCTTCCGTTTTCATAGGAGAACCCGGAAGGTATGATGTGAAAGAAGAGGGCGGCAGTCAGTCCATTGGACGTCATCGCTGAGCGCTCAGTGGCAAAGGAAAGTTATCCTGTCGCCCATTCTCGAGGCCGACGGCAGTGGCACACTATGGCTGTTTTTGTTCCAGTAATGTGGAATTTACAAACTGTGAAGCCCAATAGGAACCTATCGGCCATGCACATAAGGGAGCTAATTTTCGATGCTGGGTAGAGTGTCTAAGTTCTCTTCCATAGGTTGGCGTTTTTGTCTGCCTCCCGCTCAGCTGCTACTACCAGACGCCGCTGGTCACATCACACCCAGCATCAGTACTGTGGCCACAGCAGAGTGTCTCAGGCTCGTTTCTCGACCTGGTGCTCCCGATCCCGTTTTCCAAGGGCCGGATTTACTGTCCCGATCATGGGCGAGGGCAAGGATCGCATCTACTGTTGTGCAACTCAGGCAAGTAGTATCTTTCCTCACTCCCGTCGCATAGACACAGACACGGCAGCTTTGAGCGGCCGGTCCGGAGCAAGCGCCCATGCGGACGAGCCACATCCGCGTTCAGAGGCAACCTGCATCATTGTTGCAACAACCGTGTCGCTGTGATGTGGGACGTGGTGGGCTCTTACCTGCATCTCATACATCAGGCCGCACCCCAAATGCGGCATCATCGTCGTCTCGCTGTGTGCTTTAGTGCCCACGGTGGGGTATTCCGCGTAGGGGCATCACTTACGTAGCCTTCGGGAAGTCGATCGTGTTAGTGTTGCGCGGCATTCTGTCTGGCTCACCTTGCTCGGTGCTACAGCCTCACTTTTTTCCTCCCCGAATCGCAGCGCCCCTGTTTCAACCAACGCTCCCGGCTGTTCCCGTTTCGTACCTGCTGGGGATCTTGGTGGTTGTTTGCAGGCTGTTGTTGGGAGAGTGGAAAAAACCAATATAAGTATGCGCTCTGCCCCGAGCCCGGCGCCATTGCGAGGGGGAGCAGAGGACTCCAAACCCATCCCAGGCCTCATCACGCGTGCAGATGAGAATACCCTTGCTTCGCCTCGACCACCCCTCTCGTCCTCTGCTGTCCAGTCCGATATCCAACAATATGGCACCTGTGGTCACCCCAATCAACCAATACCTGCGGGAACAGACGATTGGTACGTTCCCCCTTCACCGCTAATCTGCGCCGACACTTCGACCTCACACCGCCTCCTGTGTCCGCACCGTAACTGACCGGACAACTCACAACTCACAGAAAACTGCGGTTTCCTGAGTGTTCCGCATGCGAAAATCTACCTGATCGTAGCAAAGGAGCCGCTCGGTGGCTTCAAAGCCATTGCAGCCAAGGCCGAGGACGGCCGTCGAGAGGCTCTGCTGTCCGAGTCGGGGGCAAACGTCCAAGAAGCCCTGCAGCGGCTCTTCCTGCGAAGTGCGGAAGCAGTGCAGCACCATATTACCGCCAAAGGTTTTGATTTCGCCCCGGAAAAGGATGACAGCGATTCCGACTTTGGCAGCGTATCAGGCAGGGCGCGAGACGGCGATGATGCTTCGTCGGATGAGTCGCTCTCGGACAACGAGACCGTCTCGGTAGCCTCGACCTCGAAGGCAAATCACTGCTCGCGTAAGCAGAGGCAGTCCAGCAAGCCCAACAACGGCAAGGCGCCGGCACCGACCAGGGCGAACACAAGACGCCCGAGATCGCGCTCACGGTCGCCTTCCACCGCCCGCTCCAGGTCCGCGTCGAGCTCAAGAGCCTCGTCTCCGGACGCCTCGCACGGCCGTGGCCATGGGTCGGATGCCTCCCATGTCCGTTGGAGGGTCCAATCCCATCCCCATCCCCATCCAGGATATGGCGCGCAGATCCGCCCGCCCTATATGCACACTCCCTGGCGAAGCGACCCGAACCTCCCCCGGCAGCCCTTCGTGATGCGCCCGCCCGTCTTCACGGGCAATAACAACAGCAACCCAGGCTATCTCCATCACCGCATGTTCACCGCCGGCCCTGGCGCAGCCCCCCCTCCCCCTCCACCCCCGCCGCCGACCACCGCGCAGGCCGCTGGCCCCCTCCCCGGGTCTTCTTCCTCCTCCTCCCCTTCCAACACCCCCACGGCCGCCGCCCCTATCCCCGCGACCAAGGTCTTCCACGACATCTTCCCCCCCGCCCCAGCGAAGCCGCAGAAGCCATCGCCCCCTGCTGCTCCGGGAAAGCAGCAGCAGCAGCAAGCTCTCGTCCGTGATGTCCGCCTCCGCATTCGCTTCGAAGGCGGAAAGAAACCTGAGCGTCGCGTGCTTGAGCAGATGCCCCTCACGATGCGCGGCATCCATAATGCTGCGGTCGCCTACCTGCGGCGTCAGCCCGGCAACCCTGGATGGCCAGCACGCGTGTCAGTCCGGCAGATCGCTATCGGCGACGCCGAGTACGATCTCAGTGGGTATAGGGGTGATGATCTGCGACCGCTGATGGACTCGCATTCCTCGTGGATGGGAGTTGTAGTGCCTGAGGTGGAGGTGGAGGTCAGTGCCCTATCTCCCCCCACGCCCCCCGGTGCGGTCGCGCCTTCGGGCTGCATGCCGGGCCGGCCACCGAACGCGAGTGGGTTTTTCGCCGCGGGGGCAGAGCATCCGGCTGCGCTCCCAACGCAGCCGATGTCTGTCCCTGCAGCACCAGTGTCGAGGCCCAGCCCGCCCGGTGGTGTATACCAGGACTACGCGGGTATCTAGACAGGCACTTGCCGGCGGCATACCAGAGACACGCAGAAGCATTAGATTGGGTAGAGAAAACGGGAAGATGGCAGAAGCATGGAGAATAAAGACTTGGAAAGCAGCAACCTGAGCGAGTTTGGTTTTCTTCATCTTTTTTGGCTTTTGGCTTTCTATAGCGCCGACAATATTGCCCGCTTTTCAGATACAGATATGGTCTCCATCATTTGTCTCTACATCTACAACTACACACATGGCCCAGAATATGGGCATTCGTTTAGGCTAGATAGAAAAACATACCTACTCCAACGGAATTATCCCCCCTTTTGCTCCTTTCTCATGCCTAACTCTCCGGCTCCTTCTTGAAATGTAGCGAGATGAAAACGCGAGTCAGAATCCGTCCGGCTGTGGCTCCCGGGGAGGGGGTACAGGAATAATGGTCAACTCTTTTCCATACACCGCCCCAGTTACATCGATCAGACTACAAGATATGCACACAGTAGCTTCCCATCCCACAGAACCCAGTGGGAACCTTCTGGAACAAACGAACAAGCACGTACAGCCAACACATCTATGTTCCGATGATTTACTAGTCCGTCTCTGTCGTACCGATCATTCCATTTCACGTTACACTGCACACTAGCAACGTAGGTATAGGTCACCTTGGCGAAACTGACACTCTGGGTCAGTAAGAGCCAGACAAAATAACTCGGCCGGGTGTAGACATTAAAATATGTGGCTTTGTCATGCCGTGACTTTGCCCTGTTGGCAGAGCACAAAATGTCCTTGGTTCCCGACGCACTACAACGAAACTACAAAAGTACTCTACGAAGACCTTCCCTCCCACAAAGGGAGAAAATGCGAACCAATCGCATCAAGAGGGCATGATAAATGCTCAGCAGCCAGGCGCGCCAGGCTTCCAAGACAGTTCCAATTGCCCAATCGCCCTGTCGAGATCCAACCCTTGCGGGCTCGTCCGCCACGAGGCTTGATTACAGCTCCGTGGTTCGACGATCTCGACTCGATCCGGAGAGTCAACCTTGTCCTCTGCCCCAAAACATCCCACCGCGTTCCGCGCCGGCCGAAGCAAATGCACTCCAGCACGCCGTTAACCTCACATAATTCTCTCGGTTGCGCAGCATCTCCACCTTACTTGTTGTCGTCGCGCATGAGACGTATGGTTTGTGCAAGGCTTCGCGGTTGCTACGATCATGAGACTCCGGTGACACTGAGAAAACAGTTGTGTCGTTAGTTCTCCCGCCCATCTGGCAGGGCGAGCAATCACAAACGTCGCGAATCTTTGCAAAACAACGCTCATACCGAATGAGCATCAAGCCTCCCGTGCTACAACATCCCGCCCCGGGAATACCACGCCATAATTTGGTTTTATTTCGGAGCGTCGCCATCATTTCCGAATGTTGCCTTGACGATCAGCAGTGGACGTGGTACGACGACGACGACCCATTGGCGCCCGATGGTCGAGCCACCTCAATGCTGTCAGCAATCGACGTCGTTGGGCCTTTGTTTCCCCATGCGCCATTCCTCTCCAACTGAGTTGAGAAGCCTTGGGAATCGTTAGCCGTCAGCTGAGTGGCAGGCTGGCGAAGGCTGTAGTCGGGACCGGCCGATCCGGGACCGTTGGCGCCGCCGGAATAAGTGGGGTGGTAGCCGCCGATCATTGTGTTTGCCAAGCCGGGAACAGGGGAGCGTGGAGTAGGCCTTGACCAGCCAAACTCGGAATCGATCGGCGTCTGAGGCTGTCTAGCCTCGGAGGCAAAACCACCCACATAACCTCCCATCATGGTTTGCGGTGTTTGGGCGCCCTCGTCGTACATATTGTGATGGAAAGGCTCATGTAGCCGCTGGGCGGTAGCATGATCTCCGTGACTACCCGCACCATACCCGCCCAAGTAAAGCGGCCGATTTTCTCCACTAATTCTCTGCTTCATCATCCTCTCAGCGAGGTCACGTAGCTTCTCAGGGCGAGCGGCAGCTTCTTCCTCTCTCCGACCCCCAACACGCCACTCTTCTTCGCTACCATCGAAGGGGAAGGTGCGAGCAAAGACACGCGTTGCCAGGCGGGTAATGTGGTGAGTTCTCTGACGTTCGATGACTTCCCTGTACATTATTATCCATCAGTATCGTTGCTCACTGCAAGCCTCAAGAGACCGTAGGGGGGAAGAGGGAAGGGGGTTTCTCACAAGGCACCCTTCTTCTCCTTGTAAATCCACTCCAGTAGGGCCTTAACATCCTGGACGTCAATGTCCTCGTCCAAATTATCACGGCTGCCTACTTTGCCGTTGAGGGCCTCGTTCAGAGCAGTAGCGAAGGTCAGAGCGCCGCCTTTCTTAAGATGTACTCTCTTGCAAAGCAGAGCCAGTACGGCTTGCATCTCAAAATCAGACCAGTCACGGCCTTCGCCACCTTCGTTGTCAGTGACCTTGAACTTGTCGCTGGTTTTACGGCGACTTCCATCGCCCTTGGTAGTTCCCTTCTGGGTATCCTGGCGAGCCTGGGGATAGTAGTCGGCAGACGTATTATTCGCGCCCTGGTAGTTGGTAGACACGCCGTAGCTACCCTGAGACTTGCTATAAGGCCCTTGGCCAAAGCCAGAGCCAGAAAGGTTCCCCCAATCTCCGTCCATGTCTTCAGCAGTATGGAGTCGATCTCGACCGTTGGCCCAAGGTCTGGCTAGAACAAACGTCAGTCTAGGCAATGCCACAATCAGCTCACGTCGATCTAAACATGACTTGGAGCCTTAAGAAAATAATATCTTGCCTTTTGTCTGAACAACCGGATCAGAATGAACCCCACAGCTGTCGACGGCGCAATTCTCTCCAACTGGTCCATAACCTATGGGAGTAAAGTTTCGTCCTATAGCTTCCGATTTGAGATGGAAGGCGTTGCGCTCAGCAGTATAGGACAGTTCGTCCGAAGAAAGTGAGTGGAAAGAGGTTGGACGGAATGATGAGGCGGTCACCAACGTAGAAGGTCACTTAACGTGAGTGCGTATCAGTGAGCTTCCTATACGTGCTGGGTGCAGAAAGGACAGGCAGAATTTTCAGACTGGGTGGGTTGTGGGAAGTTGTTGGGATGGAAAGTGCGGCACACCACCCAAGGCAGGCACGGTACTGTTCACCATCTACACCAACATAGCATTTTCTGATCAAGGCAGCTTGCCAGACCCGCGCTGTCCCTCATCCAGAACACTATAACCGGAAGCCAACAAGCTGCTGCCAGAGCTCAAAGATAGAGTTGGCCAATTACTTCCTTTTCGCAGGACCTTAAGATCGACGCATTGCCCTGGCTAGACAAAGGCCCTCCTTTTTCTATAAACGTTATCGCACAGCAAGATTCCTCGCTTCAGAGTACCATTGGCCTCTGACTGAATCTTCGTGACTTAGACGGGCAACAGCCATTAACCCAAACTAACTGTGGCGGTAGTTAATCCTTCTTGGATTACAACCTATCCGAAAAGGGGTTCCAAAACAATGGCTAAGTACCTACTTTCTCATCGTTAATCGACAGCAGAAACTAGAAAATAAACTTGGCTGGAAAAATCTCATCGCCATTTGCCTCCTGCTCGTGCTGGGTTTGAAGTTCCATCAAAGAGTCGAAACAAGCATGGGAAACACCGCGGGCCATGAACAATCAATATGCTCTGACCATATTCAACTGATACCCAACATATCAACTACTACCCGTATTCTATGCAGCACGACCGGGTCCCACCTAAGGCAGAACAGTAGGATCCCCAAACGCCACCGAGATGCCTGTTTCTCATATGCTTTCACCATCATCATCTATAGCCTCATCTCCTCGCCAATGCCCTCGATAATTATCACCTCCTCCTTTGTAATGTAGATTTCAGGTATACACTTGTTGCCTGCCTTTCACCCCAGCAACCAGCGTGTACGGCATAACTACAGCCAACACCACCAAGCCACTCGTATCAGTATATCCCTTGGGTTCTGTACTGAAATGTGTCATATCTACTGTCTGTTAGTATCTCATCATCCATCACATTGAAATCAACTCACAGTCGTGTGTAGTAACTCCTCAACGACTTCCCAATCAGGTCCGTCTCAACAAACTGCTCAGCCTCATCGGCACTCAGGTGTAGTTGGAATCGCTGCCTCAGCGTGGCTGTGACCTGCACCACACCTGCTCCGTAGCACGGCATCTTGGAATCCCGTCCCATCATGCTCACCAGATCGATGATATTGTCGGCCGACCTCCGTAATGCTACACCGCGCAGTTAGCATCTCTTCATTCCAACCCGTCTTGGAAGAAACTCACCTTGAAACGCCTGCTTGCAAAGCCTTTTAAAGTCTTCAAAGTCGGCTGACCCTTCGCCACCCAAAACGTCGATATACTCGTGCGTAAGCTTGAACGGGGCCGCCTCAAAGCCCACCGCTCCGGGCGAATTAGACAGCATGAATCCGAAGTCGATGTGTATAATATGCCCCTCGTTATCGATCAAAACGTTCCCGTTATGTCGATCCTTGAGCTGGAGCACGTATGAAATCATGCTGTAAGCCGCCAGGGACCGCTTGAAAGCATCAACGCCTGCGCGATGCGCCTCCCCGTCAACGGGCCCAAATGCCTTGATAAAGTGATCCTTGAGCGTTGCAAATCGTCGGCGCGGGTTCTGACCTGATTCGATCGATGATAGAGTCAGACTCCGTTTGATCGAGTGCAGCGACACTCCGTTGGCGATAGTCTCGATCAAACCTGATGACTCCCCCGTTACCAATATCCGCATCAACTTGACCCACACAGGTACGCCCGCGTCCACCCAGATTTTGTGGCACACACGGATCAACTGGCAGGCAAACGCCTCCTGCCGCAGGTCAGCCCCCGTCTTGACGATGACGCTTACCAAATCCCAGTTCTTCATCCATCCGTATGGCGATGACTTGCGGATCCGCTCCTTTTTCATCTCCCATGCTTCACCAAACACGGCCGCACTGGGATCGTCGCGGTCGCCTTTTCGCTGCAAGCCCCCCGTCTTGAAATCGTTCTCCATTCTGTCAATACCAGCGTTTGCATTGACGCCCGTCTCAATGGCCGACTCTTCTTCTATGTCGGTCCCATTTACCGAAGGTGCTACCGTAGCCTTGGCCATGATCATGTCAAATGTCGGCCCTTGGGTATCCTCCAGCTCGAAGCTCTGCTCCTCGAGGCTTTGCATACTCGCGATGATTCTAGCCCTAATAGCAGCTACTTCTTGCCTCGGCCGTTTCCCGCTGGTTGCATCCAATTGAGCCAGCATCTGTGATGCTGTCCGCATGTGTGTTGCTAGGGCTGAAAAGTCTGGCTGGTCGACAGAGCTCATACGAGGATTGGTCATGGTTACTTTCCTGAGCGGGGGACTGGAGGATCTTGACGTAGAGGTGCCAGAACTTCGAGGCGTTGTCAAGTCAGATACCGAAACAGCCGACCCGACAGTGTTAGCGCTTGATACTCTTGCAGAGTGATGCGGTATCGTTGTCTGCTTGCTAGTAGAGGCAGACTCCTCAAAGTTCTCCAGCATCGGTGAGCTTCCAAGGTCGCCAGACGTTGGTTCAAACACACTGTCAACAACCAGCGCCTGACTCCGTGCAGCAGCGGCAGTAGCAGCCACTATCCTAGGCCCCTCGGACAGGTCAAACATCCTCTTCCGGGTTCCTTGCTCCGCTAGCAGCGTCGTCAAAAGCCTCTGATTGTCTTGGGAATCAGGATCAAAGGTAAAATCATCACGCAGAACTTCAACCATCAGAAGATAGGGCACCTTCTCGGCACTATTCAGCACTGTAGCCTCGGCTGGGTTGAGTCGCACAATCCTATGATGCCGACTTCGTGACGGCGATCCATCCGCCAGATTGGGTGGGCAGATTACAGGAATATCAACTTCGGCAGGTAGGTCCTGGGCAATCAAGGCTAGCTCAGCACGGAGAGCACTCAGGCGAGCGGCCTTCGGTACGACAACTAGGCGGTTTGATATATCCTCCAGCGCTGTCAAAAAGGCCGTTTCGCAACGGAAGTAATTCTGCCTCAAGAGCCGCATCTTTTGCGTGCGGCTCATCTCCGACTTTGCCATAAGCGACTTCAGATTATGCGAGTGTCTCCTGGATAACCCATCTGAAGTCCGCGGACCAGCCGAGATAGGTGTCGTGGGCCTTGTAGCTAAGTTTGGAGACCTCGGGTCGAGTAGCGGTAACGATGCCGAACTAAGACGAGCATCCAGGGTTATATTCTCCAACGGTGATGGCCGCTTCACTTCAATGGTGGGCGGCTGGGAGCTGGATCCCGAGGAGGTTGGCCTCGGCCCCGGGGAGCGGGGCGCCTTGGCCGGAGATTTCGCTGGTGACTTGGCTGGCGATTTGGCTGCTGACTTGATCGACTGCCGGGTTTGGGCACTGCTAGCTTGGCCTTTAGTTTCAGGAGCGCTGGTAATGCGCCCTTCTTTCGCACGCCTCATCCTGCCACTCCCGGCACCCACCGTCTGCGACCGCGACGGCGCAATATTTTTGGCAGGCGTCGGAGCCGGGGTGGCCTCGGTGACTGTGTCTACGGGCGGGCGAGGTTTCCTGGCCTGCGCTACTGCTAGTGGACCAGCCCAGTGAGTTAGGGCAGGACAAGCAATGCTCGCCAGCACAAAACTTCCCAGCACGGTCACCGGAAGGACATTTTCCGTAATTTTCTCATGCCTGGCGGTGTCGGCGAGGCCAAAAACAATGTGCTGAACCTTGTTGTATACGCGGCGACAGGTCTTGAAAGCTTCCGACTGAGGCGTGGAGGATAGATCGTGGAGGTAGGTTTGGAACAGCCAGAACGTCTGTAGTCAGGGGTAGGTTAGTCAACTTGACGCGGCGACGACGACAGGGGGGCGGTGCGGGATCGACGGACCAGCAGGGCGGCGGTGACCGACTCTTCGCAGAGGTCCATGAGGAACTCCTCCAACGCCATGGACTCATTGTCGACGCTTATTATGAGGTGGCATAGCTGGGGCAGGAAGAATTCGATGTCCTCGTAGGGGAACTGGCGCAGCTTGCGGCAGAGCACATAGTGAATACCTATGTGGTCCGCATAGCGGCTGGAAAGGAGACAAGCGTCAGCAATTGGCACGTCGCGGAGGGTGGGGATAGATTGGGGCGGGCACGCACGAGAGGTACGACACGGAGAGGAAGGGGTTCTGGTTGAAGACATCGCTCTCGAGGAACCGCTTCAGCAAGTCCCACGACATTGGTGGTTACGGCACGAGGCGGCTGCGGTTTGAATCGGACTGGGGAAGAGACAGACGAAGGCGGGGAGACAGCATGCTCTCCTGCCCATGCTCATCGGATGCTGATCGTTCTCGCAAACGCGCAGGACTGTTGCATGGCTGGCGGCGTGCGACAAGTAACAGGAGTCGGGGCAACAGATGCGACAGCAGTGGTGTTGAGACTTCGAGCTTCGATCTGGCTGTTTCTTCCAGGTTGTCAGTGGGCGGACAGAGGCATTAGCATTTGGCGGCGGTACCTGCAACGGCTGAGGACACCAATGGCATTCATTTCGATTGGGCACATGAATCCAGCGACCCACTGAGCGCCCGCCGACCGAGCCGGCTCGGCATGGGCTGTCGGAAGCCTGGATTCCAGATCGAAGAACCCCTGTAAACATTCGGGACAGCACCCTGATCATCGCTATAAATGCCAATTGAAGAATCCATTTATCTCCCAGCCTGGATGCTCATCTTGGGCCGCCGCGCAGTCTATCCCGGGCTGCCACGAGTTTCCAAGTCTGTGGCGCTTCGCTCATCCCCACGCTGCATGAATTGCTGGGCCTTCAATCCCGAACAATTCATTTTGATGGTAACATTGCGGACTACTGTAAGTGGGAGGCATTTTTTCCTCACATGGCATTGCGCCCGAGATGAGCTCCGTGATGTGTGTTCAGGAACCTCGATTTTTCGCAAGAATACCCTACAGTTACGAAGATGTGTCTTTTTAGATAAACAATATAATTTCCACTTTTCGGCTATCACCATCGCGATGGCCTTCGTGCCGATTTTGGCCGCCTCTTCCTTTTCGGCTTCACACGCTGGACATTGCATATTCGGTTAGCTTCTCGGCGCCCATGAATCCCAGGACAGACACCGCGAATTGAACTCACCTTATATTTTACGCGCTCGCTGCCGTCGGGCATCTGTACGATCTCGTGCTGAATGTGGAAGCCCATAAGCGGCAGCAACTTGGCCCAGATGAGCCAATAGATGGTCCCGATTCCCAGCATGCTCGTGCCCAGCGCGGGCACCACGTAGTGTGGGATCGCTGCGTCACGGTTGTTGGGGATGAACGGTGCTCCCAGGACGAAGAGGAGTGAGAAGATCCAGAAGATGGTTAGCAGCGGCGAGCTGCGGAACGTTGTCCTCTGTTCGGCCCACCGCTCCGACGGCGTGAAGTTCAGGTACAGGAGCCCGCAGGCAAGGAAGACTAGTAACACTCGGTATTAGTGTTGCATTGGCACATCAGTCTCCGATGCAGCGCTTACGTTTTATCCAGTTGCCCGTGTAGATGAACACATTGGTGACGAATGTGTATACCACCGAGATCTGGCCCACGGGCGAGGCACGAGATCCCGCACCGACCTGAGAGCCTAGAATGAGTGCTGTCGTGACAAGCCAATGGAGGAGGATGGCCCCTGAGGGCGCGTTGAACGGCCAATCGCTAGCCCAGAACCGGGAGAAGGGGAGAATTCCCTCCTTTGCTAGTTCTTGCTTCACTCGCGGCATGGCGAACGTTTGGGCAAACACGTTGCCCAGCGCCGATAGGCCGATGAAAACGGGCAATGCCTTCGTTACAAAATGGCCCGTCCCCATAACATGCTGGAAGAACCGCGCGGCCACAACGACCCCAGAACCAGCCATATCCTCTTTCGACATTGCAGCGAACTGTACTCAGGGGTTAGATATCGTACAGGAGAGACCAGTTGTATCCCCCCCTAGACTTACATAGGCTATATTGGCAAGCACATAGAGCACCGTAACAACCGCGATGGCTATCGGTGCGGCTTTCCTCAGCGTCTTTGGTGCGTTTCGCACCTCCGTGAGGACGTAGTTGGCATTCTCCCAGCCGCTGTAAGCATAGAGCACCTGCAGCATTGCTAGGGCGTATCCCGCAGCAACGGCGCCATCTTCACTACCATCAACATTCTCCTTTTCGGTCGGTGCGTGGCCCCCCTTGAAGCTGTCGAAGTTCCCCGGCGGGTCTACTTGCAACCTCCCGGCTAGGGCCGCGAAGCCGGTGAAGACCACAACACTAAGTAGGACAAGCTTGAAGGCTCCAAGGCCGTTGCTCAGCCATATGCCTAGACGGGGTGTGAAGGCGTGAATCAAGCAGACGACCGAGAGAGCGGCGATCGCAACGCCCCTAGTCGTCCATGCGTCTGGCGTAGAATCGGGGTTTGCGGCTAGCATCATGTAACTGCTGAAGCTAATGGATCCTGCTGTCGAAATGGCAAATAGGACAAATTGCACTGCAAAAATACATGTTGCCAAATACCGTGGTCTCTGATACACTCTCTCCAACTGAACCACACAATCAGTTATAAGTCAAAAGGGATGGGCGACGATAACAGCTCACATAAACCTTCTCACCACCAGACCGCGGCAGCGCAGTACCATACTCCAAGTATACAAAAAGTCTTATCAACTTGTCAGTGTGATCCGATCACCATCATATGATAGGGGTGTTGGGCAAGCATACCCACTTGAAAGACAGTCAGCACAACAATTCCTCGTGAAACAAGCAGTGATCACAACTCACCAGAAAGTCATTATCCCGCCTAATACCCAAAAGAGCAACGTTGCGCCGACGCTGTCAGTGAGACGGATGATTTCGGCCGGTGTCGAGAAGATACCGGCGCCGATGACGCGGTTGATGATGAGGAAGGCTGTCGACCATGTCCCTAGCTTCCTGTCTTGACGTTGGGAACCATTGTTAGGATGAGGCTTGCACTTTCACTTTCACTTTCACACACAAAAGAGGTACTCGATGACATGTCAAAAGACGCAACCACACCCCGCATTCAAAGGAATAAGAAGACACAATAAGAACAAGACATCCCAGTCCTGCAATGGCCCAGATTGGGCGAAAAAAAAAAAAAAAAAAGGGAGGGGGGGGGGGGGGG
>Ga0247758_1000824_pt1 | contig 26364 bp, 37 predicted proteins | sample UWRJL156409C4_FD_180950 | JGI IMG/M metagenome (GOLD analysis project Ga0247758, IMG submission 180950) | Plant litter microbial communities from Arlington Agricultural Research Station in Wisconsin, United States - UWRJ-L156-409C-4 | ecosystem: Environmental > Terrestrial > Plant litter >... | reverse complement strand
AGAGGGGGGGAGGGAAGGGAGGGGGGGAAAGACAACTTACGCGATAAGACCGTAGGCGATCGAGTAGCTGAATGGGATAAACATGAGCGTCACAAATGCGGGCACGGCGTCCCCGATATATTTCCAGTTGATGGCTACCACCTGACGCATCATCATGCACCCGATCTGTGTAGTTGTCAGACGATCCGCCGCAGTCAGGAGGAAGGGGGATATCATTAGACTGCTCTTACCAAAATTAGGGTGCACCCGGTGGCCCACGGCGGGATGGAGGCAAAGATGGGCGCAAAGAAGATGGAGATGATGAAGCAGAGGCCGGTGGTAACGGCGGTGAGGCCGGTTCGGCCTCCCTCGGCGACTCCCGAGCCCGACTCGATAAATACCGTCACCGGAGACAGGCCGAGCAGACTGCCGACGGAGATGCTTAGGGCGTCGGTGCAGTAGGCGATGGTGGACCGGGGAAAGTCGCCCCTGGCGGGGTCGGCGACGCCGGCGAACCGGGCCATGCTGTACAGGGTTGCCGTGCAGTCGAGGATGTCGACGTACAGGAAGGTGAAGAGGGCTAGGGCGAACTGGGCCGGGTTGGAACCCACGTCCCAGTCGTTGGCCCTCAGGAGCCTGTCGATGGGGTAGAAGCCGACGACCTTTTTGAAAAAGTCGAACCTTGACTGCCCCTGATCATCATAGGGGAAGAAGGTGAAGGATGTGGTGCGGCTGTGCTCAAGTTAGCCATGCCAAGAGAGATTCTCTTTTGGATGTGATGCATAGGGGAAGGTACTCACGGCCAGGAAATAATTGACACGAGCATGATGCCGATGATCATGGCGCTCTTGACCTTGTACGCCATTAGCAGCACAGTGAGCATCCCGCCGAGGCCGAGGCCGATCCACAGGGCCGGATTGCTCATCTTGTGACTGATGCACCGTCCAGCCTCATCCAAGTACTCTGGGGGACAGCCGCCAAGCTCTAGGGGGGCGGGGTAAGAACCGGTCACGGCACCGATCCCCGCCGGGTACGACAGTCCGATGACGGCGAGGAAGAGGCCGATTCCACAGGCACTTGCGATCTTGAGCGAGGAAGGGAGCAGTCGCACCAACCACTGGCGCATGCCTAGGAGAGACAGGGCCATGAAGATCCACCCTTCGACAAATACTGCCGTCAAAGCAAGACGATAGGGGATGATGCCCGTTCCGTGGAAGCCAACTACTTGGTAAGCAAAGTAAGCGTTCAGACCCATGCCGGGACTAAGGACAAGTCAGTTTGTGGATCACGCATTCACGAGGCCGGGCTGGGCTTACGCGAGCGCCACAGGCATATTGGTGAAGAGGCCAAACAACGTCGTTGCGAATCCGGCGAGGGCGGCAGTTCCTGTGATCAATTCGCGCTGGATGTCTGCACCCAGGTTAGGTGGTGTCCCCAATAAAACAACTTGCTCAGCGAGGAGCTGCAACACGCACCAAGTAGACACGCATTGTACGCCGGATCCTTGAGGCAGGTGATATCAGTCGTGTCGGTGCACACGCAAGTCCCGCCGCTATCCTTGAGAATGACGGCGTTGACCGAGATGATGTAGGCCATGGTGAAGAAGGTTGTCAGGCCGGCCCTGATCTCGGTTGAAAACCGAGTGTTCGGTAACGCTTTTTCCTGCCGAGGAGGGTCAACATGGAAGCAATACCAATCTCGGGGGGGAGGGGGAGGGGGGGAAACATACATGGCCAGAACCTTCGAGCCTGAACAGCCTCCCAATGCTGGATCGGGCAAAGCTTTCATTGACCTTGCTGATGAGGTCGTCGAGGTACATCATGTCAGTCCTCCCGCGCCCTCGGCGTCTAGAGTATAGAGTCAGGGCTGTGGTTCCCAGACAATCCAACACATCGCTCTCGAACGAACAGGACAACACACGAGAGAGCAGCCAGGGGCGGGATCAAGAAGAGAAAAAGGGAGGAGAGGGACAGATGAGCCTTGAGAGGAATGGTGTGCCAGGCGTGAGCAAGATGCTTACCTAAGGGCTTCGAGATGCAGATGGCTCTGCCGCTGTTCTGTCCTGGGTTAGCGGGGGTTTGACAATTTGGGGGCGTTCAGCCCAGCTGCTGCCATGGGCCGATGGCGGGGTCGGTGGTTTTGGCCTCTAGGTGGTCTGGACGCTGCTAGGTCCAGCTGAGCCAGGTGCGCTCAGGCCAGGCCCGCTCAGACCGCGCCCGGGAGGGGGACGCGCAGACGGTGGCCGCTAGCGGCGAGACGGCCGCAAATCGCTGGCCGTCCTCTCGGCCCCGGACCACCCAGCTGTTCGGGTAGCGCCATCTCCACAGCATTGGCCCCGACTGGGCAACCCCTGTCTGGGCCATCAGGAGCCGAAAACCTATCGACACCGCCGTGGGGCGTGGCGTCTTTGTGGCAGACGTGCCGCTCACAGGTGACAGCTGTTGATGCCGTAAGTGGGCGAATGGAGATGACAGAGATCTGAGCCCAGACGCCCTAATGCCGAGATCATACCATGCATCTCGTCTGCGGCCCGGGAGACCAAAGAAAGGCGGGCCAAATGGCCCATCACCACCCAGCGCAGGATCCCGAATCTTTGCACCACCGCCAACACCATAACCGCTTCCACCGCTTCCACCACCGCCGCATTCTGAACAAAGATGTTCAGTTCGGAACTATCATGGGCGCCGGTGACAGAGGTGGGCTCGAGAACCGAGTCAACCGACGACAGGGCACCCTTCTTCAAGCCGCCGCCCCCAGAACCCGCATCGACCCGAGAGGCACCACCGACAGGCAGGAGCAGATCGGTGAAAAGCTCCCACGGCGCGCCGAACCCGTCGGTCTTTCGCTGGGGCAAAGGCAAGACGTCTCGGACTTTGAGTTCTACCCACCATCAACAGCGCTGGCAGGCCAAGTCTAGCAGCGGCTCCGGGCTAGGCCCTGGTTCGGGCTCAGGAGTGTGGATCAGCACCGAGTCCACCGTGGAAATGCCCGAGGAGAGGGGCCTGGCCCTGAGGCACGAATTGCCAGCGTCATCGCTGTTCACGGCCTCGGGGCAGGTGCGATTTCCATCGTTAAATTCCCCGACCGCCAGTTGCCCTCCCACCTTGTCACGTTCATCCTCTCGATATCATTGCCCCAGCTCGGGCTACGAGAGCGAAGGCTGCCCGTCACGACCACAAACGCTGGAGATGGCCGAGAGCCAGAAGGGAAGCAATGGCGAGCGCTGGCGTTCGCTCTGGTAGTTCAACACCCTCCTCTTGTGTCAACCTTGATCGCGACGTCGACTAACCCTGAGCGTTCGTGTCCATCTAGGCGGCCCCCCGAGGAGTGGGCATCGAGCAGCAAAGGTCCCATCTCCAACTCCGACTACCTGGACAGCTCTCCCCAGACGACCATCGTCTCCCTGTCGCGGAGCCAGAGCTCTGTGCTCGACGGGCTCAGCCCCCCGCCCAAGTCGCCCGGCATCCACCGGCCGAGCATGGCCGACTTCCCGCCGTCCCCGCCCGCCGCCGCCACTGCCGCCACCGCCGCCGTCGACACCCCGTCCTGGAGCGGCCTCCAGGCGCTGGTGCGGCGGATGCCCAGCGCGTCCGCCGCCACCCGCTGGAACCGAGCGACAGAGGAGTGGCCCGGCCCGCTCGAGGCGTGCGAGCGCGACGAGATCGAGCTCGAAAAGCAGCTCTGGCTCCTCGCCGAGCTCCACCGCCGGGACGGCGCTGCCCCACTCGCAGCAGCCCGCCTGTCCGTGCCGCCGGCGTCGCCGGCCGGCTGGACGAGTCCCCCCGTCCACGCGGTTCAGCGGCCCGGCGGCGGCGACGGCCGCGTCCTCGACGTGTGCAGCCGCCAGGCCGACCTCGTCCAGCTCGCGGCCCTGCAGCCCGGGGCCCGCATCGCGCACCTCACCCCGACCAATATCACTTCCCGAGACTCGGGGGTGGCGGAGGCTGCGTCGCCGCTGCCCCTCCCTCCCAACGTAGCTAGCTTGTCGCTGCTGTCGTCGTCGCCACAGGACCCCCCGGCCTTCCCCCTCGGCGACGCGACTTTGGACCACGCGCGCGTGACGCCCGCGGCGGTGGGGGCGTTCTCCGGCCCGCAGCTCATGGCGCTACTACGCGAGTGCTACCGCGTGCTGGCGGTGCGGGGCCGACTGGAGGTGCGGATGGTGGACCCGGCGCCGTGCGGCGGCGACGGCGGCGTGGGCCCGGCGACGGCGCGCTGGGTCGAGGCGGAGCTGCTGCTCGCGCTCGAGGCGCGGTTCCGGTGCACGCGCCCCGCCGCCCTGGTGCCGGTGTGGGCCCGCGAGGCCGGCCTGGAGCTGATGACGGAGGGGGGTGGGAGTGCCGGCTGCGACCACGAGTTCCGCGTGTGCGTCGCCGAGGGGGCGGCCCCCGAGGAGCGACTCGAAGCGGAGCTGGTCCGGGCGCTGCTGCGGAGCCAGTACCCCTTTGTCAAGACGTGGTTGTGGGAGGTGGAGGAGTGTCGGGCCGAGTGTCTGGAGAAGGCGACCAAGTTTCGGGTGGTGAGTGTGTTTGGGCTCAAGGCCTAGCTGTGGAGTGGATCCATGGACATTGTCGAGAGGACAGTGTTGACGTTCATTAAGAGATTTTTACCAATACTAATAGGGCCCTGCTAACCGCGCACTCATCGTTTGGCTATTCGCGCACTCATACCCACAAGGGTTAGGGTTATATATTGCCCCACATAAGACTTTTTTCCATGCCAACATCCCCAGTCACCAACCCTGCCATTTTCTGCAATCTACCAACACCACGCAATAACCCTGCCAATCAACAACGCCTTGTCGCATCAATGCAGCACGTTTTGTAGGGCAAAACTAGCCATTTTTGGCTGCTTTTGAGCCCTCGGAATCATCCCTGCGTATTTGCGCGTCCAACCCTTGCCATCCGTGGCGGTCGCAACGATGCCAGCCAATGCGGGGCAGATCTCACGCCATGGCGGTTCAATTGACACCGCCATTGAGATCCAATCTTCGAGCCCAGCCTTCCTAATAGCCCCTGCGGTCAATTCGAGCGATTCGAGCGATTCCAGCGATTCTGAGACCTGGGAGGGCTTTTCCACCTCAAGCGACGATGAGGCCCAAGACCACCACCACAGCGAGAGCGATAGCGATAGCAATAGTGATAGTGATAGTGATAATGACGATGAGGTTATTCCTAGGCCCCCGACCGGCTTCCTCTCCCTTACTATTCAAGACCTACAGAACGCCGTCAACGAGAGGGCCAAAGAGCGAGGGTTTGCCGTCGTACGGCAGAACGGTCGTAATCGAGAGGACCGTACTCGAAACGAGGAAGAATATACGCGGTACGATATCGTCTGTGACCGCTATAGCAAGCCACGGCAGTCTGAAAGCGTTGGTTTAAGGGAGCCATCTATAAGGAAGTGTGGCTATTTATAGAAGGGATACGCTGTTAGAACTGCTGCCGGTTAGCTATATCGGGATAACCCTAAGTCCCCTAAACACAACCACACGCCCTCTACTCATCCCTGCGGTCATTAAACATATTGCGATAGCTAGGCGCAACGGTCTACCGAAAATGATATTATGGGCGTATGAATCCGTTCATTGAAAGGATGAGAAGCTTGGAAGGGATATACACGCGGTTTTTGGCCCCCATGAGCTACAGAAGCTGGGGTCCCGAACACACAGTTTCAGTATAGCCTTAATGTTGAATGGAGAAGGATTAAAACCACCTCTACCAACTCATGTGCGCTCAATAGCTCATTAAAAACCAGAGCCCCGTTTGCAGTCCCCGAACAGTTCGCGGATCCAGGGGAGAAGCCCGACCATTCCAAATGACATGTTTTCCTGAAGAAACCCTCTGCATCGCCAGCTTTTTGTATTGATTTTGCCAATTTCTCTTAGGACTTTTACATACCCTTCTTCAACCAAGTGAGAAATACGAATCGAGTGCCGACTGTAAAACTCGGTAAACGCATCAGGTGAAAATGTATACCCGCTATCACGCACTTAGATTCCGGCGAGGCGAAATTGGACTTAGAAGCATCGCATCCCACACCCGATGGTTTAAGGGTGAGGCCGAAGCTGATAACCTGGGTTTCTGAACCGCGGTCGAGGAGCATGTTGTAATTGCTAAACGAGACATATCTGGACTGATCCGTAGAATGAGGGTTTGGAAGTGCCAGGACGGTGCCAGCAAGAGGGAAGATTGAGGTGATCACGCCTTGGAAATTATTCGCTAGAAGTTTGACACTAATAGCTTAATTGGGAAAGAAGTAAGCACTACCAAGGTAATTTTCAAGCAGCTAATCATGGGAAGAGTCGGGATTGTTATTTGTCGCTAAGGTATTTATATTTTTAGGGTTATAGAGCATAGGATGTGTCGGATTTACCACATCAATAATTGGATGGCCAAAAGACTGTTGTATTCGGCTGTTCTGGCAAGTGTCTGCACTCGCCAAAGGCGCCAGGGGGTAGAACCACGAGCCTCCGGCGTGTGGATAATCCGACAGGATGCGGCCTGGGCTGAGGTCGCACTTCGGCGAGAATAAAGTGGAAATTGGTGAAAGATATAGCGTTGCTGCCTTCGTTCCTGGAGGAGGATAAATGGGAAATTTTACTCCGCGCATCACCACAACGCAGCTGTTTGCTGCAGAATCGCCTAATTATGGGGTCGGCGTAGTGAAGGGCATTGAAACCCCTAAACCCTTTCATCAGCAATGTTCAGGGGCATCATTGGGTGGCAGTCAGGGGCTTCCCAGACACACTTCTGCCCGGGCACCTTCCTGATTTCGCTGCGAGCTGAGCATGAAGTCTCTCGACGGGCTGATGTTTGCGCCCACGGAGACGACGCCCTTGTCTGACGTCCGGCGGAGAAGCGCGACCAGGGCGCGCGTGTACAACCCGATTGGAGACATGGCCGGGTCGACGGCAACACGGAGCTCCGAGGCCATTTTCCCCAGGGGCATGTCGATGGTTTCTTGGTCAAAGAGGCTAACCTATTACGGCTTTTAGTAATAATATTTCTACCAATAGAAAAGACTCGTTCTATAGGAGCCGAGGTATCCGGAATAGCTAAAATCCTTCTAGCCATAAGGCTTAGAACTGGGAATTAATAACTGCTAATTTCCAATAATCTAAAGGATTAACCTAATAGACATCGACTGCGAAATGAAGAGCACCAAGGGCGTGAGCTTGTTGTCATGGGCTTCAGGAAACGGATTGACAGCGGTCGTACGGCTCCTCCTCCAGAAGTGTGCGGACCTCAACACCCAAGATCAGCTCCAGCAGACACCGCTAATATGGGCCGCGTTGTCCGGTTATACGGCGATAGCCAAGCTGCTACTCGAAAGAAATGGAAAACTAGAGGTGAAGGGGAAGGCCCGCTATCGGCTGCTGGGCAACGCCGTCGCGAAGCATATCTTTTCTGAGCAAACGATTGACCTGGAAATGGAAGACAACAATTGCTACACAGCGTTGTCTGGATTGATTGCAAACGGCTATGAGGTGGTAACTAGGCTGCTACTCGATAAAGGAGCTAATATTGAAGCGAGGGATAATTCTGGTCGGATGCCGTTATCATGGGCCGCTGAGCAGGGGTAGTTAAGCTACTACTCGAGAAAGGAGCTAACATTGAAGCGGGGTTTTATTTAACGCCATTATTATAGGCCGCTGAGGGGGGACACAAGGCGGTAGTTGAGCTGTTGCGCACAGCGGATTCTCATATCCACATAGGGGGCAAGGGTGGCTAGGTGTTGTTTTTATCCTTTTCATAGTACCCCTCGCGAAGCTAGGACACGCCAGCAGTCTTGGAAGAGGCGCTTAGCACGGCGCAAGGGCGGAATGTATCCATCACGTTTGGGCGTGTAGCGTGGAAATTGACTAAGTGGATGCACGGCTGAGCTTACAACGGCAGCTCGCCGCAGGCTGGCACGATGGTGCAATCGACTGTCGATGCCCGCGCGTAGTGCAAATCCCTGATCTGGCAAGCCCCGGTAATGCTGGTAGGCCTTGTCTTTAGGCGCCCTCTGCCCTGGACGCCAAGCGTAAGGCCTGCCTGCTTAGAAGTGCAGCTGGCTGATGGCCAAGCGACATGTAAGTCTTCCAAGAGTACCAAATTTAGCTAGCATACTACCCTGCTCGCCCCGGTTCTTGGATCCTCGGTGCCCATCCGCCCTATCCGCTCGTCTCAGAAGAAATGCCACCATTACATCATGCCACATCAAGATGCTCCCAAATTTCATCGCCATCGGGGCACTGTCCTCACAGGCCCTTATGGTCCACACTGCTCCTAGCCCGATGCCATTCCATCAGCGTCCCAAACCCCAATCCACCCCCAAACCACCCTCGCCCAGATTGATGCCGGAGCCCGCCCTCCGCTGAGGGACCCTTATTACCTAGAAGCCCCATGGGAGCTGATTTTGTTCTCTTCCTTTCTCTCATAAAAACCATAATGGATCCGGTCACTGGTCATGGCCCTTACCTGTCTGGCCCGTCGCAAGCAGCAGGAGGATTGCCGATTCACTCCGAGTGGACGGGGCCGACGACGCAACGCCAGTCCACTAAGGCAACCTCCAAGTCACGGTGACCTGAGAAGTGTAGCCCGCAACGGTGGCTATGGCAGTTGCGCAATAGCTGTTGTAGATGGAAAGGGCCCTGCTCTGGTCAAGCGAGGCTGTGGATCCGCAGTGGGACTTGGATGAGGGAGGAATATTGCTGGGCCTGGGTGCTAGCAGTCTGGATCTTTTAGCAGGATCATATAGTAAGCACATGCTGCGGTTTTCGGCTTCTTGCCAAAGGTTGTGATGCCTTTAAAACGCGCCAAAGGTTCTGGGAGGGGTTTTCGAAAGCATGGCCGCATGAAAAGTGCTGAATTTGGCTGTGAAATCGAAAATTACCTGTTGGCTTGCTTTGGCATGCACCCAAGCCTGGAATAGCTAGCGTGTCTGGAGCTATCAGCCACTAATTAGGGGTAAGCTGGCTGTGAACTAGGTGAGCCGAAGGGGAGCTGAGCAGAGCCCGACTAATAGTAGACCTGTTAGCTCCCTATTCCTAAACACAGATGTAACGGGATCAATAGCACAAGCGTCGCAATGTCCTACGTTCAAAGATTACGCTGCTGAACGCGTGTTCTCATTACAGGGATGTATGTCTTCTTGTATGTTATCGGCTTCCAAGGTTGCTAGCATACTGGCTAGGTAGGTGTGCGGCTTTAGGGACTTCAATTACGGGTTGATCCTCTCATCTGTGACAAGAAAGGCTACGACTGTCTGGCGTGTCCCCGCGATGATCCAGCATGTGCGAATTACCACCGCTACCTGGAGCGGCCGGTGGTGAGAAACTGTAGGGAAGGCATCTAATTTCTCTCCAAGCTGTTTTATGAGACGAATCTAGGCACACAAAATTTCCATTTTCGCACCTCGCCTAGGTAATACAACCTACCCTAGCTCCCCTGGCGAGGGGACATGATTGTAATTTCGATATATTTGTATAAATAGTAAACCTAAATCTCAGCCCCTTACACGTTCTATACGATTCCCCAATTTCATCCGAGCCTTAGACCTCTTTTACACTTGGAGAGCCACGTCCTTCACCCACTCCAACAAATCCTGGTTAGAATCCGGATTCCAGCTAACTTCACTCCCACCTCTCCTCCATCATCGTTATCTAGACTTTACAGCCCATCGATAGCTGCAACGAGGGCTTTTTGGTTTGATCTCGGAGCAAAAGGGGATTAAATGATCACCACTTGGTCTACGAAACTGCTAGTTCCGCAGCAGATACTAAGGGGATCAATCGTATACACAAGGTACGGATTGTTTTTATTAGCTAGGTAGATAAGACAGCTAAGTACCCTGTGAAAGCAGTAAGTTCCGTCGATAACGTAACTACTCTATCATAATGCGTGTCACTTATGGTAGGGGGTAAGGGAAACACAACGTTCTAAAGCTAGAGAAATCAGCAATAATACAGCTAAGACATTATTAATCAGCTTGCTTTATAGTGAATAAGAGCGCTTTACACCCTAAAAGCAACAGATAGAACACTGCAAACACAGAAACGGTAACAGTAGACTACTGCGGCAATTTGGACTAGTGCCGTAAGGTACTAGGAATGAAACTACAAAAAGAACCACACCTACAGGAGAAGGTACAGTCAGCCTGTAAGGCCAACTTTCAGGTTACTGGTCTTCCGATCGGAGGGACAGGAAGACAATTGCTGTAGAGAATCGGAAACGTACCTAATATGAGACGAAGCCTAGCATGGAACGAAATCTAGTATGGGATAAAACTTAGTATGAGACGGAGCCTAGGATGGAACAACAAAGGTGCCTGGCCGGGTGGATTGATATGAGAGAGCCTAGGTAGCTAGCTAGGTATTTTTGTGGCATATTGTTATGCAGTGTTCTGCATTGTACAACCAGCACATTCATACCGAGAAAGTGGCATGCAAACAGCACAGATTTGGCGTGCACACTGTAACCTGCCAGCGGCGCGGCCGTATCGCGCGAGAAGGATTGCGAACGGGTGGCAGTGCAGGAGAAGCGAGCTCGGTGGTCCGTTTTTCTTGGCTTTTGGGTTGGGGGATGATGACACGCAATATTTCCCTGCAGATTTTGGAGCATGCGCCGCCCGGATGGTACCGGGTAATTCCTCACGAGGCGACATTTACGAGAATTCCAACGTAGCATAGGCCCAGTAGCACCGGCGTTACGAGACTTAGCTTTCAAGGCTACATGCATTCTTTCGAGACACGAAAAGGATATATAAAGACCAGACATCCGAGAGAGCGAGGACATGACAACAAACACAACCAGAACATCAAGTTCATCTCTCCTCTCGTACACACCCATATCTTACTTAATATTAATATCTAATTCACCCACTCAAAATGCTCACCACCACCTTCTTCGCGCTCGCCTCCTTGGCCGCCGCCAACCCCATTACACCCCGCGCCTACCCCCCAAGACAGACATCCTCCGGCTTCACCCTCATCGCCAACCTCACCGACCCCACCAAATCCACCCTCTTCAATGACCCCATCAACCACTGGTCCTTCGGCAGCGTGCACGTCGGCGCCGGCCTCAACACCGCCATCCTCACCCCCCCTACCCACGGACACATCCTCTTTGTCAACGGCACCGGCCGCGACGTCTCAGCCGAAGCAACCTCTGTCAGCCTCCCCCCACTAGAAACCACCAACGGCCTCATCCCCTGGGGCGTGCAGTTCAGCCAATACCCTAGTTCTACTACGCCCGAGTCCGTCTACATCGGCGTCAACTTCGGGTATGGCTCCATCGGCGCGGGCATCAGGGGTGGGCTGCGCAGCCCGTGGCCCGTGGCATTTGCGCCGCTGCAGGGCAAGTGGATGGTTTGCAATGAGAGTGCGCCGACGTACGGACGGCCGCAGTACCCGGTGCGGATTGCCCAGGAGGTTCCAGAGAACTGTGCGGAGATGACGCTGTTGGCGCAGTGTGCGACGCTGCCGGTGCCGCTGTTGGGGGTGGAGGAGTTTGGGTACCAGGTTATGGAGGTAGATTGTTATGAGGATGTGAAGGGGATTGAGTGGGGGAGGTATTAGGTGGAAGGTACCTCTTGTGATGGGGAGTAGTAGTAAGAGGGGGCTAGAACTAAGGAGGGAGGGATGAAGGGGGAGGAATAGAAGTTTCCCAGGTTTTGTTCGAGAGATGGTAGATAAGTACGGTACCTGTTTAGAATAGATCGTAATTAATTGTCATGTCCGTCTCTGTATGAAGGTGTCTTCTTACTATTAAGATAGCCTATGAGTTTTGATGTTATCGGCCATCTTGCATCCTGAAGAGGCCTTCCTGCATTCTCAAACGGCCTCTTCTAATGGAATTAGCGCATCTCACGGCGCGTTTAAAGTCTAATGTGAGACGAACCTGGGCTCTCGAAATTTCATTTTTCGCAGCTTACCTACGTGACATTGCTCACCCTTGCTTAGGCTCGGCTCAGTCCCTGCTCAGGATTTTCTCAGGCTAGCTCAACTTTTATTGGAAGCACGGCACACAGGATTTGATGATGATATGATTGTATTTCTTGTGTTGTTCTAGCTTCCAGCCAGAACCTCCTTCTTTTATGGACTAATCTGTGGATTCGGGTTCGTCACCAGTACCATGCATCCAGTCAGCTCCGCTGACTGGATGCCCAGGGCCCCTGAACCCCTTTCTTTCTGACACCTATTGCACACGTAGAATAGCAACCGGCATCAAGCACGATTTCCAGCACTACGCTAATTGCAACAGAACAAACTAAGTGCAAAACAGGGGGGGTGAGCAAGTGAAGAAAACATACTCCTTTTCTTTTTTCTTTTTTTAAGCCCTCCCCCAAATGAGATTCGGCATGTCGAATTGACGTCAACGGTTGGGGGTAGCAGAATGTCAAATTCTGAGACAGGGTGTCACAAAGTCGCGTGCTCGATAAGGTTCTTAACCTCCAGGATATGTAGACAGCAAGAAGGTGTGAAATAGCTGGGTCTCTCGGCCAGGTTGACACCGTCCAAGTCAAACACGTCCACTTTCACCAGCAGCTCCTTCAGCATGATGGTCTCGACCCTGGTGTTGCTGTACGTGAGGGATGTCACGTACTTGACGGGAATCTAGAGCTCACGCGAAAGCGCTGGGAACTGTGTAAAGCCAATGGGCTGCGGCCGCGCCGGCTGTCATGGCGACACGTATCCCGAACATGATGGAGCTAAATTCATTGCGAATTTCTAGACAAAAAGAGGGTCAGCTGCCTCGCTGTCTCAACGTTGGTCATGACTGCTGTGTGGACGTACGCTTGCAAGTTCGGAGGAACACGAGCAGTCCTCTCAGAACAGCGGAAGGACGTTGCGGGAGGGCATTGCCGTGCTCGGTGATGATTTCCTGCCTGTGAGAGCATCAGTCATTTATTACACAACCTGCATGTCTCAAACGCAATGGTGTCCAGGCTTATTCGTCTTGGCCGTCCTCCTGAGGAGACGCAGCGGCAGCTGTGGCCGCGAGGAGGGGAACGAAGAGCGAGCGGAACTTGAGACAATTGATGTGAGTTGAAGAGACTGGTCACGCGGGAACTTGGGGCTTTTAACATGTTTTTCGACGCATACCTTACAGTCCAAAGCATTATTTTTTGAGGCCAGACGCAACACACCCTATTTCTCCAACGCAGAAGCGTGCTCGTTCTTTGCAAGATTGCGTTGAGCCGTAGTGGGATGCACACCAGACAGGCAACGTCATGCCGCCGATATTAGCCGGGGCTTTGCTCCGGCAGGCTCGGACGCAGAAGCGCTGCAGACGTTTTGCTCTAAAGGGGGGGTAAGCTGAGGCCAGGCACTTCTGCTGGTGGTGTCCTGTAATAACGGGCCTGCTCGCCTGACAACCGTATTTCCAAGGCATCTTAGTATCTTCGCAGGCAGAATAGGAGGCTTGTTGCTGCTGTGCTACGGGTTTCTCTCCCACACAGCAACGAAGTAAGGCGCTGAACTTGGCACACCCGGGCCACATTGCAGCTCGGTGAGCCTACGGGGCATCCCATTGACCAATCCCTAGGAAGCGTTTTAGCTGCTCGCGCTGTAGCACAGTTTTCTGCCAAAAGTTCCCCCTTAAAATAGCGTTGATCAATGCCAAGCCTCGCATGCTTAACCCTCTTCTTCGCAGATGCCCGTCTGCTTTGTGGCAGAGCAGGGGCTATATCTCCGACCGTACCTCTACGCCGTAAAGCCGCCTCCATACCCACCAACTCTAGTCGGAACACTAACTTGTCTGCACCACTCGTCTGAGTATCCTAGTCTTTCAACTGCCATGGATACTCTAGCACCACCGCGCCGTCCGCGGCCCGCAAGCTGGCCCTGGACAGTACACGACGGCTCAACTTCGACACTCTCCACCACGGCCCCGGTCAACTGGACGACTCTACCTGCCAAAGACGAGAAACAGACGCCAACATACGAGGACTCTGACTTTTGGACACGCAACCTTTGCATCGGCAGTCTGGTCCTCGGATGGGGTGCATTATTCTCCTACCTAGCCATAGCCATCAATATCATCATCGCAGGGCCTACCATAACCCCCTCGTGGCTGCTGCTGCGCGTCGCCATTATCGGGCCCATGGGCTATTCCTGGGATAGTAACCCAAAGGCGCTGTACAATAACGATCACCGTGTGAACAGCGTGTCCGAGACGTCCATGGTCCTCATCCCCTTGCTCCTTTAAATGGCCATCACCTTTGTGGCGTCGTGCCTCGACTCGATCCACGCTACCACCCTCCGCTGGGCCCTCTGGCACGACGGACACCTCCGCCACAACACTAACCTGCACCTCTTCACCTCCTCCAACCCCCGCAGCCCTAACGGCTGGCCCGCCAACGTCCTGCCCAGCCTGGGCCTGATATTCGCCTACGGCGGCGCTACCGTCATGACCTTCCCTGTAACCATTGTCGCCATTTTCGAGCTCAAAGACGGCGGCCGCAAGCTCGCCTTCAACTACGGCGGCGACTTCGGCCTGGACCGCTACGGCATCAGCTTCAATGCCTGGGGTCTGCTTGGCCTGGGTACCGGTTTCCTCCTGCAGAGCGCCCTCTGCACCTAGTGTTTAATGCACGACGCACGCCACCACATCATCGGAAGCTAAAGTTCCAATCCCCTAGCCACCGCTAAGGCGTGCTATCTCTTGCAAGAGCAAAAAAAGACTCTAACCCTTAACCTAAGCTACCTCCCATCTATCCCCTCACATACCTTTACATTCTGCGTTCTCGTGATAGTTGCGTGTGTTTGTTCCCCCGTTCCACAATTACCTTCCGTTACCAGTAATCATGATTGCTAGGAGACGCGGTCCCATTGTACCACGATACACTCCCAGTCTCCTAACATAGTTCGACCAACCGAGCCTAACGCTCTTACTACTGATGTCCTCCGCTACAACCATGTTCCTTTCTCCCTTGTAATGTGATGCAGTCAACGTGGAAGGCTGTCCCAACCTCTGAAACAGTGCAGAGACCTCGCACCTCTGTCTCATCAAACTTCCAGTAAGATTTGTTCACGCGGACGTGCACATCTGTAAGCAATGGAAGCTTCTGTTCGCTGTAGAGTACCAGCTGGATCATTGCCCGCTTCAAGGCCATAGCGTGCTCCTTCACCAGATCATCCGTTCCCTTTTCAGGGACGCTATCCTGCCACGGTTCCCATAACTCATCAGATAGACAGATGGTCTCGAGCGATGGCGGGAGACAGTTGCGTATATCGGATTCCTTTATCGTAGCTAGGGAACTGAAGATGACGGTAATTGACACCTCGAGATACTTGAGCTTCTGCATTGAGGGGAGACAAGACAGCCCCCTAGCTGGGCCGAGGTGTGAAACGTAGTTGTGCATCCACTCGACACCGAATCGAAGGTACTCCAGCGAGTCAGCGCATAACGCAAAGGCCTCGTTATATCCGGGCTGGCACTGCACTCCCTCTTCACTGAAACGGGGCGAGATGGAAATATCGATCCTCTTCAGCTTCGGCCTTGCTTCTTTACACAGTCGATACCACCATTCGCCAGTGGTGCAGGCGTATGAGACCTCAATGGCCTCGAGGTTGCGCCACTTGGCAGCCGTGAATGGCGCATCGTCATCCTGGAACAATAGGTTTGCGCCGAATATCTCAAGGCGTTTGATATTTCCGGCTGTTCCCATGAAGCATTGCGGGGTATCGGCGGGCAAAAAGGGATCGCAAGCGTGTGGGTTGGCTGTGAGTGAGAGCAGAGAAAGACGCTGCGCGAATGTGCCATCGCCCTCTTCCGCATAGGACGTCTCAAAGAAGCCCATCAACACTTCATAGTCCCCAGCATTCCAATTTGGAAGGTGGATGTAGAGTGCTTCTAATTCGCTGACAAGGCACAGAAGCAGTGCACAGGCAGACTCAGGATAGCCGTCGCAGTTGCTCCATGTGAGTTCCCCGGCATCCCCAGTGAAGAAATCGCCGAAGCACCGGTCAAGATATCCGTAGGCTTTCGTGTCGGCTGTTAGGTCCGCAAATATTTCCTCGCTTTTCTGATCCGTGTAGTCGTCGAGTTCTTGATCCAGCGGAGTGGCAAGGTTGACGACGCGCACCAAGCCTGCCAGATGGTCATGTAGGATGAGCGTTCCAAGTACGTCAAAGAGAGCACGGAGATCGAGAATGCAAATGCTGTGGTAAAGATAGGGGATAGAAATGATATTCAGTCTCCGACTCGTTTTGGACAATGCCAAGAGAGCGAGACGACAAGGTTTGATGTCGGGGTGCGGTTCATAGGATCCAAGGTCTGTGTCCATTGTCGGGATAAGGTTTCGAGTTATTTCGCTGAGTAGCTCGTTGGACAAGCTCAAGAGTGACATCTCCACTTTGGTATCTGAGAAGAGACGGAGAGATGGGGTTGTTGCAAGATATAAGACCGCTTGAGATGGTTAATGATGGATTGCCAAAATTTGGGGTTTTCGTTTCGCAGTCACATTTTCACCACAGGGAGTACCCAAGCAATTATATCTCACGTGACTAATGGGAGGCTGGAAGGAGTGCGGGGCATGGACTTACTAGCTCCTTGGCTATTGCCTTTGTGCGGCTCAGTTTTGCCCGTTGAATGTGTTACCGGCATCACTGTTTTCCTCTCCTTTTCATAAGCCGTATATGGTCAAACTCAGTCAGCCCAAGTATGCATTACGCGTGGTTAAAGAGCAGTAACACAAAGGCGTTGCACAAGGTGGGGACCTCTAACGCCCAGAAGCTTTCGTCCATCTTCCCGGCGTGCCCCTGCGCGCGCCGCCTACCTTGTAATGCCCTTGCGCTCGAGATCCCTGAACGCTTAATACAGTCAGACACACTTCGAAGATTATGGGAGGAAAGAGAGAAAACAGGATACGGCATCGTTATTGCATTGGCTTGGGCAATGCAAGTCGTGTATTGCATGCGCCCGCCCCTATCCGTGATGACACGGGGAACCACGGATACCCTGCAGGTTTCCCGCGTTGCATCGCGCCCAGTTAGGTGCCTCAGGAGCTTATGTGGCCGGGTTGCTTCACGGCGTACCGCTTGACCATTGGATCACGGGCTTGGCTCCTCTGTACGATCGATCCTTCAACACCAACTCCTGCAAAATCTAAAGACCTAGGTGTTAATGCGTCACGGCAGTGACAAACTGAAGAGTAGAGGCTTACAATGGCGTCATTATTCCGGTTCGTTTAAAGCTGGATGTCCAGGAATAAGAAGTTAGTAGGTGAGACTAGCACCTCCCTCCAGCTTCAAATAGCCTCAAACCGAAGGTGAGATGCTGTCAGCCGCGCTGACGTTCCAGCCCGGCGGACCAACATCCCGAGCCTGAGGTGATGGCGTGGATCTGAGCCCCATCTAACCCTTCATGTTTCGTGACGGGCGAGCACTGCTATTTATCGATAAAGTGCTCAACTCTTATAGTCAAGTCCCTACTGGTGGCTTTTGCTTTCTTTCTTTCTTTCTTTCTTTTTTTGCTTTCTCTTCTTTTACAATGCCTGTGAGAAGCTGAAAGTTCAGCGTGACCATCACTCTCCTATTTGCTTATCTAGCTGTTTGTCTGCACAGAGCTACCTACCTGTGCCTCAGATTCCGACCGCTTCCCGCTCTCCTCGTCCTGCACGTCTGGAACAATCGCCGTGCTCTTCCCGCCAAATATGGCCCGCCGTCCTCGATACCACGTTAGCAGCTTGCTGTCGGTGACACTCACCTCCATCCCCGCAAGTCGCAACCCGCGATGAAACACGGGCTTCAAGAACGGCAAGCAGGCTGCCATAACAGCAAAGAACTGCTCCGTCACGCTCCACGTATTCATATTCTCGGCCATTGCCCACAGGTCGTCCCCTTCGGGCTGTCGGCTCCACCTCATCACTGCCACGAGCTTGATGATGCTCGCGACGCTGGCAAACGACCCCATCCCCATCAGCGCGCAGACCAGGATGCGCTCCACCGCTGGCCGGCGAATGTTCCAAAGGAATGTCACGGGCGCAATCGAGAGGAGCACGTCGTTGACGATGTTGAGGCTCGCCCCGGCGATGGAAACCGCGCGTATCGTCTGCGTATCGGCGCAGTTGTGGCCGTCGTTGGTCAGATCCCACCAGTCGCTCAGCGGCCGGCAGACGGTCAACCAGAAAACGGTGAAGGAAATGGAGAAGCAGATCTGGACGGCGATGAGGATGTAGAGGAAGATCTGCCAGGCGACAAAGGTTGACCTGAAGCGTAAGATGGTCAACGCTGCGGATGTGCGCACGCACGTCATGACCCACGACGAGATCGGGATGGAGAAAAAGGAGAGCGCGATGGCCCGGGAGGCCTCTGATAGGGACAACACCCTGGGAGTGGTGATCATCTGATCCAAAACGAGGCACCAGCATGCTATGTTTAGGAGCTGTTTGTCACAATGGAAGTTAGGCCAGGGCCTCGGAGAAAAGAGACGAGAACTGGGGAAGGGGAATATTTACAAAGCCAATGGATATGAAAACCTCGGTAGCGTCGGTCCGCCGCAGAGACCATACACGGAGGTAGAAGCGGGTGGAGAAGATGGCGATCGTGACAGCCATCATAGGCACGGTCACGGCAAAGTAGATGCGGGCGATGTATGCGGCGCGATCGGAGATCGGTATACCCGGAGATGCCTCAGGTGTTGACATATTTAGTGTTGGTGGATCGATGCTACGTCGCCTGGGCTAAGATGCCCACTTTCTACCAAAATTGAAGGAAAGTGCATGGGTGGGCTGCATTGAATGAAGAAGATGGACGAGGAGGACGGAAGAGCTAGGGATAGGAGCGAATTTAGACGTTTGGGGACGTTCAACTCTCCATTCGCGAAGCACAGATCGCCGCTAATGTAGCGCACGGTTGTGCTTCCACTTCCCGGACTGAGCCAGGGATTATGGTCTTGGTCGGTAAAGCCAAGGATGGAATAGCGCAGTCCGGGGATCTCGGTTCCAAATACCCTGCTTTATAGAAATTTTAGATTTACTCATGTGGCGTTTATTACCCTGTCGAGACAGAAACCCCCTGCAAACTGACCACCTCCAAGTAATGCCGGGCCTCGGAGAGCAAATTATAAAAGGGTCAAATAAGGGGTGTAAGGAGAAACCTTTCATTCTTCGAGACAAACTGGTGACTTGCTCCTGTGGGAACGAGTCATGGCTTGCCGGAGCGTCAGATTTGATTGGGTTGGAAAAATCTGCGACGCGTGAGGGTGGTGGCGTTCTAGAAGTGGTGTCATGTGGCTTGCAAAAAGATTACGAAGGATTCAGCTCTCTTCCACAGCCCCAAAGGCCAGCGGTCATCTCCGATAGCACAAGTGAGGGGAAATTTAGGGCTGCTGGTCAAAACGGCACTGTTTGGCTTTGTAGCGGTTTGGGTCGTAGGTTTACTACGATTCCTTATCTCCGCAATCAGACCTGTAAATCGGAGCCCTTGGGACAAGTTGGAAGTTGGCCCACTATCCGGAGGTTATTTCGGGGCCAATTCGCCCAGAGCGTTTCCCCCAATCAAGCACCCTTCCACCAATCCCCAATAGGGTTGTTACTGAGTGATTCGAGGTAGGGTATCAGCACGAAATCGACGAGCTTGCTCTCGACATGCCACCGCTTGTGAATTTGAATCTAATTGTGTGGGCTTGATTGATTGAAGCCGCGCGAGTAGGATTATCCCCATCAATGAACCGCAGAGCCTGCTCAACAGTTTTGCCAGCGATCCCGCCATTAGACTGGTTGTGCATGTACATCTATGCTGTTAGGCATCCAGCCCGCCTCAAACATCTGCCCACAGAACCAGAGGGGTCTATCAGGTCTGTCGCTCACTCGGGAGATATGTACATCATGTTCTATTACAGACCGTATATTAGCTGGAAAGTCTTCACCTTGTAATTGATGATACCAATGGAACAAACTTACCCATATCATGCCTCTTAGCAATAAGTATCTGCACGAGACCGAGTTCCGCATCGTTTAGTTCGGCCATGGACCGTGCCGAGGGACAGGACCAGTCAAAGTCGCTGCTAAAGGGAATATCACCCTTGCACATGTGGTGGAAGTGCATCAGGAGGATTTTGGCGCCCTCGTGGAAGCTGAGAACGCGGTTCGCGTCTGCATATCGTGTCTGTCACAAAGATTGTTAGCTGTTTACCTCTCAAAGACCTGAAGGAGAGTCATTGCAGGCAACTCACTAGATACCGCCTCTTTCTGGTCCATGCGACCTCGTGCGCAAACGCGAGCTCATATCCTTGCAGCAGCACAAAGATGACAAGAAAAATGCGAAACCAGTTGCGCGCGCGTCCGGTGAACACTAGTTTCTCAAGCGCTGTGAGAATTCGTCCTTGCAGTGGCTTCAACACACGTTCCATGACGACGGCCGCGAGTTGGAAGTCAACGTAGGGCGGTGGCGCGACCAGGAGAGGTGGGTTCAGCGGATCGGGCAGCTTGTCTGCATTGAGCTTTTCAGGCCCCTCGCAGCGCCAGCCGCCTTCGATAAAGCGCGCTGCCGTCCAGAAGCGGAGAAGGTCGCGGAATAGGGAGCGTTCTTCGCAGTTAGATGCTCGGCTGTACTCTCTCACAGCGCCGAACACCAACCGACTAATCTCATCAAAGTCGTGAGTGTATCGGTCCAGATAGGCGTCCATGCTCACCTCTATGAACGCCTTCACCGACGACACCGCATCCTCGGCGTCTGCCAAGGCCCACGGTACGGCATAGATACTTCGGCCTCTGGAGTCAAGGAACGCGTTGCCCCCTTGCGGGGCTTTGAACTCGCGGACGCGGAGGTGTAGAACGGTCCCGTGGCCTTGTGTCAGGCTGAGCGTCTTGATGGGCGAGTCGGCTGCCCATATTTTCGGGACGCAGAATCCGCCGTAATCAGGTCCTGTGAGGGCAATAGGGTCAAAGTAGGGTATGTGGCCGGTGGTGCGGAACAGCGAGCTGTCGATGATTTTGCGGCGAAGACATGGTAGACGGCCGATGTTGTTGAGTGTGGATTGTTTAAGGCAGCACAGGCACCACGCTTCAGGGTCAGGGTTGTCTTCGTCTGGGGCACACTGAGGCAGGTCAGAATTTGTTCGGGAATGCTGATTGAGGGGTTTCCATTTCTTCCTCACTCACGCGCTTTCGGTTCTGGCGACACTGCATACAGGCACGTATCTGTCTCGTTAAGGCGGTCTGGACGCGGTCTTGATCGCTGAAACGGTTGCGTCGGGGGCCTGGCCCTTGCGTTGGCGAGGCGGATACCGGTGTGTTCCGACCTGTCAAGTGTGCAGGTAGCTGAGACGTCGCGGGCTGGTGCATGTGTCTGGGTGCCTGCGTTGTTGTCGGATGGTCGACTTGCTCATGCAAATCTGCTGCGAAAAAGAGGTCGTGGTCGGAGAGGGAGTTTTGTTGAGTAAGTTCGAGATCTCTGAAGGTGAAATCAGAGTCGTCGTGAGGAATAGAGGTCACGGGCTCCAAAGATACATTGGCAAGGAGGGGTTGATAGGGTGGTTCGATGCCGGTGGAAAACGACGTTGAGCAGTGGTTGGTGACATCGCCAAGAGCTGGAATGTATGCGCTGGGCCACAGCGAAGGATTGAAGAGGCTCTCCTCTGGAAGGACTGCGCCAATCAGAGGGAGGTCGCAGAGCCAAGGATAGTTTCCAATCAACAAGTCTGGGCTCTGCAGGGTCAATTTTGTGCTTCCAACCAGGGTGGTATCTGGTGGGTGACTTTGAGCCAGCGTAGATCCTGAAAGCGTTATGGCTTGCAGCTGATCGTCCCGCATGAGCCCCAGAAGACTCCCCACCGTGACACCCAGCAAATCGGCGGCATTTTGCAGGGTCCTCCACTGGTCGTCAGTTAGCGTGCTGTAGAAACTCATGCCGAGAAGGGTGTGCGACTTCGATCTCACTTTTACAAACCGATGTGTCGTGTTTCTGTGGATAAATTGAACTGGAAGCCCGCTCCCTTGTGAAATACTGACTGAAATCAGTGTGCAACGCCTATGACGTCAGGTTTCGACGTCAGTGGATAACACTGAGGTGGCGCGGATCCCTGTCTGGGCGGCTAGCAGCACGGACCACCACCGATGAAAAGGCACGCGGAGACGATAAAAGTGGGGGAATTGAGAGGCGGTTGGGCGAGTCCAGGGAGCTGATTGGTCAGCGGCACTTGGGCGTGGGGAACGGTTGGTCATCGCCACCAAATGCCCCAGTATTTTCCTTGACGCTGTGAAAAATCACATGAACAGCGCCTGCCAGGACGGTCGCATCCCATATCGTTATGCTAGCCCTTTCCGCGTCGTCTTCGGCGACCTCATCGGTGCACTCACCGGACAGAATATTAGGCAGAATTATATATCTCCAGCTAGGTAGCTGACCTTAATCTCAGGCTCTAACACTACAAACCGGCAAGGCAGAGCACGTATTTGCAGCGGAGGCAGGGGTCAATATGATACTTAAAAGAAAAATGAATGCCACTGTAACAATGTGTTGATGTCTCATGAAAGTTTTTCGAAAACAGGAGCAAGAAAAGTTGCCGACCCAAAAAAATGGAACCAAAATCTCCGCAGACTGCTCTCCAGGCGGAAGCTTTGAACCTACCCATTTCACCCCAAACACCCTCCAAACCATACACGGCCCTGATCTCCGGCAACGGTAGGCAAATTTCCAACCCTGGGATCTCGACCATAGATAAGTACCAGGATCTAACCTAGCGCAGATTTCTACGGCAGCTGGGCTGCCGCACAAGTGGATAGCACCACAGTCCACGGTGATTTATCGTCGGTGAGCACTACTACCGTATCAAGTAATGCAGGACGGGGAAAAGGCAGCATTGATGGCAGCTTCACTGGCGAGGAGCTTAGCCGCAGGGGGGACCAGTATTGTAGTACGTACCTTTTGGGCATTGGGTCTTGGTCGAGCAGACGCAGAAGTGACAAGCCGCTTGTCCGGGCGATGGGTGACGAGGGTTTGCATGCAAGTAGGGCAAACCATCAAGTTGATCTGTGATGGGTGGAAATCTAGAGGGTTCGGGAGACCGCGAATCTCCTTGGCGTTGAAAACCGACATCCTTGAGACAGAAACATAGATAAACCTATTCCTCGACGCTCATACAACTGGTCTCTAATAGTAGATTAATAGTGCCGCCATTAGGGCTATGTTGGCGGGGCTCTGGACCCAAGCCGTCGCCCAATGCCAGGCGACTGATATCCATCTCGCCTGGGCTCAGAAATGCACTCGCTGCAGCACCTCCTACCATCCCGGGCCACCCTCCTGTGGGATAAGCTGTTCGAACGCTGTGGCCGAACCAAGACCGCCATGGTGAGGAAGTGAACGAGAATACTTGAATGCTCGGGGAAAGAGTTCGGGTGTTTAGCATTTGAGGGTTGGTTCCTGTCCTCAGGGAAGCCCCGCGTAGACACCACCTGTCCTGCTCCTTCCGAGTCTGACCGATGGGGCAACCATGGCGGCCAATGGAAAGACCATGAAGGTAAGATCAAAGATCTTCGTGGTGAGATGTGGTGATGGCGAAATGACTTCTTTTTAGCGGTTGCTTGAATGTGGGATTGAAGGCTCTGGTGTAGAGTTGGCTGGGATCCAGCAACTCACTGAAAATTGCTCGCCCGGCCGCCCAGTTTGTTCATCCTGTCCGGTGCTGGACTGCTAGAAGCAGACAGCGGACAAAGCCTTAGGGCTAGCGTCTTGGGTTGCCGACAAGAGCCAACGTACGACTAGCAGTCTCGTAGTACCCTTTAACACCGACACCTTGTGTGAAGCAGGGGACTTGGCAATATGAACGCCTTGCCGACACTTACCCCAAAGTGTATAGGATTGAGGTCAAGACGCTCAAGGTCAGCGGCTTTTCGTCGATGAAGTCCCTGAGTGTCTCGACATGTTCGGAATGGACCGTTTTCTGGTCGATGACCGTGCCGGAACCCTGGAGCAGTTCGGGCTACCTATCTCACAGCAAAGAGCAACAGGGAAACCTGGCGGATTAAATTTGAGAATTTTTCGTTTCTACAGCTTCCCAAAATGATACATAGGCACAAAGCTCCACCAGCCCACCAGCACCTTTGACTTATTTTTAGTTTTCTTTCTTTTTAGCGCACGAGCGCAAACAACCCTCCGCATATTCTCTGAATCAACCTCAATTCCCGATAAGCGGCTCCCTGATGTAGAGAGACATGATAATCTCGAGCAAGACGGTCGTTAGCTCGAGAGAGCCAGCGTTTCGTTTCGGCTGATGCCCGATTGACGGCGTCGACTCGACCGCAGGGATAAGATGCTTCATTTCCCAATGACAGGCCCGGCAAGGGGCTTGTTGCTTCCATTGACTTTGAAGCTACTGGTTCGTGAGATCCGAAGATTCCCAATCCGTACCTCGAGATCATCAATCTGGTCCTCGTCTTCCCCTTCAGCCAGATCCGATGGAAATAGAGACATCCACTGCGAAACCCTTTTCGAAATCCAACTGCGGAATGTCGTGGCTGCCCAAGTAGCGATATTGTCGAAGATGACTGTTAACTCCAAAACGTCCCGGAGCTTTGTCATGTCTCCGCTCCAGATGCATGTGCCAGATCTCTGTTCCCAACCAGTATGGTTAGTCGATGCCATTGCCCCTGCGGAAGTTTGTAATTTACTAACGTGTAAACCAGTGTCATCGATCCTATCCACAGCCCACAACCCGACATGTTTTCCCGCAAATGTCATGGCTACAACCACTGGCAGGTTGGTTTCCGATGGGGGCTCCTCATCGCCACTATCGGCTATGCCTTCTAAGCGTCGCAATATCTCCAGAGCCGTCGGGCATGCAACGCTTGCCGGAAGACAAGATGGATACCCCGCCGTGTCGAATGAGGAGTGGCTCTTATCGCCGCTACTGACGCTACATTCGCCCGAGTGTTCATCGCAGCCGGCAACAAAGAAAGGAAATAAGAGAGCGTTGGGTGCGATTGATTGCGCCTTCGTAGCTGGAGGAGGGGCAGTGTTGGGGTTGACGCCGTTGGCAGTGCGTTCAAAACCAAGCTTAGCCAGATGCTGCGCAGTGTTCTCGAAAAAAATGTCGAGGATGTTGGACTGAAGGAGATGTGTCCAGGAGGCTATCTGTTCTGGAGGCACAGTTTCGAAGGCCGGCAAGCGCTCCACCGCGAAAGAGACGTGAAAGCGGGTATCCTGAGCTCCAGAGTGCGCATCGTGGTTCTGCTGCACTTTGTGCGCGTTGTCTGTGAAGAAGTGCAGGGCGGAATACCTGAGACTGTATCGAGGTCAGTTTCGCCGTCCACCGCGTTCCCACGACTTAGAGACTTACAATTCATAGCGATCATTTTGAAGAGAGAGGTTGCTGCCTCCCAAAATCCTAGTTCATAAGTTAGAGCCTACTTCGAGAATGACGGCAAAGTAGACACTCATCTTACCGCTCTCTGTTCCCTGCCTTGTTCACAGCGTGTTCCAAATCTGCGACGAAATTTGTTCTGTAGAAGAGTCGCCACAGTTCGCATCCCTTCCCGCCCGATAGTTCCAGGGTTGTTGCCCAGGTCTTCAGCTTTTCACAGCTCATAATTGCCGACTCAACCTCCCGGAGTGCATTGTTGTCTAGCCTCGACTTCGGAGCGAGGCGCAGCGTCTGTTCTGACACATTTTTCAAGACCGTTCCAGCGTCATCGCTGTCAATACCGTAAAACCACAAGGGGTCTGCTATTGTGCCGCGGAAATCCAGGAAGAAGCTGGCATCTGTCGCGCCCGCCCGGTCCCAAACTGCCTTAAGTGAGGGACGGGGATGAGACATGATCTCCAAATCGGGGTTGACAAAGCGATGTTTTGTGGGAAAATGCGACAAATGAAAGAACCTGTTGGAAAATTCAGTTCAGGAATCGGACTTGTTGCTGAAGGGCCGTCGGCACCGCTAAAAAAGACGGGTTGGGATGCCAGTAAATATAGGGCGGATTTTGGTGCTATCTGCGGGTTGTTGATTTCGTCCATGCAGGATTTAGTGTTTTGATCAGATGAGGGCAGTTCGTCATGTAGTGCAATCCGGCCAAACACTGTGACATGTTATACAAACGTAAAGGGCAGCACAGTGCCGAACGAGTTATCACACACGGACTGGGATGCGGTGACGACAGGTTCACAGGGCCCCTTGAAACTAGTCACAGTTTCACAGCGTCCGTGCAACTTGACCACGAACCAGGCCAAACACCATGGCCACACGAAAGCAGAGCGGCTAATCAGTGACAATTTGAAACGCGTTAGCGAGAGACGCTCACCGGTCGGGCTGTTGTCGAGCCTGTACCTGACTAGGTAACGAGAAGATAGCCGCCAAGTGAATTGGAAGCCTTACAATCGACTCGGCCTCCTTCTTCGGTAGGCTGCCCATGGGGTGGAAGCCGGTGAAGTTAGTGGATAGCACACCAGGGTTAGAAATATAGAAC
>Ga0247758_1000823_pt1 | contig 26370 bp, 26 predicted proteins | sample UWRJL156409C4_FD_180950 | JGI IMG/M metagenome (GOLD analysis project Ga0247758, IMG submission 180950) | Plant litter microbial communities from Arlington Agricultural Research Station in Wisconsin, United States - UWRJ-L156-409C-4 | ecosystem: Environmental > Terrestrial > Plant litter >... | reverse complement strand
TCTTATTACTCACCTCTTCAATGTGTATAGGTCTTCTCGGCTGTCATGTGCAGCGGATTTATTTATGGTATGGCTAGGTCCTCACCTCGCTTTTTTTTTTCTTTCTTTTTCAAAACACTTCGCTGTAGTAACGTCCGTCTTCGTCGTCTCACTGACTGCTGCCGTCTCGTGATTGTAGAAGCCGCTCTTGGCCACGGTTCTCACATGTGGTTGATCCCACCGCAAAACTTCACACACATGGCTAAGGTAAGCAGTATACCTAGAACACCTGTCAGAATCTAGCACTCATGGCCAAATGTGTTAATTGTTGTGTATTGTTGTTGTTCTGTGGAAGAGAATCTCTGGCCTACAGGGTCCCCTATTGCCAAGCCGGCTACTTCCGCGAATGGCTCTAATTGCTTATATAAGCTGACACACCCCTTTAACCGCTAGCTCGTTGGCTGAGGCGGTGGTTAAAGCTATTCACAGACCCAATTCCGGAAATCTAGCCTCTCCGCCTTCGATCAGGTCCTCCAAGGCTTCTTCTTCTTCTTCCGAGAGTGGCTGCGTGCTTCGTGTATTCAACCGTTCCGTGATATCTTCCACACTAACCATGGCTCTAAACCGCTTAAAATCGTCGTCACCGAGAGCTTTCGTAAGGCTATCAGCTACCTGTTCCTTCGTACTGACGTAATTAACCGTAATCTCGCTGTTGGCAACTTTCTCACGTAATTAGTGGTTATAAATATCGACGTGCCGTAGCTTCGTTTACAGGGTTGCTGTATCCTTTGTGATAAGCCGAATTGTTTGGAGGTTATCGTACTAAATTAGTATCTTGTTACCATCAAGCGTAATACCAGCTTCTTAAATAAAGCGTAGTAAGAAGAGCACTTCTTTAATACCTTACATTAACGTCAGCAATTCAGCCTTAATAATAGAGGTTATTACAGTATCTTACTTATTAGCGCGCCAGCTAATTACTCCGCTGAATAGCTTTATTACGTACGCCTGCAAGCTACAGTAATCAACAGTATTATTAGCGAATAAGGCGTCGGTCCAGGTTTTAAAGGTATCACCACCCCTAAGCTTAAGCGCGTAATTACTTATTAAAAGGAGGTATTAAATTATTTAATCTGTAGCTATAAGGTGTTTAAGGTTAAGATTAAGGTTAAATCGTATAAGCTGTAATACTGTAAAGGTTACGTCTGGTTTGGTAAATACCGCAGTATATAGAATCGAGCCGGTTATCTGTTAATAATTAGTTATTTCTTTACGGGAGGCTTTACCTTTATACAGCAGTAACTTAACATTGCTTATTAGTGTTAAATAACTACCGCAAGTGCCGTTAAGAAATCTATCCAGCTTATTAATGTAATCAGCTTACGATAGGTAAACGGTACGATTTGTGTAGTTACGGATTATCGCCACTCCTAAGAACCACTGTAGATCTTCACCGCTTTAAAGGGCGTATTGTTATTTAATTAAGGCTATTAGGGCCTCAGCCTTCTAGCGGCTTCCTTTTTTAAAGGCGATAACGATATTATTAACGTAAAAGAAGATAATTACACCGTCTTTAATCTAGTAATAGGGTTTATAAGGTACTGGCTTGCAGCTAAGGTTTTTTAAGGTAGTTGTGAAGTCTTTCTGCCAGAGTAATAGTAATTCTCTAAGGTTATATAAAGCCTTCTAGAGCTGCAGAATCCTTCCTTTCTTAATGTAACTGTCTAGTATCTTTATAAACACGTCGTATGGTATATTAATGTAAACAAAGGTGTTAACGACATTATATTAAATTAACTCTATATTAAAACGTACTGTAATAGTAATTAGTGTTTGGAACGATTTGCTAATTAGGGTAAAAGTATAGGTATTTTTAACAGTACCTTTCCTCTGCTGATCTTTACAAATAATAAGCCTTACCTTAACCTTAAGAAGATACTTAACTTTATCGAATTTATATGTAAATACCTACATATAAGTTAAAATCTAGTAGTTATTAACCTTCTGTAGAGAGTACTCTTTAAAGGACCCCATCTTATAGTAGCTTATTATATGTTCCTTTATAGCCTTATAATAGTTCTGATTAAAAAGGTGCCTGTGTAAATGCTTATAGTTAATTAGTGGTGGTGGAAAGTCTTTTCTGTAATAACGGTTATTAGAATACGGTTTTAGCTGAAGGGGAGGATTCTTAGTAATTACTTACACTGTAAAGGCTACTTTATAACGCTCTACTTAGCGCTGTTACTAAGGATTAATTCTTACGGTTGTGAAGGTGGCGTAGAGTTCTTCCACTTCTTCTACAGTGGCAGTATCGCTAACTTCTTCCTCTTTAAGGTTTAGGCTTATAAAGACTCTTTCCAGTACTACGTTAACTAAGGCTTAATTAGATCTAAGAGCTTTACTAGCGTTAAACTTACTAATAAGGTAATTAGTCTTATACTTTAACTCTACCTCTCTTTTAAAGTGGTTAAAGCTATTTAACTTACTAAGGTTTTCTTCCTGTAGATCTTTAACCTCTATAGCCTCTCTGGAATTAATCTTAATTAAAAGGGGCCTAACGGTGATGGAGTTAAGAATAATCTCCTTATCTTTATCTTCTTTTTACAATTATAAACCCTAGTTAAGGAAGTCTATTAAAATGGCTTTATCGTTATATATCTTACATGTGTGGATAAGTTTGTCTATCTCCTCTTTAGTAACGTTAAAAAGGTTATCCTTAAAGCTATTAAGGTCGTTATTATAAAACTTATCTTCGTTAAAGGTTACGTCTCTTACGTAAATAACTTTATTAAGCTTAAGGTTCCAGACATAATAAATATTTATAGAGTTATAACTTATTAAGTAGCTAATCTAAGTGTTAAGTTCTAACTTATTAAGGTAATTAGTTTTCTTAAGGGTGTTATTCGTCATTATAAAGGCTTTACAGCTGTAATTACATAAGTGGCTAATCTATAGTTTACATACTGGATTTAAAATGCCGTCTTTCTTAACTACAAATGTGTGGAAGTCTTTATAGGGTGATCGCTAACCAAGGCTCTTCTTTAGAGTTTTATTATACAGGTAAACAGCGGCCTTATAAATCTCTACTTACAGGAGTGCTAGTAACTTTGCCGCCATTTGTAACGCTCTGGCTTTCAGCTTAATTACACCCCCTAAGCGCTTAGCACCCCCGTTTTAACTCTGAGAATGAGGTGTGTAGGGCTTAATTTTAATGCCTTTCGTTACCTAATACTCCCTTATCTTTCTTAACTTTACTAGTTTATTATCGCACTAAATAACCTTTACTGTAAGGCTATGTTACTGTATTATTATTACTATAAAGCGATTTAGGCCCTCCTTTACCATTAAGCTGCTTTTACAGCTAAGGTAGACGTTGAATACGTAACCAGTATAGCAGTTAGTAAATAGTATAGTAGAGTTAAACCTTATAGGGTTTAGTGTAAGGTTTAGAAAGTTAATAGCGATAATCTTACCTACGTTACGTGGTAGTTCTCACAGCTTACGGCAGATCTGCCTCTTTACTTTAACTTAGCTATAAGTAGGGTATTTGTAGGAATTTGGGTTTTAAAGCTTTATGCTAGTAGTGGAAACGTTAAGGTTAGTAAGGGCATTGCGGCTTAGATAGTTAAGTCTTCTGTACTAAAGGAGGGCTTTAACTTTACTTAGTTTTTTACTGGTTTAAGAGGTGTGCTTTCTTACTATAAAAGCTGTAAATAAAGGTACGTATTTTATTATAAACTAGCCGTTACAGTTAGTAAGCTGGTAAACGATAGACTTATCTTTCCTTCTGTAGATTTAATTAGCCTTAATATTCTAGCAGTAACCCTTACGTAGTAAGTGCTTAAGTGAGACTACGTTATAAGTGAAGTCTTCGTAATAAACTACATTATTACGACCTGCACCCGACACAGGCCTCGAGAGGACTGGCGCGGGTTAAGACAGAACGTATGGCAGGACGCCAACAGATAAGGGGCGTTCCGAAGACGGTTTGTTGAGCTAGCACTCCTAGACGGGGGTTTAATGTTACTGTAGGTCGTTGTCACTATAATGCACAGAGGTGAGTCTGAACAGTAGGACACAAATGAACAATTGAATACTAGCGTGAGGAACCAGAGTCCCTCACGGTGGTTGTGGGCATAACCATGGCTATCTATACTAACTAGCTAAGAGGTACCTCGTACCTTGATCACTGTGCTCACTCAACACGAGGAGTGATCACGGTGATCAGAATGCCTCTGATCACTGTGATTACCGTGCTCTTGGCGAGATCAGAGTGATCACTTAACGATTGGTTGTAGGGGCTTCGGGTCTTTGCACCCCTGGCCCAGTGTGCAGTACCGTGCGTACTGCCTTTCTGCACTGTTCTTTCTGCGGGGGATTCGTCGGGCCGCCCCGGCCCAAGTGACGGCCTGCAGGGTTGTCACATACATCTTTCAGCCTCATTTAGCAGTAGGACCCTTATAGCTCTTTAATTTATATAGTTACTTCTCTATAACTGTTAATTAGGATTACGGAGTTACTGGCGTACAGTAGGTTACCTTCTAGTGCTAGCCGGAAGTTATAGAACCTTAACTAATTGTTAAAGATATGAATAGTAATGCTGGAATCTAGTATTACTAATAACGTGAGAGGGTAAGTTATTACGTTAAGGGCTACTTTAGTGTAATAGAAGGAGGCGTTCTTCTTAATGACTGTTTCGGCTAGAATTTCCTCCAGTTTAGCTAACTTAGTGAAGAATTCGGCTAGTTAATCTATTTTCTACTTCTTCCTTACCTCCATAACTTTCTTAATAGTCTTAAGGTCAACCTCTATAAGTTTCTGTATTACCCTGCTAAAGTTAATCTTTTCTTTCTGTTAGAACTACTTTAATAAGCTATTCTTTAACATTAAAGGATTATTAAGTTTATAAGTGAAGAAATAACAGTTAATTAAGTGTCTTACTGTATCGTAAAGCTAGCAGTTAGCTTTATTAGTTTAAAGCCTCTTTATTTCTCACTCTTAAGCCCTATTGTTATTATTAGGCCTTTTCGAACCTTTATAACCTCTATAACCTTTATTACCGTTACTGTTATATCCTTTACAGCTTCCTTTTCTACTGTGTGATTTACGGCTACTGTTATAGCTTTAGTTACTGCCTTGGCTCTGGTTTAAGCTGTCGCTTTCTTCGCTCTCAGTACTGTGGAAAGCTGGAAAACCGCCTTTAATCTACCTGTTACGAGTTAATAATAGTCTAACTCTAATCTTCTGTTATAAAATAGCTCTAACCTCTTTATAATTAATCTTACGTGCCTTTACGTAACTATTAATAGATTCTCCCATTACTTAAGCTTTTCTATCCTTTATATTCTTTAGGGTTTTAATCAGGTAAAGCCACTAAGCGTTCGGCTCCGATATATCTACTAAATTGTGCTTTTCTGCCTCGTTAAAGTAGTCTTCCCATTACTTAATCCACTTCGAGAGCCTCTACTTATACTTCTTAATCGCTTAAAAGTAGTTATAATAAGTGTTGTAAGTGTTATTAGCCAGTTTATCCTAGTAAGGAGCTGCTAGCCGTTTAAGGGACTAGTATCCTTCCTTTAAAGAGCCTTCTTTAAAGTAATAAAGCAGTGACAGCCGTACAGAGGCAAAGACCTATCTTTATAATTCGGCTTTAACGTTATCAACTACCCTTTACCTCTTATACTTATAGTTGTAAGTCCTTTACGTATCTTAGTAATTTAAACAGTTAGCTTTAATAAGGTCTCTAAACCTTATAAGCTCTAATTTATTTATAAGCTTACTAATAACGTCGTTATCGTTCTCTCTATCTTCATCCGGCTCGTCAGTAACGTGGTTCCCCTACGTTATCGTCGCTATTAAGGCTCTAGCGTTATAAGAGCTTACTTAGGCTTTCTCAGTAAGCCTCTTGCTTTATTAGCTTCTGCCTCCTTAGCCCGGCGCTGCCGGTAGTTATATTCGTGGTGTTCGATTGAAATCTCCAGCTTATAGCCGCCATAGCTCTTAGGGCCAGTCCTCCGTGCCCATTGCGTACTCTAGGATTCTGTCGCTCTTTACGTGCGTTCGGAACGTTAAGGACCACACTAGCCAGTTGTCTAGGCCTTTGTAGTATACGTTCTGCGTGGTTGTGGTCATCTTAAGGCGTTCGTGGAGCGTTTGGATCGGTCGCGTCGCGTGTTTGCGAATAGGGTTGTTAGGCGAGGAATTGTAGGCTCAAAAGAGTGCCAAATTCGTCTTGAAAAGCTGGCTGTTGCAGATCAGACTGTTAATTGTCAGAATCTAGCACTCATGGCCAAATGTGTTGATTGTTGTGTATTGTTGTTATTCTGTAGAAGAGAATCTCTGGCCTACAGGGTCCCCTATTGCCAAGCCGGCTACTTCCGCAAATGGCTCCAATTGCTTATATAAGCTGACAACACCCCCACTTCCTACTCATTTCCTGCGGCTAACGCCTGCCAGACTGGCTGGTGGACGATTCTTTTCTATCAACTTAGCCTTTGGTGCTCTCAGATCTCCATCCTGCTTCTGTACATCCGCATCTGGACTTATCCCTGGATCCGCCGCTCCACCAAAGGGATCCTCGTCTTTGTTATGATCTACAAAACAATCATCATCGCCGCCGTCGCCACTGCGTGTATACCTCTGCAGGCCTTCTGGGACTTTGAACTCCAGAAGCGGTCCTACTGCCATGCCAAAGCGGTTTGGTGGTTCACCACGTACATGCATGTCATCACCGACTTCCTGACGTACCTCTTACCGATGCCCATTATCTTTAGCGTCCAATTCCCGAAGAGGCAAAAGATCCTGCTTTTTATCCTTTTCGCTTTCGGCTTCTTGTGGGTTTCACCTATTAACCTTATCCCTATTCCATGCCTTAAAATTATGGTGTGTTTGCTGATGTCTTGGTTTAGTGTTTGCCTCGTCTCTCTGGTCCGCCTGTACTTGCTCAAAATCACGGCCGACACACCGGATTACACCTTCGATAACGTCAGTATCGCCTTCTGGTCCTGCGTCGAGACCAACGCCGCGGTTAGCGTCGCCTGCTTTATGACCATGAAGCCCCTTATTACTAGGTGGTTCCCTACGCTGGTGGAAGAGCGGCCAGATAGGGCTATGCAAATTGCCTTGTCGAATGGCCGGCTCCCGACCATCGGTTCTACGCCCATGCGTCTGCGCCCAGCGCAGCTGCAGCGGTCATTGACAGCATCCTTTCGTGGCTATGAAGTCCTCGCTCCTGATCACCGCACGAAAGAATCCTGAGTATAAACAAGCCCACGGGAGGTCATGGTGAAACATCAACACGCGATCTCGGGATTGCGGTTTCTTCAACCCTCCCGATTTTAACAGCTCCAGCCGCCAGCAAGTTAAATACGGGTCGGCAAGATGTGGAAAGGTTTATAGACGTGACTTGTTGCGAGCCGCTACTACGGCACAGCGTCACTTACTTCTTCTTGCCACGCCGTGAGTTCCGGCTAGCTCTATCCATGCGAGCTCCATCTCAGGTCATTGGCGGCCGTCGAAGGGAGGCAATGGGATTCAAGAAGCATTTGTCTGGAGTCGCCGAGAACATGAAGTATCTTCCGGTAGCATATGCGTTTCTTCTCCACGCTCTCTTCTATTACACCATCGCATAGAAAAAAGAATGCAAGCAAACCTTCCCAAGACCTTTTCATTCCAAGCGCATTCCACAAAGCCCAACTTCGATTCTATCACTCTACTCCCCATCGACATCAATACCTAAGTCAATCCTCGATGCTTTCGACTCGTCAATGGTGATGTGGTTGCAGCCAGAAGAGCTTTCTAGTGATGATAGTACTAAACTCGGCCCGGTGTGTTCCTGAGTTCAACCGCCTTGTCAGCAGCTAGATGGAACGGAGACACAGGCCAAAGAGGTGGCAACCGCCGGAGCTGGACCTGCATCGGACTTTGATGATTATCTTGAAGTGGGTCTGCCGCCCTGGCGACGTATCGGCCATGCATGCGTAGCTGAAAGACTTGCACAGCTGCGACGACTAAAGTATCGCAAGCGAGGATGACGCAGAAGACGCCGAAGATGGTGTCTTGGGTGAAGGCCGCGGTGTGGTGGTCATCGTCAGGTTGTGGTGGTGGTGGTTGTGGGGGCGCCATTATCAGCTGTGATTCGTTCGTTGTGCCACCCCGGGCCGGGGGTGGGGGGTCAGGGAAAGGTAAAAGGGGGCGAGAGCACGCGTAGAGTATGGAGGCGTTGGATCTTCATTCAAGTCAAAATCGACAAGATCCTGTGGTCGTGGAACACAGGCAAAGAGGGCAGGGCATCTGGTTTTCAGTTTTTCCAGTTTATATCGGTCTATCTTCACCTACATCGCGTCCGTTGCTTCGCCCGGGCTAAAAGCTTTGACAACGGCGACGTGGACGGTGTGAAGGCTACAGTTTTGAACGGGTCTAAAATGTTCAAAAGATTTATTCGGCCAAACCGTGGCTGAGCAAGGAGGTTGAAAAAATATGAGTCTTAGTGGGGCGAAGGAGGGTTCAAAGGTTTTGAAAGGGGTTTCAAGAGTCAATCATGGGGGTTCAAGGGCAATCTAAGTCGAACCAATAAGAATCACGGTGTTCTTGGCAGGATTTGGCCAATCGCAAGTTATCGGCAAGGGCCGTCACCGGGCACATTTAAGGATGATCTGGGTGTCCAAAATAGTTTTCCTCTGCTGCCACCAGGCTTGGTGTGTATTGCTGTCCGATCTCGGCAACATATGAGATTCCTCAGTGTAAAAGAAACCCCTGGTTTTCTAAAACAAGAGTCCCAAATGATGACTTTAAGGGGCTAGAAATAATAACTAGATATCTAGGTAGATATGTACTTACGTGTCCATCACTCGAGGATCTTTCCTTCTCACCCGGCACGAGCAATCTTCTGGAGAATGCACTTCGGCCACAGCTTGTTCAGCCACACCCGCAGAGACACAACATCCCATATTTCCTCCTCCTAAACCATATCATTGACAACCTCAAAATGGTCTGGATGCCAAATGGCGCGCCGGACACCTGTAGAGTTCTCATAATCACATAAAGCCTTTCGATCCGCTGACACCTGTGCGTGATTCGAGTACAGCTGGACGACTTCTTCCAGAGACTCGGCGACAACAAGAGTCATGTCCTGGCATCTCCGGCGAGATAAAACCTTGAAGCCCTCACAAAACTTGCCGAGTTCCATCAACTGCTCGATGAAATCCGCCTTGTACTGGGGTTGACGCCTCCGGTATGCTTCAACTTTGAGGGGGTCGTATGGATTGTGTTTGAGCTCATCGGTATTGCTGAGAAGGATGCGAACCGGTCGGTAATCTGACGTGGAGTCGTGTGAAGAAAGGAACTCCGCGACCTCTTTAAGCCATTTATATGCTGCTTCTGTTCGAATCTCCGTTGTAACGGGGAAGACGAAGATGACGACGCTGAGCATATCCCTCACCATCCGGCCCATGGTTTGAATCTCAGGTTCGCGATCGTCTACGCCTGGGCAGTCGATGAATATCGTGTTCGTGCCGATCGGTTGGTACATTTGAATGCCCATCGTCCGATGCTCTCCGTCTTCTCCGGAGTTGAAGACGGTGGAGGGAGCATTGGCGAGGACGGTGAGAAGCTCACTCTTCCCGGCTTTCACTGGTCCTTCAACGCCAATTCGGAACTCAGACGAAAGTACTTCTCGCAATCTCCCAACTCGGGCAGCGTCGAAGAGCCATTTGGCCCACTGCAGGGTTGGCGTCAGAATCCAGCCAGATCCAGGCTTCATGTGGTTCTTCAGCCCGAGTTTGAGCCTATCTCGCCACTCCTCGAGAAGCTTCAGGTTGGGGAGAGGATCCGAGTCCCGTGCAAGTCGCCCGGACAGAAGCTTCTCGCTTATCTTCACCGAGGATGATGACGGGATGTCAAGAATGTCGATGCTGAGACTGAGCATGTATGTGTATTCCGGTGACGCGAAGTCTGCCGGACGTGTCCAATAGTAGGACGCAAGGTCAATCACGCCGGCGCCTGCCGCGATGATCGCCATAAAGGCCAAGAGTGTAGTGCCAGTAAAGGCTGGTGGCACGTATAACCCAGTGGGCAATGAAACCAGTGGGCTTATGATGTATGCGAGCGGCCTGAAGCTGATTTTGCAGTACCAGTCCTGCGGGAGATCCAGCTGCGTGATGATGATCAGATGGCAGAATCGCATTGCTGCCAGAAGCTCGCTGGCCTGCTCTATGGCGTATTTGGTTCGTTTGGTCGCTTCCAAGGGCCGATCGTAAAGTGCCAGGCTGAAGCGCTCCAGGGCTATGCCGAATGATGGCGCCTGACGGTACATGGTTTCTAATTTTCCGGTCCCATAAGGCGCCCAGTCGTCAGGAACTGCGGTAGAGGAGCAAGACAAGCCGTTCTCTTTGAAGGTTTCCAGCATATCAAACAGAACTATCAGCAAGGCGAGGGGACAAGATGAGAGTCCCAATTCCGAAGCTCGGGTTGCGATGCGTTGAGTTGGGAGATAGTCGGCGGCGTATGTATTGTCGGTGCCAGCGCTCCTGTTATCAGGCCAGAGTTTCTCCACGATGGACCATGCATGCGCAAGCCTGGTGACAACGAGTTGTGGAGCGGCTCCCGATACAAGTTGGTCCACGTGATGGGCTACTCCCAATGCTTTCGGAGTCAGGATTCCCGCCTCGCTTCGGTTGCTTTCCGAGTTTCCGGATTGGCAAAGTGCTTGTACTTTGGACAACTGATCGACGAATGCAGCTAACATGGCGAGACGGACAGCTGCAAAAGTGTCAAGAAGGCTCGCGTCGGCCAGGCCAGCACCTTCCATTTTCTGGACTGGTATGGTCGTATTCCAAGAGAAAGTGTTCACAATATGAAGCCTCTCTGGATTGCATCGATCAGGCGCAGTGACTGCCCAATGCCGTCTTCAGGTTTGATATCGTGACGGAGGCGAAGGACCTATGGCGGTATCAACTGTTAACGATATCTGGGAAAATAAAATTACCGATTGAGAAGGCATTGCAGACTTACCAGGCCTTGATTGCGCTTAGATTCAAAACAAACGTCGTCTATCTCGACATATTTCCCATCTAGCTCGATGCAAACCTCTTCTGTGAAAAACTGGACAAAGCGCGTCCCCATCTCTATCAAAACGATGATGTTCCTGTCAGAAACCGTTCCGTGAGAGGTCAAAAAAGTCTCCGGCAAAGGCCAACAAAGAGACTCAAATTCAGAAGATTCAATTTGGCCAGAGAGACCAAGATCCAAGGCCCGAGTTGCTTGCGGTATGGCGCGGCGCATGCAATGCGCGTAGTGCTCCATTGCGTGGAATCTGAGGAATCCAAAAAGTACCGGTGCTGTTGGAACTCCCTGTTTCGAAATGACTTGCCGGCAGGTGAGATTGGAATCCTTTAACTCCAGCAGATAGAGTCGACCAAAGTGCGCGAATTCCCCAACCCCGCTGTTGACCATGATCGTCACCAGTTGCAACAAGCCGCCCCTCAGGTCCTGCGGAATCCCGAGAAGTCCAGCAGAAGCGGCCGCAATATTGTTGGAATTATTCTTCAGAAGATCGAGCAGCTGTCTCGTCCAACTCTTCAACTCGCTTGTCGCAAACGGAATCACATCGTCGGGGTTGATGACGTGGTGGAAGTTGGGCGCAAGCGTGTTATTCAGAGCCCCTGTCGTGTAACGCTCTCCCACCATGCAGGCCGGCGTGCCGAAGGTGATGATGGATAGCCCCGCACCACTCGACTCCCAAGTATTGGGCTTTGGAGAGGTCTGTAGGGCAATGTACGCTGCTATGGTGGCAACAGCTGCCCTTGCGCAATGTTAGTAATAGTGAAAGAACACGCTTTGTTGCTTGGCAAGAAACTCACCCTAAACTGTGCCCACAAACAACAACATTGAATTTGGCGGCGAGCTCCTTGATTAGGGCGACGTATAGTTCCCCGCGTCCGTGGAAACCTGCGTGAAAGCGCGTGGCCAAGCCTGGATTAGTCTTTCTGCTTATGTTGACGTCTGTGAGGACATCGGTCATGCTATCCGTTCCTCGAAAGCCGACAAAGACGGTTTGGAGCAGCGTAGACCATGCTATTATGGGATGCGGATAGCTCTGCCGACTGGACTTTAGCACCGGCGTAATGTTTGCTACCGGCCAGACTCCCGACAAGAGGTCTAGTGTCCTGACGTGCTCAAAGCGAGGATCCGTACGGAGGGTGTTGTCGATTGTTTCGTATGGCTCGTATGCCAGCAGACTGACAGCAGATGCGGCGAGGAAAGTCAACTTCTTGACGGTTCGTTCTTCGTCTAGAAGTCTGGAGTCGTCAGTTTCGAAGTTGAGGTGGCCGAGCGGAAACGTCCGAGCCGTATTTCCCGCCATGATAGCTGCGGGGTAAGGGATGAAATGAATTGCTGTGTTGCAAAGAGAAGTCTACAACTTGGGAGAAGGTGTCGGAAAACACCGCTGGAAGCGCGTCGTGCGCGCAAACGGCCCTAAAATAACCATCTTGCTTCCACTTCTTGAGGACCTGTATTTTGCATTATCTGAGCCGTCCCTTATTTCCATTGACCCGAGCCTTCGTGACCGTTCCTATTCCTTCAACATCCATCTCTCATGGGCCATAAACCGACGTAAACCAAATCCGCTAGTTGTCGTCTTGGATGAGAGGAAGTCAAGTCGCACTTCCTGGCTGTAGCTGGACATCTTGGGCTGGGACGAGTTGTTGAGATCCATTGGCTGCACCGCGTTCAGTTCACCCGCTCCCGGTCTGAGAATGCCGGCCAAGGTGACTTGGCCGTATTGGTAACAATGCAGTGTGCGCCATTTCCTTCAGGGCGGCCAGGGTGGTGGGCGCAACATCGAATCGTTTGTCAGAACCGAATGCGCGACTCTACCCTAGCATGTTCACCCTCTGCTGTGATAGAAATGCTTTGAAAATGCTAAATATAGACCTGGAGCAGAGTCGGGTGGCGTCAATAGTTCACGGATCCCCATGCCTTCTTTCGGCTTAGTTGCCCCGGACAGGTGCTTATCGACGGGCCGAGAGCGTTCTAGACCAACCCGACACGCATCTCTGGATAAGTATCTAACTGCTAGGTCCGTGGACCGAAAGACGTGACAGCGCCTTCAGTTTCTCCTTCATCTTTCACTGATACGCCCAAAAATGATTGAATTCCAAGCACGAGGGCGCCCATTCCAGGTAGTGCTAAGCGCAGCGATTGCAGCCGTGCGTGCTCTCTGCTACGCGCTCCTCATCGTGCTCTACGTCGCTCCGGAACGGCTCCGGATCGACTCCCTGATGCGCCCCGACGCGGGCACCATTATCAAGCCCGCCGCCGTTGTCGGCCTGTTGGCCACCATCCTCGCAGCATCGGCCGTCACCCTCGTCACCCGCTGCGTCGAGCACTCTCTCTGGCTCTGTCTTGGCCCCGACGGCTCGGGTTTGGATGGAAAAGTGCCAGTGACCCTGACGGTTGGAGAGGTGCGCCGTCTGGCCCAATGGAGCACATCGACGGCCGGCGTAACGAGAGCCGTTCCTTTTGCGCGGGACAGGGCACGGCGCGGGAGCTGTGCGTCGAGCTGGTCACAAGCTCTCCCAACACCTACGGTGCCTTTGCTACGGGACTCTACCCGTGCGCGGGGATAACTCGGCGTACCGCACCCCCATCGCCTTCTACCTCTTGGGCGAGGATGCCAACAGGAAAGCCGAGATGGCTGCGCGCCGTCTGGCCTCGGTCCGGCTGACAACGGTGCCCGACAGGCCGAGGACCAGCTGCGCGTGTGGAGGTGGCGGCAGGACTTTGTTGACGAGCATGGTGCCGTGCTTAAGGGAGCCGGCCTGCAGACGGGCGAGTCGCCGCAGTTGCAAACCCAGGAGCACGCTCAATAGGGTTACGATCACCGGCTGGCTAGCGACCGGGGCAGCAAACTCACCTCTCTCTTGTTGAGGTGAAGGACAAAAGCATCAAAACATCTGGATATGTCAGTAGTACCTTCAGAACTGAAAGGGATTTCGCAGCTCAAACGGTCCCGCCGGCTCCCGTCCGCGTTCTCCCTGAACCTCAAAGCGCACCCCAGCCCCCTGAAACTGCTTCACCAGCTCCCCACTCGCGCGTAGCCAATCCTCCTTAGCTTTCCACTCCCGGAATATATCAACGTCACTCTCCGGGACCGGCGCCACAACAACTGAGACCAGATCAGGAAACCTCGCCTGCTTCATCAAGGCCAAAACCCCAGCCAGCTGCCGCAAAGCCCCAATCCAACTCCCCTCCGGCTCCCAAAACGTCACCTCCTGTATACCCCTCGGCAGCAACTTTTCCACAAACCCATCATGATCCCCACCACTTTCCCTCCACATCTCCTCAAGCACCCCCAACGCATACCCTCCCACCTTTAGAACCTCCAACCGTGTAAACTCCCCTATTGATCCAGCCAGCGCCAGTTTGGCAGAATCCACTGCCATCTCCATTCCTCGTCCCCATTCTTGCCTATTACCATAACCCATGATATCCACCCTCACCTCCCTTAACGTTTCCCCCCGTAACCATAATACCTCCCAAACATCCACTACCGTACAATCCCGATCACTGTCCCCCACACCCGTGCCCGAATCCCAATTACTGGCGGTGCTTAATGCGAATACCTCCAGCCTAGGTGCCGTGCTGACAATACCGCGGAGGACGTCCGGCGAGAGGCTGCAGACGGCGTCGAAGTTGAGGTGGAGGAGGTTGGGGAGTGGAGGGTAAATAGACATGTCAATGCTGCAGTCGAGGTTATTGCTTGTCAGGGTGGCGACTTCAAGTTGGGTTTCGCTGCCGGGATTATCGGTACAGAGATGTCGGAGATTAGGTGCGGCGACACGCAGGATGGTGAGGAAGTTGGGGAGGCCGAGGTCCCAGTGGTAGTTATAGATGAGCTGGTGGGTAAGTGTGAGTGTGATAAGGTTAGGGAGGAGAGTAGTGTTCCTGCTGTTTATAAGGATAGATGGGAGGAAGAAGGGGCGCCATACCTCGCTAAGAGCGAGGTGAAGGTGTACCACGTTAGGGGTGTGCAGGAGGAGGAGTTCGATAACAGGGAGTGGATTAGGCCTGGGCTTGGTTAGGAAACCTGGGTCCAGGGATTGGAGGCTGAGTTTCGTAATGATGGAGTTAAGGAGGTGGCTCTCGTTTTCGGAGAGGGGGTCATCGCAGTCAATATCGGCGAGGTCGATGTATTTGAGGTGTTGGGCGAGATCGGGGCGCAGTATAAGGGCGTTAATAAGCTGCAAGATTCGAGGGCATACTGGGGTGTTGCTATCGGGTGCAAATGCGGTGAAGACGAGCGGTTGGATGGTGTCTCGGTGCCATCTGCATGTCCGAGAGAGACGCGAAATATCGGAATGGCCGCTGCTGTCTTTGTTGGTTCGCAGCTGAGAGCAGATTGCCCTGAGAAGTTCAACGGGCAAATCGACGAGGCTGGTCATGATGGTGGGTCGAGATAGCATGCCCCAAAGTCGTGGAAGCATTTGAAGCTGAGGGGTAGAGCTCGGGAGGGGTATGTTGCTACCTGCCTAATAAACTCGGGTGGCGCCGAATTGAATAAAGCGGGGTTTTGAGGCGTTGCGGATAACGGGACGTTAAGGAGATTAACGGGTATCTTCGAGGTTGGTATTAGGTACCTTGATCTGTGTCTTCATACCGCCAAACCCGAATCCAATTCTGCCCCCTGTTTGTCAGACGACATGAAAAACACACTAGCGATGAGGAGACTGTGCTTGGAAGGCGTGGGGTACATAGTGACCATCTCTCCATGGTAGACCTCTTTCTGCATCCTTAACCCCGTTGACAGTCGATGATTTCTGCCACGGGCGGCTGCCATCTCTCATTCTCAGTGTCATTTCCCTCAAACGTTCATGTGCGCCGCCGTTGAGAAAGACTGCTTCTCCATCGATCACCTCGCAACCCCATGACTTTGGCGAACCATCCGTGTCTGTCTGAACGGCGAACAACAAAGCCAGTCTTAACCGGTCTCCGCCTCCCGGCTTGGCAAAAGCCAATTGATGCTGTCCGCCTGCATTTCTGCGTCTTTGCAGATTTGAGCCAGCAGAAATTTGCTTCACCAAGAGCAAGCTGCCATTCTGGATCGGTGTGAAGAAAGAATGTTGTGGCGCAGGCAAGCTTGGGGAAGCAGAAGCTCCAGTATAATTACCCCGCCCCTGCGTGTGCCGGAGCTCGACAGCTTCGCGCGACACACCGCTCTCGATCACCACGGCCGCTGAGAATGTCACAATCTCAACCTAGCCGTCCCCCGCAACCTCACCTCCATCCGCAGTCGGATTGCATGTTTGTTTTGCCAGCGAAACTACGAGCAAAATTGTTGCATCTTCAATCATGGCTTCTCAAGATGCGCCTGTCAGTCCTCTCTGCGCTCTCTGTCGCGAGTTTGCCGACGACGTGATACGCTTCGCCTTCACGCAGCCAGACGAGTACCCGGCATCCAGCCGGTGGCTCAAGGACCCCGCGTTCGACTGCGGCTACCTGGCATGGAAAGATGGCTTCCGCCACCACGATGACCTTGCAAGCCTCGCCGCGTCGGCGCAAGCAGGTTGCGCGCTCTGCTGCATTGTGCACAATGAGCTCGCGCCATTCGGACCCGACGACTGCAAGGGCTTCGTTGTGTTCCACCCGTTTTCGGACTTCACCTTTCACTTCCGCGACTCGCCCTCGATGCAGGATCGCCCCGCGCCGTGGACAGAGCAGCCGCGCTTGTACGAGTTTTGCCAGCGCCGCTCACGACTCCCCGGCGTCACCTTTGAGGACTCCGCATTTTGGAAGGGTCACATCGACCCGTGGAGGGGAAGCCACGCAATTCCAGGCGACGGGGCATCCGAAGATGTGTTCGACACGGCGCGCTGGTGGCTGAAGAGCTGCGTCGAGACGCACGGCGACATCTGCAAGCGACCTGTGGCGCCACTACCGACACGTGTCGTGGACGTCGGCGTCGATGATAGCTGCAATCCTTCGCTGTACATCTCGGCCGGCGAGTTCGAGCCCTGCGCCATCTTGACGCACTGCTGGGGCGGGGCCATTCCGTTCAAGACGACCAAGGCGACGCTGCAGCATCGGATCAAGGGGATGGAGGTGAGCCAGCTGCCCAAGAACTTCCAGGACGCTGTGACGATTACGCGCCGCCTCGGGCTGCGCTATGTTTGGATCGATGCACTGTGTATCATCCAGGACGACCCGGCCGACTGGAGGCGAGAGGCTGCCAAGATGGCCGATATTTAGTATGTCTCGCCAGCTCGTTCCTTCGACTCGCCTAGTATTACTAACAGGAACATCAGTGCCGCAGGGACCGTCGCCATATCCGCCCTCGATTCTCCCTCCAGCGAGACGGGGATCCTACACAGACGCCAGGCTCTTCCCGAAGTCGTCTTGAGCTCCGAGTACACCGTCCGCAAGAAGCCCCGGACCTTCGAGAGGGTCCTCGCCGACTGCCCTCTCAACACCCGATCCTGGTGTCTCCAGGAAAAGTTGCTGTCGCCGGCGCTCCTCCATTTTGGCTCGCAGCAGATATTTTGGGAATGCCGTTATCAAAAAACCCCGGAGGTGGCGCCTACTGTCCTCCTTAAGTACGACCCACCCGTGGGCGTTCGCCCGTTCATGGGGATCGAGAAATATGTTCCCCCCGAAGGGCCGTTCTGGGCCCTGTGGTACGACGCCGTCGAGGCATTTTCCATGAGGGACCTGACGTTCGTTACGGACAAGCTCCCCGCCCTAGCGGGCGTCGGGTCTCGGTTCCGGCAGCAAAACGGCGGCGGCACCTACGCAGCGGGTCTCTGGGTTGAGGATCTGGCACAGGGTATCTGTTGGGGACCAGCGTGGGATCACCTAAGGGTCCCAAACCGAAAGGCGACTGGGTTTGACAGGTGCGAGGTCTTGCGGAAGCCGTCAGTGGCGATAGCGCCGTCCTGGAGCTGGGCTTCGGTGGATGGCCGCGTGTCCTTTTTCGGGTCCAACGGTCCATGGGAATTCACCATTCTCAATGTCGACATGGTCCACCACGATGACCTGATGGCCGAGAGGTCCCTGGGCACGCTGACTATTCAAGGACGGTTCGCTAGGGTATGGTATCTGCCTGATAGCCACGCCGCGGACGTGCATCAAAATATCGGAAGGCTGGTTCTCAAAGACGATGACAATGTTTACTTCACGGGTGCTATGCTTGACTTGGAGCGCGATAAGAAGAAGGAATGCTGGGCCATGGTTGCGTCTGCGAGGAGCCCCGGGTCGTTCAAGGGGTTTCTTCTGTTCGAGGAGCAGGGGTCTCACTTTGTGAGGATCGGGTTTTGCAACGAGCAGAATACTCTCACGCTCGATATGGACAAGTTCGCTGAGATGACGATTACGGTTGTCTGAGCACCCCTCGAGCCCCCCTCCAATGACGAGGTTCTCGTTCGCTTCCATCTGCATGCAACAAGGGTACTTGGGAGATCCAGGCAGAGCCTATCCCCGACACGCATGATGCAGTCGAGTTGCATGGTGGGATACTCTAGCGATGAGACAGAAGGAGTATCTTACCAGTGCGGAAAATCTACCTAAATTGAAGGATGTGTCATCTCAATGGCACTCGAATGCCTGATCTCGTCATTTCTTAGTCAATACCCTCTGGTAACTTAATGCTAGGCCTGATGGATGACAGACAGGCTATTGAGCGGTTTTCTTCGCCCTGTTTTCACCATTTTAAAGGCTGGCTGATCCAAATGGTGTCAGACCACCGCCGACCATCATGATCAGCATTGGTCATTCTAACTAGGCCAACACGAAGGCCAGGGTGATCGCCCGACCGATTTATAGAAATGGCTGGCTCAGTCACGCACCAAAGGCAACACAATAGTGTAACACATATGCGTAGGCTCAGCCGTGATATCAGCCGACAAAGCCCAGGTTACTACTACAAAACTCTGATTTCTTTCCATCATTTTAGCTATCCAAGGTACTTCACAAATTAGGCGGTCGTCTTCAGCTGCTCTGCCAACAGTGCGTCATGCTTAGACCGTCGGTTCCTCCGATAACACTTCGATAACTGACAATGAAGGGATAGGTTCTTCGACACGACGGCTGTATGAGTTTGTCGGAGGCTCGGCTTACGATGATTTGGGGCGTGAGATGATGCAATGTACCACCACTTGGCGAATCATCATTGAAACGTCTCGCGTATGGTGCGACCTTGATTGGTGCCTAACATACATAAAAGGTAACGTTTGTAACCCTACCCAACATAGACCTAACGATAAAATTAGTCGAGGCTCTCTGAGCGGGGTCGTAAGAAGTGGAGCTGATCGGTGATTAAAAGTTAGTTCGAATTCTAGGTCATAGCAGTGCCCCATCTCCCTTCTGATTTTTTTTACCACCAAGGTACACAGTCACGATGCCCGGTAACGACACCTCCGTTCCCGCGCATAACGAGAAGATCTCGGGCGGAGAGACGGGCAACACCTTGCCATCTCCCCCTGAGAGCCGGCCATCAGCGAGTGGAAGCGTCAAAAATTTCGGAAAACTCTCTGCCCCGACCCCTGGAATCTTGGGAAAATCGGCGGAACTTGAAATGAACGAAGGATGGCCGCTCCTGGCGCGGCTGATCGAGAAGCAACCTGAATTCGAGGCATTCCCGCGGTTCCGTGAGCTTAATGTCAAGAACTTGCTCTACTACCAGGTTGAGTTAGACTACCTCGGCGAGCGGCTGAAGGACGAAGAGATACGGGATCGATATCGCGGACGGGACCCCGAAGAGGACTTTTACAAGAACCCGATCGAGATGGTCAGGCAGTGGTCTCGAACCGGTAAATGCGAGCAGTGGGAACTGGTTCTTCGGCTGCGTCGCTGTCTTCACGAATACAACGATGCTATGCTGCAGTACGCGCGCGTGTCAACATTGCCCGATGCCAACCGCCTCGAGATGGCCGAGCTGGTCAGGTGGATTACTGGACCTGCGACAGGCAACTTCAGTATCTCGAGCTAGGGCAGCGATGCCTGGGGCCCGCTCTACTCCTGGCTCCATGGCGAACCGGGCTTCCGCGAGCTGTTGCGCGAGCTATGGCGTGGCCTAGTAATCAGCCTTCGTTCTGGCGGTCAAGCGAGCCGGCAACCCGTTCCGACCTCGTCGCTCCCCGCCCGGGCATCAAGGTCGAAGATCTAGCTACCTGGACCGCTTACACATTTTTTCCCTTGGATTGCCGCCTTCGTTACCTGTCTTACTAAGGCTTTGGTGTCGCGGTGGCGCCGGGATGAAGAAGCTGGAGATTGCTTGCCGTCGAGCACCATTAACCCGCAAAAGTCCAGAAAGAAAAAGAAGCCAAGCAAGAGAAGAATGCCTCCCAGATTGCATTCAAAGTTAGTGATTAGTTTCACCACAACGAAGATGCGGACCACTCTCAGGGACGGTTTGCAACTCATAGCTACCTAAGGACAACATCACGCCCATGTCGGCCAGGGCTATTAATAAGGTTATATACAAGGTCACCTCCTTAATCGCCACCGTAGTTGCCTGCTTGCTCCCCACAGCTGCAATCAGCGTCCTGACCACCTCGTGGGCCGAGACCAACCAGCAGAAGCTTCTGTGGATTGGCAGCTTCACCATCATTTTCGCCATGGGGCTCGTCGCCTTCACCAACCAGATACCCAAGGTCCATGTGTTTATGGCCGCTGCTACGTATGTTTTACACGTTCGCATACAAACACTAAGTTGTGGCAGGGTAAAAGCTGATCTCTTACTGACTTTAGGTTTTCCGCTTTTTTTGGTTGTCTTTGTGCGCGACTAGATTAGATAGCTATCAGATAATACTAGACTGGAACCTGCCATCTCGTAGCGAGTAACTTATCCGGCACCATCCTACAAAAACCGCCCAGCAACTGTCGAAAAAAACCAGAAAGTCTGTGCGAAGGTTGTGGCCCGTGCCATTGTATTTGTGTGTCCTGGCTCTGATCAAGCTCAGAAATAAGGTCTTTGACCGATTTGACGGGCAGGAGCAACATCAACACTGATGGACAATTCAGATTATTCAGCCGATTGCCAGAATAGGCCTGAAAGGGCCGAAATAGTTGCCAAGACCAACAAATAGTCAAGTTAAAGGATGATTCAAGCGCAGCCCCCACCTGGGCAGGCTGCCCTGATCTCTCAAATTTCCACAAAATTGTTCAATCAGCCCTTGAGCAAAGGCTACCAGTCCAGTCAATCTTGAACATACCTTTATAACGACGGCTACTAGACCTTTTGCCTACCAATATACGCCACTCACACACGCTCATTAGATTGGGTTCTGGATCTCGCACCAGGACGCGCGGCCGATACCGTCTCGGGCACCTCGATCTGTCACGTGGTCCATATTACAAAGCTCTATCATATAAATAGGCTATTGATAGGCGGGCACCCACATTTGGCTATGTGGGCACCCACAGCCCAAAACTGGCTATATGGGCACCCACACCAGCTGCCAGCCCCCACACCAACTGCCAAGGACCAATGCACAATGCCGGCCGCACTCGGATTCGAGCGATTTCGACGATTTCGAGGAGACCCTTCGCAAGGCCAACCCTCCGCGCCCACAGCCAATTGCGGCCCATTCAAGCGACCCAAATGACGATGATGATGCTTTCAAGCGTTCTTCTTCAATTCTAGGCGAGAACGAAGGCGCCGGCAACTCTGACAACGGCGGCGATACATCTGAGGATGATGACATCCCCAACCCGCCTGATGACATCCAAGCTCCTACCATCGAGGCCCTTCAGACCGCTGTCAACGCCTGGGAAAAGAAGAGGGGATTCGCAGTCATTCGCAGGAGCCTGCTGCCGTGCCTCTCGAGCATGCGATTGCTTACGTCAACGCCAGGCCCCCTACTGCCACAGCCCCTAATGGGGCAATCCCCATTGATTTGACTTCCTCTCCGGCACCCCCCCGAGTGGCGAGGGCCTCGAATCCAACCCCACGGCCTCAGACTCCTCAATCGAGCGTACTAGAGAGCCATCTACGACCCCAGAGTCTCGAAGCAGGGCCACGGCAGGAAAAGGATCAAGAAAACGTACTGCCCAGAGCGATTTGTGGCTAGAACCGCCTGCAAAGGTTACACGCCGTGGCCGCCAGGTCAAGATGCTTGCTAAGTTGAGGGATTAATTAGATGTGGGCGGAGCGAATAGGGGTAGTTTTGTTGCCTGAGCGTTGTAGAAATCTATCTGTTTTACATTGCTTTGCTCTCTTTTCTACTGTTTTCTACTGCTTTGCTTTGTTACAATAATCCTACTCCTGGTGGGAGCTGGGGGCCGCTGGCGACCGTTGACAGGCCTGGCAGGCTTTGACAGCTGGTGTGGGTGCCCCTTTATCGACTTCTGGGCTGTAGGTGCCCGCCTATCAATAGCCTATAAATAGGGCAACCCAGAAAAAACACACAGGGTGACTTTAAAGGATGACTCGGCTGCCTTCATCACAGCATCTCTTCACCAAGCCCTCTGCGACTTACACTACAAAGAAGCGGCTTGTAGGACGGTATGGGCCAATGGAATATTACTTTACCAGTGCTGCTTTCGGGTGAAGAATTCCAAAGCCACCCACAGCCTATAGCAGGCCCTCTCCTCTCCTTGTAATTAGTTTCCTTAGAGCAAAGCTTAGAGATTGTAAACTAGAGCAATCACAACTCTTCTCCCTCAGTACTACTATCATATCGAGCAGTAGGTCTCTAGTCAACTGTGCGTGCACTTTCTTCCCTTGAGTGCCCTGTAAGCTTATTACGACCTGCACCCGACACAGGCCTCGAGAGGACTGGTGCGGGTTAAGACAGAACGTATGGCAGGACGCCAAAGGTTAAGGGGCGTTCCGAAGACGGCTTATTAAGCTAGCACTCCTAAACGGGGGTTCAATATCACTGTAAGTCGCTGTCACTATAATGCACAGAGGTGAGTCTGAACAGTAAGATATAAATGAACAATTGAATATTAGCGTAAGAAACCCTGGAGTCCCTCACATCTATTGTGGTTACGATAATAACTATCTATACTAACTAACTAAGAGGTACATTATACCTGTCTCCGTAAGCTATATCTCTATATTCCTCAGGGGGAGGCTTTATAGAGACCTCCTCCTCTGTAACCCCGCAAGTCTCTATTAACAGAGACAGGTCTTAGCATAGAGACTCTGTTTACTAGTCGTAAGGGCTTCAGGTCTTTACACCCCTAGCCCAGTACGTAACGCTATACACACTGTTCGTTTCGCACTGTCCTCAGGCAGGGGATCCGTCAGGCCGCACTGACCCAGGTGACGGCCTGCAGGGTTATCACAGTAGTATGAGATAGATTACAGACAGGTACTTAATAAGTGCTTAATAAATAAGGTTTGGCTAGCGCGACTGTTTGATAGCAAGGGTGTGTGGATTGCTAAGGGGTTATAAGAGGAATCTGTGGTAAAACGAGACTGCTTCCATTTATATTTTAACTCAGATTAAAGGAGGGTGGCGGTGACTTGGGAGGAGACGGTAATGGTTGCCATTAGGAGGGTTTAAGTTAGGGGAGGCTATATTTAAGAGGTGTGGGTATTAGCTAGGTTGACGTGAGGTTAGGTGAGAGTTTTAAGATGGGATGAGACGAGATAAGAGTCCTTGGAGTTTGATAGCAGTGTAAGTGCAACCCCCTCAGATATCTCCTCCTGAATTGCTCGGCGTATTATATATGGATAACGAATCATAACACAAAACGACGCGATTGCAGCATTATCTTTGGCCGCTCCACGTCCGAAGGCAGGGATCTGTCATTAGTAATAGCGAAATGGCATGCACTTTGATCGATGCAAATACGCCGACATTACAGGGTAAGGTAACTCAAAGGCTGAGCGAATTTGTGGCCCGGGCTCCGGCTCCTGCATGTCTCCGCCTGCGCTCCGACCGAGGACGCTTATCTCCGATGCTTGGCATTGACATTGTGACCGTGCCTCAACTTTAGAACAACTATGTACATTGTGGTGATGCTATACGAAATTCCATTTTCGTTTGTCATCCCGAGCTGGGACGAGCTGTAGCTATTTATCCTAAGCTTTTCCAGAATCTTTCCTGAGTCGGGGTCAGGTAGCTTCATTCCCGGTTTCTCTTAAGTGTTCTGCATAAATTAGGCTAACCGTGTGATATGGCTGCGCTCTCCACACACGCACGAAGGTGCAATTGATCCGGTGCCAGTTTAAATTACGCCTACATACCCACCGGTTCATTCCGGCCAATATTCCGGTGGTTGAGATAAAGAATGCGGAGAAGAAGCAAATCTCTGGGGAGACTGAGGTTTTGTGTCTCCCCTTCACAGTCGCCTCTTTCGCTGGTATTCCAGTCGCGCGCACACCTTGGTCAAGATGATTCTTCCTACATTCCTCCTCACAGGCTTGCTATTTGTCTCACAAGCGGCAACATCTCCAGTAACAGAACTCTCCGTCAGCTTTAAGACACTACAGAATCGTGCTAGCTGCTCAGCGACTACCTTCTCCAACATCACCGGCTTTATTCTCACAGAATACCAAATCGATACCGTACAATTGGCCACTAACGGCTCGCAGTCCCAGACGCTGACAATCGCAACCTTCGGGGTGCTCAATCCAGCCACGGGAGACACATATCGACTCGACCGCATCCCTATCACGGCTGGCGTGGGGGACTGGAGTGCCTGCAGGGCGGGCAAGACACCGCTCCCTTCCACGCTCGAGAAGTGTCAATACCTCATAGAGCGGGGCGGACAGGAGGCTGGCCAACCGGGCGGGCGCCTAGGCTTTCGGTTTCAGTGGCTATGTGCTGGGGCGAATTCGAGCAAACCGTACGTTTTGCATTAACCCTAAGCACGGAATCAGATCAATACTAACTACGGGTGGAAAACAACGCAGGCTGCTCTTCGACGCGACTATGATAGCGAACACGCCATTCGAGGTGTGCGTCGACAGAGAGGGCGAGGGTGGAGTGCTGCTTTCGTGCGGGATGAGCCAGAGCGAGGTAGACCTCCCGTTTGCTAATATCAGCTTTGAGGAGGCCCCGGCGGGGAACTAGGGTATATTACAGCCTGGTGGTAATCTGAGACGAATTTGGGCATGCCTAATTCCTTTTTCGTTGGAGGGCGTGAGTCGTAGTTGCTGCCTCCCAGCCGGCGAAATCAGGCCTAATATCGGCATCTTGCAGACACTTAACCTTGATTAGGTGATCATCAGACCCATATGGAGCGACAGCGATACCGGTATCGATAAAGGACTTCCAAATCAAGTCCCCCCCTGTGCGGAAGAAGCCGGAAAATCTCAGCCACAACGAAGGTGGTGAAGATGCGCCGAGAGCTGAGTTTCCACCCCTTAAAGCTATCACGTGCCTCCCACTCTTATTCCAGGCGCTATGTCACCTCCGCAGCAGTGGCTTTTTGTGGACTTTGGAGCCGTCTATCCCCTCTGTACAGTTCTCTGAGCCCTTCTCTTTTCCCCGGCGAAAAAACTCCTGGGGGCTCTTCTTTCTCGGCATCGTGAATATAAGATTGAGAGAAATAAGGAAGAAGGGAGATGTGTTCGATGTGCTAAGCGGGGCAAGGGCGGTAAGGACACGGAGATAAGAGAGAGAAAAATAAGTCGGTCTGCCTCTTTATGGCCAGGAGAAGAGCGGTCGTGCGGTAGATAAGCATGATTACTACAACCCAGAATCTCAAAACGGAGAGTGAAAACGTTAGCTACCGAGCCGATTGTAGCTTGCTCTCTAGCTTGGATGTTGCACCATGGAGGCGGCCATGGAGTGTTGACTGCGAGAGGCCGTGGAGCGCCGCTGCCTGGCGCTGCTTCGCGCCGTAATTGACTTTATTGATTGCCGACTTGATATTTGACGCACGCACAGTGGAGCCCTCCATTTTAATGCGCTTTGAAGCAAAAATGGGGGAGTTGTGGATGTTGGAATCGAGAGGGTGGTCGTTGTTGATGCTGGAGATTGTGATCGGCAGTGGGGCCGATCGGTTGTGGGGACGCGACTTCTATCCTTTTTAAAGTTGAACTACAGCGACTCCTAAATTCTAACAACCATTGCGCACTTCGCTAAAAGGAGGGCTAAAGACTTGGGACTCGCTTTGTATTTGCTGTCAAAGTCGTTTCGAATAGACACTATTATCAGCTTATTGGTGGTTAGATCTTTCGCTTGCCACGTCGCCATTGATGACCACGGGGAAATCCTTGAAGCTGCTAGATCCCCATGTTATGCAGGTTCATTTTGGCAGGATTTTCTCTGACAGAGCCATCAGGGGATTAAGTAGACGCCTCAAAAGATTATGAGCTGAAGTGGGTTTTGGCCATTGACTCCTAGAACTCGCCCCCCCCCCCCCCCCCCCCCCCCCCCACCCCCCACCCCCAGACAAATCTCACTCATAACATAACATCGACTCCCCTCAGCATGC
>Ga0247758_1000822_pt1 | contig 26374 bp, 11 predicted proteins | sample UWRJL156409C4_FD_180950 | JGI IMG/M metagenome (GOLD analysis project Ga0247758, IMG submission 180950) | Plant litter microbial communities from Arlington Agricultural Research Station in Wisconsin, United States - UWRJ-L156-409C-4 | ecosystem: Environmental > Terrestrial > Plant litter >... | reverse complement strand
TCTTACAGCTGAGTCACCAGGACCCCACTGGCAGACGTCATGCGTGTTGCATGGCATGGGGTGACAAGACATCTGCCCTTGAAGATAAGGCGTTCACCACTTCTGAAGTTCATCAGAGACACATTCTCTTGGTCAGGTGGCAAGGGCGCGATGAACCCCCCAAGTTCGTCCCATCTCGGTTTCCTGTTCTGCCCTGACCAGAAATTGCCAACTCTCGTTTGTACGTGCCCGCCAAGGTTCTATCCCCATCACTGGCACACAGCTGTCAAATGCCAGGAGCGTGACCGCAGTCAGTGACGAAGGTTGAATGACGCAGGTGGAAATTTCTTCACGCTCGGCTGCTGGACCATCGTCGATCAACCTCAGCCGCAACAGTTGAAATTTCGTCTGAGGAGATTTCGGTCTGTGTCAGCAGAGAGCGATCAGCGCTCCTTCCTCAAATGGTCAACTCAGAACATCTGAGCTGTGAGGACAGCCTAGCACCGAGACCCCATTTCGGAAGGCGAATAACAAGGCTCTCAGAGAACGTAAAGGGAACGAATGATGCCAACAAATGCCCTCTTGGCAAAGATGGAATCCCCGAAATCTCAGCGAATGGTCATTGACAGTTATGTAATAGGCTACCACTTCACGAACTCAGCCTCAGCCAGAGCAGAATGCCAAGGAGATTAGATCCGCAAATCAGAGCGGCCGACTACAAGCTTCGCGCAACTTTCTCTATCGATAGGTCGACCCAGTTTTAGAGGGAATGAAGTGGCGCTGAATGTGGTGTACACAAAAGGACGGCTCAGAACCACTCGAGATATACTCATCCGGCTACACAAAGCTGCGACAATTTCCGAAGGCTGAGTATCCTGGCACTGGGGAAAGGGGTTGCTGGAAACTTTGTGTGTCCAGAGACGACGATCAAATGCCTGGAGATTCGACAAGAGGATGCTCGGAAGCGTGTATTTAGAGACGGCCGTTGGGACTTCGTGCTCCAGCTCTAGCTCAACAAATCCCGAGCCAACGCAAACACCAGACACCATGCAGCTTACCACCAGCTTCCTCATCCTCCTCTCGGCAGGTGCTGCCTCGGCAGCACTCAATGAGCCCTGCTACGGCCCCGGCGGCAGTGCCGGTGCGTTTCCTGTTCTCTTGCCCCACCCCCCAAGACACCAGACACTAACACAAGTCAGGCGTTTGCGTGCGTACGTCTGCCTGTACCTCATCCGGTGGCACATTCACCAACGGTGGCTGTCCGCGGGACGCAGCAGACGTGAAGTGCTGCAGCAAGCCCAGATGCAACAACGGACCCTCCGGCAACTGCCGCTGGGTCAGCGACTGTCCCGGCCCCAGCAGCACCGCTAACCTGTGTCCCGGCCCGAATGCCTTCCAGTGCTGCAGCAAGGCAGCCGGAGGCGGAGGCGGCTACAAAGCCCCGAGGATCCCCCCCGTCGGTGCCTGCAAGCAGGTGGCTGTAAATGGCGCCAAGAAGATCGTTGAAGTCTTCCCCGGCCGCATCAGGGAGATTGGCTGCTACCGCGACGGCACTTGCGAAGGCGACCATGACCACCCGTGTGGAAAGGCGAACGACTTGATGTGCTCTGATGCTGACGGTGTAAATGAAACCAACCCAACTTTTTTTTTCTCCAAGAGGATGTCCCTGCTAACGGCTGCTCCCACAGATGGGCACGCAATCTGGCCGGGAAATCGCTGAGTGGATCATGAGGAACCACGCGCAGCTGAATCTCAAGTATGTCATCTGGGGACAGAAGATCTGGGATGTGAGAAAGGACACGGTCAAGCCATGGAACTCTTGGGATCCCATGGGCGACCGCGGCAGTATTACGGATAACCACTGGTGAGTTCCTCACGGCCACAGCACGGGGGGAGCTTCAAACTGATGCCTTGTAGGGACCACGTCCATGTGAGCTACAAGTGAATCTGGCGCCTGAGTGTTGCAGAATGGTAGGTATTTCACGGAAAGGTATAGCAGGCCAGGAAATTTACTGTGATGAGACGAAATCCTCAGAAAACTGCAGGAATGAGCGACGGAATGGAGCCTGAAAGCTGTGTGCTATACTGGCTGGCACTTCATGAGTTTGACAAGAACAACGTCCAGATATCTAAAAGCGAGTTATTTGGGAGCCATTTGCCGGTTTATGTTGCCTGATAGCTCAAGCACACGGTCGGGGTTAGGAGGGATGGAATCTCGGGCGGCTTCTGTTTATTCATAGACTGTAAGACTGTTGAGATGTTAGCGTTGCTATTACGCTCATGGAGAGTACTGTCTACCCGCGTTGTGTAGGGTACTCGTGATGGCTAAGAGGACGCTGAAATTATAAGTCAAACCCTAGATCGAATTAAGCTTGGCAATTCTTCTCCTAGACAAAACTTATTGCAGTAGCGATTTAAGGGCCTATAACATTTAGATGTCTGAAATAAAGTAACTACTAATCCAGCTCTATATCCTGCCACACATTATCATCGCTTATATGCTTAATAACGTACGATGCTGCGGCTAGATAACCCCTAGGGTATTTCTTAGGGACCTCGGCCGACCTGGTTTATCGCCACGACTGCTAATACGATCGACGCCCTAAACGAGGAGGAGCAGCTGGTGAAATGAATATAAGCCTAAACTCGACCGACATAGTCCCAGCGTAGATCCAAGCCTCGCGCTAGTGTTAACGATGCTTACGTAGCGAATGGTAATAGATAGGCTTCCTGGTGTTATCTTAACCTTAGAACTAGGCCTTGTTGCTGATGATGATTGGGAAGGACATAAAAGCTTTCATAACTATCAGGGCGCTTTTAGGAGAATACTCTTTTCATGCACGGTCTCGAGTTAGTCTTCCAGGTGCTATTTTGGATATAGATTTACCGTATTAGGACTAGATGAAAATAGAGTTGTTCCAGAACCTGATAAGTGGAACTACGTAGATATGGAAGAATTGGTGAAAGAGTTAATTTTTATGCATTAACTAGTGGAATTATTTGACCGACATTCTAACCTGGCCCCTCTATAAGTAAGCAGTGTATATCGCTTCGTCTAGTAGCGGTGAGCGGGCTTACGGACGGGTTTAGTCACTGGTTCTTGAGCTGGTTCTCCTGTCCCAAAGGCGGTGTAACTGAGAAGTGGGATCGGAGATAGTCCGTTTAGGTGAATTCATATCTCTGTTGGATGTATGGCGTGGCGCCTCTTTAAGCTCAGCATTACGCTTCTTTATCTTGCTACTGAGTCTTGAAGGCGGTAAGGGCGTAGGCTCGGGAGGACGTATTGTCAAGTGTCGAGGATGGCCGAGCTTTATGGAACTCTTCGGGACCAAAAATTGGCACAAGGGACGAGAACTGGACCTTAAAAAGACTTCACTTTGTTCGGCGGCGGGCCCACGGGCGGGCTCGGGCAGGTTTGGTGTCAAAGAGGGAGATTGACCAGGGCGGTAAGTCGTGGCAGAGCCTGCTCAATCTCTTTGTAATCCGTGCGGAGCCCAACACATTAAACGCTTATCGAGTAGGATTCGAGCGCTATTCATTTCAAAATGAGGACCAATTTTGGCCATCTTTATATATGGGATCAATTCTGGGCCCACTCGGCTATAGTTGAAGCAGTTCAGTATGCTGCGGCGCAGCGTGCCGAAAATGGGCACTTAGCCTGAGCAAAGGTGAGCAAAGGTGAGCAAAGGTGAGCAAAGGTGAGCAAATCCTGAGCAAATCCTGAGCCGGCCCTGAGCCGGGGTGAGCAATGTCACGTGGGCTAGGTGCCAAAAAAGGAAATTTGGTGTGCCCAGATTCGTCTCATATAACAGCTGTTATAAGGAGGATAAAAACACTCTCGCCGCACGCGGTGGTTTAATCTTCCTTCTATCTGTTGACCGAGATAGATTTTGAGAGATTCCGAGAACTAATTGGAGCAATGGATATCTTTGGCTTATAATAATAGAGAGAGGTTGATTTCGCGGAGGACATCCCACAAATATTTGGAAGCTTTGGAGGACTTGATCGAGGGTAGAAAGGCCTGGCTACCTGGTTTGGAAGCCTGAATAGACTCAATCAGTCCAGCCAACCGCCTGGCAACAGTAGTCGATCGAGGGGGTGTGTTAGATTATCCACACGCCAAGGCATGTGTCTGAGCTCACTGGCTGTGGCGCAGACACACCTCAGGGGGGGTGGCTATCGGCGCGTTTAGGTTCTAAGAGACGATTCATGGTAAATGACCCAAGAACCGCATTCATTATTGTTTAGTGGTCAGGCTTGAAGACAAGACCGTTGCAAGTGCATAGGATGAAGAAATGGGCAAAATGAAATAAACACTGTGTACCCAGTACTCAGAGTCCATGCCCCCCTCTTTGTTTCCCCAACCCTTATACCAGCCCTCACTTTCAACTGTCTCCCTCGTCACACAATCTTGCAAATCCCCACCTTCATAATCTGCTTCCCGACCGTCATAAACATCCCAATCGGCGTCGCGAAAATTGCCGCCCAGATCACCAAATAAAAAACCAGCATCATCGTTGCCAGCGAGATCGCCACAGCCCCCACCAAAACTTTCTGATGAAATCTAAGGTTTCCACCTTTAATCACCCTCCAAAGCGCCCCCAACATATTCTGCAACGGCTTGAGTGAGTGCGAGTACGTGTTCTTCTGCAAGTACCCCACTGGTACCCCGAACACAATCGACGTGATCAGCCAGCTCCAGATCCACCCCTTCTCCTCGGCCGTCGACTCAGGGCCAGGCTGGAACTTGGTCCAGTAGCCGATAAGAATAAACGGCAAGGCCACGAGTCCGATCCCGATGAGATATAGCACCTTTTTAAAAACGCGCTCTGCGCGGTGAGGTCTCATGGCGCCCCACTCCGAGACGTAACCGACTGCGCCGTGGGCTACGCCGCCCAGGCCTCGCGCCTCCTCGAGGAGGTCGGTTTCGACAAGATACAAGGTTGAGTAGTTAGGGCAGGTAATATTAGCGGCGAGGTTGGTGAGCGACATGAGGACGTAAGGGATGACGGTCAGACTGCTCTGGGTGAAGCCGAAAGCGGTGAATTGGGCTTTGCTGGCTTGGTAGACGGTTAGGCCGCCGGCGATGATTTGGGCTAGGGAAGCGGCGATTTTGACAAAGTTGTAGTCGCAACTAATGATGTTGGATTGATAGCCCGCGAATTTGTCGCCGAGCTTGTATTGCGCGTCTGGGTCGAAGGGCTGCACGGGGTATTTGCGAGAGAGGGGCGTTAGGCCGTAGCCTGCTGGAAGGCGAATGGATCCATGGATGGATGCATTGACGTCGGAGAGAGAAAGAGGAGCTTCCTTGAAACCTGTGATTATCAGGGGGTTCCCGCATGAGCACAACTCGATAAAATCCTCGGGCTTGGTCCGCGGCGCCCATTGGAAGACATACTGTGGTTGTTGTCGTAATAGTATGCCCGATTCCCCAGCTCATCTCGAGTTATTTTGTAGACGCAGCAGAGTGCCCCTGCTCGATGAGCACGTTTGAGCGCGTCACGGCTAAAGCAGGCCTGCTTGGCGATGATGCGGAGGGCGGCGTAGATGCCCTTATATGGTACGAGAAGCGACCATAAAGCCGCATCGCCTGCTCCGATATGTGAAGAGCCAGGCGAGATCAGGACCGTTATCGCGTGAGCGAGATAGTTGATGAAGAAGACCGTCAGAACGTCGGTGATTGTAGCCTTGCGGCATACAAGCTGCTCTGAATCCATGTGCAACGGTGAAGGTCTCGCACACTGAAATCGCTAAGCCAGAGACACACCTATACTGGTCCTTGGGTCGGGATATTGCAGGGAAAAGTCGAAAATGTTGATGGGGAGAAGAGCGCGGAAATTGCGAACACGGCTCTAGGAGAGAGCACTCAGCTACCCCTATTGAGTTTCAGCACTGATGCCATCCCGAAACAACCCTAGTACGTGGCGTTCAGCTTCTGCATGCAGGAGGAGACAACACTGAGGGCAACATGCCAAAAATCATCCCCCTCTTTTGAGTTTTGTGTGGCCAAGTTCGAAGGAAAGAAATTACCTAAACAGGTTAGCGAAACATTTGCCTCTTTATTGTTCTCTCAATTAAAAAATTGTCCATTTGTGGGTTCTCAAGTCCTGCAGCTGAAACCTAAAAACGACGCTTGCGCTTTGAATAGCCGCCGGACCCCATGCGCGGCGCTCAATAAAAAATCTTCGTAATCCTGAGCCAGGTGGATCCAAGAATAGGGGTTGGTGTAGCGCTTGAACCATTAGGGATCGCCTGCTTGGGGGGCTGCGGCCAACTGTGGCTGGCCAGCAGTGGTTCGGCTGCCTGTCAGGGAAGATGGCCATCTGGATATGCAACGACATCCAGGCGCAGCGCTAGATTTGGCATTTCACCCCAAACGCACCCGAAGAAAGCTTGCCCTCAACATCTGTCCTCTGTAGCTAAGCAGTTTGAAGCCATGGAGTATGTCGCATCGTAAGTGTGGCCAGCGGGCGGGAGTCGGATTGCAGCTTCTGGGACTTCGCTTCTATTCGCGCGATGGTAAATGCTGGGGGAGCCTACCCATAAGAGTCGGTTTAAATGTTAGGGGCAGTTGATCTGGTCGCCCATTAATTAGTGTAGGTTTTACCCGCGGTGCCCATGTTTTAAGCCTGGCATATACTAGTACATGTTGTAAAATAGTACGTAGTATTCACGGCGCCGCTGAGCCGAAATTAGCCGCCCGCTGATCGAAGCCCCATATTAAACCCTAACCCTACTACACCACCGCCGGCGAAATTCGCGAATATCTACAGTAGCTCCGGTGTGGCCGCCGTGCTTATTTCCGGATATCTATGGCGCCGGCTGATTCAGCCGCTGATTCGTCGCGGCCCCCAGAGCCTCCACTATAATACAGGGCGCTAATGCGCCGTGGCCACACCACTACAGTGGGGCTGGTGCCGTAAGCAACCGCTAGTCGCGCCTTTTAGGGAGTCTGGCCCCCCCCTGCTCCGCTCCAACTCTCCGTCCCCAACCTTCTCTTCTTTCCGGTACCGTAGGCCGGCCTCCTTTACGCTATGGCTCCTTAGAAGCGACAAGCGCCGGCTTTAACGCCAGCGCCGGCTGGGTTATCGATTACAGTAGCTGGATCGGCCGGTACAGAACAACCCTTAGCTGGCTAAAAAGGGCTAATGTAAGTAAGGATTCTAGTGGCGCGGCCGGAACACGTTATCGTCAATAACGCTAAGCTCTGGGCTAACGCGCAGAATATCCTTACTATGATTAAAGCGGCGCGGCTGAAGAATACGTTATCGGTGTACGAGCCGAAGTAGGAAGAATTCCGGCGGTTCTGCCGGTGGAAATAGTACTAAGACGGTAAGATGGTAATGGAGGATAAGCTTTTTCTTTTCCTTATTAAGGAGGTTGTGAATTAGCCGTTACGGTTACAGAGCTAGAAGGCTAACAGTAATGTGTTGCTCTTAGAGACTCGGCTTGCTTAGCAGTTAGTTTGGACTTACGTTATTACTATTACCAACCTTTACCAATCGTAATAAGCCTTTAATATAAACACCTACCCCTTGCCCTAAGAGGATAACGCCTGGGAGTATATTAAATCTCTCTAACGCCGTAATATAGAGCGGTAAAAAGTTAACTACGCTGATAAAGGCTGAGATATTATTCTTAACGGCTATTTAGAGGATGACCTTAAGCGGGTTACTAGGGAGTTATAGGGTTATACTGGCTAGTTAGCCGAATACTACTTCCGGACTTTAGCTGATATGCTTCTCAGCTATTATATGCTTACCCGTGGCGGTGACTGCCGGAGCCTTAAGATCTTAGACCTCTTTACGTTCGAATTTGCTAGTAAGGGGCCTACTTAGTATATGCTGCTTATTATTACTACACGGGCTGGAAAGTAGAACCAACACGGCCGCTTGGAAACTGCCGGCGCCCTTTAGAGCTAAGACCTGCTTATTTGCGTTCTTAGTACGGTAGCCTTCTACCTCTTGTATTAGTAGGACCTTACCGATGAGCTGTTTCCTTGCTTTAAAAGCTGAGTGTAATAGTATGATATCTGGCTGTTAAAAAGTACTAAGGTTAGCCCCACTTCCACGTTAGTGTATAATAGCTAGTAGGATTGAGTTATTAAGGCGTTTGTGTACGTTAGTATTTAGTTGAATAAGAAGACTTACGTTAGCTGAAACTCTAGAGCGAAGACGGCGGAGCTAAAGGGGGTAAGCGAGGTGCAGATTCGCTATGCTAGCTGGTAAAACCAGGAGCAAATGGTTAGCTATTACCTGAATTTACTACCCTGGAAGTTTATACGGATTATGGCTGGCTATTTAGTATAAATAGGGGGGTTTAAGATACATTAAAGCTGAATGTTACTTTTAAACTCGCTGTTAACGTTAATCTGGCTGGAGTTAAACTAGTGGGTAGATAAGTTCGGCCCTGGCTTAGAGTAAATAAATAACTTTGTAATAGCTGGCTTTATAAGCTTATTGTTCTACCTTTAAGAGGTGATTCTAAAAGACTTAGTGCTGTTAATATACTAGTTTCCAGAATCCGCTGTGTAGAACTATTTAGTATTCTAGTATAAAGATTACTGGCTGTATGTGTACTGTGTAGCAGTAATAATAAAAGAAGGTAAGCGGCTAAGCTAGTTAGCTGTTCTGATATAGGCTTTACTGGTCCTTACTGACTACCTAAAGACGGCTGAAGCTTAGAGTGAGGTGAAGATATTAGAGCTTTCAGTAACCCTGATGGCTGAGGTTTGTACAGCGGTAAAATAGTTAGCTGGAACTTACTAGTCTTCCTTACGCGATTTCCTTACCGAAAGCGTTTTCCGGCTATAATTACTACTGGCACTAGTACTGGCATTAGCTTTAATACTAGTGATAATACCAGCTCTAGCTCCGGCGTTAGTATTAGTATTACTATTAGAAAGCTAGTTAAGCTACTCTAGCTAGTTAAGCTTAAAGCTGGAGATTACAGGGCTGCTGAAACACCGCATAAGCCGGGCCGTCAAGACCGTAAATAACCTCTGGCGTAAGTGGACTACCGGCTTATAGGGTAGCCTTTCGATTACGGCTTTGGATAATCGGTGGGGGAGCTGGTAGCGTGCCGGCTGTTAAGCTAAAGTTTAATAGTATTTTTTACGGCTGGAAATCATTTAAGAGATTTGGTAAGTTGCCAGCTTACGGCGGTTAAGTGAGGAATTAGTGATGTTTTTTATTACGGCTGAATAACAGCAATTTAACTGTTCTTTAGATTTGTATTATAAATAGCTCCGCGCTAATAAGAAGATAAGGGAGGCCGGCACCGGCAATAAGAAGGGTGGCTAGCCGGCGTGATAACGGCACGGCGCTGGTAGTAATAAGCTTTCCGTAAATAGATTTAGTAATTAAACTGTTATTATAATACAGTTTAAGCTTAAAAACGCTGTTTACTGCGTAGATTGCGTGTAATTACGCGTAATTACTTATGTTCAGGGGCTTAGGGGCTAAAAAATCGTATATATAACCTTAACCCTACATAAACGTAGATATCCTTAGGATATTTCCGGTCGCTGAGGGCACGGCCCCTTTTTGGCTGCGAGGTAGCGCTTAGCAGCTGAATTAGCTACTAATTGGCCGCTATAAATATACTCTTAGTATTCACGGCGCCGCTAAGCCGAAATCAGCCGCCTGCTAATCAAAGCCCTATATTAAACCCTAACCCTACTACACCGCCACCAGCGAAATTCGCAAATATTTACAGTAGCTCCGGTGTGGCCACCGTGCTTATTTCCAAATATCTACATCACTAGCTGATTCGGCCGCTAATTCGTCACGGCCCTTAAAGCCTCCACTATAATACAGGGCGCTAATACGCTGTAGCCACACTACTATAGCAGGGCTAGCGCTGTAAGTAACCGCTAGTTACGCCTTTTAGGAAGTCTAGCCCCCCCCTGCTTTGCTTTAACTCTCTGTCCCTAACCTTCTCTTCTTTCCAGTACCGTAAGCCAGCCTCTTTTACACTATGGCTCCCCAGAAGCGATAAGCGCCAGCTTTAACGCTAGCGCTAGCTAGGCTATTAATTACAGTAACTGGATCGGCTAGTATAGAATAACCCTTAACTAGCTAAAATGGGTATTACAACCTGCACCCGATATAGGCCTCAAGAGGACTAGCGCGGGTTAAGACAGAACGTATAACAGGACGCTAACAGGTAAGGGGCGTTCCGAAGACAGCTTATTAAGCTAGCACTCTTAGACGGGGGGTTTAATGTTACTGTAGGTTGCTGTCACTATAATGCACAGAGGTGAGTCTGAACAGTAGGACATAAATGAACAATTGAATATTAGCGTAAGGAACCAGAGTCCCTCACAGAGGTTGTGGGCACAACTATAGCTATCTATACTAAACAGACGGGAGGTACTTCGTACCTTGCTTGGTCTGTTGTGCTTGGTGGTGCACCACGCAGTTACGGCCAAGCAGTCGACTGAGTGGTGCTTGGTGTTGTCAGTCCCTGTGGACCACTAAGCACTTTCTTACTGGTCGTAAGGGCTTCGGGTCTTTGCACCCGTGGCCCAGTGTGTTTAGATAGTGTACACTGTCCTCCTGTACTGTTCCTTCTGCGGGGGATTCGTCGGGCCGCCCCGGCCCAAGTGACGGCCTGCAGGGTCGTCACAATGGGCTAGCGTAAGTAAGGATTCTAATAGTCTAGCTGGAACGTGTTATCGTTTACAATACCAAACTCTAGGCTAACGTGTAGAATATCCTTATTATACTTAAAGCAGCACAGCTAAAGAATACGTTATCAGTATATAAGCTGAAAGAAGAAGAATTCTAGCAGTTTTGTTAGTACAAACAGTATTAAGACAGAGAGACGGTAACAGAGGATAAGTTACTTTTTTTCCTTATTAAGGAGGTTATAAATCAGCCGTTACGGTTATAAAGCTGGAAGGCTAACGGTAATATGCCGCTTTTAGAGACTTAACTTACCTAATGATTAGTTTGGACCTTATAAGCTACAACTATAAGCAAGAAGCCTATAAAGCCTATAAGCACTATAGCGTACCCTGCAGTATAGAACAGAACCTGAGCAATTATAGCAACTGCGTACCCTATAGTTATTATAGTAATAACTTTACAGCCACAACTATATAACAAAGTACTTTACGTACCCAAGAGTCATTCCTAGGGTTAGGGTTGCGTACCCTGTACCCTGAAAAATATTGTTCCGCTTCTGGAACATCTGGAATAGATTGTAAAAGAATTAAGAAGTTGTGTAAACCTTAATTTAAGGTTTAATATAGCCAAAACGTTGCTTAAATAAGATTTGAATAGGCTAAGGCTGTTCAAAATAAAAAATAGGGTATAAAACGTATCCGAAACTCTATTTTATATAAGGTTATCTATTATATAATAATTTATAATAAGGTTATCTTATTACTTTATCAGTTCTAATGCGTAGGGTAGCTTCATGTAGCTACCGGCTGTAACGGTTATAACGATTATTCAGAACCTTAATTATCGAACCTTGTTCGAGTGGAATATAGAAACCTGGAGCTGGAAATTAGATACATAAAGGAGTCGCTCCCCAGGAGAGAGGTCTTCCAATCTTCATCCTTTACATCATCAATTCAACGTTGATTACGACCATCTCGGAGTATCCTATACTCCATTCAATTCTCTACAATGTGGGTATCTTTAATTTTCCATATCTGGCCTTCAGCCCTCACAACAACTGTTGGAATATGGAAGAAATTATTTCTTCTATACAGCCATGTATTCACTATCAAGCTACCTTATTCCACAAGCTCCGCACACACTCCAGTTGCCTACTAGTGGTTCACCCTGTAGACCACTACAACACCGTGTATAAGGCCCTGGAATTCCAATCTTTACAGCTCGTGTGGTAGGGGTGGGGTAAGTGATCAATTGAAGTCTGCCTTCTGCTTTCTGGCTCCGCCAGAAAGCTCCTGTTATACTGGTAGTATTGTGGCGATGTCCGCCAGCTCGACTCCGTTCAGCTCCGCTGACCTCCAATCAGCCGTCGGCATTCCGCATTCTACACTGAGGTGTTACACTTGCTTTACAAAATAGTAGTATGTAAAAGCGAGGAAATGCCAGCTATTATTAGCCTTATGATGTACGTAAATAACTTGGAAATATAGGTGATCCGTGCATAGCACCACTAAAAAGTGCAATAATAGACGCTTTATTATTAAAATAACGTCTAAATAAAAATTTCTCATAGCAGCTATCTAACTTTAGAACGAATCCTAGGAGCCATCGTCTAAGAGTGCTCTACTTTCTTTCCTAGGAATTATCCACTCTAAGAACCATTCCCCACTCTCTCCTTGAAATTATCCGCTCTTAGGAACTATTCCCCACTTTCTCCTAAGAACTATCCGCTCCTAAGAACCGTTCCCTACTCTCTCCTAAGAACCATCCGCTCCTAGGAACCATTCCCCACTCTCTCTCCTAGGAGTCATCCACTGCCAGGAACCTGTCGAACTGCAGTGGCAGTTTTTAGCGCTCAGGCGCGCAGGCGCCTTACCGCTCCAGGCTAGGCTGGAGCCGCAGGAGCCTTTCATCATGTGCTCTCCTCACACACAGGGAGCTTTCTTTTGTATTTAGTCTAGGAGCTTCGCTCCCCCCCTTTCTACCTAATCAAGTCACTTTGCAACTGCACTTCTGCTGCTCCCATGAGCTCCGTACCCTCAGTGAAACGTTGTACAGAACCATTGCCTATTCTTTCCTAGGAGCCATCCGCTCCTAGGAACCGTTCCCCACTCTCTCCCAAGAGCTATCCGCTCCCAAGAACCTGTTCCCCTCTCTCTCCTAAGAGTCATTGTTTTCTAAGAACCGTTTTCCACTCTCTCCTAGGAACCATTATCTAATTTTATTAATTGGTGGCTCAGAGCCTCCCACACCAATTTGTAGTGGTTAATAAGATGGACCACTAGAAGGCAAAGGGTGGATTTGTTGATCCGGTGGAAGAGGGTGGTCTGATAATGGATTTGGATAAATCCACCAGACCCTTCCATTTCCAGCTAGTGTTGTGAAGTCACTAAGCCGAAATAGGAAGTAGCTAAATAAAGTTAGTGCAGAATAGTCACGTGAGTAGGGGATGTTAAAAGAAGGAAACGATTAGAGTAGGATTGATTGATTGAGAGATTATGAGAAAACGACCCTAATAGAGGGAGTAACTCGCTATATATATCTGTATCTCCGGATCCACTTATCGTACCCACTTCAAACTAGGTTATTATTTTGAGCAATTTTCTGGCTGTCTAACCATATAGTCAATGAACACTTAGCGTGTACCGTTATAGTTAAAAATCTATCCATAGTTTGAAAGAATGCCTCGGTTTATATAAGGTTTAACCTTAATACAAAAACCGTTTATACTCTATTTTTCTATCCGTATACCCTCAGTTTGTTCAAACCTTATTTAGAGCCGGATTCGTTTAAATAAAACCTTAATTTAAGGTTTACCTAACATTTAGCCCTTTAGACTTTTAGTCTAGAAATTTATAACGACCCTGCAGGCCGTCACTTAGGCCGGGGCGGCCCGACAAATCCCCCACAGAAGGAACAGTGCGGGAAGACGGTGCACACCGTCCAGACACACTAGGCCAGGGGTGCAAAGACCCAAAGCCCCTACGACCAATAAGGTGCTGCTTGCAGCATGCCGAGTGCTCGCATCGCAAGCAGGAGAAACCTCACAAGCAGAACACTTACACGATGCAAAATGCTCACATAACAAGCACTTACAGCACTATAAACAAAGTGTAAAGTACCTCCCAGTTAATTAATATAGATAGTTATAATTATGCCCATAACCACCGTAAGGGACTCTAATTCCTTACACTAATATTTAATTATTCATTTATATCTTACTATTTAGACTTACCTCTGTGCATTATAGTGACAGCAACCTACAGTGACATTAAACCCCCTGTCTAAAAGTGCTAGCTTAATAAGCCATCTTCAGAACACCCCTTACCTATTAACATCCTGCTATACGTTCTATCTTAACCCATACCAGTCCTCTTAAGGCCTATATCAGGTACAAGTCGTAATATAATACTAACATCTCAGTTCTAAATGCTGTTTATTAAATTCCCAGACACTACCTCTCTCCCACTAACATATCAACCTCCAGAAAAAGTAAGGAGATTAAAAAGGCGTAAGCCTAACCTCAGCTCCCCACCATTAACAAACTAGCTGCACACCTTAAAGACCTAAACCTTAACTAACAGGGGCTAGTTAAGGAACTTAATAAAGCCTTCCCTAAAGACACTAAAAGCCACATCAGTCTTATTAAAAAACTCTAAACTTAACTTAACATTATTAAGCTGGAAAACCATAACCTTAAGGGCTTGTAGAAAAAACAAGTAAAACTCCCTCCACTATTACGCTTTAAAGGAGACTTTACATAGCTAAAGTCCTAGATAACCCAGCTTTAAAGTTATATTACTTATTACAATAAGCAGTTCTTTAAAGAAGAAGGAAAGGTTAGGTTTACCAAAGCCTTACTGGATAAAGTAACCGCTCGCTAGTATAAACCCCATATAAAGATAATTAACGACCTCTTTATAAACAGAGTATAAAAGGAAGCCCCTAAGACTTAGGCTTTTTTTAACGACTTTAACGTATTTATCAACTAACTCTAAACTGAGTTTAAAAAACTAAATACCCCCAGACGGGCTAAACAGCACCTTATAACCCTAAGGTAAACGTCCTCAGTCCTTAAATTCTCCACACGCTTTAAACTAGAAGCAGTAAAGACTAAGCTTAACTAAAAGGCCTTAATAATGCTATTCTAGAGCAGCCTAAAGGAGTATATCACCAGAGACCTTTACTAAAAGGACTAACTGGACCATCTTTAAAAGTTAATTAAGATAGCTATTAAGGCTGACAATTAGTATTATAATCACCATTATTGTAAGAACTTTTAGAAAGAACAGACCCCTTACCAGCTAAATAAATTAAAGAAGGGGAGTTAGTCGACCGCAACAGGTTATTACCCTGGGCTAATAGACATTAGTATAGTAAACTGTCAGAACCGACCTAACTATAATAAGCCGTAATAACAGTAACAGCAGAAGCAGCCTAAGGACCTATTACAGGTCTAATACTTTAACTGTGATAAGAAAGGACATATAGCATAGTAATACCTGTTACTAAAGTAAGTCGGTTAAAAACCCGTTTTAAAAGAAGGAAAGCATATTAGGTTTAACTTAAGAGATGTCCATGTCAGGATAGCAGGTAATAAAAAGAACTGTACCTAAATGGATAAGTGTAATTTAAAAGATAAGGAAGAAGAAGAAGAACCCTAAGATATAATATATCCAGTCCTTAAAGGTATCCCAGAAGAGTTAGCCATAAAGGTGCAGGTTACAGAAAACTAACTTTAAAGTAGAAACTTAAAACCATTAAAGGTGCAGGTTATAAAAGACCGACTTTAAGAAAAGATATTCTAGTTAACTGTAACAAGCTTTAAAAAACTCACCCTGTAAGCCTAGGAATTAAGGAAGTTTAAAAAAGACCTTAATTTAAACCTTATTAGGATAGTAAAGGGAGTTAAATAACTAGCCCTTTAGGCCACTTAAGCGGTAAAATAAGCCCTAAAAGGTAAAAAAGAGTAAACTGAGAGAATTAAATTAGAGAAACGAAAGTTCTTTTTAACAGTACCCTTTGAGACTTTTAAACACTTTAAGCATATTAAGTAAACTAGTACCCTCACCTCCCTAGAAGAGAGATAGCTTAAGTAACTACCTTACATTAAAGCTAATATACCTTAGACTAGTACCTTAAAGGTTCCTTAAAAAGGCATAAGGTAAGCACACTAATAAAGGGTCCAAGAGCTGGAGGAGAAACATTAAAAGTTAATAGACGAAATAAAGGACCTACGAGTTAAAGGCCTTATTATAACGTTAAAGGACAGAGTAGTGGAAATCAGGCTGTAACTTTATAACAGAGTTCGCTTCGCAAATCAGCTTAAATACTGCCTTATTAAAAAAGACCGTTTTGTAAAAGAATAAGCCGGATTATTATTACCTGAGTTTTAAGAAGAGGTTTAAGAGAAATAACACATATAGAAGTAAGTAAAGGAAGAAAAAGAATAAAGCACCACATCCCCCGTTCTGTATTCCATAACTGCAGCACTAATAGTTAACATTAACTACCCTAATTACAGGGATATACTGTAAATTAACTATATATATAATAATTACACTTTTAATTAACACTGTAAACCTAAGGCCCTTTATAACCATTTCCCTAACGTACAGAAACAAGACTACACTGTCATAAAAGTAAAGGTGGAACCAGCTTACTACTAAGTCTCCTACTCCCTAATAAAAGAATCTAATAATAAATAGAAGGTCACCGTAGTTAATCAGGCTCCCGTAACGTATTAGTAAAGAGGAGTACTTAATAACTACCCAGTCATAACATACTTATTATACCTTAACGGGAAAGCCTAAGAATAGCAGAAGCAAGAAAACTACTAACAGGTTTAAAAGCAAAAAGACATTACTGTAATCTAAGCCCACAGAGTATACTACTAACTTATTAAAGACTTTAAAAACATTATACCATTTAAAGTCAACTGGACACTAAGGTGTGAAAACCTAAAAAAGGTTAATTACCAGGTCTATTAAAGCTACTTATTTTTCCAGAAGGAATTAGGAAAAGGCTGCAGGCCCTTTAAAAGGGCTGGAAACCAGTAATTTACTAGTTAGTAAAAACCCTGAGAAGAAAGAGAGGCACTTAAAGGTTAAGTTATATAAGACCTTAAAGATAGATAATTACCATAACTTAGATATTAAAGAAGCATAAGCACTACTCCGTTAATATTAATATAACAGACGGAAAAGGGAAGCCGTTTAAGGTAAAAGTAGTAATTAATAATAGGAGTGCTTCTAACCTAATATACCCCTCGCTAATTAACTAAAGGAAACTCCCTAATAAAGAGTATAAAAAGGCTATTCCTATATAAAATAGAGAAGGAGGTTTATACTAGTATAATAATAATAAAGTCACCCACCACTTACCACTTTTAATTAAAGTGGATGGGGATAAATAATAAATGGACTTTAACATTATACCAGTTACAGGTTATAACATAATCTTAAATCTACCCTGGCTGGAAAAGTATAACCCTATAATTAATTAAAGGAGTGGCCACCTTACCTTTAATAAGTCCCCCAGCCGTGATTACTATTTAAAGAAAGTTAAGAAAACACTAAACCGCTCTAGAGATGTATAAAGCATTTAAAAGCACACTAAACCTTTAAAACTAAATACGGTCTGGGTCAGGTTTATAAAGACGGTTAAAGGACCAGAAGGTCTACCACACTACTTAAATAATAATTTAAAAGGTAAAGGAAAGTAAAAGGCTAACCTATAAATAAGTGAAAAAGTTAACTTATTTAAGGTACCCGTTAAATATAGGAAGTTTACCCTATTTTAAAAAAAGATACCGTAATTACCAGATTACGGACTATAGGACTACGAAATTAAGTTAAAACTAGGAGCGAAACTCTATAACTTCCAGCCTTACCATTTAAACCCCTAATAAGCTAAGGCCTTAAGGGAGTATGTTAATAAGAACTTAAAGAACAGGTTTATTATAAAGTCTTAATCCCTAATAGGGTACTTAATGCTGTTCGTCCTAAGAAAAGGAGACAGTAAACTACATATAGTTATTAATTACTAAATATTAAATAAGGATATAATTAAAAACCGTTACTTATTACCACTTATTATAAAAATATAAGAACGGATTATTAAGGTAAACTAGTTCTCCAGCCTTAATTTCCCTATAGGGTTTAACCACATTAAAGTAAAGGAAAAGGATAAATATAAAACGGCCTTTCAGACTTATAACGGGTATTATCAGTACTATATTATACTAATAAGATTAATAAACACCCTTATAACCTTTTAAGGCCTTATTAACAGTATTCTTTACCCCTTCCTTAATAAGTTTATTTTTATATATTTAGATAACGTTTTAATTTATTCTAAAACTTTAAAAAAACATTAAAAGCACATATAACAGGTTTTAACAGCTTTTAAAAAAGCGAAGCTGATAGTAAACCTGGAAAAGAGCCACTTTTACGTTTAAGAACTAAACTATTTAAGATTTAAAGTAACCTTTAAAAAGCTTAAAATGTAAGTGGAGAAGATAAAGGTAATTAAAAATTAGCCCACTTTAAAGAACTAAAAAGAGCTATAAGCCTTTATTAACTTTATAAACTTTTATTGCTGTTTTATTAAATACTTTACGAAAATCGTAAAACTACTCTATAAACTCACAGGTAAAGGAAAGCCGTTTAAATAGACTGATAAATAGTAAAAGGTATTTAAAGACCTTAAACATACCTTTATTACAGCTCCAGTCCTAGCCCTCCCTAATTTCTTAAAACCCTTCTAAGTTAAGACAGACTCCTCAGAGTTTATAATTAGTAAAGAACTTAATTAAGTCTAAGACGATAGAAAACGCCATCCAGTTACCTTTTTATTAAAAGGAATCCACGGCCCAGCCTTATAATATCTAATCCATAATAAGGAACTAATAACGATTATTTAATACTTTATTAAGTGGGTACTGTATTTAAGCGGTATAGAAGAACCAGTCCAGGTCTTTTCAGACTATAATAACCTTTAGTACTTCTTAACGAAGGAGCTTAACTTATAATAAGTATAATGGGTAAAGTTAATAACCCTGTTCCACTTCCAGATTCACTATATTAAAGGAAAAGATAATAAGTAAGTTAATACCCTTAATCGAAGATAGGACTATAAGGACGCCAATCCAGTCCTAATCCCCGTTACTATATTTAACGAAATAGAAAACGGCATATTAAAGTATACGTTATAAGTGTCAGATAATTAGACACTGGAATAAACTATTAACGTTTATATAAACTTATAAATAAAGTATAATATCTATTAGTAATAACAGGACTTTTAAATAAAAAGGTTAGTGGAAGGAACCTGTAAGTATAAGTGCCCCTTAGGAGACTTTTTAAGGTATGTGTAAAACTGTAAGAAGGAGTGTTTAATATATTTAAACCATAATAAAACTAATTATTAACTAAAACAGCTATTAAAAGGTGTAAACAGCACACCTAAATTAAGAGTAAGGCTTTGGTATTAAGAGAAACTATACATTTATAACCTGGATAAATGAAAAAAGTACGTTTAACAGGTTTACAAATCTTAACTTAAAGGATATATAGGTTAAGCTAAGACTTTAACACAGGCCTAATAAGCGTACACCTTTTTAAAAGTGAAAAAGCTGGTTAAGGAAGTAATTAATAACTGTAACATCTACTACTAGAAGTAGAATTAACACTATAAGCCTTATAGGCTTCTTAAACCACTCCCCGTACCACAAGTGTTATAGAGTTTAATTTTACTTAACTTTATTACTGGGATTTTAAAGTTTAAAGACCCTGTTATAAGAGTTACTTATAACTAAATCCTTATAATAGTTAACAGATTAATAAAATAGGCCTACTTTCTGCTAACCTTAAAGGACATAACAGTAGAGTAACTTACTTATATCTTTAAGAAAGAGGTAGTTTTATAACACCTTTAGCTAGATAATATCGTTACAGATTAGGATAAGCTAATTATGTTAAAGTTTTAATAAAGATTAATATAAAGAATAGGAGTGAAAAATAAGCTTTTAATAACTTTCTACCTACAGATAGATAGCTAAACAGAGCGAGTTAATTAAATACTTATAACGTATTTTTAAACTTATATTAACTTTAAATAAGATAATTAGCTTAAGCTGTTACTAACAGTATAGATAACTTATAATATAACATTAGTTAAGGTAATAAGTGTATTACTATTTTTCACCAATTATAGTAAGGAGCCTAAGCTCCGTTAAGGCCCGCCTACTAGCGCCCCCTAAGCTACAATCTATATAGACTGGATGTAAGAACTGTATAACCACCTGTAAACTGAACTTAAGTTCACATATAAACGAATAAAGAAGTTTACTAATAAACATTAAACTAAGTAACTAGTGCTTAAAAAAGGACTCCACTATAATGGTAAATAAGTTAAGGGACCGACTTTTTAAGAGGGGGATTATATTTACCTTTTTTTATAAAACCTACATTTAAAATAACCTAGTAAAAAGCTTAACTTTAAAAGGCATAGACTGTTTTAAATTAAAAAAAAGGTCACCACCTTTAATTACAAACTAAACCTACCTGCTAGTATAAAGGTACAGATTAAGGTTTTCCACATCTTACTTTTAGAACCTACTTTAAAAAGAGTTCCTTTAAAAAAGAAGATTAAGATCGACACTAATAAGGATAAGTACGATATTAAGGAAGTTATGGATTTAAGGAAAGGAAAGAATATGTTTAAGTATCTTATTAAGTAATTAGATTACAGCCTTAAAAGTAACTTATAGGAGCTAGTTAAAAATCTTAAATACTTAGACTTAATTACAGAGTTCTATTAGAAAAATCCAGATTAACTAAAATTAATAATAAAAACCAGAAATAAGATAAGATCTAATATTTAAATTATTATATTAAAGAGTAAGACCACTGTAGGACTTAGAGCTTAAGAAACAGTAGGAAACTCCTTAGTAAATATAGGAGGACATTTATCAGAACCCTTAGCTATAGGTTATAAGGACCTTAAACCTAATAAGAAGGCCAGGCCTTTAAAGCTTTTAGTAAAGCTCCGTATAAAAAACAAGTGTTATTAAGGAAAGAAGTTAGTAAAAGAAAAATAAGTAAAAAGTCGCTAAGGCTCTTGTAAACGCTAAACCTATTAAAGAAGGTAGTTATAAACTAAGTTATAAAGCGACTACTTGTTATAAGGACTCTGCCAGAAAGTTCCCTTAATTAAAAGACTCTACGTCTTTAAGAGGAGCGTTTAACCTAACCTCCTTACTCTTTTAAAACTCTAATAACTCCGCTTTATAACTAAACGCTTTTATAATTTAGTCTTTAAGGTGAGACTGCTGCTTATGGAGGCGTATTAAACGCATTAACACCTTTTAAAGCTTAGTAGTGGCTTTATAAAGCTATTAAGTAGCAGATTCGACTTATAAGTCAAGGTTCTGCTTTTTAATAAGAAAAGCCTTTAACTTCACTTCACTAACATTAAAAACGTCACACTGGGAAGGCTAATACCTTTTTAAATAGTGGTTATAACTATTAGACTGGTTTAAAACCCGACAGATAAGCGGAGGGTTAGCAGATTTATAAGAAGAATAAGGGGACATTTCACCACTAAACGTATATATATAAGTTGTAAGGTTTAGATAATAATTAATACTTTTACCCTATTCCCGTTTTAAAACCTAAGAGCTGGACACTTATTATATAGTGAAGTGGTGAAAGGAGAAACTTACCTTTTAAGTTCTTTATAGAAAAAGAACGTTAAAGAGGGGGAATTGTGTAATAACCCTACAGGCCGTCACTTAAGCCAGGGCAGCCTAATAAATCCCCTGTAAAAGGAACAGTATAGGAAGATAATGCACACCATCCAGACACACTAGGCCAGGGGTGTAAAGACTTAAAGCCCTTATAATTAATAAGGTGCTGCTTGTAACATGTTAAGTGCTTATATCGTAAGTAGGAGAAACCTTATAAGCAGAATGCTTACATAATGTAAAGTGCTTACATAACAAGCACTTACAGCACCATAAGTAAGGTGTGAAGTACCTCCCAGTTAATTAATATAGATAACCATAGTTATGCCCATAACCACTGTAAGGGACTTTAGTTCCTCACGCTAATATTCAATTATTCATTTATATCCTACTGTTCAGACTCACCTCTATGTATTATAGTGACAGTAACCTACAGTGACATTAAACCCCCCGTCTAAGAGTGCTAGCTCAATAAGCCGTCTTCAGAACACCCCTTACCTGTTGGCGTCCTGCCATACGTTCTGTCTTAACCCGCACCAGTCCTCTTAAGGCCTGTGTCGGGTGCAGGTCGTAATAAAATTCCAGAAACGGAAAAATAATTTTAAGGCTGCAGGGTACGCAGACATCATTGCACGGTACGCAGTATAGTTATTTATAGCCCAGGTTATGTTCTTAACTGCTATAGGGTACGCTGGTTATTATAAGCTTATTATACCCTTCTTTTTATATTATAGCTTATAGTGATCAATTCCAACAGTTGTTAAAGCTCACAAATAGTTATATAGATTAATGTAATTTATATTAACTAATCAAACTTAATAAAGTATAGTTCTAAGATCTAATATATATATTACATTTACTTATACATTACATACGTCTAAGCATAAATTAACGTTAACCTTAACCCTATAAATAGTGTAATGTATCAGCTCCTACTACTTTTACCTAATGTAGATGATAAGCAAGCGCGTACTTGAAAAAATTACCTATAACCCTGGAAGCATACCCTTGCTAAAACTACTAATCTTTAATTAAAATCTCCTAAATTAAAACATAATAATTTAACATTAAAATGTGAAGCATAAGCTTATGCACTGCTTACTAATCAGTAATACCTCCAAGTTATAACGAATTAAAATAAGTGGTTTTACTACTTTTAGATTAGCCCTTTATTTAATAAGAGTAATATAAATAGTAGGCATTATAAATTTTATACCAATAAATAATGCATTAGAGTACTAAATGTAGAATAATAATATATTTTAATTAATAATTTGTACTTTTAACAAGGATTTAATTTTTAGGGTTATGTATGTATATTAAAAGTGTTAACTTAAGCTATATACGCATTAATTATGTAAATAAACTATCATGTTATTAATATTTTAGTGTTAACTTATCGTTTTTTAATTTGAGAGATTTTAATTAAGGACTGGTAGTTTTAGCGGAGGTACGTTTTCAGGGTTAAAGGTGATTTTTGAAGTGTGCGCTTGCTTATCATCCACGTTATAGAATTTTCAGGGTTATATATAAGGAAAAAAGTTCGCTGTTTGCTTGTATTCGCCGTTCGCTTATTACGTACGTTAAGTATACACCATAATATTTAAACGAAGCGTTTCTAGACAATAATCCATCCTCTATGCCCAGGGTGGGATTTATAGATCTAGATACAAAGTTAGTGGTTTATGTAGTTTAAAAAGAGTTAGTTTTTAGCAGAGCTAAACGGGGAGTATAGGATGAGAGTTAAGGCAAAGGGAGGGGGGGCGGGGTTTAGATGAGGGATGTAAGTTGGATAAGAGTCAGGATAGGGTTCCTAGAGAAGAAGAATAGGTGTAGGCAGGGTTATATGGTAGATGATGGCGGAATTGTGGATGGGTGGATTCTGATTGTGCTTCATGATTGGATCTACCCACTACTAACAAAATACATGTTTTACAGCCAATATATCCAATATATCAATATATAAACTTAGACTAAACGCCAAATTTGACCGTCTTTCCTCAACACCAGCTATTACTCATCGAGAATTCTCCTCCGCAACAGCATCAAACAACGCCGCCTCGTTGCACCCCACCGGGGCAGAAACATATAGCTCCCTTCTCAACCTTCCCGTCCCTCCACCTTTTCCAGACGCTTCCACTCTGTACGCCGTCTTGGAATCAGTCAGATATCGTCTCACCACGATCGGCATCGGCTCGTAAGCACCCGGGGGTGCAACCGTGACGACTTTTGCTTCAAGGACGAGCGATGACGTCATCGGACCGGAAGGATAAGTGCGGGGTGGGTAGGTGCTTGGGGAAGATGTGCTACTGGGCGGTGGAGTCTCAGAGTAGGCCCAGGCGTGAGGGGAGTAGCTCACTTCGTGCTGGGTGGCTGTTGCGGGGCCGTAAACGGTGGTGGTCGTGGTGTAAGTTGAGGTTGTGTAAGTCGAGGCCGCATCGTTGTCCATGGGGTGTGAATGGGTTGGAGTGTCTCGTTGCGTCGGGGCTGTTGCACGCACGGGTGCAGACACAAGAGGAATAGCGCGGGAAGAGGAGTTGTTGGTTGTCCAAGCTTGTTGGCGAGGGGGAGGTGCGTCATGGTAGGTCAACTGGGCGGGAGGTTGCTGGCGAGAATTGGTGCCTCCCGTGAGCCAGGGCAACCAGGACGACCTTGATCGGTTTTCGGCACGGCGGCGATTTGATTCTTGTTCCTTCATCTGCACCGCGACGGCGAGACGAGCGAGTCGGGCCGCGTGCGGATTGTTGGGGTCGGTCACGGCCGAGAACGAGGTCCGGTTGCTTCATTGACGCTGGAGTAGGCTACCACGCCGGGACTATTTAGATCTGGCTCGTGAAGGGGAGGAAGCTTCAAGTCTCTGGGCATCGTGAAGGTGAAGTGGAGGTGTCTGAGGGGGCAGGCAGTCGGGGGTTGATAGACGAGGGTTTGGAGGTTCGAAGGTTGAGAAAGTGCCTTGGTGCGAAGATTCCGTTGCAGAAGAAGTAAGGAGAGCATAAATCGGCGACTTGGGGATTGGGATGGGTCTGCTTTCCTGAAGTCAGGTTGCTGCAACTTGACCCTTCACGTCCATCAGTGACACAATACCGCAAGGCTCCCGGCGTGACATGCTCCGCCACTGACCACCAATCCGCAAGGTAGGTACTTCGGCAACCCCAAAACAGAAAATGGAAATCTCAAGGGGGAAGGAAGAAACGCGAGCGGCATTTAGAAATTCTCGGCTTGTCACCATTCAAGTCCCATCTTTGCTGGGCTGTCGGCCGAGAGCTTGCATGATATATGTGGACCGCATCTGACACCCATATAAGCCGGGCAAAGGACTTCGTGCCAAGGCAAGCCACTCCGCGCTGTTGATGCTTGTTTCAGACTTTCCTGCGCCTCTGAGTGGAGGGCAACAAGAATAGGAGCACAATTCGCGCAAGCAATGCCGAAAGGTGGACCCATCACCGCTGGCTGGACCCGGTACACCATCAGAGCCTGCCGCGCTGGCGCTTGCATCATGCACATGCCAAGCAACTCAAAGTCATTCTTGTGAGCGCAGAGCCTTGTCGATTGTAATTTTGGCACGAGTATTCGGGGAGCGTTTGGGACGATGGACTGAAAGTTAGGGAGTACGGAGTCCCAACCCAAGTCCGCTCACAGTTGTTCCATTCCATTCATTTCCCTGCTTCTTGCGTGTCCAGCAATCACCGCAATCACCGCCACCCCGCATCACAAAATGGGGTTACGAGACTGGTTTCGGCGCTTTCGAGCCAAAGTCTACGACACCTTCGGAATCTACGACAAGTACACCGATTTCAAAGCCGAAGCCATCTTTACCGACGGCAGCGAGCTCACATATAAGGGCCGTCCTTGGGGCTATGAGTTTGGTCTCTTTAAGGAGCTGGTCGAAGAACACGCGTATGCGGTCAAGGTCAACATGGAAGGGAGATTTTTCAGTTTTCAGTAACAGATTGATGGATGCGAACATGTGAGTACCACCAGCACGTGTTTCTGTGGGTTCACGAGTTAAGTTTTTTGATTCTGACATCCAAGCTTCACAGATGAAACAAACGATTAATGCGAAGGGGTCTGGAACAGGTGGTGGCGGCCTAGATAGGCAGCTATATGTTACAGTAATCGCCGTAATTTTTTATTTCGAAGTGTTCGGTATAGCACAGTTACAAGCATTGCTCTACCTATTTTAGCGACCCAAATCAATTCAATTACGATGGAGAAACATTTCAAAAGCACACCAGAGTTTTGACAAGCGACATAAGGTACCTAGGTTCTATTTGATTGACTAATCAACTACGATCAAGGTACTCTGGTAAAGTGAATTCATCTTACCCTCCCCCCATTCCCTATGGCCTTCTGCACTTCTTTCTCTAACCCTGTAGCCCATAAATCACATCTTAAGTTCCCATCTCGGAGTCGGAGTGCTTGCGGTTGTCTGGAATGGAGATGATTAGTCAACCCTCCAACGACACCAAAACGGCAGCACCAAGTGCATGCCAGGATACATACATCGCGCCGCCTAACTTCCAATGCGCTCAGCCAGGGCAATAAGACGGTCGGCATAGGGACTGTCGTCGGCGCACTTGAATGCAAGTGACGCTTTCGAGTTCTTGACATTGACTTGGATCGGGCGAGCGTTGCTTCGGACTGACAAGGCACCTGAGCAGACGCTGGCGTTGGAGCGGACGAGGGAGTTGGAGCTGCCGTTCTTAGGATTCAGGTAGAGGGCGCCATTTTGGCTTTTGCTGAGGACCTGCCAGTTGCCAGACATGGTGACAACGCTTCGGTGTTTGAAGGGGTGGTGAGAAAGGGAGGTTGAGACCCGGCGCTGGAAGTCAAACTTCGGAAAGAGGGGGTCTGGCGGTTTTCCAGCAAGATTTTCGAGGGGGTGCACAATCGTTCATTTTCGGAACCGCCCGCTCGGAGAGCAAAAGCTTTGCTCAATCTCCGAACTCGGACACTTTTTGGCATGGCAAAAAAAAAAAAAAAGAGAACGCCCCCCCCCCCCCGCCCAACCGAAAAAACA
>Ga0247758_1000821_pt1 | contig 26396 bp, 32 predicted proteins | sample UWRJL156409C4_FD_180950 | JGI IMG/M metagenome (GOLD analysis project Ga0247758, IMG submission 180950) | Plant litter microbial communities from Arlington Agricultural Research Station in Wisconsin, United States - UWRJ-L156-409C-4 | ecosystem: Environmental > Terrestrial > Plant litter >... | reverse complement strand
CTTTTCAATATGAACCACCACCTGTGACAAGGGCGACGCGGTCTTTCATATTGAAAAGAGAGTCGCGGTTGAGCTCCGCGTGGCTTGCTGCGGCGGCGCTTTTCGATGACATCTTGCTGAATAGCGGGCTTTGAAGATTCGGGATTTTGGATGAGGTGATAACAACGGGCCGAGAAGGTGGAGCGCGTAACGGCTGTGATAATCGCGGCGTGGCGGAGGAGAGTCTTGCACTGGTACGAGAGCCCTGTGGTCTGATAAAAGTACGTGCTGAAATCGTGAGGCCCATCGTGTTTGGTGTTCGGTTTGCTAATAGGTAGCGAAAAGGGGTGAAGATGTAGACGTTAAGGGGAGATGGCCAGCTGCTCTGTTCTTCTCTGGCGCTGTCTATGACGAGATGGCGAGTAATGACGAAATCGACGCGGGAGGTTTTGGTTTTGGGGCTCTCCGGGCAATTGACGAATCAAATGAACACGAGATATTAGGTTGAGTTCAATTAGGCAAGACATTCCAAGTTATACCACAGACTTTTATTACTACTAGAATTAACACAGCTCTGGACCTCGATCGAGCATTCAGACTATATCGCTTGTTACTCTTGCACCTGAGAACAACGGCACACCTACCCAAAAAGCCAGCCGGACGGACCACGGGTTTAGTCTTTCTTCTCAACCTCTTTCGCGGCAAGCTCAACATCCGTCTTCGGCCAAAGGTGGCTCAAGTCTCCCACCGGCAGGTTCAGCGTGATCCTCATCTCCCCTGCCATAATGATAAAACACATGTACCATCCAAGCAGTGCAACCACAAACAGCAACGCGCCTCCACCCTTCTGCAGCTTCCCAGCGGCATCGAAGTCTCCGGCGGCCACCTTCCAGTAAGCCCCCGAGAGAACCCACGAGGCCGTGCTGACAAGGAGGAAGATGGATGCGAAGACGGCGTTGATCTTGCAGGTGAAGATGAAGAAGGTGAAGAGGGCGAAGCCCCAGATAAGCAGGTAGAGAGCAATGACGGCGTTGTACTCGGGCGAGGTGAACCCCGATGGATCGGCCGCGGTTGCGTAGGGGGTAGCGAGCCCGAGGGTTGGCTTGTTGGGCGTCAGCCATGTGATTGCAAGCGAGATTGAGGGAACTAACCAATTGTAACATTCCAAAGCTTAACCAGAAGACAGCGAACAGGCCCATCACCATCATGGGGAAGAAGTTGCCCATAACCCATTCAAACACCATGGCGAAGATGAGCAGAACGGGACCGACGAAGAAGAAGATGCCAACGACCGGCGTGAAGCCCTGAGCGCCGCCCCATCCCATCAGGACGACGGAGAAGGTGAATGTCGAGATGACGAAGCTGGACGAAGTCGTGTGAGATTACTTCAGCATCCCGCGACAGGAACACTTACCCGACAAAACCGAGTGCTGTGGGGTTAGCAAAGCGCCGGTTGTAGTCGCCAACGTGGGGCACCTTCGGCGTCAGGTAGAGCTTCTCGAAGAGCTCGGGCGACATGGTGACTCCCGTGGTGGTCCGATGGAGTCCCTTTTCCTCGTCGTGGGACACGCCGCGGATGATGTCCCCGCCATTATGTGTGGTTTCAGTCGTCATTGTGTCTGTCAGGCCAGTCAGATACGGCAAATGAATCAAATTGGTGTTTTGCGACCTGGCAAAAAATCGATAGAACAAGGAAAGAGGGGGCGGACGTGCGGAGAGCTTGTCTTAAGTAACACGGAGGTGCCCAGCGTAGCATCTGTGGCCATGGCGGGCATGGCGGGCAACAGGTCGGCGACGTGTGTTGTCGCTAGGATGGTCGGTCGAACCGTGGATGCGTTACCATGGTCGGTATAGCTGCAGGGCGGCGACCATTCACCGATTCGATACCCCGGGACGCGTCGTCCACCGGTTGTGGAAGCGCTGCGCTCGGTCGTTGGGGAACCCCCCAGGGGGCGGTTGGGCCCAGGTCTTTGGCATCTGTGACAAACCAAACATACAGCGAATAGGGACGCCCCAACACCTGGAAAGCCTGCCGTGTGACCTCCTAGACCTTTTGGGGTCGCCGTACATCGGTAGCTTGACTGCCGGTAGTTTTTAAAATGCCGACCTTCCGGTCGCGATGTTGTTAGTGCGCTTCCCCAACTTTGGCGGGAAGTCGTTCGACAGAGCTCGGCCATCGGTTGCCGAATGCTGAATTCTCCGACACTGGCAGCGGTGTCGACGACCTGGAACTGACGCGTTCGCCGAATGCAGGTGTTGTTTTCAGGTTAATTGCGGATTGACAGACGACATAAACGAGGTGGCATCGAGGGTGCCCTTCCCGTCCCGAATTTCCTCGGCGGAGGGGTCTGTGTCTTGCCTCGATGTTCTGACAACGGCTGACATGCACTGGCCTCGACCAAAGTCTGGACAATGTGCGGGGAACTTGGAGTCAAGCACCTCAATACCTGCGCCACCAAAGCCGAATGTCATTCCCTTCCTCCATCAAGCCTAGACCAGACCCCAGAGATGCTCATCTAGTCGGATTGAGATTCTTTCCTGGAAACCTGGGGGTATGTCTGACGGGCATTGGACTGGCTTCCCCGCCGCTAGCCCACGTTCCATTGCTGGGCAGCAACGTCTGCGGCTTCCCAAAGGCTGGATTGGCGCTCGGGCAGCCAAACAGGGAGCAGGGGACTTTTATTGCCTGCTGTGCCTCCCGCCCACACACCACGTTGTCAACCGGGATCAATTTCGTGGCAGCCATCAGAGAAACGAGACACCCCTGTCGGCTGGTTGGTGCCCGTTCGCCGACTTTCCTCTTGCTGTCTACTAATCTCGGCGTGACGCCTGAGAGGGCTGTCGTCAAGCTTTCCGGTAGGGGAGGTTCAAGCGACGCTGCGAACCGAAAATGAAAGGGATGATGTTGTTGTCAATGCAGAGAACTTCAAGAAACAGGGCGAGCCAACTGTTAGGGAGTTTTGACAATGTTTGATTTGGCGAACAAGCCCGATCGGTTAGGTGACATCCATCGCGTGCGATTGAAGTCTATAAACCAAACTATCTATATTAGCAACGAAGACAGTTGCATCTGTCGTGTCTCTTCACTGCTGTCTGTGTCAGGGTCTCGCGGGGGTATTCTATACTTCATGAATGGTCTGGCAACCTGAAAACACTTAACTTGTCGGTTTCGAAAAGAGTAAAGCGGATGATAAACCGACGGCAAGCTATACCACGTTCATCAGTAGACTCGACTCGCAGTGGGCTTGCTCTTGGAAAACACCAACCCCTGTCGATCCGACGAGGGTGGTGATGGGGTTGGAAGAAACGGAGCACCAATGCAATCAATGCAAGCAACGTATAGGTAACGCGATACTGTCTGGCCAGTACTAAATAAGGTTGGCAGCGTCCTTCGGCTTTCGCTTGTGCTTCTGTTGAAAAAGTAGTCGTTTCGCGCAAAAGGATGCTTTCGGAGACTTGGCGGGTGCATCGTGTGTAACAGATTCGCAATTCATGGTGGGTCCCTCTCGTGAGGGGAAGTGCGACGCGACAATTTCTCAGCTGACAGCTCCAACCTCCCGCATCCTGTCCCCGACAAACCGTTTTGATATTTCAATGAGCTCATGTCAATTCATGCGCGCAACCCAGTGCACCGGCTCTGCGCGTTACGGACACCAGGGCGTGCTTGGCCCTCGAATCTCATTCTCCCGCGGCGCTGGCAGAGCACCAACTCGAGCGGGGATGCGTTTCGATACACCCGGCTGCGCGCCAGCCAAGATGGCCCGTCAACACTCGAGGCGTTCCGGCTGGTCGAACTTCTCCCAGGAACAGCTTCAGACCCGATCCAATGTCGCCTCAGCGAGGTAGCCATCGGGACCCGGCAGACCTACGAGGCAATCTCGTACTGCTGGGGAGATCCGCACGATAAAACCCTCATCAAATGTAACGAGAAGCAGCTCAAGATACCGTCCACCCTTGCGGCCGCCCTCCAAGGGCTGCGGTTCAGCGATCGGGCCCGCCATCTCTGGGCTGATGCCATTTGTATCGACCAGTCCGATCCCCTGGACAAGGCGATGCAGGTCCCGCATATGAGGTCCATCTACTCCCGCTCCCAGCGAACGCTGGTATGGCTGGGTACCATGGCAGGCCCAGGTACACCACGCATATCCTTGGCATCTAGGACGTGCATACGCCTTTCGATTCCGATCCTGGGGCTGGCCGATCGGAGGAAGGTTCCTACGGTGGGAACTTTCCACAACATGACCGGGGAAGCTCGGAGGATGAGCGCATTTTCGGGGACACTTTACATTGCCATGGCTTACATGCTCCGCCGTCAGTGGTTCCGTCGGGCATGGGTCGTCCAGGAAGCGGCTGTCTCGGCAGGAGTCACGATTATCTTCGATCACGTGGAGTACGACTGGGACGAAATTGCCGAAGCACTCAAGTTCCTCTCCAGTGTCAAATTCCCGCTCGCCTTTCTCCCTTCGCCGCAGCACATCGCAGCGATCGATCACGAGAGACTCTTGTACAAGAGCCGGAAAAGTAGCCTTCCGGGAGTCCTTATCCGACACCAGCGGTGTCTGGCGACGGACCAGCGGGACAAGATATTCGCCTTCGCAGGCTTGATCGGCCCCGAGTCGGCCGCCAAAGACGTGAGGGTTACGTACGTGAATTGGGATACGCCATCTGTCGTCTATCGCGAGTTGGCTACGAGGATCATGAACCGCGACGAAAACCTGGACATTCTGAGCGGGCTGCCATCCATGAACACCGGCCGCGTAGGCGGGTTGCCGTCATGGGTCCCCAATTGGAGTATTGAACCAGACTTAGACCAAGGCTACACGTGGAGCTTCGGACCTGCGACACTTGCTGGTGCTGAGGCTCGTGACGGCCTCGGGCAGGACTGCTGTCGTTTCTCAGCCAGCGGAGACAGTCGCTACCGGCCGGTGATCTCTGGAGATACTCTCACAGTCCCGGGGCATGTTCTCGGCACTATAACTTACGCTGGGCCCATCTTCCCAGGGGTCAAACTCCCCGGCGAAGTCAGCCGCTTCCGAGACATCCGCAATGGCTGGATGCAGACGCTGCGGTCTGTCCTTCGCGCCCGCGATGTCCTTGCTCTGTGGAAGAAATCAGTTATCACGGAAGGTGACACCTACAAGCATACAGGTGAGAAGACGGACAGCGTGTTTTGGGAGACCATTTGCGCAGGTGAGCATCAAAGCTCCCCAACTCTGCAGCAGGCAGCCAGGTCGTGGGAGCGACTGATGCGGCGGAAGAACTTCGCGCTCAAAGGCATTCTGCATTCTTTCGACATCATGGGTGCGTTCTACGCTACGCTACTCTTCGTCTTTGTACTGGTGAGAAACGACCCGCTTGTTGAGCATCGTCTGCAGGGTCGATATGTCATGAACCGAAAGATGGTGAAGCTGGACAACTCTTACATCGGGCTGGCGCATTGCGCGGTGGAGGAGGGAGACACCGTCTTCCTGCTTCGGGGATCTAGTGTGCCGCTGGTTTTGCGGAAGAACGGTGATGTGTGGAAGTTTATTGGAGATGCGTACGTGCATGGTGTGATGGATGGAGAAAAATGGGATGAGCCGAACTGTGAGTCTGTGGATATTACGTGAGCGGCACTTCGGGAAGTTTTCAAAGACTTGAATGTATTGATTGAACCCGCCCATCATATCGTCATGTATGTGCTCTGTTCTACATAAAATGCTGACACTTCGCTATTCAACACCCTCTTTGTTGAGGCCCATGTTTTCCACTGTCTCGTTTCCCGCTGGTATGTTTCTTGCAATCAAGTGCCCCGAACAGTAGTTGGTCGAATCCTTGCCGCATACTTTGGCAATCGGCTTGCATTTGACGTTGGTCCCCTGGCGCTCTGGACACTGGATGAACTCCATCTCCTTTTCGCAGCCGCAAGTATATTTGATGTACTTGGACGTACACATTTCGTGACTGACGCAGTTAGGCCGGGCTCGGTCGTGGGGATATCTGCTGGGTACTGACAAAGGCTGTAAAGTCAAGAAAGTGCGCGGTGCTGATGCAGCGCTTCGAAGAATGAAAAGACGCATTCCCTGTCCTGGCCGTCCACGCTTTCCTGAGAGCGTTCCGGGTCTGACATCCTACTACATCTCGTTCTTCAAAACAGCTGCAAAAATGCCTCCATCTGCCGAAAGGCCAACGTCCAGTTGGAGATCCCCTCCGTCGTTCCTACCTTCCCTGAGCCGGTCCGCAAGGAGCTGGCTGTCTCCGGGCGATAAGGGTCCGGCCAAAGACTCGGCGACTGGAGCGACGGCATGGCCTGGTCTGATAGACCATATCATTTCCGTTACGAGCCCGCCCCGAGTGGATAGGTTTAAGCCCCCTCTGTCGCTCCCATTCCTGTACAATACTGGCGCTGAAGGCTTCCTTCCGGCACGGGCTTGGGCTTCAGATCATGACACATCAAGTAATCCCACCCAATTACCAGAGGTGGTCGGCGGTACCGTTTTCAACCCGCTGCCGATACCCGGTATGCCAATAGCCGATAGCAGCAGTACATACTTCCCGGCAACTGGGATGCCAGTTCCCGGCCAGCCGGACAGGGCGAACCAAGCAAACCATGGGCATTTTCCAGGACCATTCCATCAGACCGAAGTGCTTCCTCGGCCATCTCAACACCCTTTTTTTACCCCCCCAAGATGGAAACTCAGATGCTACGGTCGGTGGTCTGGAAACTGGGGCTTCTACTGCTGGGGCTTCTTCTAGTTCTAGCTCATGGACGCCTTTACGTGGGGGGGATATCAACTCTGAGCCTACAGCTTGGAGGCCATTCCTCTCCCTCTTCTTCCTCAACCCGACATCACGCCAATACAGTCTGAGCAACATCGGCCCTACATCATTGGAGGCGAAGGGTCTCAGCAAGCAGGACCAGAGGGCCCCAAGTTATACGACACGCTGAAGCCAACCTGCTCGCTGAACCTTCTGTGTTATCGCTCGGGGGGCTCGGGCGCTGTGTCGCGAACAGCTCAGGGTGGCATTGAAGTCCAGGTTTCCCAACGAGCAGACATATCTACATTTTGTCAAGCAACTACATCCTGAATGCATCGAAACTGACGAAATGCTGTTCGAAGAGATGAGGCGTCTGTACGTTCATCCGGCGTTACTTTTCGCTGAAGTCGCTGCGATCTTTTCGGATACTCGCCGTACGTGCTGGGGATACTGGTTGATCTCCTCCCCTACCTGCTCATGGCAACCTGTTGACATTAATTGCCAGTATACACCGACCACCCGGCCTGTCCAGGTCCCACTGGACGATCTCGTTTTGCAAGAGATCGTGTACGCTTACCACCGCCCGAACCAGATCTCATCGGAGACGCAATGGGTCAAATGGGTGTTCCGGTTGCGAGAGGCCGACAAGCGCCACGCAATCGAGTTTGCCGAGCATTGGAATGGCACAAGGATTGCAGTTGCCGGGGCCATACCGTGGGTGAGCTCCTGTATGGTAGGAATCATCTGGACGTCTCGCGGGGGCGACGCCCAGACGGCATTCACAGTAGCAGGATTCATCCTGTCGTCATTATCTTGTAAGTCTGACTATAAATAGTCCACACCAAAGCTCTCGTGTTCGGAGTTCATAAGCTGACGGGGTAAAAGTCATGCTGGCCTTACTTGCGGTGGTCAGCAGTATTGAATCTTGAAACCAACAGCACACATCGGCAGTTGATTCTCCTTGTTGATGCTACCCATTGTTACAGTCTTAGTGAAGATGGATATTGATATTTTCGTCAGAATTTGAAACATTGAATCTTCAGTGGTGTTTTAGAACTTTGAAGCTGTTTCGGGGGCCGCGTCGTAACTGCGCTTCCTGCCACTGCGCCGCGCGGACCGTCGTATTGGTGATATTCTTCAGATGGTGTCACCAACACTCAACGAAACAGGGGTACGGCGGCCCCCAACATTGGTATCTAGTGCTCGACGGCAATATTGAATAGAAGAGAGACTCTCACGGCTGTTGAAGTCTTCTCGTCTATAAAATGCTATCATTCTTCGTCAAACACCATTTGTTCAATTTCTCAACACAGACATCAACCCAGTGACTCAACCACCTCTACGTCTCAACACACACCCGCCAAAATGAAGTTCTTGTATGCTCTCGCTCTCTTTAGCACTGCCGCATCGGCTGGCCCCATAGGTATGTCGAGATATACTCCCACTTCCCGACCTTACCCACCCCCAGAAACTGACATGCGTGGTGTCTAGTGCAAAGACAGACAACAAGCGCAGAAATTCCCTCGAACCAGCACGCTAGCTCCAGCGGCAACATCGGCCAAGGAGGTCCCTTATCCAGCGGCGGAGGCACCAACCAGGGCCAGCCCCTATCCGGCAGCGGCGGCGTTGAGAGCAAGCCCCTATCCGGTGGCGGAGGCGTCGAAAGCAAACCCCCATCTGGTGCCCGCGGCGTTGAGCAGGGCATAGCACCGTCCGACGGCGGTGTCAGCATAGGCGAGATCCAAGGCATCCTGCAGAGCATCTCCGGTCTGGTCGGCAGGGATGTAGGCGTTGAGGAGATAGCTCGGGCCGTGAAAAGGCAAGTCAACGATGAATTGTTGGCGTCCTTGGCTGAGCTCGTCGACTGTGCGTGCCCGGCGAATCGAGAGCATTGGATCGGATGATACGGATATGGGACTGAGATTGGGCCGTTGTCTACCAGATAAGATGATTTCCTATGCAAGGTACACAACAACATGTTGAGGAAAATGATATTACCTACCTAGGTATCCCTTATATCTCATTGCAATGGCATGCTATTTGACCTATCCCATTTCGACACCCACACCAGACACATCGCAAGAGGAACATGACCCATGATTCATGGCTGCCTTAAATTTCTCAGGCATTATTCACTGGACACATAGAATATCGTTAGGCACCGAGATCATCGCCGCTCATGGGCCGGCCGCGATCTGGACGCTGATGTTCCCGCGGGATTCAACCGGGTAGGTTGATCAGGCAACGACATTGTACGGCAGCACAATTTCGATGTAACCCTCCAATAACCGCCATAATAACCAGATCCAACTGGTCCTAATCTCCACTCTAGGCAGGTGTGAACGCTTCACATTTGAACATAAGGGAACTAAACACCTCGCCCAACACCACAGCTCACATCTCACCTTCTGTCATCAATACCAACCACTTCGCAATCCACCTCTACAAATCCCCTTCAACTCCAAACACCCGCCAACCGTCAAAATGACCGAGCCCACCGAACCGACCGCCGTGCGCTACTCCACCACAAACGTCACCAACACCAAAGAAGCCCAATCCTTTGGCTGGGAGCAGCCCATCCCCGTCAACCCCTTCTGGTAATAACCCCCTCCCCCGCTAACTTCCCATCCCCTCCACCCTCCCCCCCTCTCCCCCCCCTCCCCTTCTCCATAGGTACTAACCCCCTCCCCCCCTTCCAGGGACACCATCGAATACTGCACCGCCAGTAACTTCCTCTCGCACTTCTCCCCCTCGGAACTGCTCACCCTGCCCATCGACTCCGCCTCCACGGCTCCCAACCCCTCCAAATACGCCCTCCTCCTCTCCCTCCTGAAGTCCAAACTCTCCGCCGCCGAGGCAGCCGTCGCCCCGCAGCCCCTCCACGAAGTAAATCACGAGCACTGGCGCTCGCTGAAGCAATCGATCTTCACTTACGAGAAAGCTCTCGGCTTGCCGGAAGCAGAGGATACGATACGGGAGATGGTTGAGCTGCGGGAGGGAAAGGGGGGTGTGAACAGCGCGAACCTTGTGACGATGCATATGTTTGCGGATTTTTTGGTCAAGACGGGGAAATTTGAAGAGGCGGAACGGGTGGAGAGCGAGGTGTGTGAGGTTATGGATGGGCGAGCGAGCTTGGGGAGGGACTCGCCGCAGGCGATTAATGCGAGGAGGATTATTGCGAGGGCGGTTTGGGGACAGGGGGAGGGGAGGAGGGCGGATGCGGAGGCGTTGATTCGAGAGATTAAGGGGATTGTGGAGGGGATGGGGGGAGGGAGATTTGCGGTTTATCAGGAGGAGGAGAGGGAGTTGAATGAGGCGATGAAGGCTGGGTTGGGGGCTTGAGTTGGTGAGCGACAAGAGGGACGGAAATCAAGGTTTTAATTGTGGTCAAATAAACGAATATGCTTTGTTCTCCTCCAATCCTTACGCCTGTCCTCGTATTTCTACCTGTATGCTGGCGCCGCGCTTGTGATTCCTAGTCTAAAATGTTACCTCCTCCGTTGTATCCCGTACTTTCTTCATCTGCTTCTGGAGAGACTTCTCGTCCTCGGCACCGACTACGACATCGGCGATGCTTTCGTTGGCCTCTAGATCCTCGTACCAGCTGAGGATGAACATCTTTCCCGCCTCGAACTCCTCCCTCCATTTCTCAATGAATTCCTTTCTAGTCCCCTTTACGGTCACCGAGAAGCTGCTGGCGCAGCTGAGTCCTCGGCTGCTGAAGTGGCCACTCAACAACGGTAGCGAAAGCGAGCCGGAGGTGCGTACGTTCAAGTCGACAATATGATATGCCGTCTGTTCCCCCGTGTGGCTGTCTGTCTGCCCCGGCGTCTTGGTCTCGAGGATATCAATTCCGACTGGCCCGAAGTAACCGTGTTCGGCTACGAGCTTAGCCGTCCTCTCCATCAGAGGACCGAACTTCTCGCGAAGGCTGTCCTGGTGCGCGTAGTTTATCGTACTGCCGATCCATGCGTTGTTCCCGTCTATCATTTGCTCTGACGCCGCAAGGAAGATGCCTTCACCACTTTCTGTCGCGATGAAAGTAACACCGTAGTCACCGATAGGATTTTCGACGAGGTCGCTGATGATAATGCTTCCTGGTTTCAAGTGTTGATTTGACTTTGTGACCTGGGAAAGCAGCTTTCGTAGCGCACCGTCCTCGCTGGACATGTCCTTGAGCAGGTCTTGTTTCTGCTGCTCAGTCGAGACAACCCAGGTCCCGGCGCCACCGAATGTCTGTTGATTCTTGAGTACGAAGGGCACCGACCGCTGTTCGATAGCTTTCACGACGCGCTCCGTTTGCTCCTTGAGCCAAACGCCCCGATCCCCGGTGCATTTCGCTGGTATGAAAACCAATTCCCCCTTGTCTGTCGTACACATCTGGCAGCACGTGCTTGCGTCTGGGGCAAACCCGGTAGCCTCGATGATTTCACACCTGGGGGTGGGAAGCCCGGAGAGCGCTAGGGCCGCCTTGCTGTTCAGAAACCAATGCGTGTCCAGATCGTGAGTGAGGGGATAGTTTTGCAGCCCATCCGCGACGATCTTGTACGCGATTCTGTCAATCCCGTACTCCTCCATTGGGATGCTTGCAGGGCCTGGACAAAACACGAGCTCGGGCCGTTGGGTGGGATCCAGCACCGAGATGGTGGCCTCAGCTTCCCTCCGGTCGTGCTCTATTTGCTCGGGGGTCTGATCGACGTTGAACAAAATGACCGGCGCTTTGCCCGAGATGAAGGCGTCGCGCTGGGGGATCAAGCTGAGGTACTTCATCGCGAGTGATTTCTGAAGGTCGACATTGTCCGTGGTGAGCTCCTGCCGGGGAACTGTATTGAACGGGCTATCTTGGTACAGATACTTGGTGTTGCGGGGAAACTCTGGACTGAGATCAAGGCCGCTGTTGACGCCGCAAAAGACAAGGCCAAGACGGATGTTGGCGTTTTTGGGGCTTGCACGCCGGTAGAGCTCGGCAAGCGTAGTGTCGAGCTTGATTGTTGGGAGCTTGACGCCTTCAGGGATTGCGCTGTTGACGGAACCCATTTTTCTTTGGCTACTGGTGAATCTGCGGACTAGCGGTGTGTGGCAAGGAGTTGGAAAGCGAAGCTGCTTGAAACTGCCCCTAATGTTCATATGGGGCGCGAGGTTATATAACATTGTAGATTCCTTGAGCGAGGCCACGGAACGCCTCCCGGAAACTGAAAAAGTTAGTGGGAGACAGGCTAACGTCATTGAAAATAACGGGAGCGGAACGGATCGAACGGCGCGAGAATTTGTTGATCCATTGTTGTTTGCGTGCCAATTGTCTCGCAAGTTTGTTGACGGCAGGGCGGCGCACCGCCTGAAACCGCGAGAAGGAGCAAGACAAATGACATCATCAGGGGCAGCTCGGGATGGCAACAAATTGCTTGGCTCTCAGTGGCTCCCAGCCCCGAGCTGTCGGGTCAGCAGACCGACTACCAAGTGAACATCATTGGCAATCCACACCGATTGAGATGCCAATGCTTACCGGGTGTAGATTTTCGGTTTTCTGTTAGAGACGTCCTTGGGCAAAGTGTTGACTTCTGCTCCCTGATCAGCCTGTACTCGACAAAAGTTGATTCCCGTCATTTCGCTCTGGAAGTATTGCACCTGAGGCGATACAAAACGATCTGTATTCAGGTTGAGCTGTCTAATGCTGCGTCTGACCCGCCACTGGAAAATGCTTCTATGCTCCGACTTCATGCTTCCTCGAGACTAAAGGATATATACCGCCTCCTTCACTGCTACGATCCTAACCAGCTCCTCAAAACCCGGGTATCTTCGCAAACAAACCATCGTATAACCTCCCTACCCAGCCTGGCGTCTCGCCGCCCCTCGCGACCACGCCCAGGCCGCCAACCGCCCAAATCGCTGTCGCGACAGCCGCAACAGCATTGATCATCAGCAACCTTCTCCTCCTCCTCTTCCGAGTGTCTCTATCGGCCGTGGCATTCCCTGTATGACGTTCCAACTTCCATCCCGCCCCCTGCGCGAGGCCGAACCACTTTGCCCATCCCCAGATCATGTGCCCGCAGCCCAACCCCAACAAGGTGCTGTAGGCTACCCAGCTCGTCACTCGGTGTCGCACAAACCCATGCGCAACGTAGGCGAGCCCGATGTTGGCACTGTCCCCCTCGACGGCGAGCGGCAGGGCGCGGTTCACAAAGATGTGGGCTGCCAGGGCCGCCGCGAAGCCGTACCCCGAAGCTGCGATGTAGCTGAAATGCGGCCAGCCAGAGCTTAGAGTAGCGCCGGATGTACCGTAGTAACGGCGAACATTCTGGTTGCGTCGGAGGAGGCGAAGAGCGAGCCCCGAGCCTACGTGTGCGAGGATGGGCAGACCGACCAGGAGAGGCTCTGAGAGCGGGGTTTGGTAGATTTCGCGGGCAAGGAGGAGGTACGACTCGGAGGCGGGGACGGAACGGGCAACGATGGGGATTATCGATGTGGTCGTGAGGTGGAGCCCTGCGAACAAGGAGAACGTGTAGCTAGAGTATCGTTGGATGCGCGTTACTAAGACCCAGGTTAGCGATGGACCGTGAAGGCATTTCGAGGGGAGCCGTACGGTAGTAGATTGCGCCATGGATACCGCTGAGTCCGACGCCGGTTGCCGACCGCGATCGGGGCTTGATAGAGGGTTCCAAGTCTTCGTCTTGCTCGGGGAGTGGCGGAAGGTCCTTTTCGGTTTTTGGAGACTCAATCGGGGATGGGTCAAGCTGCATCATCGACGCCAGTGTCTCTTGGGACGCTTTGGTCCGCAGCGAATCTGAATCCATGGTGAGCTGAGAGACAGAAACCGGCGCGCCGGATTTCCAGTCTGAAGTCGTGTGATTGTCCCTTTCGCGGTCTACCGAATTGCCGTCTAAAGGGTGTTGTTTGGCGGTTTTGTTGAGTTGGCCGATGCAGGATGGTTGAGTCCCGTGCATTGGCGCCGCCAATGCCGACCAGGGTTCGCTAGTCAGGTGGGGGGGTGCCAGAACCCCACAATCTGCAAGGGCCGTCATGTCTTGGCAAGGCGCGAGCTGTTGTTTTCAAGATTCAGAGTTCTGGAAAGGAACTCCCAACAACCAACTTCAGTCTCGACTACCTCACTACCCGCTGATCGCAACTTCTAGCATTCCCACTATAACGATAGACTAAGTGAAGAACCCTGAAGGACAGAAAAGATGCCCCCTGTGAGTCTGACACCCTGTGGCGTGTCCCGCAATTGCTGACCTTGCCGACCCAGCGACACCAAACTCTTCCTCCGGCGCAGACCTCCTCGGCGCGCGAGGCTCTGCAATCATTCTACTGCCAGCTCTGCCAGAAGGGTTACAGTCGCATGAACGATTACGAGGCTCATCTGAGTAGCTACGATCACAGCCACAAACAGCGACTGAAGGACATGAAGGCCATGGTGCGCGACCCCAACGCCGCGGCTCGCGCCCGTCGTCAGGAGCAAAAGGCCGAAGGAGTTATCAGCATCAAACTGGGCGAGGCGGCTGCTAGCAACGGCGCCGGCTCTGGTCCGAGCGGAGGCGGCTTCAAGAAGGGAGGCTTCAAGAAGTCTGGGTTCAAATCGGCTTTCGTCCCAGTCGACGACGATGTGGCACCAGCAGCTGCCGGGCCAAAGAGGGATGAGGCGGTAAAGAAAGAGGAGGGACCACAAACCGCCTTTGAAGCTGCCCCGAAGAGCGAGCTAGTCGAGAGCGAAACTGAGGACGAGGGGTACGAAGTCTACGACCCGAGGAGACCAACCGACTGAACAGAATGCGCCGTTGTCACACACATATATCGGTTTTCAGAAACCATTGTATTACCGCCCGGGTTCTGCACTACTCGGCCAAGCCTTTGGCTCAAACTCTGGCAGATCACCCTCTACAAGACCCATGATATGCCTGTTGGCCGAGAACCAGCTGCTGAGCCTCATCGCTTGGTTCACATCAAGATCTTCGTCAACGCCATTACCAAAGCCGGGCCCTTGCTGAGCCTGGTCCTGTTGAGGAATGAAGCCCAACTGACTCAAATACATGTCAATGTCGTTCCCGACAAGATTCATCTCATCATCCTGTTGCGCCTTTGCCTCGGTGTACAAGCGAGCGACATTGTACAGCACCCGACAGACGCGGTGGAACTTTTCGGTTGCCTTGGAGGCATTGGACGCTGGCTGGAGGGAATCGGCAAAGTCGGAAAGACGTTGGAGGTCCTCCAAGTTGGACGTCTCGATGACGTGGCAGAAGAGGACGATGACGGGCACGAACGGCAGGTACAGGATTGTCCTTTTTCGATTAGCGATATTAACACCATGGGGGAAAGCAACGAACCAATGGATGTAGCCGGCCTTTACATGATCGGTTGCCGCAAGTCGCATACATTCGTGATGACACGCCATTGCCTTGCGCGCTGCCCCAATGCATTCATTGTACAACGAACCTTCGGGGCCCGGCTCGTTGGGAATGGCCCGATAGATCAACGTCATGGCGCTATAGAACATCACGTCATCGGAGATGATGGACATGTCGATGGAGTACGGGCTTGGACCACCTTCTGCTGCCTTTGGCGACCTCGGCCAGGTCACGCCCGCTGCTTCGCGTTCGGCACGCATGTTGCGATTGATGTCGTCCAACATACGAATCAGACTTGTAGCACTCTCGGCTCGCCGCTCAGGTGTGTACGTCAGGGCAGCGGGGCTGTACAGCTGCTCGTAAGCCTTGCCGATGAACTCGGCATGCGTGATCCATTGATGGAAAACGGTTCTCCAAGCAGGGTCCGGCAGGACAATGCTGTCGCCCAGCTTGCGCGGGACGGTGATGTCGTAGTCTTGGATCATCGAGGAGCGGCCAAATCGGAGAGAAAAGCACTTGTCGTTCGAGTACGCAAACCAGAAGAGAGCCGCTTTGAGCTCGGACGAGGGGTCCGCCGCAGCCATTGCTGGCGGTGGCTGGCGGTGATATCCGAGAGTTTGGCACAGGATGACGGCCGTAATGTTGAATCTCCATGCAAGCGTGAACTTGGACACCTCGATGCCGTACGTGGACTACACGAGAATTTAGTTAGGAGAGAGGATGGGCACTGCGATTTCGAACTCACGCCCAGCACCAGCACCTCGACACTATCCTTGCATGCGGGCATCAATAGCGGTAAATTGACAAGCGCGGTCTCGAAGTTGGCGCGGCATATCTCCATGCATCGCAACAACTCGGCTTGCTCATTTCCTTCAGCATACCACGCTCTCTCTTGCAAGAGATAATACAGACTCCCGTTCACGATGGCAAATGTGGTTAGGCTGTAGTCCTCGTCCGGAAAGTATACCAAGCGACATCTCTCGTTAAAGCTATCCGGATGAGCGGCGCATATCCAGGTGAGGGTGAAGCTCTGAGGTACTTTTTCTGAAAGTCTGTTAGTTGACGAAACTGACCATGGACAAGGCTGACTCGCTCTTCACTTCTCGCAAGAGAGATATCACGACGTGCATTGGGGGCATGGGGAGTTCGCGGAATCCTCCTTTCGGCATTGGCTTGACATGCTCAAACCGGGAGTCGTGCCCGCTATCGCGCTTCTGCATGGCGGCGATCTGCTGCAGAGACTGAAGTGCCGACTCCATCTCCGGGTTGTGCATACGGAATGATGTCCGCGTCACAGCATCATGGAGGAACTCGCTCGCGAAGACCGAGTGCGCCGCCATGGACGAGTCTCCCTCAAACGCCGAGTCTGCCTCGTTGTAGACACTGCTTTCATGGACACTTGGGAGGGATGATGGTGTGGCCTGCAGCCCTGATGCCAAACCGGCGGGGCTGTCGTGGACAGCCGTGGATGCGGCTGTCGACGGGCTCCGGTTGGTAAGGGAGAGAGTCAGCTCCCGAAGCATGCCCTCAATACCTGCAAGCCTCGCCTCGAACTGGTCGATCTTGCGCTCACTGACACAACAAAACACACGATTAGCCATTTGGTTGCTAGTTCCAGGTCTCTACGGGAATCTTACTATTGGGTTGATATCAGCACTCTCTGGCGGACCTCCTTGGGCCGCTGGCCAACACCTGAGCTGCTGCATTGCCGGTTTGCGGTTCGGCAGTTTGAACAAGGCGACTCTTTGTCGCAGCGGATCTATCAAGTTGGAGCACGCATGAGCATTTGCGGCCTACGTAGGAGTGGGGGTGAGGGCGAAGGGGGCGGAACCTTTCGGAGTCGACACTGGTCACACTATTCGTGGAGCCACGGAGGCCGCGGGTTAGCGATGGACCAAGAAGCAACCGACCCGGACACCGGGTTTCCGTGCAACGAAGTGCTCGGAAAACCACGCGACTGTCCCGGATGGCCCCATCTATCTTTCGGCAGCGTGGAGAGAAGACCTACAGCCCGCTTTGCAGTATCCCCAGTGGACTCGCCAAGGCCTCCCTCCTGGTCGATATCCATCCCACGGCCCTGAGCACGTTGGGGCCTTGATTGAACCGCCCAGAATTAGCGATGGGTTTCTGTTGGGGTGTAACAGCATTAGTCAGACGTGACAAGAAACGAAGCTGCTGCAATGTGCGCTCTTGTTCCTGCGTCTTAGACGTTTGGCGGCGCCGCTCGGGTCGTTTGTAGATGTTTCGGCGTCCGCGGACCCCGCGTTGCAGGGGACGCTCCTCAAAGGCCGCGTCCGCATGACTCCGCAAGATCCCCTGCTTCCCCGCCTCGTAAACCCCTGGGGCTGACCTCGGGTCTAGAATGGGCCAAAGAAGACGGCCAAGGCTTGCTTACGGGGTCAAACCGCTGCCGCGCGGCGTCGGCGCCGTCAAACCCGCCGTGTAGCGCGTCATCCCGCAGCTGGTGTGGTAAGGCAGCTCCCGGCTGACCCACTTTGCAATGGCGGGAAGAAAGGCTCGGCCTCGCATCCAGGAGCGGTACCACCGAGCAATGGAACAATGCGCGACGACAAGTAAACAAAAAGCCCCGATTTCTCACGCCTCTGCCTCGCTATACTTATGAGTTCCGCGCGCGCACTCTCCTCGATTGTAGGCGGTCTCGGGGTTATTGAGCCGCAACACAGACATGACGAGCACTGTCGTAAAGGATGCGACGGTCATTGAAGGCCCTGGTTCCGGCGCCCCAAAACCGGAGCCGGAACGCCAAAATGGATCGAATGGATCGGCATTCGGGAGCTATCTTGTAAGTGCCAGTGCCGGGACCTGATCCGGGTCGATGAGGCTACGGATCACTGCTGACGCGTCTGCCGCTCCTGTAGCGGGTATTTCGCTATACGAAGCCTGTCGACTGGCTGTTGAATACGCCAGCCATCTTCTTTTGTGTTGCATCAGGGGTCGTGCTGCCGTTGATGAACTTTGTGTTTGGGCGATTCGTTACTGTCTTCAACAACTTTGCCATTGGCGTCTCAACGCCGGACGACTTCCGGTCGAGCATCAACGAATACACACTGTACTTTGTCTATCTTTTTCTGGCCAAGTTTGTCCTCACATATCTGTGGACTGTCCTCTTCTCGGCGAACGCCATCAAGATTATCCGTTCGCTGCGCATCGACTTCCTCCGGCACACGCTACGGCAGGAGATTGCTTTCTTCGACTCCTCTGAGGGTGGCTCAGTCGCCGGCCATATTACCACCAATGCCAGTTTAGTCAACCAGGGCATCTCGGAGAAGCTAGGACTCGCAATCCAAGCTCTGTCCACCTTCGTCGCTGCGTTTGTCGTCGCCTTCACCGTGCAATGGAAGCTCACGCTCATCACCTTGGGCATTGTCCCCGCTATCATTATCGTGACTACCATATGTATGGGTATCGACACGGTGCAAGAAAATGAGATCATGTCCATCTATGGGAGGGCCGGCCAGCTCGCCGACGAGGTCTTTTCCACAATCCGGACAGCGCACGCGTTTTGGGCATACCCGAAGCTGTCCAGGCAGTACGAAGCCATTCTCGACGAGGCCAAGGTCGTTGGAAATAAGAAGGGTCTTAACTACGCTGTGCTGTTTTCCACCGAGTTCTTCTGCGTCTATTCGGGCTACGCGCTGGCATTCTGGCAGGGCATTCGGATGTTCAATAGCGGCGAGATCGATGATCCCGGCCGCATCGTCACCGTGATCTTCGCCGTTCTCCTGGCCGCGCAGGCACTCACCCAGATTGCGCCGCAGACTGTTGTGATATCCAAGGCCGCCGCGGCAGCCCATCAACTGTTCCAAGTCATCGACAGACAGTCCAAAATTGACTCGCTTTCTGACGAGGGTGCCAAACCCGACGAGTGCCGGGGGGATCTCGAGTTTCGCAATGTAACATTTGCCTACCCGTCAAGGTCAGATGTACCAGTGCTCAAGGGACTCAACGTCACAATGCCGGCGAACAGGACGACCGCCATTGTAGGCGCGAGCGGATCTGGGAAAAGCACCATCGTTGGCCTGACCGAGCGCTGGTTTGAGCCCCTGGTTGGAGAGGTATTCCTTGATGGGCGGGATATCCAAGACTACAACCTTCGCTGGCTGAGAACAAATATCCGATTAGTCCAGCAGGTACGTTTCTGGCCGATATCCTCGATGCTCACATGCTTATTATGTCATTGCAGGAACCTGTGATGTTCCACGGCACTGTGTATGAGAATGTGGCCAATGGTTTATCGGGTACGCTTATGGCAGACCTTGATGAGCCCCAGAAACGGAAGCTGGTTGAGGACGCCTGCCAGGCGGCGTTTGCGCACGAATTTATCGAGGAGATGCCTCAGGGGTACGATACACAGATTGGTGAACGGGGCGCCATGATCTCCGGCGGGCAAAAGCAACGACTCGCCATCGCCCGATCTGTCATCTCAAACCCCCGTGTTTTGCTTCTGGACGAGGCAACGAGTGCGCTTGACCCCAACGCAGAGAAGATTGTCCAGAAGGCTCTCAACAACGTCGCCGTCGGCCGAACCATGGTTGTAATCGCCCATCGGTTGTCGACAATTCGAGATGCCGACAATATTGTGGTTTTGTCCGGCGGTATTGTAACCGAACAGGGCACGCACGACGGGCTGTTGGCTCAGGAGGGCGCGTACTCGAGGCTCGTAAGGGCGCAGGACCTCGGACAGGATAGCGACGAGGATGATGGCATCCAAGACAAAGTGGACGGAGGGGCTATTGCTGAGAAGATTGCGTCAACGGCCCTCTCCGGCGGGTTCGAAGGCACCGAAGATTTTGAGAAGGTTGGACCGAACTACAGCCTTTTGAAGAGCCTCTTCATCCTCCAGCGGGAACAGTGGGCCCTTTGGCCTACGTTTCTCATCGTGTGGATCAGTTGTATCGCAGGAGGTAGGAGCCCTCACCAGCCGGTAGAGAATCGTGAGACTAACGGATGGTTGGACAGGTGCTTCGTATCCCGCCCTAGCAATTCTCTTCTCGCGGATCATGGAGGCTTTTGCGCTGACGGGCGACGCTATGCTCGAGAAAGCCAACTTTTACTCCCTGATGTTTTTCATTCTGGCGTTAGGTAATCTTGCTGCATACTCGTTGCTCGGCTACTTCTCCAATGTCCTCGCCCAGGTATGTTAGCTCCCGATTTGTGAACCACCATGCTAAAGGATTCAGAACACCATCAAGACTTATCGACTCGAAGTCTTCAACATCATCCTTAGACAGGACATGTCCTTCTTCGACAAGCCGGGCAACACCACCGGCGCATTGGTCACTCACCTCTCACAAGAGCCACAGAGTCTTCAGGAGCTGTTGTCGTTCAACATCGCTCTGATCATCATTGTCGTCATCAACCTGATCTCCAGTTGCATTCTTTCCATCATTGTTGGCTGGAAACTTGGTCTTGTATTGGTCCTAGGCGCTCTTCCACCGCTTGTATTCTCGGGATACCTGCGGATCCGGCTCGAGTTCAAATTAGATGATGACACGTCGGCCCGTTTTGCAGACAGCACATCGATCGCTTCAGAGGCAGTCCTAGCCATCCGTACCGTCGCCTCGCTTGCCCTGGAGCGGCAGATCATTGAACGCTACGAGGGGAGTCTTCGCCATATTGCCAGGACATCAGTCAAGAGCCTAGTATGGACCATGTTTTGGTACTCGTTGAGCCAGTCGATTTCGTTTCTGGCGATGGGTTTGGGATTCTGGTATGTCTTCTCGTATGCTGGCTGGATAGATATGATCTGACTCGGCTCCAGGTATGGCGGCCGACTTATGTCCTTTGGCGAGTACACCTCCACGCAGTTCTACGTTGTCTTTGTCGCTGTCATCTTCTCTGGAGAGGCAGCTGCTGGTTTCTTCACCTACACTACCAGTAAGTATTCTTTTAACGCTGAACTGCTCAGAGACTGACTCCTCTGGAAGGTATCACAAAAGCGCAACGTGCCGCCAACTACATCTTTCGTCTCAGAGCTACGGTCCCGTCGGAAAATAGAGACGACCAACCCCCGAGACCTGAGAAGCAGCTCGATGGAGGTGCGGCCATTGACTGTCAAGCGCTTGAGTTTGCGTATCCCCAGCGCCCTCGGACGAAGGTTCTGAAGGGGGTTTCTCCACAGGTTCGTCCCACAGCTTATTCCCATCACATTAGCTAACGATCACAGGTCCAACCCGGCGAGTTTGTTGCATTCGTTGGCGCATCCGGCTGCGGCAAGACAACCATGATCAACCTCCTCGAACGCTTCTATGACCCAACAGGCGGCACTGTCTTTGTTGATGGGGTAGACTTCAAGACTACTCACGTTGGTCAGTACCGCAGTACCATCGCCCTCGTCCAGCAGGAGCCGGTACTCTACCAGGGCTCCATCAGGGACAATATTGCACTCGGCATGCCAGACACCGACGACCCCAATCAGCCTCCTGTGTCAGACCATGAAATTGAAGAAGCCTGTCGCCAAGCCAACATCCAAACCTTTATCGCCTCTCTCCCCGACGGTCTAGCCACACCGTGCGGCTCACAGGGTCTCCAACTCTCAGGTGGCCAGCGGCAGCGCATTGCCATTGCCCGCGCGCTGATACGAAAGCCACGACTCCTTCTCCTCGACGAGGCAACATCCAGTCTCGACACTGAGTCGGAAAGAGTCGTCCAGGCAGCACTAGACGCAGCCGCCAAAGGTGGGGAGGACGGCTTGGGTATGAAGCGGACGACGGTAGCCGTGGCACATCGGTTGTCGACCATCAAGAAGGCGGACAGGATTTTTGTGTTTTCGCATGGGAAGATTGCCGAGAGTGGGACGCATGAACAGTTGCTAGAGAAAAGGGGGATATATTATGAGATGTGCTTGGGACAGTCTTTAGATAGGACGGCTTGATTGGGTTGAAGCTAAATGTCTGTACAATGCATTGAGCTCGCTCCTTCCAAACGGGGGTATTTTGACGTAAAATAGGGTCGGGAGCTGGGTTGGCAGCGCGTTCCGGCCCAATCATTCCCCATCGCACACACCCAACCAACCAACCTCTTGCGACGCAACTCAAAAGGTGGCCGTCAAGCACGACCTCTGGTCCCGATTATCTACAATGGGCGCTGGGTGACCTGTCGTTCACACCATCGTTACATTAGAGACACTCCCCCCCTTTTCGCTCGGCGTCTAGCCGAGCCCAATGCTGAGACACTTCCTGACGCCCTTCAAGCCTCCAGCTCCCTTTCCCCTCCTACACTCCCCGCGCTCGCTGTCGCGTCCACTCGCCAATTTTACCCTGCTTGATTTTTATATGCCTCATCGGAGTCTGCTGTAAGCACCCTGTCTGCTATTCAATGTCAGAGAGCGCCTTTGCCTCCCTTACACCCGCGAATGCTCTCGTCAGGCTGGCATTCAGCGACGTCTACGACACCCTGACGTCTCGGCGCCAGAACAACCAGGCGGATGGCACTCAAGCTGCCCTCGGCCGCATGCTTGTCGAGCCCGAGCAGACATGCGACGACGAGATAGTTCGCCTGCGACGCGAGATGGAACGCACCAAGTATGACGCAGATGGTGAAGCGAGCGAAACCCTTACGGAGCCAGATACCGACACCGAGGTGCAGCTTCATGCTGTGCTGGTTCAAGTGAAACGGCCGAGCTCTTGAAAATCCAGCTCGACAAGCTCGAATACCAATTCGCGACCGCGCTTAAACAGCATCTCAATGCGGTCATCATAGAACAGATATGCAGAAGTGTCATGTATTATGGCGCTGCCGACGAATGGCCGATGGGGCACACGCCACCATAGGTTAAAGGGAAGCGCAATGTCGAGTTGAAGGCACAGGAAGAGCTCGAGGGGGCCACCTCTGACGATGGCAGCGACAACGATAAAGATAAAGGCGGTAATGATATTAATACCAGACTCGGTCCGGGGAACCCAGTGGCACCGGAGGCCACGCCAAACGGACTGGCTCCCAACACCACCGCTATCCGCCGAATGCCCTCCGGCCACACCGCATAGGAGGAAGCGGCGGAGGATATCCGAAGACGAGGAGGAGGAAGTGTGCCCGGCCAAGAACCACGTCAGCTTTGCCCAAGAGGTCTCTGCTGCTGGCCAGTGCCGGTGAGGTCACGGAATGTGCAAACGGCACATAGGATGGTAACGAATAGTGCGTTGAATGTAAGGTCGAGAGAGAGATTGAGATTCCAGGCGTCTTCGTTAATCTTACTTCAAGACTTGTTACTTGTCTTCCTATCTATCAACATCTCTGCGCACGTCTCGCTCGGATGGTCTCGCCTATTTCGTTGAACAGCTCCTTGGTGGGTGGTCTACGCCGTTAAAACACCCACTTCCTATGGCTTTGTTTACACAGACTTAAATATCACGTAGGCTTCCTCGTTAGAGATGTTAGCGAAGCAAGAGTATGGCGGTTATGCCTTTGTTTCCGCCTCGGCTCTCCCGAGAGGGGATTCGGAGTTTCCTGGGACGGTGCAGACCATGGCACGTGGTGTCGAAGACCCGAGTATATGTTAGGGGCACCAGCGCCAGGCCCCAAGGGAGAAGGAAGGAGCGCCATTTTATATAGGGCTCATTAGGCTCGTAGCAGGAGGAGGGAAGGGCGGCAGAAAAAAGTCGCAACCAACAAACGCGAGCAACTGAACAGTTTCAAGCGCGGCTATCTTCCCGCAGCTAGAAACCTCACTCCCTCCAAACAGAGAATGGTTGATTATGTAAACTTACAAAACAAAACAGTCGAGGTGTGGCCGGACCGAGGTCCATTTCGCAAGAGTCCGCACGAACGACACGGCTCGGCAAGTGTGCGGGAGGTGTCCGTCCATATGGGCGATATAACCGACACGGGACATTCAAGCGTCCTCTTCCTGGTCTTATAGCGGAAAGCCGGGCAACGATAGCTGCCGCGCAGCCGGGTAAATCTACCCCAGATATTGCAACCCCCGCGACGCACCAATCCGGACGAGCTGCACTCCACGCTGGACCGTCTCGTGCCCGCGAGCCGCAAATTGTTTCTATGCCACAGAACGCGCTCAAAATCTGGGGTATAGTGTTCGCTGCAGTCTGCCCCCATCAGCAACCTGGGGCCCCACAGCCTACCCCGGCCCCATCACCTCGGCAGGTCACAAGGATCGAAGTGAGGCCGAGGAGCGCCGACCAGGATGCTTTTGGCCAGACGTCCCAATAGGGCCGGTAAATGGTTCTAAGCGGGCCAGCCAAGGCCCGCGAGAGCCGTCATGACGCCCCCCCTACATGGCCCAGCACCAAGAAAGCGAGGTATATATCTCGAGAGCTTAAGGCGGGCGCCCCCAAACGGTTCCCCCCGTGCCGGTTTGTCTCTCCAGTGCCCTCTTCAACCAGACTCACACCTCCTGTCACCATCTTGCATCTCGAATCGTGCGGTCCAGGTTCAGATCAGACGCAGCCATGAAGTCGACCTTCGTAGCCGCCCTGACGGCACTCGCCGCGAAGGAGGTGGCCGGCCACGCTCTCTTCCAGCAGTTGTGGGTGGATGGTACCGATTATATAAGTCAGCCCCTTTCACGATGACACCCAAGACCATACTGACTCTCTTAGCACGGCGCCTCATGCATCCGCATGCCGCAGAGCAACAGCCCTCTCACAAATGTCGGCGCCAAGGAGTTCACCTGCAACGTTGGTGGCACCAAGGGCGTCGCAGGCAAGTGCCCGGTTAAGGCGGGTGGTTCGGTGACCGTCGAGATGCACCAGGTAAGGATCCACAAACCCCAAGCCCAGGGTCAGACTAACTCAGCGCCCCAGCAACCCGGTGACCGGAAGTGTGGCGGCGAGGCCATCGGCGGTGCTCATTGGGGCCCCGTCCAGGGCTACCTGAGCAAGGTGTCCGACGCCAGCAAGGCCGACGGCTCGACAGGCTGGTTCAAGTTCTTCTCCAACTCGTGGTCCAAGAAGGGAAAGGTCGGTGACGACGACAACTGGGGCACGCGCGACCTCAACACCTGCTGCGGCAAGATGGACATGAAGATCCCCAGCGACATCGCACCCGGCGACTACCTTCTGCGCGCTGAGGCCTTGGCCCTCCACACCGCAGGACAGTCCGGCCAGGCCCAGTTCTATGTCAGCTGCTACCAAATTACCGTCAGCGGCGACGGTACTGCGACCCCCGCAACGGTCAAGATCCCCGGCTCCTACAGCGCCAACGACCCCGGCATCAAGATCAACATCCACGCCGCTGTCGACAGCTACGTCGCCCCTGGCCCCAAGGTTTACGCCGGCGGCACCGACAAGAAGGCCGGCAGCGCCGCCTGCAGCGGTTGCGAGGCCACCTGCAAGGTCGGCAGCTCGCCCACCGCGATCGCGCCGTCTGGGAAGCTTACCGTCGGCAATGACAGCGGCTCATCGTCCGCGTCCGAGACCCCCGCTGAGACGGCTTCTGAGACGACTTCGGATGCCGGGGGCTGCGTTGCTGCGGCCTACGGGCAGTGCGGTGGAAATGGGTTCTCGGGCTGCACGAGCTGCGTGGTATGTCAATCGTCTTCCTGAGAGAAAAAAAAAAAAAATTGTACTGACATCTATTACAGGACGGATTCACATGCAAGGCTGTCTCGCCGCCGTATTACTCGCAGTGCGCTCCTGCTTCGTAGACGTCAGTCGAGGCGAGAGAAGGGCAAGGAGGGAGGAGCTCAGCGCTTCGGCATGTGGTCATACGATCTATTTAGGCATTAGCAGATAAAACCCCATCATCCGTTGAAGAGACCGGAAAGGATCTGGGAAGCGTGTATTTGGAGGAGAGTCTTGAAGACAAGACTGTATGCATATTCTGTCATAACCAGCATTTTCGTACATACGTTATAACATCGCACATGGCGATTAAACCAGTAAAAAAAGAAATACTACATCATCATGTCAGCAAAACTACCTAGGATTCGAACTGCAGTCGTAGAGAAAACATCCACCCTGGCCCACACCACCCCGAGATCAACAACGAACCTCACCAACCCAAAGAGGAAACTCTTCCAAGAAATAACCCGATCGATCATGTACCACTCCCCAAAGATACTTCCCTCCCAAAAGGCGTGCCCCTAACACCCACAAACATACGCATGCCACTACTAGCTTACCGCACCACATCGCACACATGCATCCCAGCCCGGCCTAGCCTCCCCCCCCCCCCTTGCTGCCCGATGGTCAACATACACGCTCGCTCACGAGATTGGGCACCACAGTACCGCGCATCGGGGGATTTCCATTCCGTCTGCAGCACCGTCTGCCGCATGCATAAATGATATAAGCTCGATCGATCGTTCGCTCGCTCGCTCGGTGCTGGGCTGGGCTGGAGCGTCCCGTCTGATGAGGGGGTTTC
>Ga0247758_1000820_pt1 | contig 26450 bp, 14 predicted proteins | sample UWRJL156409C4_FD_180950 | JGI IMG/M metagenome (GOLD analysis project Ga0247758, IMG submission 180950) | Plant litter microbial communities from Arlington Agricultural Research Station in Wisconsin, United States - UWRJ-L156-409C-4 | ecosystem: Environmental > Terrestrial > Plant litter >... | reverse complement strand
TTTTGAGGTCGGAGGTGAAGATGGGGAGGCCAACGATGGTGTGACGGCGTAGGATCTCGGCAAGAACGCTAGCGGAAATGTTTGTCGGAATAGCGCGGTCGTCAGGAGCCAGGAAGGTGATGCCAGTGCGGTTGTCCAGGTCGTTGATCAGGCCCGTCTGGCTAAGGGCGGCAAGGGCCTTGTCGGTGCCGAGGAAGGGGAGGGTGAAGGACAGGAGGCGTGGCAGGGAAAACAGGCCTGAGACGGGACGGATGACGCCCTTGTCAAAGGGGATGTCGAGTCCTGTGACCTTGACGACGTCGCCGAGACCGCTGTGGACGACGGGCAGGGCACCCTTGGGCATGTTCTTCTGCACGATACTGGCGTTGTTGTTGGGCGGGAGGTTGACGAAGTCGGGATCGTCGAGGAATGTCATGAAATCAGCGGCACCAGGCGAGGCCACCCCGCTGCATACGCTGTTTTCGTTGTCATGGACATACCCGCGCTTGGTGTTGCCAGTGACCTTGACGTCTTGGGCGATCTGGTACGAGCAGGATTCTTCTTCCTCGGGCACCTCGCGCCTTAGTAGATCGCTGGATGACTTGCGTCTGCGAAAGGCGGCGTTGGTCGGGGCATAGACGATGAGGTTGGTGTTGGGGCCAGAGAGAAGGCCGGGTGCCGATGCGGCGAGGAAGTCTGCGAACTCGGTGAAGCCCTCTTGTCGGAGGACCGCCAGAATATCCGACTGTGGTGATGATTGGGCAAGAGAGCTGACGGTGAACAAGGTGAGCAGAGCAAAGAGCTCCAACATGAGCTTGCCGGCCATGTTGGGTGGCCTGGGGAGGGGGGTTGGATGGTGCAACGAGTGGTCTATGAGAAGAGACGCAAGCTCAAACACTCTCTACATATACCGTCCCAATAAGTTAATAAGTACAACCCATCTTCCGGACTCTGGGCATCTGTGCTGGATATTTCTCCACCTCAGTTCTGGTGCCAAGCTCCGACCTCGAATCAGGGACACTCTGCGTGCTCCAAAGTGCTCGAAAGTGTGCAGCATGGAGTAACATGAGCTGAGGTGGCGGGCGCCTCGTCAACAATGCCACAGTCCAATGGCAGATTAAAACATACACCAGGCTGTGAGGTGCGTCCTGCCCGCCCCGGCACATTGCGCGGGGTAATCTGCAGCAGAAAGCAGAAACACAAATAATATCCCCCATCCGTTCGGACAACGAGCCGGGGAGAGGTGGAGTCTGTCCGGGCTACCTATCAAAGCTGCTGCCTGGTCTGTAGGCGTCTGTAAAGGGCTGCCGGGTGTGTCCCTGCCACCTGATGGCGCCCAGTTGCTGCTTAGGATTTTGGACCCCGCCCGACGCCACCCAATCCTCGGCCAGAATTTGTACACAGTAAGCCCACCGGTGCCGGCAGACGCACGAAGACCCAAATTCTCCGCACAGGATTCTTTCGACAAGGCTGCTGCTGTTGGGGGCCGCTGCATACGATCGGAAGAAGAGCGATGTTGGTAGAAAAGCGCCTAGCGCGGACGCAGGCCAAAATCGTACGGATCCATAAACCCCTCACCAGAGAACACACGTATGCATGCACTGCCAAGCCCAGTCTGCAGAGCAACAGTCCACAAATAAAAGCTGAACACAACGGTGGGAGGGGGGACTAGGAACAGCACACCCTTTGCGCACGCCGACACATTCTATTAATACCGAACATCGGCGTGCTCAATTCAGCTTAGGAGGCTGGGGGATTGGACCCCCAAAAAATTCATGGTCGCACAAGGTCCAAGACAGCATAGGGAGCCGCAGAGCCTCAAGTTCTCTCCCAGCTCCATCCCCATTCTCCCAATCGTGCATTCCTGATTCCAGCTTTTGCTGCAGGCTGTACCCCACTAGTGGACTTTGCGGTTTGTCTTTCGTCCTGATTGACACTCTTCCCTTATTCTGTCATGATTGCTGTCCCTGTTGCATTTTGAGTCTTGACAGGCGAGCGACTGACTGGCTTTTTTTTTTATTTTATCCGTCATATCATATCGACAAAGATGTACAGCTTAATCGGCAACAGAATGGTGCTGCGGAACGGCTTGTCGAACCTCTACGTCTCACCAAATGAGACACAATACAGGCTCCAGACGGCTTTCACCCTCAACACGGCGGATGGGACAATATGGGCCATCTCGTTTTCGGCCAAGGCCGGCCAATTCCTCAATACATCGCTCACCGTCGTCTTCACACTGATGTTTGCCTGGCTCTGGGGCCTGGTGGCTGCAGCTACCCTCTACTTTGTCCCGCACCGCTTCTCACGCCGTCGCCTCGTCGCCCTCGTGGCGCTGCGCAACTCACAGGACCCATGGTCGGCCTTCATGGCCTTTGCTGGCTTCACCTCGGAGAGCATGGGCTGCATCCGCTCACGAAAAAAGCAACACCAGCCTAACATGGATGTCCCCACAAAGCTGCGCGAACGTGCCCGGCAACTCACTTCGACCCGGCAAGACACCCTCTTTGGGCTGTTCCTTGTTTCGCTTGCTCTCGCCGTCGTCCTTGCTCGAATCGCCATGGGCATCATCCTGCCGCCGTCGTTCCAGATTGGCAACGTTGCTCCCGTGAATGAAAGCATCCTGTACTACCCCAGAGGCCCGGCCCTACAGAACCAGCCGCCTGTTTACCGTGCCTTTCGTGGAGATCCGTCGTTACGAGCACTCAGCAGCGTCCAGATTTCTGGAAGGTCCCTTGAGGACAGGGTCAGGGTCCAGCATGATCCTACCGTGATCAGGGGCACAGATTCGACAAAGCCCATGTACGGACTTACATATGAATACAGCATCACGGGCATCGAACTCGGTCTCAAACATGCGTCCGATCTCATGCTGCTGGTCAGCGGGGCCTGCCAGACCGAATACGGCTGGTTCAATACGACATCAAGAAACGACACTGAGGTATACAATGTGTTCGGCGAGGTCAACAATCACTTCACCACTTCCTTGGCCGACAGCTTCCTGAAAATACAGCCCATAACCGGCTTCATCCTAACGGCAGACCAAGCAAAACTGAGAGATCAGACGTCCAGGGGCAATGTCACGTACGCCGTCCTCGCCACCTTGTCCCGCCGGAGGAGCCGCACCGCGAACTCGGACGACCCGTGGTACTTGACCGAGCGGTATCCCTCTTTTCAGGGCCCCGCTAGTGTGAATAATCCCGAATTTCAAATCAGGGACCGTCGGCCGGCCCTCTCCTGCTGGCACCACGACAGGTGGACCGGCGGAGGGGAGTGGGTGGACGGCGGCAAGAATCTATCTGGCCTGAAGCGGGTCGCCGTGCCCGAGGTGCTCCGTACCATCCTGGGGTCGGCGCTGCTCAACCCACCGCCTTACACAGTTGGTACCAACGCCGGCTCGTCGGCGCTCGCCTCGGTCATTTCGGCGTCGGGCTCCTATAAGGGCGTGCTTGACGCCGCCGACTCCAGCATCTTCAAAGACATGGAACGCCTCATTCTCGGCGGCTACATCACAACCCTCAACATCCTCTCCGACGCCACCATGTTCACGCCCAACGCAACCGGTATGGTGGAGGCCAACCTTTTCTACGGCAGTATTGAACGGCTGCGTTTAGATGGCGCCGACGACTTCGTCGTATCTTCCCCCGACATCGCCACCTTCAACCTCTCCGCTCTCATCGCCACCGGCGCCGTCGTCATCTTCCTCCTCTTCTTCAAGCTGATGCTGACCGCCAAACTCGCCCTCCATGCACCCAACAAGTACACACACGTCCCCAGCTCCGACCTAGATCCATACCAGGAAGCCGAACGCTTCAACCACGACCGGTGGGCACGCTTCCGCGCCTTCTCAGCCATCCACCTCCTGCGCAACACGTACGAGGACGGCACCGGCCGCCCCGAGGATGACTGGCAGTGCTGCGACGACCTCCCCGCGCCCAGCGAGGAGAAGGAGCTGCGGCTTGTGCGGTGCCATCGCGGCGACCAGGGCTGCGCCGGCCACATCGCCTCGGACCCGGAGCTGCTCCTCAACATCCGCGCGCAGTCGCGAGGGTCGGGCGGGAAGCGGTCGCGGACCGACGTCAACTCGTACTCCATTTCTGCAGCACCTGATAATTCAACCTTCCCCGCGTACGGCCCGGCCACGGGGCGGACGCAGACGCTCAGCCTGACCGGATCGCTACTGGGTAATGCGTCCGGGGCAGGGTTTGAGATACAGCCCGCCGAGGAAGTTAGCAGCCTCCGGGCGTCCATCACGAGCAACACTAGCAGAAACAACAACAACAACAACAATACGGGTAGCTACAATACCGGCTACAGCAGCAGCGAGTATGGGAGTCCCGGCAGCAACAGCCTTGGGTACTTTAGCCCCGTCCAGTCAGGCGGGTCATATTTCCAGCAGCAGCAGACACCCCCTTTGATGTCGCCGTCGCCGCCGGCGCATGTTGCCACGGGCAACCCGCCTCTCCCGTACCACGACGAAGATGATACTGCGATGTCGCCGCGCAACATCAGCTCGGCCCCTTTTCTTTCGACGCAAAACTCGAGTAACTCGATTCCGTTGTTGCCGATGCAGCGGTCGACCCACTTTCCTACCAGTATGAGCTGAATATTGATTCGCGAGGCATGAGGTATGATTTCACGTTATTTATTTTTTCGACCTTACTTTAGGCTAGGATATGGGATGATTTCTTAGAGTTACTTGGAGTATGGAGAAGAATGGTTCTATACCCCGTTTTGATCGTTGTGGAATTGGCGAAAATCAGTACGACCTAGGATGAAAATTGATATGGATATGATGTGAAGAAACAAGGAGGTGAGAACGAAGAAACTTTAATCAAGTGTCTGTAAAATTTTAACATAGGCACGGGCAGCTGTTGAATTATGTGTGGTCCAAATCATGTGTTGATGGTGTGGATTTATGCGGCGGCTCATCTCACTGGTGTCGACCTTAAATGAGCTCTCTCTGATGGAGAGACTGGTTGGAAAAGCCGAGTCTCCTAACACCCTGCTGAGCCTAAAGTTGCCTAGTCTGATGATCCTGGGGCGTACTAACCAGTCATTCAATGACGGGAGCCGCCTTACCTTTGATAGATCGAGATTGCAAAGTACCGCGACAAACAAGTCCTAGTTTCCTGGCTGGGAGATGGGGGAGCATGGGGTTAGTATGGTAAAACGCCTCACGATCTTCCTCAACTTGCCGCATCCTTCCTTTCGATGCCTCGGTTGCTTAGGTTTTATTCCGCCAAGATCCACGAGCTCGGACCGACACGGCATCGCATTTCACGTGCCGGACGATACCTTAACTTGGGGATTCAAATCATTATCGGATCTCTTGCCGGATCCATCTTTGCCGCTGGCTCACCCTCAAAAGGCACGAGAGATTGCCAGGACTCTAGCAGGGACGGTACTAGAACTCCACACGGCCGGGTGGATGCACAAGGGCTTACGACTAGAGAATGTCGTCTTCCTTGCGCCTCAAGGATCCAACAATAAGGACTTTTTCACATCTGAGTCATATGTACTTGGTTATGAACCATCATGGCCCAGGGGGGGCGGCTCACTACCACCGTCAACTCCTCCGTCGGAGGCAGAGTTAGCCGCGGATCTCTATCGACATCCGCTAGCGCGACGACCGCACCAGGAAGAGCCTTCCGGAAGTCGTTCGACATGTACCTGGATAACACTCTGCAAGACACAATTCGCGAGGCAACAGAGGCTCAGCCGCCTGTAGTGGTTTGCCTGCCCTCATTGGGAGATATCTGCTCGAAGAACGTTCAGCGTTAAGGGCCCTTTCCCTTCGCGGAGACGGGTTTCTCGAGGCAATCAGAATCTGTGTCTCAATGGCGAGAGGGGAGGCCGTCCATGATACATCCCTCAGCAGCCAGATTGCCGTAGTTGAAGTGCTTGGGGGGCATACAAAAGCGCTGGGGTCTCGCGATGGAGAAGTTGCTGCGCCCGCTGGGGAACAGGAGACTTTGCGGGTGAACGGGTCGGAGCTGTGCTCTTGACGAAGCTATGTTTCTCAAGAGGCTTGCAAACCGAGGACTCTGGTCAGAGTGTTTCCCATCCAGTCCAGCACAAGACATTCTTCGGTATCGATGGAGAGCTCCAATGTAAGCTGACGCTGCTTTGACCCCCTTGCGTGAGCTCCCGTTGGAGTCTCTCCAGTCTGTCCCAAGGGTATATTTCCGGTTTCCTCGGCCAAAAAGGTTTATCTACTCCTATTTCTCCCCAGTCTACCTCAATCTCACGCAGTGTCGACCCTTGTACGGCCGCTGCTCCAGCGAGACAGCGGAGCCAGTCCTCCTCTGAGGCGCCAAACCGAAATAAACTTAAGCGAAAATAGTCGGAGATGACCCAACGGAACTTGTGTATGTTTGGTGCCGTCAAGATCTCTCTGGTGTAATCCTTGGCGATTCTGGTGGTAGACAGCGAGAGAGTAAGCTCTTTTAAACGTGTGAATCCAGACAGGTCGGCTCGTATCGGGCTTGAGACGTAGTAGGTATTGACAACAAGGGTACGGATGGTTTCCATGTGCGGGGAAAGAGCCGAGGCCACGAATGGAAAAGTGAGTGATGAACGATGCTCCGAGCCAACGTCGGTACTCCCAATGAAAGTGAAGTGCTCGAGGTTAGCCGGAACCAGCATCAAGAAACGCCGGAGATTCTCTCCGGAATCCAAATAGTTCTCAATTGAGAGCGAGGTGAGAGACAGCGAAACGGACAGGTCGGGCTTCCACGCGCTCTGAGGTAATATGTGTCCCATCTCCCAGACACCCTCGAGGCACAAAACCCTGAGATTCGGCAAGTCCCCTAGAACGTGACATACCTCAATCAGGCGGAGCCCCAGATACCGCCCCAAGTGTAGCTCCTGCAGTGAGCTTTTCCTTTGTTGCGCCACAGCGCGGATGAGGGCCCATGCTTCTTCTGCCGTGTACCCATGATATTCGCCGACGACTTTATCTAGTCGGAGATACACAACATTTTCTAACCATGTGACGACGTCGATAGCATGAGCCAACCCGAGGTATCCAATTCGTTCGGGAGACCTTAGCGACAGAAGCAACTCCCTACAGTGCTGTCTGAGCGCTGAATTTTGTTGGAGGGTCCGATAGAGACGCAAGGGTGATCTTCTTGCCGAGACCGAGGAGTAGTAGGGGTCATCGTCATCGGGTTGATCCTTCCACCCGACAGTTAGCTCGAGACTCTGATAGAGCAGCGGGGTCACAAGATCGTGAAATCGATGGCAGACGACGGAGAGCGATAACATGTCGAGCTTTGTCGTTAAAAGAAAGATATCAAGGAGCAACTCATTTGGAAGGATGAGTATGCGCTTCTCTTCCGGCCGTTCTTGTAGGCAGGGTTCGGTAAATACCAGTACGAGCTCGTTGGCGGCGGAACACCCGAGCCGAGTCTGACGCCGCCCCGCAAGTCGGGGGCCCGGCGGTTTGATGACGATGAGTTGGCATGATTCCAAAGAACTTCCAAGGCGACATTGAGGTCTGTCATTGCGCCATGCACGAGGAGCACGGGGAGGCCGCGGAAAGTTGGGACCTTCTTTAACGAGGACGATCCGGCTCAAGTTGGAATCCGAAGTCCAGAGTTGAGCTTGCGGGGGATATTCTCTTGCCCACCGCTGGCGGCGTGCGAGGATATTGATTTGGTCAGTCATCCACCCCCTACATTCGTAAAGTCGAAGCTGCTTCATTGTCGCTAGTAATAGCCAATAGCTTTCGGTTGGGGAGAATCGAGGCAGGTCGGTTATGTTTGTTTTGACTTTTGTGTACTTGGGCAGCGATGGTAGATATGACCAAGACCTAAGTCTCTTGGCGCTGGCTAATAACTATTACCCCACACATACTACCTGTAATGTGAGACGAATCTCGGCTCACAAAATTTACTTTTTCGTACATCGCGCACGTGACGTTGCTCACCCTGGCTCAGGCTCGCCTCAGTCCCTGCTCAGGATTCGCTCAGGCTGGCTCACCCTAATTACTGTTTTCGGCAGGCTGCGCCGCAGCATGCTTAATTGCTTTAACTTTAGCCGAGTGAGCCCAGAATTAGTCACATATGTAAGAATAGCTAAAATGCATTATATTTTCAAAAATTAGCAGTCTTAACTTTCCATATTTACGTGTTACTCATCTGACTTTAAGAGTTATTAAGTCAGCCTCTACTCTATAAGTCTTACTCTTACAGTGACCCTCAAAAAGCCTATGTGCACAGGCCACTTTCGCTACCCCGCTATAATGTCCGCTAAAACCCCCTGAAGCGAAATCTTTCAGTTATACCGATCTTCAAACTGTAACCTCATACTTAAGATAAAACCTATCTAAATTTGAAGTTTGCTAAAGTAAAGGAGGTTTAAATTGATGCACATTAGAATTTTAGTTTATTTTATAGTTTTGTAGAACGTTGTCGTTCTTGTTTGCAATGTGCTGAGTTTTGGTGGGAAAACGGTGTTTGCACACAGACTTTTTGACAGGGATTGTACACCTCTTATAAGCACTTTTACTATTATTTAATTCCGGATTTATAAATATACCGCGATAAAACGCTAAGATTTAATATGGAACTGGATTTTAAATGTTTGTTAGTTTCTAGCTACTGAGTGCCCTATAGGCTCCCTGTAATCACCAGTCGAATCTTCTAGAATCCAAGAGGGTGGAACCCCCTGAATCCAGTGGGGCTATTACCCTACAGAACTAGCTAGAATATTGTAGTGGCCACGTCAGCCACTACGTCAACAGAACCACGCTGAATAGTTCAAAACAGTACTATTCTATTATTGTATTAGTTAGTTACACTTCACAGAAGGCTCTGGAATCGTTCCAGAGCCTCCTACAGCCTATAACAGGCCCTTTCCTCTCTTGTATTTAATTCTAGTCAAGCAAGCAACTTCATTCCACTCCAGTCATTATATAAGGCACTGCCTTCCGGATCCTCTTGTTTCCAACGTTAATATTGGCTGTGATACCTTTATTTACAGTGGCACTGCCCTGTAATTCAGGCTTTTGTTTGCTTCCTACAGTGCCGTAGGCACTGTAGTACTATTACGACCTGCACCCGACACAGGCCTCGAGAGGACTGGCGCGGGTTGAGACAGAACGTATGGCAGGACGCCAACAGGTAAGGGGCGTTCCGAAGACGGCTTGTTGAGCTAGCACTCCTAGACGGGGGGGTTCAATGTCACTGTAGGTCGCTGTCGCTATAATGCACAGAGGTGAGTCTGAACAGTAAGACACAAATGAACAATTGAATACAAGCGTGAGGAACCAGAGTCCCTCACGGAGGTTGTGGGCACAACCATAGCTATCTTATATTTTAACTGACTGGGAGGTACTTTGTACCTTGATCACTGTGCTCTTGTCGGAAGGCAGTGAGCAGAGTGATCACCTTTCGTGGTTGCTCACCTTGATCACTGGGTCTTGGCGAGACCACGGTGAGCAAACAACGACTGGTCGTAGGGGCTTCGGGTCTTTGCACCCCTGGCCCAGTGCGTTTGGACAGTGTGCACCGTCCTTCTGCACTGTTCCTTCTGCGGGGGATTCGTCGGGCCGCCCCGGCCCAAGTGACGGCCTGCAGGGTCGTCACAAGTACAGCTTGGACCAGTACGCACTTCTTCCTCTGAGCTACAGCTGCTGTATTACAGCCCTGTGGGTTTCTGAAGTTTAACAATAATAAACCTTATTTGAAGTGGGTTGGAAAAGTGGATCTGGAGAACTAGATATATAAAGAAGAGTCTCCCTCTCTAAAAGAGCTTTCCTCTCTTCATTCTTCATCACATCAGTTCTACTCCGATTCTTTCCATCTTTAGATACTACGTAGTCACGTGACTTTCTTACACTATAAAACCATCCGAATTCCCTAATTCGGCCTAATGCCTTCACAGCACTAGCCAGAAGATGGAAAATACCATTAACCTCCTGTGACGACCCTGCAGGCCGTCACTTGGGCCGGGGCGGCCTGACGAATCCCCCACAGAAGGAACAGTGCGGAAGGACGGTGCACACTACCCTAACGCACTGGGCCAGGGGTGTAAAGACCCGAAGCCCTTACGACCAGTAAGAAAGCGCTTGGTGGTCCATAAGGACTGATAACACTAAGCACTGCTTAGTTGACTGCTTGGCCGTAATTGTGTGGTGCACCACTAAGCACAACAGACCAAGCACGGTACGAAGTACCTCTAGACAGTTAGTATAGATAGCTATGGTTGTGCCCACAACCACCGTGAGGGACTCTGGTTCCTCACGCTAGTATTTAATTGTTTATTTGTGTCTTACTGTTCAGACTCACCTCTGTGCATTATAGTGACAGCGACCTACAGTGACATTAAACCCCCGTCTAGGAGTGCTAGCTTAGCAAACCGTCTTCGGAACGCCCCTTACCTGTTAGCGTCCTGCTATACGTTCTGTCTTAACCCGCGCCAGTCCTCTCGAGGCCTGTGTCGGGTGCAGGTCGTAATACCTCCTTCGAATCCATTACCAAGCTACCCTATTCCACCATCTTCTTACCTGTACAACTTATCTATTAGTGGTCCACCCTATTGACCACTACGAGTTGATTTGCAAGGTTTTTGGCTACAAATCTTTAGTATGCAAAGAACATCCGGCATCTAGAGAGCGAGGAGGGGCTTTATAATACAGTTGCAGGTCTTCTAAAGCCTTTAGTAGGCGCTGTAGGCCCTGAAGGATCTTTGTGATAACTAGATTATAAAAGGAAAAGTGCCCTTAAAGAGTTTATATTTTAGAGGGTTTAGTAAAGACGAGGCCCTTTAGAATCTTCACAATGTTCTTTGTGCAAGTGTCTTAATTATAAGCCCTTTGATTGCATTGGACCATTTTTAGGCCCCTTTAGTTAAACCTGTACCTTCTTAGAAGTCTGTGCTGTTCAATAGGCAAATATTAGCCGAAGCTGAGCCGGGGCTGATCTAAACTGATTAAACGTGACAAAGAGTCACGTGACAATTCGCATGGGTGGCCGTCGATTTTAGGTTGGTATAACAGCCTGGTATGTGAGACGAATCTGGGCACGCGAAATTTCCTTTTTCGTTCGTTTTTCTGAGCTGGGGTGAGCTGTGGCTGATTTGTTCTGAGCTAGCCCAAATTCTGGCAAGCTGGAAAGTATGGCCCAAATCCAGGACCGTCTGTCATATACTAGTATGCGGCGTGGGATGGTACATGGCATCCTAGTTCAGTCTATGACATAGTACAGAGTGTCCTGGTTCCGAAACTAGGACAGTACTTAATATACCAGTACATGATACAGTATAGTATATAATATACTGGTACGTAAAATATACCAGTATAAATATCCTAGCTTAAAGTATACCGTACTTATAACATACCGGTACATAGTAAACTAGCTTAAAAGGTAAAGTACCTATTCCAAAGTAGCAATATGTTACCCGATAGGAATAGTCTTTTTGAGGTTGTCGATGTCGTGGGCAAGCGAGCGCAGATCGCCACCCCTAGATCCGCAATCTGTATAGACTATACGCGAATTCCAGAAATGAATGCGAGCTGTGTTTTAGCAGCACTTATTAAGTCTATATACTCAGCACAGGTCTAACAGTCACAGATGACTAGCACGGCTAACAGCGTAACGTTAAACTCGTGTTATAATTGGCTGAAAGATAAATGCCGGGTTCTTGTGACTGTTAGTTTGTACTTAACTGCTCGATTTTCTTCTTGGGGCCGAGAACTGGGCCCGGGTCTTATGCTCACATTCAGCGAATTCACTGCCATTTTGCTGGTCTCTCCTATCGCTATCCAGAGTTTTTAGTCCGAGCCGAGGTATGGTACTAGTACTTTATCTCCTTAATTGCCAAGGCTCTGGAGCTGAAGATACCGTTTAGCAGCCTCCGTCACCCAGCCCAAGAAGTTACAGGGCGACAAGATTGAGTGAACTGCAACAGAACCGAGACACGGTCACAAGCCAGTTGGCGTGCTACTGAAGTTACAGGCGAGTCGTTGGGCTTCAGTCTCCAAGATGTGCCTCCTCCGAGACACGAATACGCCTGGACACTATGCAGGCCGTGGAAACAGTGTTCGAGCTATGCCATCACCATTTGTCTCCGATTATTTTTGACATGTCTGTCCGGGAGATCAGGCGGTAGAGTGCATGGCTCCGGCATATGTAGTGGGCGCAGACAATGTCGATCCGGCAGTCATGGAAAATATGTAGTAAAGACCACCATTCCGGGGTTTCAAATTGATCGACAGGTCAGAAACTCTGCTTTCAATCAGCGACCAGACAGTCGATAATCATGAAAACGCTCCTGGCCGAAAGTGCAACCCTGGCGAACCATGTGTACAGTACAAATATCATGCAACCCTCCACTTTTGAGGAGGGGCTGCTGCTTAAGAGACCTCCACGACTCTCATCACTTGACATTCGCACGCTGGCGTCCCATAGACCATCTTGCCCACGATTCGCCCATTCTTAACCACAAGGCCCACGCCGTTGGGGAGCGTTCCCTCATATCCCAATCCCTGGATCCTGTACACCGAGGCATTCAACATCTCGTTCCCGCCATTATAGTGGTACACCCGATACACAAAGGCCTTTTCGCAGCTGGGACATTCCACTAGATCAATTGAGTCCCTGTAGTACTCCGAAGCCGAAAAGCTGCCCGCATAGGTGAGCCGAGTGAATGGTCCGTATTTGGTGTGTCTGTTCGACCGATACGGCCTGTCCAACCTCAGCAGCTTGATCATTAGCCTTGAGATGCGAGTTATCTCCTCCACATTGTCGTAAGATGCCCCAATCACACCGCCATACTCCGCTAGTAGCTTCTCCAGCCGGGGAACAAAGTCTTTCTCGAGCGCCTCATACTCAGCAAGGCTGTTCGGAATCTCAGGGTCGACCATGTACAGCGGAACGCAGTATACTCGCAGAATGGCGCTGACAAAGTCCTTAGCGCTGGGACCGGTCGTAGAGAGGATCTCTTCAGCAACTATGTTGAAATTGATGAAGTCGTCGTAGTCACCGTCTCTCCGCCAGAAGTCCACATACCACGAGTGGATAACCTCGCCGACGTACTGCATCTCCAGTTTTATCCGACCCCCGTTCGTGTCGAGGACCGGCAGGACACCAGTTGATGGATGCGTCTGCCTTCCCAGGAAGCACATAGTATCCCTCATCTTCTCGTGTCCAACCAGCCACCTCGCAGAGGGGAACGGCTGTTCCTGGCAAGGGGTGAGCAGAAGTGGCGAGTAATCGCCCCGCTGGAGACAGGCCTTTGCGATCCACAGACAGGCCGCGGCGGCATCTTTCGGGATTCTTAGTGTGGTGTCGCGGTAGGAGCCAATCGACAGCATCCCAGCCATGGCAATGAACCTGTCGCGGTAGTTCCTGCAGTCAAGCCGTGAGAGGTGCTCGAGAGCTTCGCCGTAGGTGAGGTCATGTTCTTGTCCTGCGCTCAAACGCCTATATGCAGATGGTCCGAGGACGGTGTAACCCTGCCTCTGCTGCTGATACTGCTTGTGAAGATGCGGCGGTAGTATGAGCGACATCTGCATATCAATTTCGCGAGCCTCTTGAGCAGCGTGATGGCGGAAGAGGCTGAAAGAGTCGCGAGTCTCCTCTGCTCCATTCCAAAATAGGATGCAGTTGTCGGATGTCAAAACACACGCGCGCTTGCAAAACGCATACTCGAGATTGACCCACATTCTGCTGAACCAGTGGGCTTTAAAGAAGCTGGAGATACAGGACAGACGCTGCATCAGGCTAGGTAAATCATCTTGGCCTCGTATGGGAAACATTCCCCGGATCGTGGCGGCGGGGATGTCGTCGAGGTCGATAAGGATGAAAGGAGCCATTCTGTAGATCTCAGGAAGAGCAAGGAGAAGCCGCTCTTGAATGTCGCGGCAAAACTGTGGGACGCTGAAGTAGTCGTGCCAGATCTCAACTGGCGCCTGGAGGACTTCAAAGAACCGGAGTGTTGCGGCCTGGAGAATGGAAAGAGGGCGAAGGAACACTTCCGTGATGGCATCGACATTCAGCTTCTGCTCCATGTTGGCTCGTGCGATTCCTTCGCTCCAGACGTGTGACACGGGTATGATAGGGATCTGACACTTCTCGATGCAGTCCAGGTGCCGGTTATGAACTCGAATGTAGAAGTTAGGCCATTCGGTCATATTTTGCAGAATGAAACGGCCAGGACCTGCTGACATCGTTCTGATGGGAGGGCCTTTGTCGTCCTGGAAGTCGCCGCCGCAGACCTCGCACGGACCGTCCGCAACATTCCTCCAGAAAAAGGTGCAGAGCTCATCGACACCTATCTCCATAGGCGACCCGTAGACCTCGACGATGATAGACCCGGCTGGAAACCGTCGTGTCTCATTTGACGGCTCCACAGTACTGGTATTCGAGGGACCGTCTTTAGCAGATGAAGAAGTGTTTCGTCTCAGCTCTTTATCCCCGTCCTCATTTTCGATCTGGGGGTTTGGGTCTGGTAGCTTCGGGGGCGCTTCGGTGTCCCACTGGTCTGAACTCCTGGGAGTTGGCCCGGCGAGGTTTTGCATATTCTCGGCTTTCGTCGGACGTGTTTCGTTGGACGATGCTTCGATTACCACCTCCTCGTCCTCTTCGTCCGTCACCCATGCATCTTCATTGTCGCCATCAACAACATTGCAAATTGTGGAGTTGATTGGTATCTTCCCTTGGATTTTAGAACCATCCTGGGCTTTGCAGCTGAGACCCTCAGTCCGGTCGATAGTGCAACGCCCGCTGTCCCTTTCTGAAACCGCAGTGCAGGTCTCGCACTGGCAGCGAGTAGCCTTGTGCAGCGCTCCTGGCTGCTCATCCTGAGGAGTGCTCAATCTCATCTTGGCTAGTTTATGGGAGATGTAGTACCGCTTTCCGAAGGACTTCCTTAGAACTGGTTGTCAGAACAGAATGTCAGAGAAAGGCTGCTGGAGTAATCGCTCACCAGTATCGGTCCCCCATCTCGCCCCCTTGTTGGTCCGATGTCAACTCCCTAACCTGAAGTCGCGACAACCACTCCGCTTCTTCAGAAAGTCGCCCATCTTCATACCCAACATCCATTCCCTTCTCAACCGCCTCCTCAAGAGCCATGCCAGCCTCCTCGAAGTCCTTAACCTTTGGCGCCGTAAGGTCTCGAATCTGGTAGCCGCACCATCCCTGTGGGTATGTAACCTTGCTATCCAGCGCTGGATAGGATTTATCAGCGTTCACGAAGCCTTGCGCCCGGGCGCGGGCATGAAGCAGCGCCAACTCTGTGAACGAAGCCAGCGCTTCCCGCGTTTTTGGGCTCCATTCGCCAGAATCGTCGTTGCCCTCATCGCTGCCGGATTTTCTAGCCGGAGGCTTTGTGTTGTGGATGAGGTTCGCGCCCTGCAGTGCCCGGGCGTATGAGAAGAGGTTGCGTGGGTTGGTGAGGGGGGTCGGAACTCGACTCATGTTTTGTGAGTCTGGGACTTCTGGAGGTCAAATACTGCGTGCTTAGGAAGCCGAAAGGGGTGGTTAGGTTCGTGAGATGGCCGAACAGTGAAGGAAATGCCATCATCATTTTTATCCAACATCAGGAGAAGGCTCTCGGTGAAAGTCATCGGAGCTGATGCAGGGATTGCGCGGCAGCAGCGTTTCAGCCACTTGCAGCCACCAGCGCCTATTTTGGGAACAATGGGCATGAATCGGGTTCCATTGGCCAAGAGGCGTGAAACAGACACGGTACGCGCGCTAAATCTGGGGGCTCGTCAATTCAGGAAAATTGCTGAAGAATTCTTGTTAGAAGAGCTATGGGAGGCCTCGACTGCCCACCAGTTGGCCTAGCGAGGTGGGGTACTGTAACTGTCCAAATTTTGTTCCCCTCTCTAAGTTTTGCACTTTTGAGCAGCCATCATGCATGAGTTCTACCATGCCTGTGGCAGCCTTGATCTCAATATACTGCAGAGATGTCTTGAACGCAGGTCAGTTCCGTTTTTCCCACTCAGGATGTTGGAACCCCCAGCGCTGTACAGATATGCTAATGTTTGAGATTGAAAGGACCTCATGCGCTCAAAATCCCGCTGGTTTCCAGCTCCCGAGAGTTGCATCGCGCTAACCCTAACTCTAACCGCGAGACTTGGAGGACAGAGGCTTGCTTAAGTTGCCAGCGGTCAGGTGAGTAGTACAGAAATGCAAGAGGAAAGCCAAGACTACGAAATAGGTCCCATTTTGTGTCATTTTTATATGGGATCAATTCTAGGCCCACGCAGCTAAAGTTAAAGCAATTCAGCCAACTACCGCGCAGCCTGCTAAAACTGGTAATTAGCGAGTAAAGGTAAGTCAACCTGAGCAAATCCTGAGCAGGGACTGAGCCGAGCCTGAGCCAGAGTAAGTAATGTCACCTGCGTTAAGTACGAAAAAGGAAACTTTGTGTGCCCAGATTCGTCTCATATTACAGACAATATCCTATCTCCTGGATAATGGGTCCCTCCCAAAAAAGGTAAACAAAAAATCCATGACGCCAGTCCACTGCCTCATTGAGGCTTAGATGATACGGCTGGACATTGGTGCCGTCACCGTCGAGTGCCGCAAGGAGCTTGGAAACGAGGTCTAGTACGCCTCTGCACTGCTGAAACTTCTCCAATGCGGGGCTTCGATGACTGTTCGGGGCACATCTGGCAATACCCCTCTGGGGCTCGCCGCAAAGATTGCGAAACCAGCGGAGGACAAGGACGAGGGGAAGGACTTGATGACCGCTCGGAGAAGAGATGCATTGAGCATCATGCATTTCATCCTGGGGAGCGTAAGACCCGAATGTATCTCAAAAAAGGAGAGAGCGTCTGCCCTCGCCGTCATAGCTTCCGAGGAGCTTCTGCTATCAGAGGAAGAGTCTGTTTGACCTTGCCTCGGATATGCCTAAGCATTTCAGGCAAGGCAGCGATTCTCAGTTGCTCGTAGTCTTCGTCAGTAGTCCATAGCTTATTCGTCCGGCTACTTATCTTTTACCCAAATTGATAGACATTCAGATTTCCCAACCATCACGCATTTTCTTTGTTGCTTCACCTCATGGTATTTACAAAGATACGACAAAGAACGGTTTAAGACTTGAGTCTTTCAAGGTTATCATTTGGGGGAAGCTACCTTAAGGGAGTATCCTGCCCATGTCATTGCATCATCTACCAATTGGCATCGAATCCAGACCCTGATAATCAATTTGCCATCATTCGGCACCGAACCAAGTCGGACCCAATTTCTCCACCCCCACTTGCCGGACTACCTCTATCCTGGGATCTCGGGTTCTGACTCGGAACCACGGCAGAATCGTGTCAACCATCTGCAGATCCGTTGATATTCCAGACAATTCCTAGGCAAGAACCTCGCAATAAATAAGCGCCCGGCGCCTTTCCTCCTCCGAGATGCCGCCCGGCTTGACATTCTCGAGCAGGAAACGAACGATCGCAGCTCCATCGCGCCTCACATCCTTCCAGTCCTGCAGTCTGCGCTCTCCACCGACCAGGTCGCGTATGCCAGCCCACTCGATGATATGGATCACTCTGTCTAGCGCAGAGTTCCCGGATTTGTCCCTGATGTCAAGCGAGGCGCCATGTTGAAGGAGCACCAACATGCACGAAGCGTACTACAACTCGTTCCCGTGCTTGCTGCGGTAGTCCGGGGTGACAATATCCATCTCCAGCTTCTTCGCGAAACACTCCAGCAGACAGTGGATGGGCGACATGCCCTCGCCATTGCAAGCGTTCGGGCTGCCTCCGAGCTCAAAGAGAAAGGAATTGATACTCGGCACAATCGGCTCCTCGAAAGGGACGATCTGGGTGCTGATCGGGCAGTGCCTGATATAGAATGTGAGGCAGGTTTCGAGTTTGTCTGTGGACCAGTTGCCGCGGAGCGCATTCAGGTCGATACCCCGTGCAGCAAGCTTCCGGAATGTTTTTTCTTCCCAAAGAGGCCATGTCTTGAGGTGATATGCTGACCGTAGTGTATCTAGCACCAAGCTCTGGCTTTCTCCAGGGCCGTATCCGGACGGCTCGATTTTGGCTCCGAGATCAAGCAGAGTATCGACTAGTTCTGAGCTGCCGTAACCCATGGCGGCAACCAACGGCCTCGTGCCACTGGGGGTTGTTTCCTCAAGATCGGCTCCCATTTTGGCTAGCATAAGAGCCAGGTCATGTCTGCCTTCGTCCCATTGGGAATAGCAGTTTTCGTCGAGGACGTCCATGAGCCCGATCATTATGTGATCGGCTCCAAGCTCGATGAGTTCAACGGCCGCCTCGAAGTGGGTATATCCGACGGCAACTTCCAACGCGGTTTGGCCGTTGTTGGTTTTCGCCTCGAGGTCCGCTCCCAACTCTCCGAGAGCCTCGACGGCTTCGATGGGAGTGAAATGGTCGTCAACGCTAACATAGTATCCCGAAGCTACGTGCAGCGCGGTCTCTCCGTAACTGTCCTTGTTGTCGAGGATTGTGCCATCGATCTCGCGGACCAGGAAGCGGATTAGATCTCCGTCTCCGTGCTTGGCTGCGCATTGGAGGGCGCTGAGTCTGTTGATGCCGCTCCAGTAGTCCCACGGGCTTGGGCAGCCAAGGCCAAGGTCTGCTCCGCGGCGTGCCAGAAGCTTCGCTATCGATGTCCTTCCTTTGCAGATGGCGAGGTGCAGGGGGAGCCAGGTCGGAATCGTGCGCTTGAAACCCGGGGCATTGACTTTCAAATAGGGAGCTATGAAATGGCCCTCCTCGCCTCCAAATAATCCCGTCGAGGTCGACGAAAGGCTTGCACCATTGTCAAGCAGCCACTCAATAATAAGGTCGCGGCCAGCACAAATGGCATGATGCAATGGGGGTGCCTGGACATTCAACATCATGAGAAAGAAGTTGCACGGCTAGTCTCTCGGGCATTCGTCGTCGGTTCGGGGAAGGGCAGCTAGACGAGCCCCCCGGTGCTGGCCCTGGGCTTCGATCGGAGCTCCGTAGGAGAGAGCTTTCTTCATGAAATCGATTCTTCCAAGCGACGCGGCAAGGGTCATGATTGATGCGCCCTGCTTGTTGATGTTGAACGAATACAGCTCCATCTCAAAGCTGCTGTTGAGCCGGCGCGACGTGGACGAGAGAGCGCACAGGAGCGCCTGGTGGTCGTCGGCACTGTACATCTCCTCGGAGCAGGAAGCGATGTGGAGGAGCAGCTCAGGGAGCAGCCCCGACAGATGGTCTCGCTTAGCCATCGGCTTGGCCATCGTGCGAACTGATTGTTGCCTTTACTTTGAAGCCTAGCGCTTCGTTGTTAGCGAGCAAGATCATTCTTTATTCTTTTAATCAAACATACCAACAAGTTGAGGTAATCGGTGCTGTAGCTGCGATCAGGGTGTTCCGCGGTGCGGAACGGAAGCGGTGTTGTTTGGGAGGATGAAAGGCGGTGTGAGAGGAGAAAGAGTTGGCACCAAAGGTTGGCAGTCGGAAGAAATGAAACCTGTGGGTGATATCTCAGATCCCGTGACCTCAACGAGTGGTTTGACATCAGACGAATGTGTTCTTCTGCCCTGACAACGAGCCTCCTTCAGTCTTGACAGTGCCGGGCCGTCAGCCGAGGTTTAGCCGGGGTCACTAGAAAGCATGAGGACTCACACCAGGAGAGAGAGTCTCTCTTCCCCGTGCGAAGATGCGTTATTGGAATCCTCATAGTGTTCAAACTGGAACAGAAAGGCATGGGATTACTACACTGCAGGCCTTGACTGCATCGTTCGATGCCTTTTACGATGCAGGAAGGCATTCTCAAAACATAGATATGCCTTTCCAGCATCCCGAAATCCCTTTCAGGCCTGCCATAACCACAACCGTGGGTGTTCTCGACAGCAAAAAGGCACACCCCACACAGGCTGAGGGGCCCCTTGCTTTCGACCCGAGCCTTTGTCGGGGCGTTCTGTCGCTCTCCCCATAGAGACTCTAGTGATTAAGGCTCTTATGATGACTGTGACGAGGTGTGATAAGCTATATACGCCAGTATACCCTTGTAAGCTGAACCGTTCATATTGCCCATGGTGACATGAGGTGGGATAGATATTCTGTCAATGATGGGTTGGGAAAAGGAGAGGATGTGAGGTGAAGGTCGCCTAGCCACGCTAGCCCAAATAGGTAAGGTACCACGACACCAAGACAGAGATCACAAATTTGCCTTGAATCGCTATTATCCTAGCACGAACACACATCTTATATACCCCCTCACGCTGGGCGTAGACTCCTCACCATGTGCGCTGTTAGGGGAGGGAGTTTGCTGTTTTTGACGCGGGATGACTGCGCAGCAGCCCCTGAACCCCTGAAATTCGGGTTGCCATGCCATATCATTGGTCTGTGCTGTTTACATCCACGCGCGTGTGTCGCGCGCCCTTTCCTTCTTAGAATCAACACTCTTTCCTCCCAGCATTTGCAAATCCAACCCGTAGCTTCCAGTCACACTTATCTTGGATGTGTGTGGGCCTTGAATTTTTATTTTGTAGATAATGCAATGACGTGGGCAGGACGCACCCTTTAGGGAGCTTCCCCTGAATGACGAGCTTGTAGGACTCAAGTCTTAAAAGAAAACACTGCGAGCTTTGTGGCCGCATCAACGCGAAAGGCTTCACAGTCAAAGACCTGAAAGATAGATGGGTGACGCGCGCAATTTTTTGCCCTCACAGTCACTCGTTTGGCTCGGTCCCGGCGATTGATGTTTGCCCCGCTCGCGTGCTTTGACCACAGCATAGTACTTCCCATCTCGTCTGCAACTTGAAGACAAACAGAATGTGTCAACAGACCACATGATAACCTAGGCTCCAGAGGTTGCGTCATCGGGGATCTGATTGACTTTCATCTCATCAATCTCACACGATGCCCCCTGGAGAAGGTAATTTGGAAACAAGGCGGTGTGATTCACATCGGCAAATGATCCGATCTAAGCTGATTTCTGATGGGGAGAGTGAATGGCAAGTGCAGGCGAGAGGGTCTCTTGCCCAAAGCAGGAGCACCTTCTAAGATATTTAAACCTCGCCATCGCTGCCCTGATCCACGTTTCTTCCTCTTCACCCACCACACAACGACCTGAACTTCCTATCTTCGGCCCTTGCTTCCTGCAAAACCTGTTCAAACGCTTCAATCTCTCCAAACTCTTCAAGCTCAAGCTCTCGAAGAAAAAAACACTCCATTCCAAACCATCCAAGTATGTCGCCGCCTCCACCCCAGCCTCCAGATGTAAACCGCACTGGTGTCTAACACTTGCACTCCGCCAGGATGTTCGCCAGCAGGATCTTCCTCGCCCTCTTCACGGCCCTTTTTATGGCCCTCTCTGCCAACGCCGCACTCATCACCCTCTTCTCCGACACCGAGTGCAAAAACGCCGTCGAGTCAGTCAACGTCTGGGACAACACGTGCCTCAAGACCGGCGGATTCCAGTCATTCGTCATCACCTACCAGGGCGGCGACTCTCAGAGAATTAGAGCGTACACCCGCAACGACTGCGTTGCTCCGGAGTCGGCTTGCGTGTGGGCTGACCAGCTCGTGCAATGCATCCGTGCTACCGGCGGTGATGGGGCTAGCCATGCGCTGAGCTCGTATGTTATCAACTGCTGAGCGGGATACCTTCGCGTTTTGGAAGGGGTGGTACATTATGGGAACCAAATTTCTGGCGATCGAAAGGTAGCATGAGGTTATCATGGCTCAGAGGATGGACTCTACTTCATAGCTGGTAGAGCCAACAGGCAACGCAATCACAAAGTTCATTGCGTCAATTATTTTGCTTCGGTGCTACGTGCTTGAGGAACGTGTGCTACAATTTTCTTTGGGGTGGCAGGAAACGTTCCCGCTAGCCTGTAGACGTTATCGTCGAGTTTCGGTGGAGCGTCCGGCTGCCCTACAGTGCTAACGCAACCTGAGAGATCAACTAACAGGGCACTTCCGCCACTATCGAGACGTATCTGGGTCTGAGATTTGGGGGAGCTTGCTTCTAGTCGCGGGGAAAAGACTGGGTGATGTTTTTGCGCAGCCTCGCACCACTGGGACGGCGCCTTTCTTTTGCTAGTTGTCGGTTTGAGGGCGCGATGTTTTCAGAGGACTTGCACGGGAAGGGAGACCTTGAGTCACATGGGGGTAATAAGTGGCTTGTGTTGACTTAGCTGGATGCTGTTTGACGAATGCAATGTCCAGATTGTCGTCGTTATTGACATCAGAAATCAAAAAAGCTGGTCTCGTTCTGGCTTTGTCAGTCTGCGTCTTTGAGGCGAGGTACGCCTTTTTCGTAGGATAAACAAACCATTGTGAGAGCTTAGATCATATGCTCATCAAAGAATGTCGCGTCCTTACCGTGCCATTGCGCGGAGGGGCTGAAAACAAATCGAGTGCACATTTTGGCGGAGCTCGAATTTCGGAAATCATGCTTCTGCCAGTGCTCACTTGCTGCGCATAACTCATTTTTCACGCAACTTGCAATCGCGCCCCTCCCTCCCAAGAACTGCCACTTTCAACCTCGCCCGCTTTATTGCAAAAGAACTACCCAAGATACCTCACCAACCCCCGCGTCTTTGCTATCATTGACTAGTTGTTTACTTTCGCAAACGAGCACATTTTTCGATGGTAAGTGCCAATCACGCCAACTGCCACGATCATCGACTCCCGTATACTGACGATGAGCCTTAGAGCGCAAGATCAACGACCATGGCGTCTCCCGCGGCGAAGCACGACTACCTGTCCCGCCTTCCAACAGAAATCTTATGGGAGATTGGTGCCGCTCTTCGAGACAGCCCCGAAAATCCTGAACAGTACACCTCGTCGCTTGCTGCGCTTTGCGCCACGAGTCGCGTGCTGAGAGACACCTTCGAAAAGAAGCTCTACTCATTCAACATCGCACGCCAAGGGTCCTCGGCAATGATCTTCGGCGCCTTCAACAACAGGATCGGAACGATGGAGAAGGCACTTTCATACGGCGCAGCGGTACACTCGCCAGGCCATCATCGCAGCGTCTCCCTCGATTTGATTTCCCGGGTCTGTACAATGCCCTACATGGACTTTGAATACGATAGTATTGGCGAGCCCAACGGCCAAACCAACGCCCTCGTCGTCCAGCGCCATTTGCGCGGAACGCCTCTACATTTTGCCGCTGCCGCGGGCCACGACGACGTAGTCAACTGGCTTCTTGACCGCTTCGCAGACATCAACGACACCACGTCAACAGCCCTTTGTGGCTGCATGATCAGTGATTCAACAAGATTTGACGAGCCAAAAGACATTGCGTTTTCCTCGCTACACCATGCAATCTGTCATGGCAAAACTACTACTGCCCTTTTGTTGCTACAGCGAGGAGCTGGGGTCGAGATAGGGGGCACCGAGGGGCTGAATGCAGCCCACAGCGCGGCAAAAGCCGGCGACCTAACCGTGCTGAAGTTCTTGATCGACAAGTTCGGGGTGGACATCATCCACGCAAAGACACCAGATACTTTCACGCCGCTGCACTACGCGGTTGGCATCCCGGGTGAGCACATCGATGGGCGCTACACTCGACCATCCACCGAGATGATCGAATTCTTGGCCAGCATGGGGGCTGACTTGGAAAGCTCACGGGGAGGCTGGGGAACGCCGCTCGACCATGCAGTCTTGGCTCAAAACTGGAGCGCCGTTCTGTCCCTCGTAGAGGCTGGAGTCGATTACACACGCCTCGCCTTCGATAGTCTTTTGGACTACTACCTTGTTCAGTGGTTTATGCCTTACCGACACGATGAGGAGAGCAGACTCGCGCTTCTTCGCAAGCCGGGGCTCATCAGGATCGAGAAGTCCTACCAACTGCGCCACGACTCCCCGCAGAGCCCATTCGAAGAAATTGGGGAGGCACTGCGGTTTGACGACTGGGGGATGGCAGACATACTACTTGACCATTTCTCCAGTCGCATTTCAAGGCACAGCCTCCTCCATCATCTCTTCAAAGACTTGGTGCGGGAATCTTCGCACCACTGGCCGGAATTCAAGACCGCGGCGTGGCTCAAAGGGAGAAATCGGGTTGTTCGGAAGCTGGTGGCCTTGGGCATGGGATTGGACACCGCGTCCGTCCAGCTGGACGTCCGAGGGACTATCGACATCAGCTCCGAGACGTGCCTAACCTTCTGCGTCTTGACCCCCGATAGATACACCGAGCAAGAGGACGTGGAAATGGTGTCCCTTCTGCTCGAGCTCGGGGCGAACCCGAACACGCAAAACGAAGCTAAGAGAACCCCGTTGCACTGCATGTTATACCAAACAGTCGCCGAGACGGACCCAGATGTTTGCGAACTAATGGAAGAGCATATTTCTTACAAGTCTATACTGTTGGTGCTCAATCACGGCGCGTCACTCGACATTGCCGACTCAGACGGAATGACCCCCTTAGACCACGCAGCGTCAATGTGCCAAAGTAGGGACAAGGATGAGGCGCTTCGAGGATTTCGCCTTCTCATTTTCCTCCTCAAGCATGTACAACCGGGCTGCGTTTCGGACGACGCGCGGTTTCGAGCGATGGTGGTTCTTGGAAGCGCCCTCGAGCTACGCCCTTTCGAGCCGGAGAATTGCACAGGGGACGATGCGCAGATGAGTTCGTTGGCTACGCTTGGCGAGTATGCCGTTTCGCTACCATTTGATATCCCTGCGTGAGCTTGATACCTAGGTTCACGAACCGGATGGGGGGCCTATGAGTTTTATTGGTGGTGGATGTCAGAGGAAGAGTTGATGATCTCGGTGGCTTGCCGGCAATCGTCTCGACCAGACGCTATGACCGCTGACAGGAATCGGGCTATTTTGTAGGAGGTACGACGAGGGGAGCTTTTCAGCACAGTGTATGTCGCGGGATTCTGGAGTATCTGAAGACGCTCTCTGGATACCGAGCTTGTTGGATTGTAGATAATGTACAAAGTATACCCATGTTGTCAACGTCCTTGCGAATGAGGTGTGATTGGGTGTAATTTATCTTCGAGTCATAAACCGTTTCGTTATTTAGTTGTGTCGTGAACAACTTTTTTACAAGAGACTTGGGACTGCGATGCATGCTACTCTAATTTTTGTTGGCGTGGCTGGATGTTTTGTCGACTTTGATGTTAGGATTATTGTGGTTGTTTCTGGCATCGGAGATACCGTTGCTCTTTTACCTCTTTGCGAGTCAGGGGTAGTTGAGCGGGTGGCGCTATTGTTCGACTCTGTTTAAGTTCGTGCACCCTGAAGCGAAACACCCCCTGAAGCGGAACAAGCCGGATCAGGGTCACCAAAACCACCGCCCCTCACAAAACAAATAAAACAATCAATTCAAAGCGCTTAAATACAACTCTCTACATCACTAGAATCGCCTTCTTCTTCTAAATCCGAATGTTCCACCAGATTACACTCTATAGCCTTCTGTATAGCGCGAATCGTCTCGATATTCGTAAATAAAGTATTAGATCTAGCTCGACCCTCCTCCTCTTTATGCGTTATAGCCGATTAACCTCAGCCTCCAGCGACTTAATCCTTCACTTACAAAGGGCCAATTCGAAGTCCTTCTTGTCTAAGGCCTTACTTACCTTCCGGAGAAATAACTTATACGTTAACATTACCTTAATTAACTGCGAAAATTACTTAACCTGCTTCTTATACTCTACAGATTTTCTCAGGGTTAACTAAATCACTTTCTTATTACTAAAATCCTTTAAGATAAGCTTCTGATACATACAAATGTCAGATTTGTAACTTGTAAACTTTAAAGTGGTAGTCTAATTAGAATTATTTAAAAGAAGCTTACTTATTAAAGGCATGATAATATTAACAGGCTATAGGTTAGTTCCCTTCCACCCAGCTTTAATGTTAGATTTCGTAAATGCCTTCGACCTAGCCAGATAATAATATTTAAGAAAAATATACTTACTAATAATAGAAAAATTATAATAACTATTAAACTATAATTGATTGAGAGGCTAAAGAACGTGGGAGAGATGTGCTAGTAGATAGATGATATAGATATTATTAAAGTAGGCCTTTTATTAAACTGATGCGGTGACGTAACAGGGAAGAAACCATAAAAAGAACCACACTTACAGAAGGTCGTAGTAGCGGCCTGGAAGGCCGACACTCAGACTACTAGTCCTCTGATCGGAGGGACACAAATGTAATTAATGTAGACAAACAGATACGTATCTAGTATAGAACAAAACCTAGTAAGCGATAGTGCCTAGCATAGAATAATAAAGGAAACGCGACTGTAGACTAGGTCATCTTCCTTCGATCAGAGGGCCAGAATGTTACTGGGCTTTAAATAGAAGGTTTTTATACTAAAATCGTCAGTTATTAAATTAAAGGAAGCACGGTTCAAGGAACCGCGCGGCGCAGCCCCTTTTTAACGGTAGCACGCGCCAGAGAACGCATCGCTACAACCCACCGGGGTAGATTTTGTTAGATCGGTGACATGACAGGGGTGGGGAGGGTTGCTAAGCAAGTCGCCACCCAATTTCTAATACATGTCACTTTCCAGCAGTTTCTAGTAGTAAAGGTACCT
>Ga0247758_1000819_pt1 | contig 26486 bp, 17 predicted proteins | sample UWRJL156409C4_FD_180950 | JGI IMG/M metagenome (GOLD analysis project Ga0247758, IMG submission 180950) | Plant litter microbial communities from Arlington Agricultural Research Station in Wisconsin, United States - UWRJ-L156-409C-4 | ecosystem: Environmental > Terrestrial > Plant litter >... | reverse complement strand
CCTGCAGGAACGTGCCGGCCAGGGACTGGGGCCGGACGGTGAACGTGCCGCCTTCTGGGTCGACGTCGAGGAACGGGGCGGGCTCCTCGCTGCCGAACGAGGAGAGGCTCTGCCCGACCTCGGGCAGGTAGCTGGACACGAGCAGCAGCCGGCGCACGGCTCCGGCGCCCGTCGCCGCTTCCGCGGTGACGATGCCACCGTAGCTGTGGGCGACCACGACGGTCGGCTCGTCCGTCGCGGTCAGGACCCGCCGGACGGCGGCGACGTCCTCGGCCAGCCCGGGACCTTGCGCCCCCGGCACCTCCCCGGTCTCGCCGCAGCTGGGCAGTGCGGGGGCCTCACTGGCGACGCCGCGCTCGGCCAGCAGCTCGGCGGTGCGATGCCACCACCACGTTCCGTCCTTGACGCATGCCCCGTGCACGAAGACGACTCTCATCATGACCTCCCGTCGCGTTGTCGATCTGCCTGAGAACAAGCGTAGACGTACCATTCGTTACGTGAAAAGATGGCCCGATGGGCCGGCAGCGCCAACCCCAGATCCGGCAGCGGCTGCTCGACACCTGCACCGACCACGCGCTCGAGCACGGGCTCCCCGACCGGCTCGGCCCGTTCGCGGCGGCCACGGGCACGTCCAGCCGGATGCTGATCTACCACTTCGAGACCCGGGACGGGCTGCTCCGCGCGGTGCTCCAGCGGGCCCGCGAGCGCCAGGTCGAGGCCTTCACCGAGCTCCTGCGCCTGCGGCCCGACGAGCCCTACCTGGTGACCCTGGGCCGCGCCTGGCCGGCGATCTCCGGGCCGCCCGGCGAGCGCTACCTGCGCATGTTCAGCCGGCTGCACGACAGCGCGGGCGCACCGCTCTGGCCCGGCTTCCGGCGGACCGCGACCACCGACTGGCTCGCGCCGCTCGAGGACGGCATGCGCAGCCTCGGCCGCCCCGAGCTGGCCACCGTCGTGCTCGCCGTCATCCGCGGTCTCCTCATGGACCTCGACGCGACCGGCGACACCGCACGCACGGACCGCGCCTTCACCGAGTTCCTCGCCACGATCGACGGCGGCTGACCCCTTCAGCGGCTCGCGGACTCGCTCAGCCCAGCCACGCGGCCAACTCTTGGAGGGCATCGGGCTTGACGTAGTAGTAGGCCCAGAGGCCCTGGCGCTCGGAGTCCACGATGCCGGCGTCGCGCAGCTTCTTCAGGTGATGGGAGAGCGTGGACTGCTGGACGTCGAACAGCGGCACCAGCTCGCACACGCAGACCTTGCCGGCGTGCTTGCGCAGCACGTCCACGAGCGTGAGGCGGATCGGGTCCCCGAGGGCCTTGGCGATCTCGGCCATCCGTTCGGCGTGGGCGCGATCGACGTCCGGGTACACGACCGGCGCGCAGCACGTCTCGCCCGCGGGGCGCTTGGTCTTCGGGGTGAGCTCGAGCGCCGGGCTCATCGAATTCCATCGAATCAGTTGTAGTGATATTTGTCAATAGATACGGTCTTCGTCAATGCAATCCCTCTCGACGCTCGACCGGTTTCTTCCGTTGTGGATCGCCGCCGCGATGGGCGTCGGGCTCGCGCTCGGCTCCCTCGTTCCCGGGTTCGACGATGCGCTGGACGGCCTGCGGATCGGCACGGTCTCGCTGCCGATCGCCCTCGGACTGCTGCTGATGATGTACCCGGTGCTCGCGAAGGTGCGGTACGAGGAGCTCGGACGGCTGCGCGGAGAGAGGAGGCTGATCGTCTCCTCCCTCGTGCTCAACTGGATCGTCGGCCCGCTGCTGATGTTCGCGCTCGCCTGGACCTTCCTGGCCGACCAGCCCGAGTTCCGCACCGGTCTCATCGTCGTCGGCCTGGCCCGCTGTATCGCGATGGTCCTGATCTGGAGCGATCTGGCCTGCGCCGACAACCAGGCCACCGCCCTGCTCGTGGCGATCAACTCCCTCTTCCAGATCGTGGCCTACTCGTTGCTGGGCTGGTTCTACCTCACGGTGCTGCCCGGCTGGCTCGGCCTCGACAGCCAGGGGTTCGACGTCTCCGTCTGGGAGATCGCCCGGACCACCCTGATCTTCCTGGGCGTCCCGCTCGTCGCCGGGTACCTCACGCGCCGCATCGGCATCGGCCGGCGGGGGACCCGGTGGTACGAGGAGCGGTTCCTCCCGCGCATCGGCCCGTTCGCGCTGTACGGGCTGCTGTTCACCATCGTGATGCTGTTCGCCCTCCAAGGCGACGCCATCACCTCGCGCCCCGGGGACGTCGTGCGCATCGCCGTCCCGCTGCTCGTCTACTTCCTGCTCATGTTCGTCCTGGCCTTCGCCACCGGCTGGAAGCTCGGGCTGGGCTACGCCAGGACCGCGACGCTGGCGTTCACCGCGGCGTCCAACAACTTCGAGTTGGCCATCGCCGTCGCGGTCGGCGTGTTCGGAGCCACCTCCGGAGAGGCCCTCGCCGGGGTCGTCGGCCCCCTCATCGAGGTCCCTGCGCTGGTCGCCCTGGTCTCCGTCGCCCTCTGGCTGGGGCGTCGCTGGTTCGGACCGGAGGCGGTACTCCGCCATCCGATCGAGACCGTCCATCCCGCCGAACTGGTGGAGCGCTGAGCCGTGAGCCACACGTGCACCCAGAGGTGGTCGCCGTGATGCGCGAGGTCGGCATCGTGGACGACGTGCGGGCGTTGCGAGACGACATCGGGCAGCGGGTGGCCGCCCTGCTCTCCACCCCGGAGATCGTCGGACATTGACCGGTGTCCGAGGCGCGGCTACGCTCGGACGACCGCATCAAGGGAAGCGAACATGGCGTCGCAGCGTATGGAAGCCGAACCTGGGCACGGGGCCCCGGGCGGCACGTCTCCACCCGTGATCCCGACGAAGATCGTGCTGCCCTCCCGGCCGCTCGTGCCGATCGTCGCGCGCCCGCGGCTGACGGAGCTGCTGCGCGAGAGCGTGCGCACGACCGCGCTCACGCTGCTCTCCGCGCCCGCCGGGAGCGGCAAGAGCGCGCTGGTGGAGGACTGGGCGCGCAGCGAGCCGCCGGGCTCCGTCGCCTGGGTCCGGCTCGACCACACGGACGACGAGCGGCGCAGCTTCTGGCGCACGATCATGGCGGGGCTCGCCGCCGCCGGCATCCTGGAACCCCAGGCGGTGCCCACCGGCCGGTACGACGTGGATGACGTGCTGCCCGTCCTGATGTCCGCCCTGGACGAGCGCACCGAGGCCGCGGTGCTCGTGATCGAGGACCTCCAGGAGATCTCCCACCCCGACGTCTTCGTCGACGTCGAGCGGCTGCTGCGCATCCCACCGCGGGCCCTGCGGGTCGTCGCCACCACGCGGTTCGCGCCCCGGATCCGGCTGCAGCGGCTGCGCCTGGAGCAGCAGGTCGTGACGATCGACGCTCCGCTGCTCGCGTTCACCGCCGACGAGGCGCGCCAGTTCGCCGACCGGGTCGGGGCGCCGATCGGCGACGCGGACCTCCAGCACCTGCTGCTGCGCACGGAGGGCTGGGCCGCCGGGCTCGCGCTGGCCATCCGCGCGGTGGTCGACGCCCCGGACCCGAGCACGTACGTCGCATCGCTGGTCGGCACCGAGGCGCCGCTGGCCGACTACATCCTCGAGGAGGTCCTCAGCTACGTCCCACAGCGCACCGCCCAGTTCATGCTCGAGACGTCGATCGTCGATCCGGTCGGCGGCGCGCTCGCCGACGCGATCACCGGGGACACCGGCGGGGGCGCCACGCTGGACGACCTCGCCCGGCGGGGCATGCTCGTGACCGCGCTCGACGACCGCCGCGAGTGGTTCCATTACCACCCGCTGCTCCGCGGCTACCTGGAGGCCCGCCTCCGGCGCGACGCCGCGGCGGACCTCCCGCTGCTGCACCGGCGCGCCGCGGAGTGGTTCGCCGCCGAGGGCAGCGACGTGGCCGCCGTCCGCCACGCGATCGCCGCCGACGACGGCGGGCGCGTGTGCGCGCTGGTCGCGTCGCGCTGGCTGATCTGCGCGATGCAGGGGGAGCTCGGCCAGCTGGTCCGCACGCTGCGCAGCGCCCCGGAGCCGTGGCAGATGACGCCCCACCTGGCGGTGCCCTTCGCCATGCACGCGCTCGACGCGGGCCATCCCGCGGAAGCGGACGAGTGGCTCACGATCGCCAACGCCGGACGGGACCGCCTCTCCCCGGCTGCCCGGCTGGGCCTGGCGGTCGCCGAGCTGCACCGCTACCGGATGGTGGGCGACAAGGCGCACGCCGAACAGGCGGTCCTGGACGGGCGGGCGATCGACGTCGCGGCCATCGAGGGCGACGCCGAGACCGGCGCACGGCTGCGCTACCTCGCGGTGTGCGCGCTGGGAAAGCTCGAGCTGGGGATCATCGAGCTGTGGACCGGCGAGCTCGCCGACGCCGACGGCCACCTGCGCGAGGCGATCGACCAGTCGCGCGCGACCGGCGCCGGGTTCGTGGCCCACGTCGCCCTCGCGTACCTCGGCTACCTGCAGCTCTTCACCGGTGACCTGCAGGCCGCCGCGGAGCACGCGCTGGCCGCCGACGCGCTCGCCCAGGAGCACGACTGGCCGCTCACCGAGGGAGCGCCGGTCGTGCGCAGCGTGCTCGGGCACGTGGCGCTGTTCACCGGACGGCTCGACGAGGCCGACGTGCACCTGACGGCCGCCCGGCAGCTCACCGCGCGGTCGCCCGATCTCCCGTTGCGGGCGTACACCCAGATGCAGCTCGGCCGGCTGCGCCTCGCGCAGGGCCACCCGCGCGACGCGCTCGCGCTCGTCGACGCGGCCGAGCGCCTCCTGCTCGGCACGGCGTTCGGGTCGGCGATCGCGCCGCTCGCCGACGTGCTCCGTGCTCGCGCGCGCGAGCTCCTGGGCGACACCGCCGGGGAGGACGAGACGACCGACCGCGACGCCACCGAGGCGGGCGTCGTCGTCGTCCGCGCACGCCGCATCCTCGCCGCCGGTGACCCGGCCGCTGCCGACGCGGCGATCGATGCGTGGCGCCGGCAGGGCGAACCGGCGCTGCACCCCACGATGCGCGTGCTCGCCCTGCTCGTGCAGGCGCAGGCGCGATCGACCCCGGAGGTCGACGCCGACCCGGCCGAGCCGCTGGGACGAGCGCTCCTCCTCGCGGACGGGACCGGCGCGCGGCTGCCGTTCCTGGAGGCGGGACCAGCGGTGGTGGGCCTGCTCGCCCGCTACCCCGGGACCGGCCGGCACGCCGCCCTCGCGCGCGAGATCACCGCGATGCTGGCAGGCAGCGGTGCGGAGTCACCGGACGCCCGCGCGCTCGAGCCGTCCGAGGAGCTGAGTGAACGCGAGCTGGCGGTGCTGCGCTTCCTGCCGACCTCGCTGACGAACCGGGAGATCGCGGACGAGCTGTTCGTGTCCGTGAACACGGTCAAGACCCACGTCAAGCAGATCTACCGCAAGCTCGGCGCCCACGACCGCCGGGAGGCCGTGGTGCGCGCCCGCCAGCTGGGGCTGGTGCCCGCGGGCTTGGTGAGCCGGGAGCGGTCCACCCTGCCCGCCAGCGTGCGCTGAGCCACCGACACCGAGGTAGTTCTCCGGCACCGGCGACGGCAAATGACGGATGCGCGCCGACCTTCGTTCGGCCAGGCTCGATGAGACCATGGGGAACCTCCCGTGCGACGCGCCGACAAGGACCGACATGCACGAGACCCGACCCATCTTCCTGCTATCCGCATTGGTGCTCTCGACGGCTTCCGTGGCCCTGGCCGGCGCGGCCACCGGAGCGGTGGTCCAGCCGGCCGTCGCCCGACCGATCGGCGCCACCGTCGCCGTGACCCACGCCCGCCACCACCGCATCGGCGGGACCGTGCGCAGCGCGTGGCCCAAGCGGGGACGGGCTCCGCGAGGTCGTCCCGTGCGCTGGCTCGCCCGCCAGGTCGGTGCGACCCGGCCGCTCGCCTGCTCCAAGCGCCCGCGGCACGCGCGGGCTCGCTGTCGTCGTGGCACCTCGACCCGGCGCTCCACGCGCGCGAGCCTCCCCGCGGCCGGCGGTGACCGCGGATCGCCGTCCGGCGCCGTCGCCCGCATCGCCGGGGGCGGTGCGCCCTCGGCGCCGATCTCGGGCACGGCGACGGCGAGCGTCGCGATCAGCGCGCTCCCGCTGCAGCTCGTCCGCTCCTACGAGATCCCGGCCGACGATCCGGCGTACGACCGCCTCCTGAACTGGTCGTGGGTCTACGACTCCGCGGTCTCCGCCGCGGCGTTCGCCGCCTCGGGGGACCGGGCGAACGCGATGCAGCTGCTCGATCAGCTCGCGGCGCTGCAGTACAGCGACGGCTCGCTCGAGATCGCGTTCAACACCACCAGCGGGGAGGGCGCGCCGGTCTTCCGCTCGGGCACGGTCGCCTGGGTCGGGCTCGCGGCGGCCAGCTACGACACGACCTACGCGACCGACCGGTACCGATCGACCGAGCAGCGTGCCGCCGACTACCTGCTCTCGCTCCAGACCTCGAGCGGGCTCGTCCGTGGCGGCCCCGACGTCGGCTGGGTCTCCACGCAGCACAACCTGATCGCGTACACCTTCCTCGCGCGGCTCGCCGCGGAGCTGAAGGGGGCCGGCAGCACCGTGACGGCGAGCCGCTACCAGCAGGCCGCCGCGACCATCTCCGCCGCGATCGACTCCAACCTGCTCACGACCGCCGGCACGGACACCTTCTTCCGCCAGGGCCTGAACGACGACACCCGGGCCGTCGACGTGCAGGCCCTCGGCGCCATGTACCTCCAGGGCACCGGGCAGACGGCGCTCGCCTCGCGGGTCCTCGCCTACGCCCAACGCACGTTCGCGGTCGGCGACCGTTCGATCCGGGAGTCGGCTTCCCCGGACACCTACAACATGTCGTACGCGTCTCCGGGCCCGCTCGCCGGATACACGCCCTACGCCGGCCCCGACGGTCCCGACGTGATCTGGGCCGAGGCCAGCGGCGAGATGCGCCTCGCCCAGGCCGCGCTGGGCCAGCCGACGAGCACGCTCGACGCCAGCATCGCGGCGTGGTCCGCCATCGCCGGCGCGGGCTCCCTGCAGGCCAGCCAGACCGTCCGGAGCGACGCCCGCGACACGGACTACCACGTGTGGCCGGCCTCCACCGCCACCGCCTGGACCGTGCTCGCCCGGAGCGCGCCGGCGTTCTTCGCGGCCCCGCTGCCCCTCGCCACGCGGCTCGTGACCGACTGGACGAAGGTCCGGGGCGGCAACCTCGTCACCACGTTCACGGACGGTCGGGTCGCGATGACCACCGTGGGCGGCGAGCGGCGGGTGCTGGACACGACGACGCCGGCCGCGGACGTGACGGTGACCTCGACCGCGACGCTCCTGTCGGGTGCGGGATACGGGATCTACGTGCGCGCGAGCGTCGACGCCGCGACCAAGCTGACCGGCTACTGCGTACAGGTCGACCACACGTACGGGACCGGCCAGATCGTCGTCCGCCAGATCACCGGCGACGTGGAGCTCGGCATGCCGATCGGGCGGATCAACCTGCCGACCGGTTTCGTCTGGTACGGGACGCCCCACACCGTCGGCGTGACGGTGCGGGGGAACACGATGGCCGTGATGCTCGACGGCACGGCGCTGGGCTCGGTGCCCGACCTCGCGGCGGCGTCGGCCGCCGGTCAAGTACGCCTACGGCACGACGAGCACGATCACCGCGCCCACGGCCGGCGGATACGGCCTGCGGGCCTGGAGCGACGGGCTCGTCACCCTGCAGCAGATGACGGTCGGACCGCCCGGTTGAGACCGCCGCTACGCGATCACCAGGGCCCGCCACCGACCCAGTGCACGGACGGGCGCCCGCCCGAGGGCCCCGGACGGCTAGGCGGGCCGACCGTCCGAAACGCCCTTGCGCGCGAGGTAGGCCGCGAGATGGCGCCCGACGATCTTTCCCGGCGGGGACCACAGGGGGACGTCGGAGGCCTCGCTGTGCCCGGTGCCGATGGTGTGCTGGAGGTACAGGTCGCCCGCCCCCGTCGAGAGACGGACCCGCAGCACCAGCTCCGGCGGGACCGCCGCCACCGCCATGCCGGCCTCAGCCGCGATCTGGGCGGCGATCACGTCGGCCTGCTGGCACGCGATGCCGCCGTGCTTGATCGGGTGATCGGTGGCGTCACCGGCCGCCCAGACGCCGCCGGCGCCCACGACGCGGCCCATGTCGTCGGTGGGGATGAACCCGTCCAGGTCGGCCGGCACACCGGCCATCCCCGGCCCACCCAGCACGGGCAGGGCGACGATGTGGTCCACCCACAGCGGCATGACGGCCCCGACCTCGAGCGCGTGCCACGCCACCAGTCGGGTGGCGACCCCGCCGTGGAACATGATCCCAGCGTCGGTCAGCCGCCGGGCCACCGCATCGCTCGCGGCGACACCGAACGCGGCCAACGGCGTGGGCTCGGGAGAGACCAGGTGCAGCGCCACGCCGTAGCGCTCGCGCACCCGCGTGGCGATCAGGAGCGCGACCTCGTAGAGCGGCAGGGGCCAGGTGCGGCCGGCGGGTACGACGAACGCCACCGCACGCGACCAACCCATCTCCACCGCCTTGGTCACCGCGGCGACGGTGCCCGGGCGTCGCGGATCGAACGTGATGCTCGACGGGAGCACCGGGGCGGGGACCGCGCCCGGCGTGAGCACGAGCGCGTCGTAGGCCACCATCGTCCCGTCGTGGCACAGGCAGCGGCAACGGGCCGTGTCGACCTTCGTGACCGCCGTCCGGACGAACCGTCCGGCGTGCTCGTCCATGACCTCCGTCCATCGCAGCGCGCCGCTGCCCCCCAGGCCGAAGAGCCCGGCGACGGCGAGCGGAGGGAGCGAGAACGCGTCGTCGGGGGCCACGACCGTCACGTGGACGACGTCGCTCGCCAGCGCGTGCAGGGCGAGCACCGTCTCCAGCGCCGCGATGCCCCCGCCGACGACGACCACCTCACGGCGAGACGCCCCGTGGTGGACCCCGGGGCGACTCACGACCGGGAAGGGGAGCGTGGGACGGCGATGACCCGAGGCTAGGCCCCGCCGACCTGCCTGCCATCGGGGTGGATTGCGGGGTCCACTGCGGGTTCCTACGTGCCGGGAGGCTCAGTCGGCGTCGAGGAGGTCGTGGTCCAGCGCGTAGCGCACGAGCTCGGCCCTCGTCGTGCGGCCGAGCTTCTGCTGCAGGTGCGCGCGGTGCGTCTCGACGGTGCGCACCGACAGGAAGAGCTGCTCGCCGATCTCGGTGTTGGTGTGGCCCAGGGCGATCAGGCGCAGGACCTCGACCTCACGGGCCGACAGGTCGTCGGGAAGACCGGCGGAGGCGGGGGGTGCGGCGGCGAGCTTCCCGCCGAGCTTGGGGTTGAGATAGGTCTCGCCCACCGCGGCGCGCCGCACCGCCTCCACGAGCTCTCGATCGGCCGCCTCCTTCAGGACGTATCCGAGCGCGCCCGCGCGCAGGGCGGAACGCGCGTACTCCGGGTCCTCCTGCATCGTCAGGATGACCACCACGGTTCCGGGCGATCGCTCGCGCACCAACGGGATCGCGTCGAGCGAGGACGGCTCGCCGGGCATGTTCAGGTCGAGCACGAGCACGTCCGGCTTGTGCCCGTGGACGGCGCGCAGCGCGTCCGCCGTGCCACCGGCATCGGCAACGACCTCCATCCCGTCCTCCGCGTCGAGGAGCAGGCGCAGGCCTGAGCGCACCACCGCATGGTCGTCGGCAAGCACGATCCGAATTGACACATGCTGAGCCTACGCTCCTTCTGGAGCCAGCGACGGTTTCGATGCACGTTATAGTCACGTCTGGTGCGAATTGGAGTTGACGGGGAGATCCCCAAGCAGCGTGAGGAGCGGCTGCTCCGCCTCCTGGATCTCGGTCGCTCGCTCACGTCGGAGCTGGATCTCGACGCGGTGCTCCAGCACATCCTGGAGACGGCGCGAACCCTCACCGGCGCGCGCTACGCCGCGGTCGGGATCCTCGACGAGCGCCGCCGGGGGCTGGCCGAGTTCATCACCAGCGGCGCATCGCCGGAGATGGCCCAGGCCATCGGCCACCTCCCCCGGGGCCACGGGATCCTCGGTCTGCTGATCGACGAGCCCGAGCCGGTGCGTCTGCACGACGTGTCGGAGCATCCGCGGTCCTACGGCTTCCCGCTCGGCCACCCGCCCATGCACGGCTTCCTCGGCGCCCCGATCCGCGTCGGCGGCGAGGCGTGGGGCAACATCTACCTCACGGAGAAGGAGAACGGGGACGACTTCGACGACGAGGACGTGTGGGCGATCGTCGTGCTCGCCGACTGGGCGGCGGTGGCGATCCGCAACGCACGGCTCTTCAGCGGCAGCGAGGAGCGCCGCAACGAGCTGGAGCGCGCGGTGCGCGGGATGGAGGCCTCGGCGGACATCGCGCTGGCGGTCGGCGGCGAGGCGGACCTGAGCCGGATCCTGGAGCTGATCGCCAAGCGTGCGCGGGCTCTCGTGGAGGCCGACGCGCTGCTCATCCTCCTGCGCGACGGGGACGAGCTGCGCCTCGTGTCGCACGCCGGCAACGCCCGCCCCGAGCCGGGAGTCACCGCCGCCATCGCCGACTCCACGACCGGGCGGGCGCTCACGACCCAGCAGCCCCAGCGTGTGGACGACGTGCAGGCCGGCCTCACCGTCGGCTCGGAGCGGTGGGGCATGCCGAACGCGCACAGCGCCCTGATCGTTCCGCTCGTCTTCCGCGGTACCGCGCTCGGAGTGCTCACCGCCTTCGACCACATCGGGGAACGGGCTGAGTTCGACGAGGAGGACGAACGGGCGTTGCGCGCCTTCGCGGCGAGCGCCGCCACCGCCGTGTCGGCCGCCCGCACCGTCGAGACCCAGCGGCTGCGCGATTCGGTGATGGCCGCCGAGGCCGAGCGCAAGCGGTGGGCCCGGGACCTGCACGACGAGACGCTGCAGGGGCTCGGGGCCATCAAGCTCGCTCTGTCGACCGCTCTGCGCGGCGACCCGGTGGCGGGGATGGACGCCGTCCGCGGCGTGATCGACCAGCTCGATCGCGAGATCGGCGGGCTGCGCGAGATCATCACCGACCTGCGGCCGGCCGCGTTGGACGAGTTGGGGCTGGAGCCTGCGCTGCGCACCCTCGCGGCGCGGATCACCGACCGCGAGGGCCTGACGTTGGAGATGTCGTTCGACCTCGGCGGCGGTCGGCTGCCGTCGGAGGTGGAGAACGCGGCCTACCGCATCGCGCAGGAGGCGCTGAACAACGTCGCCCGCCACGCGCGGGCCGACACCGTCGAACTGGCCGCGAGCTGTGACGGCACCGTGTTGCGGCTGCGCGTCCTCGACGACGGCTGCGGCGTTCACCCCGAGACGAAGACGAGTGGGTTCGGGCTCCTGGGCATGCACGAGCGCGCTGCGCTCGCGGGTGGCGACGTGACGGTGGAGCCGGCCGGTTCGGACGGGGTCGGGACGCAGGTGGTGCTGACGATCCCCGTCACGCTGCCCCGCTCCTAGATCGCGCTGACGGTCACGAGCCCGAGTTGCCGGGCGCGCGTCACGGCGGTCGCACGATCGCCGGCCCCCAGCTTGCGGTAGATGTGCTTGAGGTGGGTCTTGACCGTGTTGACCGAGAGGCACCGCTCCCCCGCGATCTCCAGGTTCGTGAGCCGCGTCGGGAGGTAGCGCAGGATCGCCAGCTCCGCCTCGCTCAGCGGCTCGTCGACCTCGGAGCGCGCCCCCGCCGGGTCTGCGGCCCCCGCGTAGTGCCCGGCCTGGGGCAACGACCGCCAGTGCGCGCACGCGGTGGTGACGAACGCACGCTCACCGGGGAAGCGCAGCTCCCCCGCGGCGGCGATGGCGGCGGCTTCGGCGAACGCACCGGCCGCCACGGCATGCTCCCGGCGCTCCAGGGCGATGCACCCGAGGACCGCGAGGGCCACCGCGGCGGCACCACCCCGACCGTGGCCGCCATCGGATTCCGAGCGCTCCAGCGCCTCGCGGGCCAGGAGCTGCGCACCGTCGCCGTCCGCTCGCCGCAAGCGACACACGGAGAGGTGGGCCGCGACGATTCCGGCCAGCCGCTCGTGCCGCTCGCACTGCGTCGCCGCAACCGCCAGGTGGCGCTCCGCGCCGTCCGTGTCCCCGGCCCAGAGCTCGACGGTACCGGCGATGGCGTTCACGATGCCGGTGGACGAGGTGGACGCGATGCCCCCCGCCGGAAGATCGTCGCCGCACGCGCGGAGCCGGGCGAGCACGGCCAGAGCGGCCAGGTCGCCGCTGTCGGCGTCAGCACCGGCGGCCGGGCGCGCGACGCGGTCGAGCCAGCGGTCGCCGGCGTCGACGTCCCCCCGGTCGTAGGCGGCGATGGCCACGGTCAGCGCCAACGCGGGATCCGCGGCCAGCGCGTGCGTGTCGAGGACGCCGAGCGCCGCGGCGAGCTCGTCGATCACGCCGTCGCGGAGCGCCGCCGGAGCGTGCTCGATCACCAGAGCGTGGAGGAGGGCCGGGTCGTGGCTCGAGACGGCGTGCCGGGCCGCCGGAGCGGCGAGGCCGCAGCCGGCGAACCACGTCGCGGCGCGGCGGTGGAGATCGAGCACCATGGCCGTGTCCTGTCGCCGTACGCTCGCGCGCAGCATGCCGGCGAGCAGCGGGTGGTATCGGTACGTCTCCCCGTGCGGGTCCACGGGCGAGATCGGGAGGCCTGCCGACCGCAGGGCCTCCAGCGTCCCGCCGCCCCCGTGACCGTCCGTGAGGGCGTCGGCCAGCTCACCGCAGATCTCGTCCACGATCGACGTGCGCAGCAGGAAGTCACGCATGCCGGGGTCGAGGTCGTCGATGAGCTCCTCGGTCAGGTAGTCCGACACGTAGGCCTCCTGGCCGCTGAGCGTGGCGATCAGCCCATGCGAGCGTGCACCGTCGCGCATCTCCAACGAGGCCAGCCGTGCGGCCACCACCCATCCCTCGGTGCACCGCTGGAAGTCACGGGCGTCCTGGGCGCGGACGTTGGCCCCCGCTCGCGCGAAGAGCTGCTCGGTCTCCTCCTGGCTGAGGTTCAGCGAGCCCCCCTCGATGACGCGAGCCAGACCCTGGATCCGCAGCCGCGAGAGGCGCAGCGCGTCGACAGCCCGTCGGCAGGTGACGACGATCCGCAGTCCCCGCGGGGGACACCGAACCAGACGGCGCAGATCCTCGCGGATCTGGGCGTTGCGGATGACGTCGGCGTCGTCGAGGACGAGGAGCACCGGAGCCTCGGCATCGTTGGCGTGCGCGGCCAGCGAGCAGGCGGGGTCGCCGCCGCACTCCGGCCGGTGCTCGGCGCCGACCGCCGTGAGCACGAGCGCCCAGAATCGGTCCGGGTCGTCGTCGTGGGGGTCGAGCGACACCCACGCGACGTCCTTCCCCTCCGCCCACGAGGCGAGCAGGGTCGTCTTCCCCGATCCCGCCGGTCCCATCACCACCGTGAGCGGCACGCTGCTCGTGGCGTCGTCGAGCGTCGCGAAGAGCCGGGACCGCCGTGTGGCCTCCGCCGGCACCGGCGGGGGCGTGAGCTTGGAGGGCATGAACGCGACGGGCCCCGGTGACTGGATGACGGCGATCTGCTCCATGACACCACCGTAGGCCCGACCGATCGCCCGATCACCCGCAATCCACACGGTGTCGTGTGCGGGAATACCCCGGCGAGATCGCGTAGCCCGCGCGGTCGACGTGCCTCCGGCGGACGAGCAGGCTACGGACATGACCTCCACCACCCTCATGCCCGCGCCTGCCGCCCAGGCGCCCGTGGACGCCCTGCCGGACTACGGACGGCTCAGCATCCTGTTCCGGGACGCGCTGCTCACCGCATGCCCGAGCGTGGCACGAGCGATCGTCGACTGCACGTTGCGCGCCGGAGCTTCCGAGGAAACGCTGTACGCCGAGGTGATCGCCCCGGCACTGCACGACGTGGGACGCCGGTGGGAACGAGGGCAGGTCTCGATCGCGAGCGAGCATCTCGCCACCGCGATGACCGAGTCCCTGATGGTCGAGATCGCCGGCCGGACGGTCGCCGATCCGCCGAACGGCCGCCGCGCGGTGGTCGCCTGCGTGGACGAGGAGCAGCATGCCATCGGTGCACGGATGGTGGCCGCGCTCCTGGAGGCGCAGGGATGGGAGGTGGGCTTCCTCGGAGCCAACGTCCCGGTGGACGCGCTGTGCGACCACGTGGACGACGTGCGACCGGCCCTGGTGGCGCTGTCCGTCGCGATGCCGGCGCACCTCCAGACGACCTGCGCCACCATCGACCTCCTGTGCGGGCTGGAGCCGCGCCCGCTCGTGGCGATCGGAGGGTGGGCGCTCGGCAGCCCGGCCGCGACCGTGCTCTGCGAACGCGCGGACATCGCCACCTCCGACCTGCACGCGTTCATGCGTCTCGTCGACACGAGCCGCGGGACGCTTCGATGAGCGCCCAACCCGCGACCGGCGCGCCGGCGTCGCCGCCCTCACACGGGCCAGCGATCGCGACGTGCTGCTCGTGGAACGTTTCGACCGCACCCCTGCCGGGGGCCGGCGCGCGATGGTCTCGGCCCTCACGATCCTCGAGCTCGACGGGTTCTCCGGCGGGCGGCACGCGACCTACGCCGACCTCGCCCGCATCGTTCGCGCGCGCTTCACGCATGCGCGCGCGACGCTGCGCGAGCTGTTCGGCCGCATCGTCTTCAGCATCCTCACCGGCAACACCGACGATCACGCCCGTAACCACGCTGCGTTCTGGGATGGCCGCGAGCTGACCCTCACCCCGGCCTACGACATCTGCCCGCAGAGCCGCAGCGGCGAGACGGCCACCCAGGTCATGGCGATCGGCGAGGACGGATACAACCGCAGCCAGGTCGCCGGCTGCGTGCAGCGGGCCGCGACGTACCTGCTCTCCGAGCAGGAGGCCCGTGAGGTGGTCGACCACCAGATCGACACGATCACATCGCAATGGGAGCGCGTCTGCGACGAGGCCGAGCTGACCGCGGTGGACCGTGCGTACTTCTGGCACCGCCAGTTCCTGAACCCCTACGCCACCGAGGGCTACCGCTAGGCGCGCCGCTACTTGCAGACGGTGAACGTCGTGGAGATCGACTTCGTCCGCGTCTTCTTGTTGCTCATCCTGATGTAGGCCGTCGCCTTCACCTTGTGCTTGCTGCCCGCCTTGAGCTTCTTCACGGTGAGCTTCTGGGTGAACGTCGGCTTCTTGTCCGTCTTCTTGAGCTTGCCGTCGACGTAGAACTTCGCCTTGGTGATCTTCGTGACGATGACGCCCTTGGCGTTGCGCCGCTTCAGCGACAGCCGCACGCTGAACGAGCTGTTCTTCGGCACGCACGCCTTCGGGGTGCCGAGCGTGATCGTGCCGCCGGGGACCTTCGTCGTCGTCGACTTCGTCGGCGGGCCCGGCGGGGTCACGGGCGGGACGACGGGCGGCACGACGGACGCCGCCCCGACGTTCACCGACAGCGTGGCGGTCGCGGCGTTGCCGGCGTTGTCGCGGAACGACGCCGTGATGGTGGCGAAGCCGGTGCCGGTGAACGTGAGCGACGCGGGGTTGCCGCTCGCCGCCGCCGCACCCGTCGCCGACCACGTGACGCTGGCCGGGTCGACGCCCGACCCGCCGGCGTTGTCGGTCGCGGTCAGCGTGTACGCCGCGGCCACCCCGACCCTCGGCGTGAGCGGGCCGGAGATCGTCCCGGCCGGCGGGGTCGTGTCGGGGATCGTGTTCGCGGCGGTCGACTTCACGAGCGCGCCGCCGGCCCCGCCGACGAGGGCGTGGGTCGTGTCGGCGAGCGAGACCGCCTGCCACTTGGTGGCCGCCAACGCGCCGTCCGCCGGCTGCAGGTAGGCGATCGTGCCGTTCGTCGACGTGAGGATCTGGCCGGTGTCGCCGACCGCCAGCAGGGTGCCGCCCGCGTAGGCGACGCCGTACAGGTTCGGCGTGACGCTCACCCCGCCGCCGATCTGCATCAGCGCCGCGTTCGCGCCCGCATCCTCGCTGTACTCGAAGTACTGGCTCGAACCCGCCCCGCTGTGGTCCACCGCCCACAGCCGGTTCGGGTTGTTCGGGTCGATGGCGAGCCGCGGCGCTCCCGTGTAGCCGTTGATCGTGCCGGCGCCGTAGTGCGTCGGAACCGTGGCGAAGCCGTCCGTCGTGGTGTCGAGCTCACCGAAGTACTTGTGGATCACGGTCACGTACTGCGGGTTGCCGGGCAGCACGAACGCGTCGGTCAGCGCGTCCCCCGTCGCTCCGCGGGGGCCGACCTTGCAGCCGCTCGCCGCGCTCGCCTGGTTGGCGTTCGTCAACGTCGGGTTCGGCAGCGTCCCCGGGTTCGTGATGCGCAGGAGAACCGGGGACATGCCGGCCGCCCCGCCGACCACGTAGAGCAGGCTGTCGTCCGACGCCCACGCGGCGCGGTACAGCGGCGGCATCGGCACGACGCCGGCCGGCAGGCTGGAGCAGCTGTTGTAGACGGTGGGCAGCGTGAGCGACGTCCAGTGGTCGCCGGCATCGGTGCTGCGGTAGATCTTGCCCGTCGTGGTCGTCGCGTACCCGACGGTGCCGGCCGCGTTGAACGACACGTCGGTGACCGTGTTCCCCGGGCCCGGCGTGGAGGTCGCGGGCACGAAGCCACCCGCCCCGTTGGAGCGGAACATCGCCCCGTTCGACGTCCCGAACCACGCCTGCGCGTCCGAGCGGTACTGGACGGCGGTGATGTCCTGCGTGGTCCCACTCGCCACCGGGGTCCAGATGGACGCCGCCTGCGCCGGACCGGCGGTGACCGCCAGCACGACCACGGACGGGACGAGGGCGGCCAGGACGCGTCGCACGGGAGGCATGGTCGCGACTGTAGAGCCAGCGACGTGCATGTGCCGTGTCATATTCGTGTCAAGGTGCTGCGGAACACCCCGGGTCAGCGAAGGGCGAGCTGGGTGCTCCCCGGCAGCGTGAAGCGCATCACGCACCCTCCCTCCGGGGGGCTCTCGGCCCAGATGCGCCCTCCGTGGCGCTCCACGATGCGCTTGGCGATCGCCAGACCCAGGCCCGTGCCCTCCTTGTCGCGGCTGTCGCTGGCGTCGACCTGGCTGAACCGCTCGAAGATCCGGTTCAGCTGCTCGGGCGGGATCCCCCGGCCCGTGTCGATCACCGCGATCACGCACTCCTGCTCCTGACTCGTCCACGTCACGCGCACGTTGGTGCCGGCAGTGGAGAACTTGACCGCGTTGCCGATCAGGTTCACCAGGACCTGCACCACCCGCTGGGGGTCCGCGTGGACGTGGGCCTCGTGGCCGTAGGCCGTGATCGACACGCCGGCCTCGTCGGCCGCGGCCTGGACGGCCGTGATCGACTGGTCGACCATCTCGCGGACGGGAGTGTCGACCGTGAGGAGCTGCAGGCGGCCGGCGTCGATGCGCTCCAGGTCGAGGATGTCGTTGACGAGGCTGACCAGGCGCTCGGTGTTCGTGAGCGCCACCGTCACCATCTGCGCCGCCTCGTCGGGAAGGTCCCCCAGGATCCCCGCGTCGACGAGGCCGAGGGAACCGCGGATCGAGGTCAGCGGCGTGCGCAGCTCGTGGCCGACGACCGAGATCAGCTCCGACCGGGTGCGCTCGATCTCCCGCCGGTCGGTCACGTCCTCGAAGATCGTGACGATCGAGACGGGGAGCGTGCCCGTCTCGTCGTGGACGGCCGACAGCGTCGCCTTCACCCAGATCGGGGTGCCGTCCCCGCGCAGCACGCGCAGCTCACGCCGGATGCTGCCGTGCCCGCCCCCCTGCAGCCACGCCTGGACGTCCCCGTCGATCTCGGCCACGTCCTCCGGCAACGCGAGGGCCCCGTGGGTCAGGCCGTACAGATGCTCGCGCGGGTAACCGACCAGGTCGGCGAACGCCGTGTTCGCGTCGACGATGGCGGCGCCGTCGCTGTCGCTGAGGGTGATGCCGAGCGAGGCGCTGTCGAAGATCGTGCGGAAGCGGTCCCGGGTCATCCGCTGGGCGTTCTCGTGCTCCAGCCGCGGCCCGGCGTCCTCGCCGAGCGCGAGGAACACGCGCTCGCCGTCGATCCGGGTCTCCGCGATCAGGAAGTCCATGGGGAAGCGGCTCCCGTCGCGCCGCTGCCCGAGACGCCGCGTCCGCTCTCCACGGAAAGGCGTGCTCCGATCGTCGAGCGACAGCGCGACGTGCTCGAAGCCCCGATCGACGAGCAGGGCCTCGATCCGCTGCCCGATGAGGCCCCCCGGCTCCCAGCCGAAGATCTGCTCGGCGGCGGCGTTGGCCATCCGGATGAGCCCGTTCTCGCCGAACGTGATGATCCCGTCGGGGATCGTGTTCGCGAGCAGCCACAGCCGGGCCTCGGCACGCTGCACGGCCGCGCGCGCCGCATCGTCGGAGAAGGAGCTCAGCTCCCGCTCGACGCTCTCGGCGACGTCCCGCAGGTGCGTGCGGTCCGCCGGGCTGAGCACCCGCGGCACGGTGTCGAGGACGCACACCACCCCGACCCGTTCGCCGGACGCGGCCGCGAACGGGTGCACGGCCGCGAAGCGCACGGGTATGCCGGCCTCCGAGCGCCACGGGTACACGCCGATCGTGTCCGCGGCGACGTCCTCGACCGCGACCAGGCCGCCGGACGCGATGGCCTCGGCAGCGAGCCCGGCGACGCGCGGGACCTCGTTCGGGTCGACGCCGACGCGGGCCTTGAACCACTCGCGCTCACCATCGACGAACGCGATCGTCGCCATCGGAACGTTGAGCGCCGCGGCCGCGAGCCGCGCCAGGCGGTCGAACCGCGCTTCCGGAACGGTGTCGAGGATGTGGAGGTCCCGAAGCGCGAGGAGACGGCGGCTCTCCTCGGACGGGACCGCCCTCACGTCCATCGGAGGACGCAGGCGAACGCAGTCATCTCCCTCGTCTACCCGATAACGGGCGCCGTCCACCTCCGGTCGTCGATTCGCCCCCCGGCGTCGGTGCTACCCCTGCGGCCTGCGCTCGTGCGTCGGCAGCGTGATCGTGACGTCCGACAGGCGCGCGGTGAACGTGCCGTTGCTCGGCCGCATGAAGTTGCCGAGCAGCGCACCGACCTGGCCGGCCTCCGCCAGCAGCGAGGCGGGTGAGTCGGGCACCGGCGTGATCTGGTTGGCGCCGCTGGCGTCCTGCCCCAGCAGCTCGACCCGCACGCGATGGCCCGCGGCGAAGCGGTAGGCGTTGCCCCACAGCTGGAACGTGACGCGCGCGTCGCGGCTGCTCACCCGGTACACGCCGCGCGCGACCAGTCGCTGCGTCCCGCCGGGCGCCACGTCCCACAGGCGGGCGATGACCTGGGGGTAGACGTTCGGACGGGTCCCCACCGTCACGCGCGCGGTGACGCTCGGGCTGCCGACCATCGTGAAGCTGCGGGCGACGCCGCGCGCGTAGGCCGCCGTGCCCGGCGCCTTGGCGGACGGGAAGGCCTGGCAGGTCTGCCCGCGGTTCTGGGGGAAGTTGAGCGCCGTGGCGATCACGGGATCCCCGCCGTCGTGGGCGAGCTCCTGCGCCGGCTGCGTCCGGGAGGCCGCGGACGTCTGCGCGCGACCGGTGAACGGGCGATGGCGTCGCCGCGGCGCGGGGGCTTGCACGACGGTGAACGTCCCCGGGTGGATCGCGGCCCAGCTCGCGGCGCTGATCGGGTCGCCATCGGGAGCGGTCGCCGGGCAGGTCTGCGGGAAGACGGTGACGCTGCCGGTGCGGGGCGGCGTGCCCTGCCCCTTGAGGTGCGCAGCCAGGAACGCGGCGCCGGCCGCGTTGAACGCGTGGTTGACCCGCTCCTTGTTCTGCGCGCGACCGTGGCCCAGATCGCCGAGCTGCAGCGCCACCGCCGAGCGCGGCGTGCGGCGGGTGAGCTGGTCGTAGGTGCGCAGCCCCTGCGGCGCCGGGAAGAGGTCGTCGGTGAAGCCGTCCTGCAGCAGCAGCGGCGCGGGCCGGCGGCCGTAGAGCCCGACCGCACTGTGGTACTCCTGCAGGTCCTTCTCCACGTCGGCGACGCCGCGGCCGTACGGCTCGCCGCCGTTGAGCAGCCCGTACCACCCGGTCAGGTCCGCGCTCGGGTCGACGCCCTCCGGCGAGACGAAGCCGGACGTCAACGAGGTCGCGTACAGGCCGGTCACGAACGACTGCTTCATCAGCCCGGCCGGGGTGGCGCCGAGCCCGATCGTCGCGGGCACGCCGTCCCGGAAGCGGCCGTTGGGCACGAGCGAATCCGCCAGGTCCGACCACTGCCACCGCGGCCACGCGGCGGCGATGTGCAGGGCGGCGCCCGCGGGGCTGCGCCACGGCGCGAACGTCCCGTCCGGCAGGCGGATCTCGTCCCGCATGAACGCCGCGTTGGCCGACCCGCCGCCGCCCAGCGAGATGCCCGTCACGCCGACCGCGTCCGGGTCGGTGACGCGCTGGTCCACCAGCAGGCCGACGAGATGCTGCAGGTCGCGCGTGTCGTAGCGCTGATCGGCGAGATGGACCCAGCCGTCGTCGCACGCGGGCGTGCCCACCCGCGAGGCGGCGGTGCCGCACGAGGCGCCCCAGCCGCGCTGGCTGTAGTTGACGACCGCGTAGCCCTGCTGGGCGTAGTAGGCGTTGTTGTAGTGCCACACGTCGGGGCCCGAGCCCTCCGGCGTGGTGCTCTCGAACATCACCTTGGACCCGCCGAGCCCGTGCAGCATCACGATCGTGGGGAACGGCCCGTCGCCGGTCGGCGGCAGCGAGACGTCGACGTCGAGCGGCGTGCCGTCCCAGCTGGGCACCCGCTGCTCCAGCGTGGCCGCCGGGCAGAAGCGGATGCCGTCCTGCGCGGTGCACGGATGGCCGAACGGCTCGGGCGCGGCGGCGCCGGCCGACGACGAGCCAGCGAGGAGGAGGCACAGGGCGATGAGGCAGGCGGCGGATGTCCGCATGGGGGCTCCCGAGTTCAGGGACGGCGCAACCGCGAACCTACCGCGGGGCGACCACGCGCGATAGGGGCAACCACCCACGTCGATGTCGCAGGTATGCGCGTAGTACGCGCATACCTGCGCCGCGCCCCGCTCACCCCGATCGGAGGAGGTCGGGGTCCCGCACCGCGGTTAGGCTCGCGCCGTGCGCAAATGGCTTCCGCTGGCGATCCTCGCCTCCGCTCAGTTCGTGATGGTCCTCGACTCGAGCGTCATGAACGTGGCGATCTCCCAGATCGTCGAGGACCTCGACACCACGGTGCAGGGTGTGCAGACCGCGATCACGCTGTACACGCTGGTGATGGCGGCGTTCATGCTGCTCGGGGCCAAGCTCGGCGACATCCTGGGCCGCAACCGGACGTTCGCGATCGGCCTGGCGATCTACGGCGTCGGGTCGCTCGCGACGGCGCTCAGCCCCAACCTCGCCGTGTTGCTCGTCGGCTGGTCGGGGATCGAGGGCTTCGGCGCCGTGCTCGTGGTCCCCGCGATCGCGTCGCTCACCGCGGCCAACTACGAGGGGAAGGACCGCGCGCTCGCGTACGCGATGCTCGGCGGTATCGCGGCGATCGCGGTCGCCGCCGGCCCGCTCATCGGCGGATGGGTCACCACCGAGTTCTCCTGGCGGTACGTGTTCGCCGGTGAGACCGTCGTGGTGATCCTGATCCTCCTGCTGCGGGGCCAGATCGCCCGCGCGCCCGGGCCCGCGCACCGGCCGCGGCTCGACGTCGTCGGCGTCCTGATCTCCTCCACCGGGCTGGGCCTCATCGTCTTCGCCATCCTGCGCAGCAGCGTCTGGGGCTTCGTGCTGCCCCGCAGCGCCCCGAGCATCGGCGGCACCGAGATCACGCCGCTCGGCTTCTCGGTCGTGCCGTTCATGGTCCTCGGCGGGCTGGCACTACTGGGCGGCTTCGCGGTGTGGGAGCAGCGCCGCGCGCGCCGCGGGGAGGACCAGCTGCTCGACACCACGCTGCTGCGGACGCCGCGGCTGCGCGCCGGCCTCTCCACCCTGCTCGGCCAACAGCTCGTCCTGATGGGCACGTTCTTCGTCATTCCCGTGTATCTGCAGGTCGTGCTCGGCCTCGACGCGTTCGAGACCGGCAAGCGCCTGCTCCCGCTCTCGGTCGCGATGCTCGTGTTCGCGCTGCTGGGGCCGCGGATCGCGGCGCGGCGGTCGCCCCGCACCGTCGCGCAGCTCGGCCTGGTCGCCGTCAGCATCGGCGCGATGGTGATGCTCGGGACGCTGGACGTGAAGCTCAACGACACCGGGTTCAAGATCGCCCTGGCCCTCATCGGCGCCGGGGCCGGCCTGCTCGCCTCGCAGCTCGGCAACGTGATCATGTCCTCCGTCGCCCCGACCAAGACGAGCGAGGCCGGCGGTCTGCAGGGCACCGCGCAGAACCTCGGCTCGTCCCTCGGCACCGCGATCGTCGGCGCGGTCCTGCTCGGCGCGCTGGCCACCGGCTTCAGCGACCGCGTCACCGCCAACCCGGCCGTGCCGGCCGCCGCGAAGGAGACGATCGTCGCGGGCACGAAGGGCGGCATCGACATCGTGCCGATCGCCACCGTCGAAGCGGCCGCGGTGGAAGGCGGGCTCACCCAGGAGCAGGCCCACGCGGTCGCCGCGGACTACGGGGAGGCGCAGCTCGAGGCCCTGCGGCTCGCCCTCGGCGCCGTGGCGCTCGTGGCCCTGCTGTCGCTGTGGCTGACCCGCGGCCTACCGACCGGGCCGCTGGAGCAGGACCCGGCCGGCGCGGCGGAGCCGGCGCTCGCGACCTAGGGCGGCGGGGTGGCCCGCGACGGGCACGTCATCCAGGTTGTTGCCACCCCTCGGCAATAACCTGGACGACATCCCCGCGGTAGCGCGCCCGCGGGAGACCTCAACCCGCGATCCGCACGCGCACGTGCTTGGTGGCCCGGATCGTCGGGCGGCCGGCCGGCGTGAACTTCACGACGACGTTCAGCGTGATCGCCTTGGCCCGGTACCGAGCCCGACGGCCCGCCGGGGTACGGGCGAGCCTCAGGGAGATGGCGCCGCCCTTCGCGGCCTTCGTCGGCAGCACCTGCGCGTAGGCCAGCCGGTCCGCGCCCGGGGTGATCGTCCGGGCGCTCGCGCGCCGGGAGACCGTGTGCGTCGCAACCGCCTCGATCGTGCCCGGCCCCGAGATCGTCGCCGCAACGGCCAGCGTCCGGCCCCCGCCCGTCCCCGTGATCTTGCCGAGCTTCAACGCGCCCGCGGGTGCGACCGGCGGCGGGAGGACGGGGATCGTCGGCACGTCGGGCTCGGTCGGGACCGTGGGCACGACGGGGACGTCCGGACCCGGATCAGGCATCGGTGCCGCGACGACGCGCAGCGCGCCGGTCGCCGTGTCGTTGGCCGAGACGGTGTCGCGCGTCTGCGACGCGAGGGTCGCCGTGAGGTCTGCCGACCCGGCCCCGGCCCCCACGGCGATCGCACGAACAATGCCGGTCGCGCCGGCCTCGACGGCGGCCACCGCGCAGACCAGGTCAGCGCCGGAAGGCGTGCACGACGAGTCCCCGGCGGCCGGCTCCAGGCCCACGCCGGACGCGGCGTGGAGCCGCACGGTGGTGTCCTTCGACGACCACGGCCCGGCGTTGGCGACGCGCACCTCGACAGGCACCCGGCCCCCGACGGCGACCTCGTCCACCGCGGGCGCGATCGTGACCGCCCGGTCGCTCTTGGCGATCAACGGGACGCAGGCCGACGGGATGCGGCCCCGCCAGAGGCGGACGCCCACCCGGTCGACGTCCAGCGAGGTGGTGTCGGTGATCCGCATGCCGCCGGCGGCGAACGCCGCGGCTTCACCGGCCAGCCCCAGCCACGCGCCCGTGGTGGTGCACGACGCGTCGCGCGAGGCGTAGGCGACGACGGCATCGCGGACGGCCTCGGTCGTGGACAGGGTCACGGAGCCCCGCACGAGCGCGCCCTCCGGATCGGCGGGATCGGGGACCAGCTCCAGGTCGGTCGGCGGCGCCGTCGGGGCGTCGCCGCCCGCCGTGAGCCCGACCTGGCACGCGTCGGGGCTGGAGCCCCGGAACTGCGCGTCCAGCGAGAACGAGCGCGGCACGGCGTCGGAGGGCGTCGGCATCCCGTCGAAGTCCGCGATGGAGCTCACCACGGCGTCCGGGGCGACCGGGACCGGCGTCACCCACCGTCCTTGGTCGTCGGCGTAGGCGGTGGCGAGGACCGGGGCGCCGTCGTCACACGACGTGCCGGCGAACACCCGGACGCGCTCGAAGGGCCACGTCGACCGGCCGTAGACGACGTCGGCGGTGCGGCCGGCGCCGGTGATGCCGCCCCGCAGCCCCGGCGACGAGTTGAGCTTGGTGTAGGACGTCCCGAAGCGCAGGTTCACGACGTCCCGCCACGGCCGGTCGGCGGCCTCGACGGTGATGCCTCCGACGTCGATGGTCGGCGCCTTCGCGGCGAGCGCCGTGAGCTGCGACGTCGTGGTGTCCGTGACGACGTACTCGTAGTCGTGCAGCGGCCAGACGTCGCTGGCGGGGTTGGACCGGCGCAGGTACGTCGTCACGGAGACCGCCGTGCCCGAGCGGACGGCCATCGTGCCGGCCACCGGCAGCGTCGAGAGGAAGACGGGCACGCAGGGGCTGACCTGCGCCCCCAGGGTCGCCCTCGTGTAGACGATTCCCCGGAACCGCTCGATCATCACGTCCCAGCGGTACTCGTCCCGGGGATCCTCGGTCGGGGCCGTGGCCGCGGCGATCGGGGACCCCTGGCAGGAGGCGGCCGGGGCCGCCTTGTCCACCGCGTAGAAGCGCACCGTCGCGCCGGGCTCCGTCAGGCCCCACACCGCGCGGCGGTCGGCGCCGGACTCCCCCACGACGCGATGGTCGCCGGAGAACGTGGGCGGGGCGAGGTCGGCCTGGGCCGTCGACGCGGCGGCCGCCCCGATCGGGAGCAGCAGGGCGACGGCGAAGAGGGCGCGGACGGCGGGAAGCATCGGGCGCACTCTGCGTCCCCGTTCGCACGGACGCAAGCTGCGCGGCGCGCTTCGGAACAAGTCCGGAACGCCGGACCCGAAGCGCACCGGCAAACCCCCGTGAAGACTGAGCGGTCGTTCAGCCTTCGCGCCGCAGACCCGGCAGCAGGAGCGTCGTCACCCGGTGCACCGCGAGGTCCGGGCCGTCGGCGATCGCGGAGAGCAGGCTGCTGGCCAGCAGCACGAGCAGGGCTCGGGCGGCGTCGTCGAGGTCGATGCCGTCGCGGAGCGCGCCCTCGTCACCGGCCTTGACGAGCGCGTCGAGCACGGTGGCGAACAGGACGTCGTCCGCGGGGGTCGTGCCCGCGACCAGCCGGGCCGCGTACGGAGTGGCGTACCGGGAGCGCGCCGCGAGGAACTCCGCCACCCCGCGCAGCCGGTCGACCACCCGCTCCAGCCCGGGCTCCGGCGACCACGTTCGCCGGGCGAGCACGTCCTCCGCCTGCTTGACGAGCAGCTGGACCGCGATGTCGGCGACGTCGTCGAACAGCGCGTACATCGTCGAGGTGCTCACGCCCGCCTCCCGGGCGATCCCCGCCACGGTCGCCTGGTCGTAGCCGTCGCGCCCGAACAGCTCGGCCGCGGCGTGGAGGACGCGGCCCCGGGTCCGCAGCCGGCGATCGGTCAGCGCGACGCCCTTGGCGCTGTGCAGCGGGTAGTAGTTGATCTCGGTCAGCCGGTCGTCGAGCGTCCGCCGGTCGCCCTGCACCCGCATCATCACCATCGTCAGGGCCTGCGCGGTCCGCGCGAACCGCTCGACGTCCAGCCCGTCCGGGTCGACCATGTGCCGCACCACCGACCCGCTCAGCAGCGCCGAGTGCGCGGTGACGAACGCCTGCGCGTCGAACGGCGGGCTCACCTCACGGCCCCAGTCGTCGAACAGCGCGCCCGCGTACGCGGCGATCCGCGCGTCCACGACCCGCAGCATGTCGCCGTAGGCCACGTCCATGTCCCCGCCGCCGAGCGCCCACAGCCCCAGGCGCACCCGCAGTTCGGGGTCGTCCCGGACGCGCGCGAACTCCGTCCGGTGCATCGCCCGGCCGACCTCCACCGGCAGCGCCGCCTCGCGCACCCGGTCGACCTGGTCGGTGACCGCCCCGACCCCGAACTCCCCGGGATCGAACACCCGGGCCACGACCGCGTCGGCGTACCCCTCCAGCGACCCGAAGTGGTGGTAGAGCGTGGGTGCCCCGACCCCGGCCCGCCGCGCGATCTCCCGGACCCCGACGGCGGACAGCAGCGCCGCGGGCGTCAGCTCCAGCAGTGCCCGCACCCCCTCCTCGACCAGCGCCCGGCGGGTGGCGTGAGCGGGGCGAGCGGGCACGGGGCAACTGTAGCCGGGGGGCAGCCTGTGGCCGTCGGTCAGATCCACCGTCCGCGGTGCACCCGCGCGCTCCGAGCACGCCGCGTGAGATCGGGCCACTCTGGACACGAGCGATACCGATACCTCCGCACTTCGTATGCTCGTGCCGTGCCACGACGCCTGCGAGTGTTCATCAGCTCGACCATGAAGGACCTGGCGAACGAGCGTGACGCCGTACGACGCAAGCTC
>Ga0247758_1000818_pt1 | contig 26555 bp, 36 predicted proteins | sample UWRJL156409C4_FD_180950 | JGI IMG/M metagenome (GOLD analysis project Ga0247758, IMG submission 180950) | Plant litter microbial communities from Arlington Agricultural Research Station in Wisconsin, United States - UWRJ-L156-409C-4 | ecosystem: Environmental > Terrestrial > Plant litter >... | reverse complement strand
CCACCGGAAACGCCGTCGCGACCGTGACCCTCCCCCGAGCCTCTCCCCACGGAAAGAACAACCACACCAAACACCCCCACAGTACAACCAGCACAATCCCTTCCAGGACCACAAATAGAGTTAAAAGGGTGCTATCAAACTTTAGTTTGACCAAAGGCTTGACAACCCCGGCAGTGGTATAGAACTCTGCTGGTAGGTTAGGATTCAGCACCCTCCCCTTCACCTGCGTGTTGCCGTAGTTGTTGGCGTTGAAAAGCCAGATCGGGAAGGCGAGCAGGCTGCGGAAGTTTTGGAGCATGACGCCGTCGATAAACGGATCGTCCAGAGTCACTTGGTTACTCCAGAAGATCTCTAGGATCGAGGACGGAGCCGGGATGCCTGAGTGGGGGTAGTCGAGGAGCCAGGACAGGGCAGAACGGTATGCTTCGAGGGAGGAAGCGGTGAAAGGGAGGGGAGTTGGTTGGGAGAGGGGGGAGAGGGAGAGAATGGTTAGGTTTGAGCGGGAGGTTAGGAGGGTGGTTGTGAGATGGTGGAGGCTTAGGGTTGTAGTATAGTTTGGCTGGATTGGGGAGGAGGTGATGCAGGTCCCGGAGGAGATGCCGTTGCAGAGAAACAGGCCTGGAGCGGTTAGTGATGATTGGAAGGGAGTTGGGAGGAGACTTGCCTGCGTGCAGAGACCCGTTGGAGGTGACAGAAAGGCAAAGCTCGGCTGCGATGAGGGTGTCGTTTGAGCCGAAAAGGACGCATTCGTCGCTGTTGAAGGTTTTTTCACCGGATCGGCCTTGAAACTCGACTTGGATGGCTGGAACCTCTGGTATCCTCACCAACTGATGGTCTGAGTTCCCAGGTGGCGTCCACGGTGCTACCATGCCGAGTCCTCCGGAAACGATGTAAGATGCACAGTCCAGGTCTCTTTCGGACCGCTCGCATCCCAGAGGTTCTGCAATTGTAGAGAATAGGTTGTTGGTGATAAGGTTGTGAACCACAGAGGAATAGGTGTAGGGAACAGTTGTGAACCCGTCGCTGGTGAGGGCCGCGAAGAACGGGCCAACATAGGAGGCGTTGAATGGTCCGATCCCTGCAGTAACATCGTAGACGGTTGCCGTATCAAAAACTGTCACGAGGGATGTCCGTGCTGTGAAATCGTTCAGCAAGTGATGAGTCGACGTCTTGAAGTTGTGTCGGCCTACCAAAAAGCAGAATCCCTCCGAGCCAGGGAAGCGTCGTAAGACAGAGACTAAAGTGGCGTAGTAAGTCGTCAGCAAGCGCGCACTTAGAACATCGGATGCGTGGTTTCAACATACCGCGTGATGGCCCAGAAGCGAGCACTGCGCCCCGAATACGGACTGAAAATGACGCGAACAGTCCCGGAAAAGAGCGTCGTCGGCGAGAGAGCAACGAGATCAACAAGCTTCAGTCCCTCTGTTTTATGCATCCCGCGCCAGTGCAGACGCGTAAAGCAGCTACATATCGCGGCGGTGGCAGACACGGTCAACAGTCCCTGAAGAACGCGGACGACTAGAATTGATGTCCCAACATCCGCGCTCACCCACCAACTCAAGGCCTGCTGGCGACTGGAGGAGAATTCTGCCCATGTGGTTGTCAAGACAAAAAGAATAATTGCAACAAATAGCAAGGAGGAAATGATGACGAGACCGGCTTGGAGCAAGAGCTCTTCCAGTCTCAACCGCAGTTGCTTCATCGTGCGGGGTGTTGACGACAGCCGAGTTGTCTTGCGGGTTGGCGGGGAAGACAGGTGCGAGCACTGCCCGGGAGAAAGTGCCCGTGGTTTTACTGAGAAATTGGGTTCCCCAGCTGGTATGACGCCTGATTTGGACGAGGCTCTGACGCAAAATCGTGGGGTCTAGACCCGCGTCCCGGAGGCAAACGGCCTAGCCCAGCGTCAATGCATCCAATATCCGAAGGGCTGCAGCTCTCAAGCTAATACGCTAACCGCGCCTTCCCAATCTGTTCCTGCATAACATGAGGTGGCGGCGGTTCGCCAATTAAATATTGAACGCCTCCTTGGACTTCTGAGTGTCTGGAATGCGCTACTTTTAGCTCGCGCGAAAGACTCACGCACTTGCCCCTCAACCTGACTTCTTGGTGGCAGTTCCTTTGAGAACGGAGATTGCCACCCCCCATCCAGCGCCCGCATGGACAACAGAGCCTCGCGCGGTCCGCTGCTGCTCAAAAGCTCCCAGATGCCACCAAAATGCTGCCACGTTCTGGATCCCCTGTGTCCGTCTACGCCCCCTCTCTCGATCGCAACATCACCCCCTTCCACGCACCCTCACGCGCATTTCCAGTTTCGAAGACATGTCGGCACTCACCACGACAGCAAGCCCTTGCGCGGCGACCGCGTCCTGCACCGCATCTGGCAAAGGCGACGTCACCTACTGGGCGGAGAAGGCCTACAGCGAAGAGGACAAGACCGGAACAGTTGTAGTCGTGCAAGTCATCAATACAGTGCTGGATACCACCAGCTACTCGACTATCGCAAACAAAGTTCCTTCAAACTACGTCCCTCCGCCAACGAACGCGGCCGGAACGAAGATTGCCTCGGTGACATTCTCGCGCCACGGCACCCTCTCGACAACAACAATGTATGTGCTCCCATCTTCCCCGGTCTGCCCGCTGCCAGCGCTTCTGACAACGCGATCACAGCGCCTACCCCACTCCCTTCCTCATATTTCCCGACGTCTACACCGTTGTCGGCACCTACCAACTCGACAGCTCCTCGGGAGCAAAGTGCATCTCTGGCGCAAACAAGACCTTTGACATCGCGACCAACCCCCAGCCCGTCTGGGGCTTCAACCAACCAACATGGAACCTATCCAGCCACTTTGATCCGAACGACCCTCTCGGGTGGGGCTACAGTTACGGCTTGCGAAACGAAACCAGCTACTCCGAGGCGGTCGCAATCGTGGACTTGATCGGCCTACTGCCAGACGACAACCCGAACATGCCGCACTCGGTCGTCAAGACCTGCAAGAAAGGCGATCTTGCCTCACCGTATGTCGTCCAAGCCAACCCTAACTGGAAGGTCGTTGCGCATACTTCCGTTGTGTATGAAGGAGGGGACGCAAAGGCTGCTGCGAGCTCGACGGCGTCTGGGGGGAGTCGCGCGAAACCGTCTGATGGCTCGCATGCCCCGGCTGGGGGTGACGGTGAGGGCTCAGGCGGGGGCGAGGTTCCTGGGGGAGGCTCAGGTGGTCAGAAAACAGGGACGGGCTCAGCAGCTGCGCCCTCGAGTCCTAGCGGCGGCTCTTCACAAGGTACAAGTGCCGGAAAGGGGTTTAATTCACTCGGGATTATTAAGTTAGCTTTGCCACTGTGGGCGGCTATATGGATGGGGTCGGTCATTGCTATGTCAGCGGGGATATGAGTTGACGAACAACGGATCCGTCAGATTTTGGTTGGTAAGGGGACGAGCTCGGTGGTATGGCTGGCATGATTGGGCACAGCAGTGGCTTTGTCGGGGCGGGGTCGGTCCCAGGCCGGAGGTCTCCGTCTGCGGGGTTCGACCACATGATTCCGTCACAGGGCGGGGGAAGTCCGCGCTACCTTCAGGATGGTAATAGCACAAACAACAGTGGATACCAGCGACACACTTGTTGAACCCCACCCTGAAATCTGATCCAAGCTGAAAATGAGAAGTTGGCCCTTTTCCCTGGCGCTGTTGCTCTCAGGGACTCTCACCCCTGTCACCATGGCGCAGACTCGACACGGGAACCAGTTCGTCCTTGAAAGCGACATATTAACAAGCTTCAATACCAAGTTCGATGACGCGCCATGGGGCCTAACCACGTATGCAAACGTGCCGTATGTCCCATGCCTGTCCAAGCATCAGCACAATGTCTATGACATTGCGATTCTCGGAGCTCCGTTTGATACGGTTCGTACCATCACTCGGTCACAACCCGCAAGCAAAACTAAGATTTGATGACATGAAGGGGACTACAGGCCGTCCAGGCGCAAGATTCGGCCCCCGGGGAATTAGAGCCGGTTCCTCGCGCATCAGCGCCGACGACGCATGGAGTGTTTACACCGGTCTGTCTTTCCTTCCATCCCACAACCCTAGGTACCTAACCTAAGGTATCCAACGCGCTCCCCCCCACGACTCACCCACTATCACATCATCCTTCTTATAGACAAAGTGTCTGACCTAACCCTAACCAGGCGAGAACGTATTCAAATCCAACGCCTTCATCATCGACTGCGGCGACGTCCCCCTGTCCTTCCTCGACAACACCGTCGCACTCAAGCAGCTAGAACATGCCCACAAAGTCATCACGGCAAAGGAGCCCGCGAATAAGAATCTCTCGCCTGTTCCGAGGGTTATAGTGCTGGGTGGTGACCACACGACTACGTTGTCTGCGCTGAGGGCGGCGTATGGGTCGTGGGGGAAGGTGGCGGTTGTGCATTTTGATGCGCATATTGGTATGTGCCCAGTGCCTGTGATGAGGGGTATTGGGGGTGAAGAGAGGAGGGATTGGGCTGACGGAGGGCAGATACGTGGGATCCGAAGGTGTTGGGGGGAGATATTTCGGATTATGCGTACGGTAACACCCTTTCTCGGGGCGTAAATACGTTCTTTTTGCTGATGTTTGGGACGGCCGGAATAGGGGGGTGAATCACGGGACTTTTCTGCATATCGCTCACGAGGAGGTACCACCCCTGCCAAAAGACTTCAACCACAAGTCGGAAACTGATGGCCGGCTCAGGGACTCATCACAAACGCAAGCATCCACGCCGGCATCCGAGCACCAGTGGCACGTCACGCAGACATAGACAACGACCGCCGCTGCGGGTTTGAGTTTATCACCGCTCGAGCACTTGATCGCCTGGGAACTGCTGGGGTCATTGAGAAACTAAAGGAGAGAGTTGGCGACGCAAACGTCTACGTCAGTGTGGACATTGATGTTTTGGATCCTGCTTATGCACCTGGTAAGTCTCGGTCGTGTTTCGGGGGCAGAGTGATATTGATGCATTATTGCGGCGATAGCAACCGGAACGGCCGAGCCAGGCGGATGGACGACGCGAGAGCTGTTGACGATTATTGATGGGCTGGTCGGACTGAAGGTAATCGGCGCAGATGTCGTTGAGGTTGCACCTGCGTACGACAACAACGGGGAGACTACGGTCCTGGCAGCTGCGGAGATTGTTCAGTCTTTGTTGTATCTCATGCTCAAATCTCCGTTGGTAGATTCGGCCCGGGAGTAGCGGGGGCCATGGCTGCAGTCTACGCAGCGCATCACCCCTGTCTGCCGTCGCTGCGAAGAATCCGCTCCTTCAGAGTGCCGAGTTCCGTTCTAGCGTCTTCTCATATTAGCTTTTCTCCTTCCCCAAAACCGTTCTCTCTTTAGCCTTTCTTTTTGGCCCAGGGGCACTTGGCCGAAACATTACATTGCAGTGGATACAGAACTTCGTTTCCACTCCACCAAACCCGTTGCCACAGCCCGGGAGTCGTTCGCGCTAGTTACTAGCCCCCGAGGCTTAATCAACTGACGGTAATTACTCCATCTCGTCCGATCGATCCCCCAATGACGACGTCAACAATGTGGAGTGAGGGCGTGACACGAAGACTAAGATGGTATCGTCAAGATGGCGCAAGGCAGCAACAGCAACAGTGGGGTTCCAAGCCTCGGATTCGAACTATCACGGTTGCGAGAACCTCGGATGCGTGGGAAATACCCAAGGGAAATTGAACAAGTCCCAGTCTTAACTTTTAAGTATGCTGCTGTGCCACCCGCCCTCGTGGTAAATCCACTGCTGGGGCCTCGGTGCTTGCTCGTATTGTCGATCCGATCATGGTCGCCGCCAAAGCCGTCTCCTGCCGCTATATGGTAGGGCTGACGCTCAACCAGACGCTCAGCCAATGGCACCACGACATCGACAGCGCCCGGAACGCCACCATCGACGGATTCGCCCTCAACATTGGTGCAAGGGACTACTTCATGGTTGATGCGCTTCGTGGCGCGTACGATATAGCCGCTGAGGTAGGGAAATTTTCGCTCTTTCTGTCGTTCGACTTCGCTGCCGATGAGGGATGGAATGTTAGCTCGGTGTCAGATCCGGTGAACAGCTTCAAGAACGAGCCGGCGCAGTTCAGGGTTGATGGGAAGCCGTTGGTGAGCACCTTTGAGAGTGTTGAGTTTGCGGATGGCTGGAATCAGGTCTGGGAAAAGGTGGACGGTGGGATTCACTTCGTGCCGGACTGGTCGAGCTTGGAACCGGAGGGTGTTGGGAGGATGGTTGACCAGATTGATCGACACTGTATGTGATCTCAGCTTCGGTTCTTGTCTCGGAGAAAAGAGTCAATAGGCTAACTTACGTCTCAGTCTCCTTCGATGCCTGGCCCAAACCGGGACAGCTCACCATGTCCTCCGCCGCCGACGAAGCCTACGCCGCCGCTCTCAAAGGAAAGACCTACATGATGGGCGTCAGCCCCTACTTCTACACTAGTAAGCTATCCCCTCCCCCCTGTCCCTCTTCACTTACTCACCCTTTCCCAGACATCCACATCCTCTCCAAAAATTGGTACTCCTCCTCCGCCTCCCTCTAGCACACGCGCCTCGAGCAGATGCTCTCCCTCCAGCCCTCTGTCGTCCAAATTATCTCCTGGAACGACTTCGACGACAGCCACTGCATCAGCGACATGGTCTCAACCAGCTCCTCCCCTCCGCGAAGCACTACGTCGAAGACATCTTCCACTCCGGCTTCCGCGCGCTCCTCCCGTACTACATCTCCGCGTAGAACAAGGGCAAGACGGACCTAGTCCTCCCTCTTGAGATGGGTGACGGCGTAGCAGTGGCTTGGTACCGCACGACTCCGAAAATTGAGTCCTGCGGCGATGGCGGCGCGGTGTGGGGACAGTATGGCACGCAGTCTGCCAAGGAGGGGCTGGAGGATGGGATTAGCATTGCGGTTGTTATGGGGAGGAAGAAAGGGGCGCTTGTGGTTTCGGTGGGCGGGAGAGAAGGAATTTGAGGTTGCGGCGGGGAAGAGGCAGTTCTTTCAGGTGCCGTGGGGGAGTTTAAGGGGGTGCGTGAGGTGAGGGTTTCGTTAAATGGGGAGGAGAGAGCAGGGCCGGCGATTACGGAGGGGTGTCCCGAGTCGGAGGTGCTAAATTTTAATGTGGTTGCGGTGGATGCTGTTGCTCCTGCTACGGGGAGCGGCAATGGGAATGGGAGCGGGGATAATGTGGAAGACTCTGAGCATGGGCCGAGGAATAATTCTGGTGGAGAGTCGGGGGACAAGAATTCCTCGAGTTCTTTGACTTCTAGGGGCAGGCCTTGGACCGCTGTAATTTTGGCGGCAAGCATTGTGCTTGTTGCAATGTCTTGAGACTCGGCTTCGGTGCGTCAATTACCTCAGTCAGGGAGTTGGGAAACTGATTATCTACTTGGTCGGGCTCGGCGTCATAAGTGGAGAGCGGCGGGTGATATCGGTTATCGTATCACAGAAACGGCAGGCACAGCGTGATCGTCCTTATTGGCCGTCGGGCACCAAATCGGCAGCCTATATGCGCGGGCCGTACCTGCATCAAGTTGGCAAAAGTGAACCCTGATTTGGTCATGACCTTTCACATCTCCCGTCACTGGCCGTCTCAATCTTACCGATGAAAGTACAGGGCCCGTTCAGGCAAGGGAGTGAGTGAGCTCCCTCGCCTTATTCCACGTCTTATATTTCTTGATATCTACCCGCCTATAACTGCAGAATATAATCTCCTTGCAGGATGAAGTTGTCGGCTTTTCGGGATGCAGACATGTCATTTATTCATGGCGAAGACGCAATCACTTGAACACAGGCCACCCTAGTCATCAATCACTTTTACACCAGATCATCGCCCCATGCAAAGGTGACAGCCAAGATGATTTCCATCACACACTTCGTCACCGGGGCGTTACTCCTCCCCTCCACGCTCGCAGCAGACTGGTCAGGATGGGGCGGTGGCATTCTTAACAACCGCTGGGCACACGGCAACACCCTAGTGTCGTCCATTAGCATCCCCTCGCTGTATCATCACTGCACCGTGTCATACCCCATTGGCGTTAGCGCCACGCCCGTCATCGCCGACGACATTGCTTACTTTCCGACCTGGGACGGCACCCTTACCGCCCTCAACTACAGAACATGCCGCATGATCTGGCAGATCTCCATCTCCGACCTCATCGCTCGCTTCGCACCCATCTCTCCCCTCCAGGCCGACCTCATCGGCGCCATGTCCCGGACATCTCCCCAGATCTCCGGCGACGTCCTGTTCTTTGGCACCCAGATCCACGCCCTTGTCGTGGCTTTGAACCGCACAAATGCCCAAACCCTCGACATATTCCAGCTTGACAGCCACCCGCTTGCCATCATCACCCAGTCACCCACCTTCTTTGACGGGAAACTATTCATCGGTACCTCCTCGTATGAGCACTTTGCTGCCCTCGACGCCGCTTATCCTTGCTGCTCCTTCACCGGGACGTTTGCCGCCCTGGAATTCTCCCCTGAGACAAACACTTTCTCCCTGGCGTGGAATATCTCAACCATCCCGCCAGCACGAAAGGCACAAGGCTGGGCAGGTGGTTCGGTGTGGGGGAGCCAGCCGTCTATTAATACCGTGCGGAGGCACGTGTACATTGGGACAGGGAACAGCTACACCGCTCCGGAGGAGGTGATCGCCTGTCAGAAGGAAAATAGCCTCTTACCCTTTGTTTCGAACGATCCAGATCCGTGTCTGCCTAGTGATGTGTGGCAAGACAGCATCCTGGCTATCGACATCGACTCCGGAGAGGTACAGTGGGTCTATCAACCTCCCGGGGTAGACGCCTACCTCGCATCGTGCGGATACCCCGGTCTGGCGGCGGTGGATTCCGCCCTGTGCCCCCAAGTCCCCGGGCCCGACGCCGATTTCGGGATGGCCCCTACCTTCATCCCCGAACGGGACGCGCTAGTAGCCGGCCGCAAGAACGGCTACGTCTACTCCCTGCACGCAGAAAACGGCACGCTCCTCTGGTCTACGCGAGCTGGACCGGGCGGAATCGGCGGAGGCTTAGCATGGGGAATCGCAGTCGACGAAGAACGCGTCTTCTTCGCGGTGATCAACACTGGCAACTTACAGTGGCGACTGACACCCTCGAACGCCACGATTTCGAACAGCGCTTACGGCGCTCTCAACCTATCAAACGGAAAGATCATTTGGCAAATACCTGTCCCGCGAGAAGGGGTGTGCCAAGCGCCTCCGATGACAGTAGGTGATTTGGTGCTTGTTGCACGGACAGGGCAGGATGAGACGGGAAACGGGAGATTTGATGCCTCCAAGGGGGGACTGGTGGCATTGAATAAGTTCACCGGGAGGGTGGAGGTGGATTATGAGCTGACGAGTAATGCGCATAGTGGTGTTGCGGTCGCGGGGGAGCATGTGCTGTTGGGTACGGGGTATAATGGGGGGTCGTCGGTGGGGGATGTGAATGGGGGGTTTCACGTATTGAAGGTTGAAGGGGTGTTTTGAAGAGACTTTACGTACGAAGCAAGTTGGAACACCTTTCTACTTCAATGCGCAGGATGGCAGAAACTAATGTGATACTTCCTCACACCTTTCTGGTAGTGTTAATAAACTGACTTTGCCAACTCGAACCTTGTTGAAGGGTGATGGCCTGATACTAGTCGCGCCACACATAACCACAACCAACCGATAGTATTGCGAGAACTGGCGGATAACTTTGAAATATAGCTAGGAAGGCTGTAGGTATTGCGAAGGTTTCGCTTGCCGGGAATGAAGACAGCCTCCGTCCACTTGCACCGTACATAAGTCAGGTGGGGGGCTTTTGGAACACCCCTGCCTATGGAATAGCCCCTGAGTCGGACCCCGCACCACACCACAAACTTCAATTGCCCACAACATCAACTTCGTCAAATAGATAGCTAAGATAATATAGTCTTCAGTATTAGAATCGCCTGATTCTTTTCTTTTAGAATCACTAAGATCCTCCCTGCTAGCCTCTCTCTGTGAGGCACGAACCTCCTCAATTCTAGCGAACTGCGTGTTAGGATGTGACGAACCTGTAGGCCGCTAGTTGAGCAGGCACGGTCTGGAGGATTCCCCGCACCAGGCACAGTGTCAGGAACAGTGCACAACTGTGTTGTGCACTAAGCCAGGGGTGCAAAGACCCGAAGCCCTACGACCAGTTAAGAGAATGCTCTGTCTTAGTAACACCACTCTAGCATAGAGCAAGCTAAACACTACAGAGCAGCGCTCTGTGATATGTAAACACAACATAACGGAGTAACAGAGCAAGGTATAAAGTACCTTTAAATAACTAGTACAGTAACCTAAGGCGTTTGTTCAGGCTAACCCTATCGTTCTTTTTAGGCTCTATATGTAATATTACTGTAGCTAGTCTAGAATAAGCACTGATAGTGGCGTCACTCCCTTAACAGCTATCAGGAGAATCCTAGATGTTTCTTATTAATCCACAGTATCCACCTTTAACATCTTATCATAAAACGCCTCCAACTCGCTAGGAAAACTGAAAAGCTTACCCTCTATATCTTAAACTAATCGTTATCCGTCAAGTCCCTTCTGATATTACAGATAACTAAAAAAGCTTAGAACTAGACACCTTCTGCCTTTTTCGCGATTGTAGTAGGCAGCGTCCTACACTACGTTACATCGTTACGCGCGAGATTAGAGAATTTTAAATCGTTGTAAAACTTCCTAGTAACGTAAACTATCATATCTTTCTCCGTAAAGTCTTAAAGCACGAGCATATTTTACTCTTTTCTAAAAGCCTTAAGAAAGGGGACCTACGGACGGCTAGATATGTAGAGCTTGATGATAGGTGATGTTAACAATGTCCGCAGAGCCTCCATAATTGTTTCCGGCTCGCCTTCATACTCGTCCAAACCATTAATAAAGAGGCAGAACTTATACTCGGAGTCGTCCTTTTCATCCCTAAGCTTTTACATCAACGATACCAGGTCCTCCAGCCCCTAATGCACTGGAATCCTCTCTAGACAAACCCTTTTCATCAGGGGTTTGTAATTAGAAAAGATTTGGTAAAGATGGCTTCGCAGTAAGCCCTTTTGTGTTTTCTGTAACGGGAGACCGGAGCCCTAGAAGAAAAAGCTGACCTTAATCACACGCTTAGTGCCTGCCCACCTTTATAGTGCTGCTTCCGTGTTACGGTGGGCCGCGACATATTTCATGAGCGTCGACTTCCCGCTTCCTGCCTGTGGCTCTTGTCAACGTGTGCAGTGCTAGCAGGTACTTTTAGTGTCACTTACCCTCCCCTGGATCCAGTAGACGTCGTTTCCAGACTCAAGCCACCGTGTATACCCCGTGTTTTGGTTGGAAAAGACCCAGTTGAGGGTATTTTCATGGGCCCTCTTGCTACTCTCTCGTTCTCGGAGCTCTTTGAAACTCAAAGAATCAAGAATACGCTGCTCCCATTCGATTTCCCTGGCTTGCTTCGATAACCGATCTATGCTTGCCAGCAGTTGTTTCAGCTTCTGGTCGCTCCTTTCCACCTCCTGGAATGATAAGCTCGAGGCGTAGGCTTTCAGTTCCTGCAGGAGGGTGCTCAGTATCTTGGAAGACCCGACATCATCGGATCCGAGAATATCTTCCAGACGGTTGATCTTCACAATGTGAGACTGTCCGTCACTGCAAGGGTTGAGCTGTCAGTTGTGCAAGGTTACTATTATTATAAGCTGAAAAAACCGTACTTCAGCATTTTGGTCATCTCGTGACCAATCTGGGTTTCAATGTCTAGCAGCCTTTGCTTCAACGCTTGAATGGCTGGTTTCTTAGCCGACGCTATGAGAGCTGCGCGTAGGCTCTCAAGCTTGGGAAACTTCGAGTTCTTTACCCTCAGCTTTTCCAGCATCTTGACCAAGTCTTTGGTAATGGGTTCGCATCGATCGGCAAGTTTCAAAATGGCTAGTTCTCCCCGGGAGGGTATGCCGGTCTCCGTGCCGGAGGCTGTTGACTGGACTAGTGTTTCATGTCTGTCTTGAATTGTGCGAACGATAAGCTCGATGTCGAGGTTCTCCTCAGTTACTCCACGTGCCGACGCGAGAATCTCGCGAGTCTCCGGGACCAGGATGAGGGCGTATTCAGTGAATTGTGCGATGTTTGCTACGATACCGAGAATCGCAAAACTCTCGGCCATGGCTGCTGAGGAGCTTCGGGTGGGCTGACCAAGGTGCTGACGAACAATGTTGGACACGTGTGTTGAGGTTTGAACCAGCCTGTGCCAAGGCGCCCACGTCCCCGCACCACGACTTTTTCTGTGATGACGCACATCAAGATTTGGCCAATAGGGGGAGAGAGCACAGGCTATCCTGCGAGCACTCGGTGGTCCGCATCCAGATCGGTCCCGAAGTTGCGCCAGTGGTCATAGATGTCTGGCCGCCCATCGGCAATTTCCCGCGAAACACGATGGCAAGCTCGACCAAACACCCAACCCAAGGCTGCAAAACTCGTGGGCTTTCGGCAACACCTTCCGCCGCCATCGGCACGCTGTAGGGTGCCCCAACGGAATGTGGGAGGCTGAGCGGCAAGCCACTGTCGTGGAGACGCAGCTTCACCGGGTTGTGCCTTCCAGGCTGCATCAGAGCTGGTTACGGCGAACGACTGCGCAGCTCCGGCATCACACATCGATTCCGCTCTTCCCTCCGTTGGCGCTACTGCTACCTTTAGCACTAGTGGGGACCTATGCGCTATTTCCGCCTTCACTTATATTTTTCCTCAATTTTATATCCTTCGCTCTTCTTACGCGACTCTTCATTCTCTCGTCGGAGGTGCTTGTCGTGAATGGCAGCCTATTTGCCATATCTCACCCGCTAGCCCATGTTGCCCATGGCTTCATCAACAGTTTTTTGTCCTGTTTGGGACCATTCATCGTACGATCTGAACCGTCTCAAAAAAGAAGGGATTGAAGTTGACAGAAGAACCCTACCAAGATCGGCGTCGCTTGCATCTCCCAAAACGAACTAAGACTCGCAGAAACCTTCGTTGCTGGTTGCCTTATTTCATACATGCTCCTCGTAAGCACTCCCGCATAACCTTCAAACCTGGAGAGTATCTGAAGAACACGGCACTAGGGCACGGGATCGATCCTCCTGGTTGGCGGAATCTTGAACATGCTCGACGAAAATGGCCAAGGGTACACCCAACATTACTCCGCTTCAAGCGGCACACTGTGGTCATTGCAAACCATGCTGGCCTCGGCTACAACCTTGACCATACATGTGATGGCAATTGGGTCCGACGGCTCTGAACGCTACCAAGTTCCGTCTGCGGAACTTATCTCTCGGGGGGCAGCGATAGTCATGTTCAGCATCCACCTTCTTTGGCTCTATTTCCGCTACATTACGCATCGGGGGCTCTTTGAAGATGACCCAGATGACGAGAGGCAGCGCCCTCGCGAGGAGACTGGTCCGCAGCCAACCAGGCAGGTCACTCTTCCATGGAGATCACTCGGCCTTTTATCCTGGGCACTCGTCGCTGTGAGTTTCATTCTCAGCGTAGCAACGGCGGTCAACCTTGTCAACTCCACCGAAGGATTGGCACAGACTATCCATGTGAGCAAAACCGCCGTGGCTCTGACGTTGCTGCCGCTGGTATGCATCGTTCCAACCATGACCGAAGCGCTGCGCGCAGCCTCCAACGATCGTATGGATCTAGCACTGCGCTTGACCCTGGAGTCCTCAATCGACATTGCATACTATGCTTTTCCAGCGCTCATCCTCTGTGCTTGGGTGTCTGGGAAGTCATTGTTGATGGACTTTGGTTACCTACAAGCCATCGAACTTGGCATCAGCGTCTGGCTGATTGCACGCATCTTCTCCTCTGGGCGGAGCACTTACCTAGACGGAGTTACGATACTCTCCTTGTACGTTGTCGTCCATACTCTGATCTAATACTGGCGGCCGAAACCTCCGAGGAGTACTGACGCTGTGTCAAAGATATCTCATCGTTTCGATGGCAAATATTGCCCTAACTTGACTGAATACACGATCCCTATGTTAGTATGCCGTCACTGGTCGTCCATGATCGGCAGGCAATTACAAATTCCGAAGGCAATTTACGGCGAGAGGAAACAAGACATAGAGCTTTGTTCTGCTTCTTGATTCTCCCGTACTCGCAACGCTTACACATCCAGGGGCTCAGTTACCGAATTTGTGATAGGGGAATATTTTTTTTTAGATCGGATGCTTTTTGTGTTGTCTGGCGAGGTGCTGGTTGCTTGAGGCTCAGATGCCGACAATCGCTCCCCAATTAATGTTTTAACAGCAGGACAAGGGGGAATAAGACGGTGAAAGGTTGAATCGTGTACCCTAAAGCTGAGGATATAACTTAAATCCTTAGATTATGATACGTTTAGATTACAGTGTTTTAGACAGTACATAGCAGGGAAGACCTCTCTTTTACCACACTGACAGAAATCCAACATAAGGCTAGTTTTCCAAATCAAGAGTAGGCTTAATCAACGCAGTGATACGTAATGACAAAACCCACTTACTGACAGGAGGTCTAAACCAGGCACAGGAGGTCCGACCCAGGTATAAAAACCGTTTTTTTTTTCCTTCTTTCCTAAATATGTTGTGAAAAAAGACTTCTGTAACCTAACGGTTAGTACCATACCCCTGGCCTCTAAGGGGGCCAGAGCAGGCCCCTAGAGGTAGAGGGTTTGATTCCGGCGGAGGTCACCAGCGACCTTTTTTTCTTTTCTTTTCAGCCCCCCTGAACAGTAGGTGGCTCCTGACATACTGACTGATGTAAACTGATGATGGCCTTAACCTGATGATGAGCTGAACATTGAAAAGTACGGTTTTGCTCTATAGAATGATAGGATTTATATGTTTGAAACACCTATGTATATCTTTTTACGCTGTTTGGCATATTCAGCAATGTTGACAGCGTAATATCACTGTGTTGTCACGCTGTTAACAGTGATAGAAAACGGCCTTTTCCTGCTATGTAGCTTCCAATCATTGCAAGCCCCTGAATAACTTATAACAATTAAACATTACACTCTGTTCCCTGCCCTTCAGTACCTCCTGCATCCGAATCCAAGCGTCGTAACTACGGCATAAAGAACCACCAACTTCAAACTGTCATTCGATACCACACTCGAAAATGCTAACCGTTAGCAAACCCAACAACTACCTACTCGCCGAGTCACTCTCATAAGTGTCACCCACGTTGTGAGACGGCATCCGCATTTCTGTACACGTCTGTCAGGACACCAAGCTCATCTCGTGCCCACTGGGAGGGAGATATTCGGATTTACGTACCACGGTGACGCGGATACCTCTGCCTTGCTCCCGCCCCGTAGCCTCTCGCATCTCTAGCCCAAGCTTCCTCCTCGTCGTTCTCAGAGATCGAATCCGACTCGACGAACCTTCTTGGCATCCCCATCGGCTCCGTGTTTGCGGACCGAAACTCTTCGTCGGGAAGCCGAGTCCTAGGAGAAAGGTGGTGAAACCGATCTTGAGCATAATATCGAGAATTCCCGGGGGCTGTAGGCCTGGGTCCCGCCAGGCGATCTCTCTGGTGGTGCTGGATGACGGAATAATTGTCGTCCACACTAGGGCGCCGATATTCGGTGATAACCTCCTGGTCAGTTTTGCCGGGTCGGTCCCTCTGGGGTTCCTTCCTAATGAACCGGATTGCTGGCAGTCCCTCCGAACAGAAGTACGCCGCCAGCAAGACGAGAAATGTGACGGGGAGAGCGACGGCCCAGAACAGGCCTTGGCCCCAGTCCAGGTCCCGGATATCAGATGTGTTCATGCCGAAGATGGCGGCGATGGAGCTCATGGGCAGGAAGACAACCGTGACAATGGTGAAGATGTACATCAGTCTCTCTTGGTGATCCTTTGTGACGTCGAGGGCGTTGATGTTCTAGCGATAAGAGAACCCAGTCAGCAAAGATAGGGAGATATATGCAGTAGATGAAATACAAGGGACCAAACTCACTTCTGCCTTCAGTCCAAGCGTCCTCCATTGAACATCCTCGAGGGTCTTGGCTTTCGTCATCAATCGTCTAGTAGCCAGGTTGGCGATCTTGCCCCTGAAGCCCTCGGGGTCGATTGGACGCCCCGAGAAGAATTGCGTGTCCGGTGTAATCGTTGGCGGGGGGCTCAGCATGTGGCGTGCTATGGCACCAAGTTTCTTGACGCTGTTCTCTCCTCGAGGGCCATAGTATCCGTATTCTCGGTAAGCAGTGGGATTTTTGTCTTTTGCGAGAAAGCTGAGCGCCTCGAACCAGCGGAGCTGGCCACGGAGCACCTTTGAGTAGAGAATCTCGATTTCTCTCATAAGGTCCGTGATTTGCCCATCGAGCTTTCTGTTAAAGTGGTCAGAGGAGACTTGATTGTCCTGGTCAAGTGATTGTTGTTTAGCTTTACTCAGTATTACCGGCCTCAGGAGACACATACCAGCCAATTGAACCTTTCCGTATACACAGATGTTGCTGGCAAATCTCTCTTTTCGTACTTCGCGAGATCGGAAGTGAGGTTCAAGACCATCATTGAAGCAAGATCTAGCGGCAACAAGACAGCCTTCCCTGACAATGAGTGCCTCGATACGCCCGTGCAGAACTCTGCGGTTCCGCTAAGGATCGCTCTTCTCGCAATCGACAGCAAGGTGTCGAATCTTCGGCCCTTTCTGGTGCCGTAAATCATGGCCAGCAGTAAAAAAATCCAGCCCCGATATATGGCTAGGGGCAGCTTTTGTCCCTGCAGTATTCCCGGGCCGCCATGGAGTAGATACTCCCTGAATTCTTGGAGCTCTTGGGCTAGTTCGGACAGATGTCGCAGTAGAATAGGCAAGTTGAAGAAGGCTGCATTGGGCTTCTTCCCACTGTCCGCACGAGTGCCGTTGGATGCAGCGTGTTGCTGAACAAAGCAGTCAGTCATGCTGGATTCGAAATAGTGAAATGAACAGAGCGAAACGTACCTCCAGAATATCATAGACTGCCCCCCAGAACTTGTTGGTGGTTGGTGACTCTACATCTGCTGGCACAAACATGCCCAGAAGAAGGTCGGAAGTGTTGAACAGATCAATTCGGGCTTCGTGGCCAGACCCGTCCTTGATCTTGGTTGCCGCCCTGCCAGTCTCGTTCTCCCCGGCAATTATGTTAGCCCCTTGGTCCGCGAGCAACTTATGAACCTTGCGACGCGTCGAGATACTGTGTAGGATGTACACCTTGCGGTCGGTAAACTTTGTACTGGCAGAAAGATATTTGTTTGCATCCTCCAAGTCTTGGAGCATCCGCAGGGCGTCGGGCGCGCCACATTGGAAGAAATGGAAGTCGGCCGATGGCGGCATGTGATCTTCGAGAGGTTTCAGAATGCCATGATCGATAGGGTTAGATGGTGTTCTTGCATCCGTCAGTCGTCTTACACTCGGCAAAGGCCACAATTTGGTAAATCCCGAGAAGCAGCCAAACGTGGACAGATAAAAGCTTACCTCGGAGAGAAGTTGATGACGACGTGTTTCCTAGATTCTTCCGCAAACATACGAATCGCGGGCCAGTCAGATGCCGTGACTTCTTGGCCCCGGAATGAAAACTCCAGCTTTTTCGGCAGAAAGTCGCGGAAGAAGCCCAAGAATTCCTGTGTCCATTGTCATCAGCCACTAAAGCAACTGATGGGGCCAGGGCTGCCGTTCCACCCCGCCAAGAAGATTTCACCGAAGGGACGAGAGGTAGTACTTACAAACCAAGTTGTACATTCTGCGAGAGGGATGCGCCAAAGCCATGATCTGTGGTAGGAGATGAAGACGTTCCCGGGCTCTAAATCCCTCAAGGAGGCATCTTGTGGAGGAGGACTGCTGGGCGTGAGCCTCTTGATGGAGATGGTTTTCCCCATGAGATCCTGCTGCGACATCATACCGTACGTAAAGAGTAGCGCTATAATCGTTTCAGTACCCAGACATAAAGGGTCTTCTCCAATGGCCTAGCCATCTCGGGAGACACTTACTATTGCCGACCACAACAAGCCATAACTGCGCAACATGGAAGCAAGACTGGCCCGCTGTCATCGTACAGACAGCCTGCTTAAGGTCGAGCCTCTTCGGTGACCCTGCACCGCCGGCTTGCATGAGTGTCAGGGGAGGGAAACTTGGCCCTGTCCCTCCCGAATCTCCGGCGTACTCCTGTAAGCAGATATAGGGGACGCAACCCCAAACCACGAGTTTTCTTGACAATTTTTCATCGATCCCATTGAATGACATTGGACGAAACATGACTTTGGTCTTCATGTAGTTGACGGATTTGCCATTGGCTCGCTGCTTGTCGTCTCGATATCGGTTGTTGACTTTTGTGAGGAGGCACTCCACGTCGACCTTGTCATTCGCCGTTAAGCCTGGGTGACTGCAGATTGTTTTCTGATAGACCGTTATGTTAGTAACAGAGCTTCCTTCTGGAGGGAGTTGATACAGACCCTCAAGCAATCAAACATCATCGGCTGCTTTTGTATGTGGCTATTTTCCCAGGTCAACATCCCCTCTGACGGGGCTTCCAATGGGGTGGCGAGCAGGGGAAACTCACATCCACTGAAACAGCGGCTCTTTCAGACTTGTCGCCACATCCCGGATTCCCAACTCGGCCGTGTACTTGTCCCTTGCAGTATCACTGTCATCGACCTTGGAGTCGTACACCAAGATACTAGTAGAATCGGGCGAACTTGAGGCTTGTAGCCTTACATCTCTGGGAGGGGGCATCTCAGGGGCAACGTGGGCCCTCTCGACTATCTCTGGACGGAGCCTTTGCGGTATGAAGGGATACAGTCGGGCATCGTCCTCCGTATCGACACCACCGAAGTCACTATCGTCAGCGTCAAGGCTGCTTGGGCTGGACTCGGACCCAGAGCTGGCCGTACTGCTCTGTGTTGGTTCATCTGCCTCATCTTGCTTGATCCCGCCGCCTTGGCCAACCTGAAAGAAATAGTTGATTGCTGGCCTCATATTTGCACTGTCCACAGGAAATGGGAAATTCAACATGGCTTGCTTCTATTGAGACAAGTTAGCACTTTACCGCGGTAAATCGATCTTTGTGTCGTCTGCCTTACCGCCCCCGGCGTCTGCTCTGCTGTTGGGCCATTGGGCGAAGATGATGCCTGCGGGGCCTCGGTTTTGTCATCGGGGCTCCGCTGACAGGACATCCCAGGAACCGGCTCGCCCGATACCGCTGAAGCGCCACAGGAGCCTCGTTCGCGTTCAGCGTCAGCCATTTTAAGATCTGAAAAATGTCAAGTCGAAGGCAGGGTATTAAACAAAAGAATCTGTGCCGAATGTGAGAAAGGTTGATTGTGAATATCAACTGCGAGAGACAAAGCAAGAAGCTTGAACGTTGAAGTTGCCTCGTCCTTGGTTGGTGGGGCAGTGGGGCACCCGATAATCGCAGGTCATTCCTTCCGCCTTAATAAGGAATCAGGACCAGCGTCATTCCCCGAGATTGGGAAGGATGGCACGTTGGATGGCCTGTCCATTGCCTGGTGGAGGCATCTGATAGACAGCTGATAACCAAGAAGGCAGTCTCTTTCTTCTGCAAGGCCATCTACCTCAGGAACCTCACTAGTCGCAGTTCTCGATGGTCGCCCTTACATTTGAGCAGGTGCAAAAAGACCTGCACAATGATGTCGAAGTCAAATGTGGAGCCATAATTACTTGGCTTGACTGCTTCAGTGTGGTGTTCCATGGTCTGATAGTCGCGTGATCCAGCATCATCAAATTGCGCGATGAGAATTCCATTGGTGGATCGTCGCTCAAGGCATTGGCAGTCTTTCATTTGATAGGGTACCGAATCGTGTTGAGCTCACAACTGGGGGCGTGTGCTACTAATAAACGAGAGATGAGCGGGGTCCCCCAAGGGTCGCCAGTCCGGTACACGGAGAGACACAGCATCCATCTCCAAATATCATTATCAGTCACTAGGTATGTATCGTTTTTATCACATTCCATGTCAATTCGGCGAGCATGGCTGATACTAGTAGTACCCGGGCAGTTACTAGTTCACCTATTCCTATGCCTTATTACTAGTCAAGGCGCTTACCGATAGTTTAGAAGAAACCCTTTTTAGTGGGGTGACCTCATTCGGTGTCTCTATCTTTTGTTCAGCCACATGCACCCACTTGGTGCGGTAAAATGAACCCTAAAACTTGCCTTGTGACCAGGGCTAGGCCGCAGGAGGGAAGGTTTTGCATTGCACCCACATCTGGATACTCCGAGTCCTTTGTCTCTCCCACTACCTAGCTTCAATTTCCCTTGTCCACAACTGAACCCTTCACACAACCGTAACCACTCCCATCATCACCAGCAACCATGGCGCACCAACTCCTCACCCTCCCCAAGGAGATTCTTATGGCCATCATACAACAACTGGATCCAACCAGTCTCCAGTGTCTACACCGCGTAAGCCAAATCTTCCTACGGATCTTCTCGGACCGATACTTCCGCCACTTGCACCACGATCTTTCTGGTTTGGGACCAACTTCCCCGCGATTTCCATAGCTCCAAGGTAACCCTGAGCTTAAAGCGCAGGCGTATACCAACACCTTTCACTACCTTCTCTCCTTAGACCAAAAGCAAATTCTCTGCCTCTCTTGCCGGATGACTCAGGCGAAGAACCCCAGAAAGGCATGGGACTTGGTGAACGAGCAGCTATTTTATTCCACATGTGTGGTCGACCACCTAATAGCCTTCTTCTTAGCGGCGGAAAGAAGGAAAGGCGCAGATGAGAAGCGGACGCGCATTAGATACCAGGGACACATCCGACTTTACCAGCATAAGGTTATCACTTAAGAGGAGATAATATGGGCCAAGAGCTGGCTAATGGCGGAGATAAAGACGCAGCCTGCAATCGACCCAGCCAACCCCCCTCAGGTGCTGCTGAGGGAATGTCGCCATCCTAGCCATCAAGCAGCCCACCACAGCTTTAATGCTTACGGAGCCGGCGTGGAGAGCGAGACAGCAGCAGCAGCAATGCGTCCTACCGCCATGCTTATGAAGGTGGGCGTTTGTATCGTTCTTCAGATGACGTGGACAGGGCATCTTCAAATTCCAACGCCGCTAACCACCAAAACTCGATTATCGGCCAATGACATGGTCATGTACCTCGGTGGGCTGCGGCAGGGGGCGGCCGAGTATCTCATCCCGCAGGCCCGTCCTGGGACGCTTCCCGAGATGAGATGCTTCGACCCGAATCACTGTTCTTGCCTAGATTTCGGGGACAAATACCCGCCGAACGCACTGTGGTCACGGATGCCATGTTAGGGCTCTGGTGATGATACCGACAAATGCTGTCGAGTCGACCCGAGTCAACGTCTCATACCCCCGCTGACAAGTGGCATTCAAGATACGAAGAGGGTAATAACGGGTGACCGAAAAAGTGTTCATGCCACAATAACCTTGTTGAATGGTCCATTCGGCTCATCGAATGGATGGAGCGTGTCGGTGAAGCAATGTCAGCTCCTCGCGGGATACCAGCAGCAGGTCGGTGTCTCCAATTTTAGTACCAGCGCAGAGTTGCCTGCGGTAATGTGAATTTCCCTATTTGGCGTACGCTGGACTTCTCTTGGTTTGAGGGTCTGGACCCGGACTCGTACTGGATATGGGAGGATTGGAACACCAAAGGGACCCTGTGGTGTCCAGACCCGAGTTGTGCAAACTACTATCGCTACTTGGAGCGGCCCATCAGTCGACGATGTTGCGGTGCGGGCGTGGATAACTTTTACCAGAGGATCCACGACTGTACACCCCACTTTAGAATAAAGGGGGTGATGATTACCGGCACGGCTGCAGTCTTTGCTGAGCAGGAAAGAATCGCGAGGGAGCTCGCAGCCTCTTCCAACACCACTTCCGCTGCAGCCGGGATGCCAGTCGTGCACGGGGGTGGGAGAGCATTGGGGAAAAGCTCTTGGGGTAAGTACAGTCAAAAGTTACGATCCCTATTTGGCATTTAAAGCAGGACAGACAGACTATATGCAGGCAGAGAAGCAACAGAATGGTGAAAATGCCCCAAAAGACACTAAAAAGGGAGAAGATATATTGCTCCGAGGACCAGACACTAGTATTGAATTGGGGTTGGCTGTTGCCGGCCATTGGTGCCAGCAATTGCCAGGCGCTCGGGCACCGCCCTTCGGAACAATCAGGCACCAGCAGATATGAAAGGCACCAAGTTGCTCAAGTAGGTACCTAGTCATTGTCCCACTTCCCCAACAAGGAATAATAGTCTAGTTATCTAAGACGAACCTAGACACACGAAATTTCCTCCTTTTTTGTTCGCATCGCGAGGTGGGGTGTGGTGGGGTGAGAAGTAACTGATTTGTTCCCAGCAGTCTCCCTGATTTGCAGGATGTTTGCCCTTGCTAACAATGGTGTGATCCCGCACGCGTGATATCTGTCGGCCAACATGGCGAGGAGGTGAAATATTTCCAGGTTCCTAATAACTCTCAACGACATGCCCTGAATCCTTTGCTGCATTTTCCTCCACATCTTTTCTAAAGTTTCCTCCTGCAGTCTTCCGACACTCAACCTTGTCTAGCAACCAGTGTGTCTCCGAAACCGAGCTTTGCCTGATGGACAACCGCTACCACCACCAACCGCTTCCGCAAGGAAGATACATCCGGATCCTCCGATTAGAACCAGCCCTAGTCCGAGACGAACCGATTCGATGTTCTCTAAGCAATCTCGCATTAGGCGAGCCCTCAGCTCACAAGAACCACATTTATGAGGCCCTCTCATACGTCTGGGGCTCACCAAAGGGCACCCGGGAAATTCTCTGTGATGGCAAGGTGATTCTCGTCAGCGAGAACTGCCTCAGCGCTCTCCTGCATTTGCGACTCGCACACGAACACAGGGTCCTCTGGATAGATGCAATTTGCATCGACCAGGAAAACAACAAGGAAAAGGCGGTGCAGGTGTCGATGATGCGCGACGTCTACATGATGTCCCGGCAGACCATCGTGTGGCTCGGCTCTGGCGACAAATCCCTGGAGCAGACGCTGTCCATCATCAGCCGGGGCGTCTTCGCGCTCCCTGGGGCGCACGCAACCATGACGGCGGGCGCCTGGGAGATGAGCGATCCGGCGGGGTACCATGCCTATCGGGATCCCGACCGTGACCAGCGCTCCTTGTCGCTGCAAGAGATCCTCCGGAACCCCTGGTTCTCGAGGGCTTGGACGTTCCAAGAATTCGAAGCCTCCAAGGATGTAATATTCGTGTACGGAAGCATCTCTGTGGGTTGGGAGTCTCTTCGCTCTAATTTCCAGACCCATGATACACGAGGCAACGGCCTACCCGCTTGGGCATCCCTGGACCAGATGAAGGAGCTTAGCCACTGCACCGAGGCACCCCAGGTATATACGATAAGATCTCAAATTTTGTTGCAGGATTCGACTAGGACCCGATTTTGGTTCGACCAGGTGGCGCTGAACTACCTGAAGTTGATGAGACCGCGAGGTGCCAGGGATCCGCGCGACAAGGTCTTCGCACTCCACGGTATTCTCGCGGGCTTCGGCGTTGTTCTCCCTTTCCCGGACTACACGAAAACGGTCGCCGAGGTGTACCAAGAAACGGCAACCTTCTTTATCCACGCATCCAGGAGTCTTAGGATCCTGAATGAAGTCCCCAGCGTCACGCGCTGTCCTGGCCTTCCATCCTGGGTGCCGGACTGGGGGCAGCCCAACGAGTCAACATTCCGCTTCGCCTCTGGCTACTGGGTCTGTCCCGAAGAACAAAGCGGATTGCCCGACATCACAAACTTCGCCGTCAACGAGGGAAGGCTTACCGTTGCAGGGAGAACCCTTTCGACTGTACAGACTGTTCTATCAAGATATCCGCAAAGGCGTCCGTCAAAGGCTGTCCGATCCGTCGCAGAGGTCGAAATGCTGTCCCCATGCGACGTCCTTCCCAACGCATTGCAGATCATTCGCTGCCTGGCCGAGGCCTATCACACCGCCAGGTCATTGCCTGCATATCCTTCCGGAATTCGCCCCGTCGATGCATTATCCCTTCTCCTCGGGGTCCAGCCAACACGCAAAGGAGACGAAATGCTTTCTCGGTTAGCTCTGCGGGAGTTCGAGCGGCTGCTCCAAACCCTGGATACCTTTGACGACAGTCCCGCAGGTGATGCTTCAGCAGAGGCCGAGTCCCCCGATGACAGGGCGGTACCGTTCTTATACAGGCTCATACGAAGCCTAGACCACTGTAGCTGCATGGTGGACACCATCTTCGACGAAAGCGGATGCAGATTTTTCGTCTCGTCAGACGGCTACATGGGAAAGGCGTATGGTGATCCACAAACTGGGGACATCATCGCCGTGGCCCGAGGCGGCGTGTCACCCTTGATTCTCCGGCCTCATGGTAGCGGTTATCGCCTTGTTAGCCCGGCTGATATATATGGTTTGCCAGAGGACGTCTGGCCGAACCCCTGCGGCGATTCTGATACCATCATGCGGTTTACCATCGTCTAAATACTAGTATCAGCCATGCGGGATGGAGCAGGTTCGGACGATCCAGCTCATTCATTAGACAGGTAGCGTTATTGCATGTTGGCAGGTCAAAATTGGTATACTAAGAGTATAGATACAGGGATAAGCTGCGTTGCTTGTCATGGTATCTATATGTCTGACTTGGAGGGCAGTTGAGATCTGTAAGATACAGAAGTGGAAGTTTTAGACGCTCAGCTTCGCCTCAGATAATCAGGTTGTTATTAGGTTATGATTATACTAGTATTAGTTTGGTTAGTGTTTGAGTCGAAGTCTCTCTGGATATAATGTGACATCTTGAGTCTTAAGTCCTCCCAGGGCTGTTGTTAGCCTGATCGACCGTGGAAAGTGGCCAAAGGCCACCCTGCTGCCTTAAGTAAGCTGTCATGTTCGTTATTTCTAAGTCTGTTGTTAGTTCCAAGTTTAAAGAAAGCCTGAGCCGTTTAACTCGTTACTACCTTAGGTTTTGACCTTAGTGGGGTGTGGGTACATAGGAAGACAGACAACTGAAAGCAAATAGGAGAGAGCCTCTACATCTATTAACAAAACCAGTGACGAGCATGAAGATTTACGGAAGAATGAATACTTCGATGATAAACCTACAGCCCCACCAAGAGGACATACCAAAAAGCTTTCCAAACATGTGCGAGATTTACAAGAAACAGCAATAAAGTACGTTGAGATACTTGTCTCTAATATGGATTGAGAGTTACGTAAAAAAGCACAAAAGCAAATTGGAGACATTAATAAAAAGATTACGCACGAAAATAAAGCCTGGGAGGTAACACCTAAGAATTCATATACCATTAAAGCGGACTATTTACTCTATGTATTCTTGAATCAGGGAAGACTGATACTTCTGTGGGAGGTAATGCAAGGGTGGCTGAATCTTTCTGCAGAAATTATGGGCTCCCCAATCAAAGTGGAATCTGGGGTGCGAGGACCGGGCTTTTGAACTAGTTTAAACTTGGAGGTCGTAGTAATGAAATGGGATTTGATAATTCTAGTTCCCGCATAAATATATGTTCTTATCATTGTGCCGCGTAACTTCTCTCAACTGGCAGGTTGCTCGCCATCATCACGGCATCGTGTTCACCGAATCCCTCCCTCATGCATCGCTTGCCTGACGTTGATAAGATCAAAGGCTCAACCCCACGCCTTAACCACCCGTAGACCGCCCCTAAGCGCGGGCCCCTGGAGACCGTCTTCCCTCTACCCATCAAATTGCCCATTTAAGACGGGCCGAGAGCTCATCGGTTGGTAAGACCTAGTTCGCGCTCGAAGTGCAGCGTAGAAATCGTGCAATAGATACCATTCAATTGCCTTAAAATGGCGCATTCAAAGGTTATTTTTTCGTTTGTTTGCGGTCGCTGCGCAATTAGATATCTTGGTTGAATTTGTCTTTGTTGCTCCATCCAGCGAACCGAAAAGTATGTTGAAAGTGTGTGTGTGCACATTTTTAGCTCGAAGATTGGGGCGCGACTTGCAAAGCACAGCAGTCACACGTCGGATTCCGGAGCCCGTCCACCGCCTCAGCCATCCGATCTGATCTATTGCTCCCTCAGTTCACGCGACTGCTCCATCGCCATCCCACAGCCGGAGGAATCGAGGTTGCCGCAACCCCCCTGCCCAATCGACCGAATCGCTAATACTACAGTCCCGGTCGGCGCCATCCCCAGTGCCAGCAGAACCCTCTCGGGAAGGGTGAAGGGTCGTTGCAATTGCTTGATGCAGCGAACTTTGTCGGCAAGTGCTGGTGCGACAAATAATAAGTTCCCGGTGCGCCCTGCCGCAGCCACACCACCTGCACCGCCACCTCGGGCACCTGGACCTCCCCCTATGACAACAAGACCTAGACGCGCGTCAGCGACGTTGACATCGACCACATGGTCCCGCTCAAAGACGCATGGGACAGCGGTGCGAGCGCCCGGACCACGGACAAGCGCCAGGGGTTAGCGAATGATGTCGATGCGCCGCAGCTGTGGGTGGTGACGGATAATGTGAATCAGGCCAAGGGGGATAAGAGTCCGGATGAGTGGAAGCCGCCACCACCCACAGCTGCGGCG
>Ga0247758_1000816_pt1 | contig 26649 bp, 19 predicted proteins | sample UWRJL156409C4_FD_180950 | JGI IMG/M metagenome (GOLD analysis project Ga0247758, IMG submission 180950) | Plant litter microbial communities from Arlington Agricultural Research Station in Wisconsin, United States - UWRJ-L156-409C-4 | ecosystem: Environmental > Terrestrial > Plant litter >... | reverse complement strand
CAGGCCCTCGGCCTCGGGGTGGTCTACCAGCACCCCGCGGTGATCGACGACCTCACCGTCACCGAGAACCTGGCGCTCGTCGTGCCCCGCGGGCAGCGGCCCCCGCTGGGCGCCGCCGCGTCGGCGTGGGCGCGCGAGTGCCTGGCCGCGATCGACGCCGTGATCGACGTCGACCGGCACGGCGCCGACCTGACGCCGGCCGAGCGCCAGCTGGTGGAGATCGCCAAGGCGCTGGCGCTGGACCCCAAGGTGCTCGTGCTCGACGAGCCGACCGCCGCGCTGAACGCCACCGAGGTCCAGCGGCTGTTCGACCGCGTGCGGGCGATCCGGGCCCGCGGCACCGCCGTGGTCTACATCTCCCACCGCATCCCCGAGGTCACCGAGATCGCCGACCGCCTCACGGTCCTGCGCGACGGCGAGACCCGGGGCACGTTCGACGTGGAGGGCGTGACCGAGCAGGACATCGTCAACCTCATCGTCGGCCGCGAGCTGGCCGCCGTCTTCCCGCCGAAGCGCCCGCCCTCCGCCGCGGAGCCGCTGCTCGACGTGCGCGGCCTCGGCGCGGACGCCTTCGACGACGTCGCGCTCTCCGTCCTGCCCGGGGAGATCCTCGGGCTGGCCGGGGCCGAGGGCAACGGCCAGCGCGAGGCGATCCGCGCGCTCGCCGGCCTCGTCCCGCACACCGGGGAGGTCCGCCTCGACGGGCGCACGGTCGGGCTCGGCGACCCGGGGCAGGCCCAGCGCGCCGGCATCCTCTACGTGCCCGGCGACCGCGCGGGGGAGGGCATCTTCGGGTCGCTGTCCGTGCGCGAGAACGCCGCCGCCTCGTCGCTGTCCCGCGACGCCCGCGCCGGCTTCGTGCGCCGCCGCGACGAGGTCGCCCGCGTGAGCGCCGAGCTCGACGCGATCGCGGTGAAGACGCCGTCGCTGGAGGCGCCGATCACCGCGCTGTCGGGCGGCAACCAGCAGAAGGTCGTGTTCGCCCGCTCGCTGCTCAGCGCGCCGACCGTGCTGCTGTGCGACGAGCCGACGCAGGGCGTCGACGCCGGCGCGCGCGTGGAGATCTACCGGCTGCTGCGCGAGCTGGCGGCCGACGGCAAGGCGGTCGTCGTCCTGTCGTCCGACGCGCTGGAGCTGGAGGGGCTGTGCGACCGCGTCGCCGTGTTCTCCCGCGGGCAGATCATCGCCACGCTGGAGGGCGACGACGTCACCGAGGAGCGGATCACCGGCACGGCGATCCGCTCGACCACCGCCCGGCGCGACCGGCTGGCCGGGCCGCCAGCGGACGGAGCGGACGGGGGAGATCCCGCGCGCGGAAGCCGCCGGCGGCGGTTCCTGCGCGGCGACCAGGCCCCGGCGGCGATCCTGCTGCTGGCCATCGTCCTGCTCGGCCTCTACACCGCGTCGTCGAACGAGAACTACCTCAACGACATCAACCTGGAGAGCGTCCTCTTCCTGGCCAGCGCCCTGGCCTTCGTCGCGCTCGGGCAGCTCGTCGTCCTCATGACGGGCGGGATCGACCTGTCCGTCGGCCCGCTGATGGCGCTGACCGTGGTGATCCTGTCGTTCTTCCTGTCCGAGGGGCAGGGGACGGGGGACCTGGTGCTCGGCTTCGTCGTCGCGCTCGCGGCGGGCGGGTTGGTGGGGACGATCAACGGCCTGCTCATCCGCCGGGCGGGCATCTCGCCGATCATCACCACGCTGGCCACGTTCATCGTGCTCCAGGGCGTGGCGCTGCTGCTGCGCCCGACGCCCGCGGGCGTGCTCCAGAGCGACTTCATCAGCGGGATCCAGACCAAGGTCGGGTTCGTGCCGATCGTCTTCCTCGTGGCGATGGTCGTGGCGGTCGGTTGCGAGATCGCGCTGCGCCGCACCCGCTTCGGGCTCGCGCTGCGCGCGTCCGGCTCCGACGAGCCATCGGCCCACCGGGTCGGCGCGCGCGTCAACCGCACCGTGATCGCCGGCTACGTGCTCTGCGCGCTGTTCGCCACCATCGCCGGCGTGCTGCTGGCCGGGCAGGTGGGCATCGGCGACCCGACCGTCGGGCAGTCCTACACGCTCAGCAGCGTCACCGCGGTGGTGCTCGGCGGGGCGAGCATCTACGGCGGGCGCGGCTCGTTCGTCGGTGCGTTCCTCGGCGCCGTGCTCGTCACCCAGATCATCAACGCGCTGACGTTCCTGGACCTGGGGCAGGAGTGGCAGTACTGGCTCCCCGGCGCCCTCGTCCTCGCCGCCGCCGCGCTGTTCGCGCGAGCGCGCGGCGTGAAGGTCGCCGCGTTGGAGGGCACGTCGTGAACGCGGCGGTCTTCCACGGTCCCTCCGACGTGCGGATCGAGGCCCGGCCCGAGCTCGGTGAGCCCGGCCCCGGCGAGCTGCTGCTGGAGGTCCTGCGGGCGTCGATCTGCGGCAGCGACGCCGCCGAGTACCACCACGGGCCGGTGCTCGTCCCGCTGCGTTGCGCGCACGCCGGCAGCGGCCACCATGGGCCGCTCGTGCTCGGGCACGAGTTCGTGGGCCGCGTCGTCGCCCGCGGCCCGGGGGCCGAGCGGTTCAACCCGGGCGACCGCGTGGTGAGCGGGGCCGGCGTCTCCTGCGGCGAGTGCCCGCCCTGTCGCACGGGGCGCACGAACCTCTGCGAGCGGTACTACACGCTCGGGCTGCAGGCCGACGGCGGGCTGGCCGAGCGCGTGCTCGCCCCCGCGTCGACGTGCGTCCACGTGCCCGCCGCCTGCTCCGACGACGCGGCCGCGCTGGCCCAGCCGTTCGCGGTGGCGCTGCACGCCCTGCGCCGCGGGGAGGTGGACCCGGCCGACACGCTCGTCGTGAACGGCGCGGGCGGCATCGGGGCGTTCGCGGTCGCCGGGGCGCGGGCCTGGGGCGTCCGCCAGATCGTCGCGATCGACGTCGACGCCGGACGGCTGCGCACCGCCGAGCGGCTCGGAGCGCACCGGCTGGTCGACGCGCGCGACGGCGACCCCGTCGCGGCGATCATGGGCGCCACCGGCGGCCGCGGCGCCGACGTCGTGCTGGAGACGTCGGGCACCGCCCAGGCGCCCGCCATCTGCGTGCGCGGCACACGGGCGGGCGGGCGCGTGGTGATCGTCGGGCTGCAGCGCCGGCCGCCCGTGGTCGACCTGCTCGACGTCGCCCTGCGGGAGATCGAGCTGCGCGGGGCGCTCGCCCACGTGTGCCGGGTCGACATCCCGGAGGCGCTGCGCATCCTCGCGGAGCGGGACGTCGCGGGGGAGGTCGTCGATCGCGTGGTCGGGCTCTCCCGGCTCGTCCCCGACGGGCTCGCGCCGCTCGCGGCCGGCCAGGTCCGCGGCAAGGTGCTGGTCGACCCGCGGGGTTGAGCGGCCCCCATCCCAACGGGATGACAACGTGGCGCGCAGGCGCGGTTAGGGTGCGCACATGACCGCCACCCCGCGCCGCCTCAACGACGACATCGTCGGGGGAGACCTCGACGTCTACTCCCGGTACATCCGCGACGAGGTCCCCAAGGACCACATGCCGACCACCGGCATGGACGCCCGCGCCGCCTACCAGCTCGTGCACGGAGAGCTCGAGCTCGACGGCAACCCGATGCTCAACCTCGCGTCCTACGTGACCACGTGGATGGAGGAGGACGCCAACAAGCTGGCGATGGAGTCGATCAACAAGAACCTGGTCGACAAGGACGAGTACCCCCGCACGGAGGTCATCCAGCGGCGGGTCATGGCGATGATCTCCGCGCTGTGCAACGCCCCGGCGGAGAACGAGGTCGCCGGCACCGCGACCGTCGGCTCGTCGGAGGCGATCATGCTCGGCCTGCTCGCGCACAAGTGGTCGTGGCGGGCCCGACGCCAGGCGGCCGGCCTGCCGTACGACAAGCCCAACGTGGTCTACAGCGGCCTGGTCCACACCTGCTGGGAGAAGGCGGCGAAGTACTTCGACCTGGAGGCGCGCGTCGTCCCGGTCGACCCGGATCGCACCTACCTGCACGGGGACGACATCGCGCCCTACGTGGACGAGAACACGGTCGCGGTTGGGGCCATCGTCGGCAACACCTTCACCGGGCAGGTCGACGACGTGCGGTCGATCGACGCCGCGCTGCAGCAGATCGAGAAGGAGAAGGGCTGGTTCGTGCCGATCCACGTGGACGGCGCCAGCGGCGGCTTCGTCGCGCCGTTCGTCGCGCCCGAGGTGGTGTGGGACTTCCGGCTGGAGCACGTGCGCTCGATCAACCTCTCCAACCACAAGTTCGGGCTGGTCTACGCGGGCATGGGCACCGTCGTCTTCCGCGACCGCTCCGACGTGCCGGACGAGCTCGTCTTCGACATCACCTACCTCGGTGGCAGCGCGCCGACGTACTCGCTCAACTTCTCGCAGTCGAGCGTGGGCACCGTCCTCCAGTACTTCCAGTTCCTGCGCCTGGGCCACCAGGGCTACGAGACGATCATGCGCGCGGCGACCGAGAACGCCGCGTACCTGCAGCGGAAGCTGGAGGACTTCGGGCACTTCACGTTCCTCAACGACGGCAGCTTCATGCCGGTGCTGGCGTTCAAGATCACCGACCCCGAGTCGGCCGGCCACACGGTCTACGACATCTCCGACGCGCTGCGGGCCGAGGGCTGGATCGTTCCCGCCTACCCGCTGCCGCCCCACGGCGAGGAGACGCACGTGCTGCGGATCGTCGTCAAGGACGACCTCTCGCGCTCGCTGATCGACCTCTTCCTGGAGAGCGCGGAGAACGTGCTGGAGAAGCTCGGCGGCCAGCTCGAGCCGCCGCCGGCCGCGGTGACGGCCAAGAAGGCCCGCCCGATCTGCTGAGCCGGGCCGTCGGCCCCCACGAGTGTCAGCTCGTGTACCGACTCGGTACACGAGCTGACACTCGTGGTCGCGGGGTCAGACGATGGCGACGGGCTCCCGTTCGCGGGCCGGAGCGGGCGACACCGCCTCCGCCGGGGACGCCGGGGCCACCCCGCCCGGGTAGGCCGGGCTGTCGAGCGCGAACGACGGCGGGGCGAGGCTCAGGTACTTGTTGAACATGTACCGGATCATCCGCGGGTGGCCGAGCACCTCGAACGCGGTGGTGATCGCCGGGTACGGGATCATGCGGCCGGCCAGCCGCTGCACGCGCAGCAGCGCGCGGAACGCCCAGCGATCCTGCTCGCAGAACGACGCGTACCGCTCCAGCGCCTGGGAACGGACCTCGTCGCCCTCGTACACCCGGCGCAGCTCCCGGCCGAGCGCCAGCCCGTAGTAGATCGCGGGGCGGATGCCCTCGGCGGTCGTCGGGTAGCAGTGGCCGGCGCTGTCGCCGACCATGAAGATCTCGCCGTCGACCGCGTCGCGCATCTGGTGGGGGATCCAGTTGCCCTGGTAGGCGCCCGCGCTCTCGTCGTCCACCGGACGGCCCACGTCCGCCGCCAGCGCCTTCGTGGGGCGCTTGACGTGATGGCGCGGGTTGAACGAGCCCATGCCGACCCGCACCTCGTCCCGCGCGGGGAACGACCAGCCGTAGCCGTCGGTCAGGTACCGCTTGTCGAGCCACAGCTCCAGGTCGGTGTCGCTGCCGGGTGGATGGATCTCCAGGCCGCGCGACATGCGGGCGTTCGGCGGCTTGATCGCCTTGCTGCCCAGGAGGCGGCGCCAGCCCAGGGCGTCGACCACGAGGTGCGAGGTGAGGTCGCCCCGGTCGGTGTGCACGGTGATCTCGCCGCGCTCGTCCACCGTGTGGCCCTCGACCTTGGCCGTCTCGAACGTGGCGTCGGTCTGTGCGTACAGGGCCGCGCACAGGGCGCGGTAGTCGAACGTCGAGAACGTCCACGGCAGCGTCCAGCGGAAGTCGCGCTCGGCCGTGTGGATCACGAGGTCGGGGAAGGTCTGGAGGATCGGGCCGGTGAGGCCCAGGTTCTCCAGCCAGGTGGTGGGGATCGCGCAGGCGGACGTCTGCCGCTCGCCGATCTCGTAGCGGTCGATCAGCAGGACGCGGGCGCCGGAACCGTGCAGTTCACGGGCCACCGAGAGGCCCGCGAAGCTGGCTCCGCAGATGATCACGTCCCAGTCGCCGGAGAGGGGTGTGCGGTCGTCGCCGCGTTTCGTTGCTCGTACGGTCATTCCGGGCGGGATTCTAGGCAGGATCGTCTGCGCTACCCTCCCTCCCACAAATGACCACCATCACGACAAACCCCATTTCGGGTGACGCGAAGATCGTCGAGGGCTCTGACGGCCTGCTCCTCGAGATCGACGGCAAGATCGTCCCCAACTACGACGCGACCTTCAGCCAGATCGAGGAGGGCGAAGTCGTATCCGGCCTCGTCGTCCGCATCGACAAGGACGAAGTCCTGGTCGACATCGGATACAAGTCCGAAGGCGTCATCCCCTCCAACGAGCTTTCGATCCGCAAGAACGTGGATCCGAACGAGGAGGTGTCGATCGGTGAGGAGGTCGACGCCCTCGTTCTCACCAAGGAGGATCAGGACGGCCGCCTGATCATGTCCAAGAAGCGCGCGCGCTTCGAGAAGGCATGGCGCCGCATCGAAGCCGCGGCCGAGAGCGGCGAGCCCGTCGAGGGCTCCGTCATCGAGGTCGTCAAGGGCGGCCTCATCATCGACCTCGGCGTTCGTGGCTTCCTGCCCGCATCGCTCGTCGACATTCGGCGCGTGCCGAACCTCGACGAGTACATGGGCACGATGATCGAGTGCAAAGTTATAGAGCTCAATCGGTCGCGCAACAACGTCGTCCTCTCGCGGCGCGCGGTGCTGGAGGAGGAGCGCAAGGAGCAGCGTCAGGAGATCCTCGATCGCCTGCAGCCGGGCCTCATCGTCGAGGGCCAGATCTCGAACATCGTCGACTTCGGCGCGTTCGTGGACCTCAACGGCATCGACGGTCTGATCCACATCTCCGAGCTGTCCTGGTCGCACGTCAACCACCCGAGCGAGATCCTCAACATCGGGGACACCGTGCAGGTCAAGGTGCTCGACATCGACCGTGATCGCCAGCGCATCTCCCTGGGTCTCAAGCAGACGCAGGAGGATCCGTGGCAGCGGGTCGTCGACACGTACCACGTGGGCGACGACCTCGAGGGCAACGTGACGAAGGTCGTCACGTTCGGCGCCTTCGTCGAGATCCTCGACGGCGTCGAGGGCCTCGTGCACATCTCCGAGCTGGCCAACCATCACGTGGAGAACCCGCGTGAGGTCGTCCATCCCGGCGATCCGGTCCGCGTCAAGATCCTGGAGATCGACTCCGAGCGCCGCCGGCTCTCGCTGTCGGTCAAGCGGGTCGAGGGTCAGGTCCTCCCGCAGCGCTCGGCCGAGGGCTACGGCGACGCCGGCGACCTCGACCACGTTCCGGAGCTCGGCCTGAGCGACGACGTGTTCGCGCCGCCGGTCATCGATCCCGCCATCGAGGCGCTCGCCACGGCCGAGGTGGCCGGCGAGATCGCCGACGAGGCCGCCTTCACCGTCGGTGAGGAAGTGGCCGCCGTCGAGGCGCTCGAGGAGGCCGCCGCCGACATCGTCGCCGAGGACCTCGAGGTCGTCGCGGCCATCGAGGCCGAGGCCGACGCCGGCATCGCGTCCGAGGACGCCGCCGTCGAGGCCGCGCGCCTCGCCGAGGTCGTCGAGATCACCGAGGAGGTCGCCGAGATCGAGGCGGCCGTCGACGCGGACGTCGCCGCGGCCGTCGAGGCCGAGGTCGTCGCGGAGGAGGCCGCTGAGGTCGCCGCCGAGGTCGTCGCCGAGGAGGTCGTCGAGGAGCTCGTGGCCGAGGAGGTCGCCGAGGAGATCGTCGCCGACGAGATCGCGGACGAGATCGTCGCCGAGCAGATCGAGGAAGAGGCGGCCGCCACCGAGGCGCCCGCCGAGGCCGAGTCCGAGACGAAGCCGGAAGAGCCGCAGGCCTGACGGCCACACCGCGAATCCCGTTCGTCGGCTTGACCGGCGGACTGGGCGCGGGGAAGTCCACCGCGCTCGCCGCCCTCGAAGGACTGGGGGCGGCGACGCTGTCGACGGACCGGGTCGTCCACGAGCTGTACGAGGACCCGGAGGTCGTCGACCTCGTCGTCACGCGCTGGGGTGCCGAAGTGGCCCCCGGCGGCGTGGTCGACCGGGCCGCCGTGGCCCGCCACGCGTTCGCCCACCCGGACGAGCGCAAGTGGCTGGAGGAACTGCTGTGGCCCCGCGTCGGCGCCCGCGTCGCCGGGTTCCGCGAGGAGGCGCCGTCCCGCGTCCCGCCCCCGGTTGCCGTGGTGGTGGAGACGCCGCTGCTGTTCGAGGCGGGGATGGAGGGCATGTACGACGCGACGATCGCCGTCGTGGCCGACGAGACGGTGCGGGCCGAGCGGGCCGCCGCCCGCGGTCATCACGCCGTCGACGAGCGCAACGCGCGCCAACTCACGCAGGACGAGAAGGCCCGGCGCGCGAAGTACGCGGTGATCAACGACGGGTCGATCGACGACCTGACGGCCGCTCTGGCCGATGCCCTCGTCAAGATGGGCGTCGACCCCCTCTCCCGATGAGCACGCACTCCTCCACCGCCGCCGGCCGCCGACGCGCCGGGCCGACCGCCGCGCAGCGCCGCGCGCGGGAGCAGCGGCGCGCCACGCGGAGGCGCCGGGCGTTCGGGCTGCTGTTCGTGCTGCTCGTCGGGGCGGTGGCCGTGGTCGCGCTCTCCGGCCGGGCCGACGACGCCATGCGCAGCATCACGCTTCCGCTGGAGCACCAGGACATCATCCGCGAGCAGGCCGACGCCAAGGGCCTGGATCCCGCGCTGATCGCCGCGGTCATCTACCGCGAGACCCACTTCCGCCCGCGCACGTCCTCGGCCGGTGCCGAGGGGCTCATGCAGCTCACGCCCGACACCGCGAAGTTCATCGCCGGCAAGTCCGGCGGCACCGCCTTCACGGTCGAGGACCTCGCCACCCCGAAGGTGAACATCGCCTACGGGGCGTGGTATCTGCGCTACGTGCTGCAGCGCTACGACGGGAACGCCAAGAAGGCGCTGGCGGCGTACAACGCGGGGGAGGGCAACGTCGACAAGTGGGTCGCCGCGGCGGGGGCCGCCGGGCACGACTTCGGCCTGTCGGACATCCCGTTCCCCGAGACGCGGGCCTACGTCGAGAACGTCCTGGCCTCGCAGTCGGAGTACCGCGCCAGCTACGCCAAGGAGCTCGGGCTCGACTAGCCCGTCCGGCGCTCACCCGCGCGCCGCGCTCACACCGGCTGGGCGGTCTCGGCGAGCTGCGCGGCGAGCAGGGCGTCGAGCAGCCCGGGGAAGCGGTCGGCCAGCTCGTCCCGGCGCAGCGCGACGAAGCGGCGGGTCCCGTCGACCCGGGTGTGGGTGACCCCGGCCTCGCGCAGCACCTTGAAGTGGTGGGAGCGGGTCGCCTTGGAGACGCCGAGGTCGAGCGTGCCGCACTGCGTCTCGCCCTGGGCGTCGAGCGCCTGCACGATCCGCAGGCGCACGTCGTCGCCGAGCGCGGACATCACCGTGGCGAGGGGGACGGACTGCAGGTCGGGTTCGTCGAGGTCCACGCCTCGGATGTTAACGGAGGTTCGAAGCAGGTCGAACTCTCTGCGGTCCCGCCGGCGGCGACCGCGCCTCCCGCGCGTCGAGGCGTACATCACGACCGCCAGGCGGTCGTGATGTACGTCTCGACGATGGATCGGGCACGGGAAGCGGCCGGGAGCGAAGGAGGAAGAGATACCGTCCCGCCCGATGCCCGAGACGCCTCCCGGCCGCGACCGGCCCCATCTCGGGTACCGGCCCGCCCTCGACGGGTTCCGCGCGGTGGCGATCGTCCTCGTCCTGCTCCACCACACCGGCGCGTTCCTCGTGCCGGGGATGCCCCGCTGGCTGTCCACCGGGGGCTTCCTCGGCGTCGACCTGTTCTTCGTCCTCAGCGGCTTCCTCATCACCACGCTGCTGCTGGAGCGCCGCGGCCGCGAGTCGCATCCGATCTGGCGGTTCTACGGCCGGCGCGCGCTGCGCCTGTTCCCCGCGGTGGCCGTCGTCCTGCTCGTGGTCGTCGTCTACTCGGCGATCGCCGGCCACCAGGTCGGCCGCCTGCCGGAGACGGCGCTCTTCACCGTGGGCTACGCGATGAACTGGGCGGCGATCGCCGGGGTCGAGGTGTCGTCCTACATCAGCCAGCTGTGGTCGCTGTCGGTGGAGGAGCAGTTCTACCTCGTGTGGCCGCTGCTGCTGTTCGGCGGCCTGCGCCTCCTGGGCTCGACGACCCGCGTGGCGGCGGGCGCGGTGCTGCTGGCGGCGGCGATCGCCGTGTGGCGGGGCGCGCTGTGGGAGGACGGCTTCAACTGGTTGGAGCTGTACCTGCGCACCGACACCCACGCCGACGGCCTGTTCCTCGGCGCCGCGATGGCGCTGCTGCCGTGGGAGGGCGTCATCGCGCGGGTCTCGCCCCGCACCGCGACGATCGTCGGCGCGGTCGCGCTGGGCCTGATCCTGCTGGCCAGCGAGCTGGTCGAGCGCACCTCGGCGTTCCTCTACCTGGGCGGGTTCACGCTGATCGCCCTGCTGACCCTGGTGGTGATCGCGGCGCTGCTGCGGGGCGGCCGGCTGACCGACGTCTTCTCCGGCGCGGCGATCGTCTACGTCGGCAAGCTCTCCTACTCGCTGTACCTGTGGCACTTCCCGGTCTTCACCGTGCTCGCCGAGCACTCGGCCTCCTGGGCGACGGGCCCGCGGGTGGTCATCGGCTGGGCGCTGGCCTTCCTGGCGGCGTGGTTGTCGTACCGGTTCGTGGAGCGGCCGGTGCTGGCCTACAAGCGCCGCCTGGGCGCCCCGGCGCTCTGAATTCCCGTCGTCCGGGGCGCCGAGTGTCGGGTTATGGGCCCATACCGCCCGAAAACTGACACTCGGCGGGGGGTGAGGGGCGCTCCGGCCGGGCGGGCCGGTCTGGGCGGCTCGGTACCGTGTAGGGCAGTGCCGCCCTTTCGCCTCGACTCCACCTTCAGCCCCGCCGCCGATCAGCCGAAGGCGATCGAGCAGATCACCGCCTCGGTGCAGGCCGGGCACCAGTACACGACGCTGCTCGGGGCCACCGGCACCGGCAAGACGATGACGATGGCCGCCTCGATCGAGGCGATGCAGAAGCCCGCGCTCGTCCTGGCCCACAACAAGACGCTCGCCGCCCAGCTCTGCAACGAGTTCCGCGCGTTCTTCCCCGACAACGCGGTCGAGTACTTCGTCTCCTACTACGACTACTACCAGCCCGAGGCGTACGTCCCCAGCCGGGACCTGTACATCGAGAAGGACTCGGCGATCAACCAGGAGATCGATCGGCTGCGCCACGCCGCCACGGCCGCCCTGTTCGCGCGCCGCGACGTGCTCATCGTCGCGTCGGTCTCCGCCATCTACGGCATGGGCTCGCCCGAGACGTACGACGCCAACCTGACGATCCTGCGCAAGGGCGACGAGGTCGACCGCGACGCGCTGCTGCGCAAGCTCGTCTCCGTCCAGTACACCCGCAACGACACCGCGCTGGGCCGCGGCACGTTCCGCGTCCGGGGCGAGTCGCTGGAGATCTTCCCCGCTTACGCCGAGAGCGCGTACCGGGCCACGCTGTTCGGCGACGAGGTCGAGCGCCTGCAGCACTTCGACCCGCTCACCGGCGAGCTGCTGGAGGACGACCTCGAGCACATCTCGATCTGGCCGGCCAGCCACTACAACGTGGAGGAGGGATCGGTCGAGCGCGGCATCGAGCGGATCGGCGCGGAGCTCAACGACCGCTGCACGGTGCTGGAGGCCGAGGGCAAGCTGCTGGAGTCCCACCGCCTGCGCCAGCGCACCCAGTACGACATGGAGATGCTGCGGGAGACCGGCTTCTGCAACGGGATCGAGAACTACTCCGAGATCTTCGACGGCCGCGAGCCCGGCGACCGCCCGTACTGCCTGATCGACTACTTCCCCGAGGACTTCGTCTGCTTCATCGACGAGTCGCACCAGACGGTGCCGCAGCTCGGCGCGATGTTCGAGGGCGACCGCTCCCGCAAGCAGACACTGGTCGACTACGGCTTCCGCCTGCCGAGCGCGCTGGGCAACCGGCCGCAGAAGTTCGACGAGTTCCTGTCGATCACGCCGCAGATGGTCTTCGTGAGCGCCACGCCCGGCAAGTACGAGCGGGCCAACGCCGGCCAGGTCATCGAGCAGATCGTCCGCCCGACCGGCATCGTCGACCCCGAGGTCGAGGTGCGGGAGACCAAGAACCAGATCGACGACCTCATGAACGAGGTGCGGATCCGGGTCGAGAAGCAGGAGCGCACGCTCGTCACCACGCTCACGAAGAAGATGAGCGAGGACCTCACCGACTACCTGCTGGAGATGGGCTTCAAGGTCCGCTACCTCCACAGCGAGGTCGACACGCTGGAGCGGATCCAGATCATCCGGGACCTGCGCCTGGGCGAGTACGACGTGCTCGTCGGGGTCAACCTCCTGCGCGAGGGCCTGGATCTCCCCGAGGTGACGCTGGTGGCGATCCTCGACGCGGACAAGGAGGGCTTCCTGCGCGGGGAGACCTCGCTGATCCAGACGATCGGCCGCGCGGCGCGCAACATCGAGGGCAAGGTCCTCATGTACGCCGACAAGCGCAGCGCCGCGATGGAGGCCGCGATCGAGGAGACCGACCGCCGCCGGGCGATCCAGCTCGCCTACAACAAGGAACACGGCATCACCGCCGCCTCGATCGTCAAGGGCATCAGCGACATCGCCGAGTTCCTGCAGGCCGAGAGCAAGACGCCGAAGGGCAAGCGCCGCAGCGAGCGCAAGAAGGTCAAGACCGGCGGGATGACGCCCACCGAGCTCGAGAAGACGATCATCGAGCTGGAGGAGGAGATGCTCGCCGCCGCCGACGAGCTGCGGTTCGAGTACGCCGCCCGGCTGCGCGACGAGATCCGCGAGCTGCGCCGCGACCTGACCGGCATGCAGGCCAACGAGGCGCCGGCGGCCTGAGCCGTTGAGCACCGCGGCCGTGCCGGCACTCCAGCGCGCCGTGCTGGACTGGTACGGCGCCGTCGCGCGCGACCTGCCGTGGCGCCGCACGACGGATCCCTACGCGATCCTCGTGAGCGAGGTGATGCTCCAGCAGACCCAGGTCGCGCGGGTGGTGGAGCGGTACGAGCGGTGGCTGGACCGCTGGCCGGACGTGCACGAGCTGGCCGCCGCGCCCACGGCGGACGTGCTCGCGGAGTGGGTGGGCCTGGGCTACAACTCCCGCGCGCTGCGGCTGCAGCGGGCCGCGGTGACGGTCGCGCGGGACGGCTGGCCCCGGACGGCGGCCGGGCTGCGGGCGCTGCCCGGCGTGGGGCCGTACACCGCGGCGGCCGTGGCGTCGTTCGCGTTCGGGGAGGTCGTGGCGGCGGTCGACGTCAACACCGCACGGGTCGCGGCGCGGCTGGACCTGGGGGACGCGGCGCGGCTGCTGCCCGGCGAGTCCGCCATGGCGGCCACCTGGAACCAGGCCATGATGGAGCTCGGCGCCACGGTGTGCGGGGCGCGGGCCGCCGCGTGCGACGGGTGCCCGGCGGCCCCGTGGTGCGCGTCCCGGGGCGCCGTCGTCGTGCCCGCCCGCCGGCGCGACCCGGCGCGGCCCGCGGTGCGCTTCGAGGACACGAACCGCTGGGTGCGGGGCCGGATCGTCGCGGCGCTCGCGGCCGGGGAGGACGTCCCGGGCGACATCGCGGCGGCCCGGCTCGATCCCGCGCTGGCCGGTCTGGCCCGCGACGGGCTGATCGAGGAGCGGGACGGGGCCTGGCGGCTGCCGGGGGATGTACTAGATTAAGCCGCTCTCTTTCCGACGCAGTCCCACTTCAGGAGATCCGGGCGTGCCTCTCGACCGTCAGTCCATCGAAAAGCGCGACTTCCCCATCGGCCGGCGGGGATACGAGCCCGAGGCGGTGGACGCGCACCTCGCCGCGATCGCCGAGCAGGTCGCCCAGCTCCAGCAGGCCCCGGCCGAGAAGAAGAGCGGCGGGGCCGCCTCGCTCGCGTCGACGGCCAGCGACCAGGTCCGCCTGATCGTCGAGGCCGCGGAGTCGAGCGCGACGGAGATCGAGCGCGAGGCGCGCGACCAAGCCGCGCAGATCCGCGACGAGGCCGCTGGCGACGCCGAGCGCACCCGCCACGAGGCGATCGAGCGCTCCGGCGCCCACGTCGGTCGCGTGGACGAGGCGACGACGCTCATGCTCCAGCGCGTCGAGGCGATGGAGAGCGAGCTGGGGGCCCTGGCCGAGAGCCTGCGCACCGGCGCCAACCGCCTGAAGGCCGACCTGTCGCTGCTCCAGGGCAACATGGAGGAGCTGTACGACGCGTCCGGCGGCAAGCCGAGCGGCGCGAGCATCCCGGCCGCGCCGGCCCGGACGACGCCGGCGCCCGCGCCGGCTCCGGCCCGCGCCGCCGAGCCCGTGGTGATCGCCGAGGAGATCCTGGTGGTCGAGGACGAGGACGGCAACGTCGAGGTCGACGTGGTCGAGATCGTCGCGACGCCCACGGCGGTCGGGTCCGACGACAGCGAGGGCGCCCGCCTGGTCGCCCTGGACATGGCCCTCAGCGGCAAGCCCCGCGAGGAGACGGCCAAGTACCTGGCCGAGCACTACGACCTCAGCGACCGGGACGGGCTCCTGGACGAGGTCTACGCGACCGTAGAAGGCTGATCCTCCCGAAGCTGGCGTGCTTTCCCTCCAAATGCGAGGGAAACCACGCCACCTTCGGAACGTTCGGCCTGGCTAGAGGTTCAACCCCGCGCGCTTGACGAGCTGCCGGCAGACCGGGGCGTCGGTCGGCAGCACCCGGACCGTGCCGCCGAACGTCCCGAGCGCCGGGGCCTCCGGGTCGCGGCCGGGGACGACCGTCGTGCCGACCGCGCCGTTGGTCGGGCCGACGATGGCGCTCTGCCCGTCCACCGTGACGATCGTCGCGACGCGGAAGAACAGCGGCTCGATGGAGATCGTCGTCGGGACGGCCTGGCCGGCGGGCACCGCGAGCGTGCGGCCGATCGACCGGTCCCGCCCCGGGACCTGCGTCGCGAACGTCATCGCCGCGCTGGTGCCGCGCACGAGCAGCGTCACGCGGTCGTTCCCCGTCCCGACCGTGGCCACCGGCTCCCACTTCCCGTTCGTGATCGCGGGGTAGCGGACGAGCAGCGGGTGCAGCCCGGTGCCGGCGGTGCGCTCCACCGCCAACCACGATCCGCTCAGCGGCACCGTGTAGAGGCCCTCGCACTTCCCGACCACGAACAGGTCGCCGGGGGCGCCGACCACCTCGGCGGGCAGCGCCGGACCGGTGCGGATCCCGCCCGGCGTCCGGCCGAGGAACTCGTCGACGTCGTCCTGCAGGCGCACGAAGGCGGCCCGGCCGGCCATCGGCGTGCCGGGGTGCAGCAGCTGCTGGGACGTCAGCCCGGTCGCGCCGTTGACCACGAAGCCCACGAGCACGAGCGCCGCCACGGCGCCGAGCAATCCCCACCGCCGGTTGCGGGACGCGGCCTCGCCCTCGCACGTCCGGCCGACCAGGAGCTGCAGGCCGGCGGCGCCGCCGATCACGAGCATCGGCAGCAGGTCGGTGAGGTAGCGGGTCGACACGTAGGCCAGCGTCAGGCTGGCGATCAGCCCGACCGAGGAGACCACGAGGATCGTCCACAGCGGGCGCCGCCCCGGCGGCCGCAGCAGCAGCACGAACGCCACCAGCGACAGCAGGCAGAACAGGAGCATCGAGCTGGGCGCGCTGAGGCTGGGCTCCAGCGTGTCGAAGTGCACGTCGCCGACCGTGGTGGGGCGGCCGGCCGGCGTCCCCACGAACGGGAAGGCGCGCGAGAGGCCGACCGCGTCGGGGCGCAGGTACTGGAGGACCGCGGTCGGGACGAACTGCATCCCGAACAGGCCGTCGGGGTTGGCCTTCAGCGCGGCGATCCGGCCCGGGTCGATGTGGGAGATGACCTGGCGCTCGAGCGGCAGGCCGAACGGCTGGTCGAACTTCGCCTGGTTGAGCGCGGCGGACGTGAGGATCGGCACCAGCGCGGCGAGCAGCAGGGCGACGGCGAGCCGCACCCGGCGACCCGCGGGCACCACGGGGCCGAACGTCCCCAGGAAGGCGGCGAGGCGCACGAGCCGGGAGGGTCGCTCGCCGGTCTCGCCCGGGCCGGGGGCGCTCCGCGCCGCCCACGCCCCCACCAGCAGCAGGACCGCGCCCGCGCCCAGCGCCGCCACCGCCGCCGAGCCGACCGATAGCCGCACGTTGACCGCCAGCGTCGCCAGCACGCCCGCCCACACCGCGCCCCGCACCGCCGGTGCCCGCAGGAAGCGCACGAAGACGGCCAGCGCGGCGATGGTCAGGGCCGCGCCCCACAGCTCGACCTCGTGGTAACTGGCCGCCCAGCCCGCGAGGTACAGAGGGATCGCGCCCGCGCCCACCGCGACCTGGAGCAGGAAAGCGGCGGCCAGGTCGGTGCGGCCCAGCGGTGCGTCGGGGCGCAGGAAGCGGCGCACGCCCCAGTGCAGCGCGGCCGTGGCGATCAGCAGCACCACGTAGGCGGCGACGAGGGAGAGCTGCGTGAGATGGCCCTGCAGGCCGCCGTCGACCAGCAGGAACGGCAGGTGCAGGAGGGGGAGGACCGGCCCGAAGTAGAGGTACGTCTTGTCGCCCGTGACGAAGCCCTCGATGCCGGCCTGCCCGGGGTCCACGGCGAGGCTGCCGTGGCGGAAGGCCTGGGCCTGGACGTCGAGCAGGGAACCGGCCGCGCCCGCCTGCCCGGTGAGGCCGGTGTCGCCGTAGGAGAGCAGCAGCACGTCGGCGATCAGGGCGAGCAGCGACCCGAGCGCCGCCGCCCACACGAACCGTCGCAGGGTCGAGCCGCCCGAACGCATCGTGCGCAGGATACGGCCGGGGCGCGCGCACCGGCGGCTCGTCGTCAGGATGGTCGATGGGAAATCCCGCGCAGCCGTGGATCGCGCGCCAGGCGGCGCCGGATCGCCGCGCGGTCACTCGACAAGCCCACCAGGCTTGCCTTCGTGACCGCGCGGCGCCCAGCATCCGCCTGACGCACGCCCACGACCACGGGGGATTTCCCATCAACCATCTAGTCTCCCGCGTCTATGGACGCTGAGCTGCGCTGCCGGATCTGCACCGGGACGACGACACTGCTGTGGCCCGGGAGCCGGTCGGAGGCCGACGGGAGCGGCTTCGCGCCGTCCTGCCACCGTCCCGGTGAGCACGGCGACCTCTACCGCTGCGACGAGTGCGGCACCGTCCAGCAGCCCGCGCTGCCCGAGGGCGACGCGCTCCACGAGCTGTACCGGTCGATGCGCGACGACGACTACCTGGCCGAGGACGAGGGGCGCCGGATCACCGCGCGCCGCCTGCTCGACCTGGTCGGGGCGCAGACGCCCACCGGCCGCCTGCTCGACGTCGGCTGCGGCCACGGCCTGCTGCTCGACGAGGCGCGCAAGCGCGGATACGAGGTCGAGGGCCTGGAGCTGTCGGTGGACGGCGCCGCCTACGCGCGCGACGTGCTCGGCCTGCCCGTCCGGGAGACGATCCTCGAGGATCCCGCCCTGGACCACGAGCGCTACGACGCGATCGTCCTGGCCGACGTCATCGAGCACCTCGACGACCCGCTCGGCGCGATCGACCGCTGCACCGAGCTGCTCGTCCCCGGCGGATCGCTGCTCATCGTCACGCCCGACCCGTCCTCGCCGACCGCGCGCCTGGCCGGCAGCCGCTGGTGGGGCTACCTGCCCGCGCACTTCTGTCTGATCCCGCGCCTGACGCTGCGGGAGATCGTCTCCGCCCGCGGACTGGTCATCGCCCAGGACGTTCCGTTCGTGCGCTCGTTCACGCCCGGGTACTGGCTCGCCGGGCTGGGGGAGCGCGGCGGCCGGATCGGGGACGCCATCGCCGGCATCAGCCGCCGCCTGCCCAAGGACCGCCACCTGTCGGCGTCGCTGGGCGACGAGCGCGTGATCCTCGCCAACAAGACGACGGTGCGCCAGCCGGACGCCCCGCTGGTGACCGACCGGGGCGGTCCGCTCAAGGTCCACGTCGTCCTGCCCGCGTACGGCGCGTCGCGCACGGTGCAGCAGGTCGCCGACGCCCTGCCCGTCGACGCCGCCGATCGTGCGCTGCTCGTCGACGACGACAGCCCGGACGACACGCCCGCCGCCGCGCTGGCCGCCGGGTTCGAGGTGCTCGTCCATCCCGCCAACCGGGGCTACGGCGCGAACCAGAAGACGTGTTACGTGCGCGCCGCCCTGGACGGCGCGGACATCGTGGTCATGGTCCACGCCGACGACCAGTACGACCCGGGCCTGGTGGCCGAGATGGTCGAGCCGATCGCCGCGGGCCGGGCCGACGTGGTGATCGGGTCGCGCCTGCTCGAGGACGAGGCGATCTCCGGCGGCATGCCGCGCTGGAAGTGGGTCGGCAACCGGGGGCTGACGTGGGCCGAGAACCGGGCGTTCCGCCGCGACTTCTCCGAGTACCACACGGGTTATCGCGCGTTCTCGGTCGACTTCCTGCGCCAGATCGCCTTCCTGCGCAACGACGACGGCTTCGTCTTCGACCAGGAGATCTTCGCCCAGATCGTCGCGGCCGGCGGGCGCGTGGAGGAGATGGCGATTCCCACCCGGTACTTCCTGGAGGCCTCCAGCGTGTCGTTCTGGGCCAGCGTGGAGTACGGCCTGCGCACCCTCGGGGTGCTCGCCCGCTTCCGGGCCGACGAGCGCCGCGGCCGCTGGTCGCTGCTGCGCCGGCCCGCCGTGCGGCTGGGCACCGCGCCGGAGCGCGCGGCCGACGCCCCGGAGTGAGCCGCGTGCGGCGCCGTGACGTCCTGCTGTTCGTCCTCGGCCTGCTCATCGGCGGCTTCACCATCCTGCGGGGCATCGGGCCCCACGACGAGGGGCTGATGCTCCAGGCCGGCGAGCGCATCGCCGCCGGCCAGTGGCCCTACCGGGACTTCTGGACCAACTACGAGCCGGGGCAGGGCGTGGTGCTGGCCGGGCTGTCCACGGTCTTCGGCCCGTCGCTGCTCGCCTGGCGGGTCGTCGCCCTGCTGCTCACCGCGCTGACCGGCGTGCTCGCCTACCGCCTGGTGCGGCGTGAGCGGCACGAGGGCATCGCCCTGCTCGCCTGGCTCGCCGCGGTCACCGCGCTGGCCTGGCCGACCGGTCCGGGCCCCAATCCCCCCTCGCTTGCGTTGGGGCTGGGCGCGGTGCTGCTGGCTCGCCGCTCGCCGCTCGGGGCGGGGGCGCTGGCCGGGGCCGCCGTGTGGTTCCGGCCCGAGATCGGCGTGGCCTGCGCGATCGGCGTGTGGCTGTCCTGCGGCGCCGCGGTGCGCTGGCGGGCGGTGGGCGTCGGCCTGGCGGTCGCGGTGGTGGGGCTGCTGCCGTTCGCGATGGCGGCGGGCGGCGCGATGTGGGATCAGACGATCGGCTTCCTGCTCGACCAGCAGGGCCTGCAGCGCCTGCCCCTCCTGCCCGCCTACGGCGGCGGGGCCGATCCCAACCGGCTGCTGGAGTGGGCGTTCCCGGCGCTGCTGCTCGCCGCCACGGCGGTCTGGGTCGTCTGGTGGGTCGTGCGCCGGCCGCCCATGGCCGCCTGGGCGCTGGCGCCGCTGGCCCTGTTCGGGCTGGGCTACCTGCTCGGGCGCACCGACGAGTTCCACTACGTCCCGCTGTCGCTAGCGGTCGCCGTGCTGCTGGGTGTCGCCGCCGCGCGGGAGTGGCCCGGCCCGTGGCGGTGGGTGCTCGTCCTCGCGCTCGCGGTGATCGCGGTGCACGGCGTCGAGCGGCGCGTCGGCCAGCTGGTCCATCCGCCCGCGCTCGCCGCGGTGCCGGGCGGGGTGGGGGACGGGGTGAAGACCGATCCCGCGGATGCCGCCGCGCTGGCCGGGCTGATCCCCCGGGTGCGTGCGCTGACCCCCGGCGGGGAGAGCGTGTTCGTGGTCCCGCCCCGCACCGACCGCGTGACGGTGGGCGATCCGCTGCTCTACGTGCTGCTGCGCCGGCCCAACCCGACGCGGTACGACGTCATGCAGCCGGGCGTCGTCACCACGGCGGCGGCCCAGCGGTCGATGGTCGCGGACCTCGAACGCGCCCGGACGCCGGTCGTCATCCGCTGGCTCGACCCCCGCACCGCGCCGGAGGACAACGCGGGTGGCCGGCTATGCGGGAGCACGCTGCTGGACCGCTACCTGGACCGCGCGTACGCGCCCACCGCCCGCTACGGCCCCTACGCGGTCTACACCCGCCGCTGACGAGCCTCGACGACCCCGATCGCCTGTTCACGGTGACGCAGGTATGCACGTACAACGTGCATACCTGCGATGTCGTTGCGTGGTGGGTGGCGTTGCGGGGGCGGCCGAGGGGGCGGGGGCGGCTAGCATGCCGGGCGTGCTGATCCGGATCCTGCTCGTCGCCGTGGCCGCCGTCGTCGCGGCGTACGGCATCGCCTCCGCGCAGAGCGTGGACCGCTGCGACGCGGCGGTGCGGACCGCGCTGGCCTGGAAGGCCAAGCCGGCCGACGCCCAGCGGATCGCCGACGACACGCTGAAGGAGTGCACCGACTCCCGGCAGCGCACCGCCGTGGCATCCGCGCTGATCCGCCTGAAGGAGGTGCCGATCGCCCAGGCGATGGCCCTGCAGATGACGAAGGACCAGCCGCAGGACTACCGGGGCTGGGTGCTGCGGGAGATCATCGCCGGGCTGAACGACCGCCCCGCGGTGCCTGCGCTCTACGCGAAGGCCCAGGCGCTCAACGCGCGCGGTATTCCCCCGCTGCCCGCCTGGATCAAGAAGCAGCAGACGCCCTGAGCGCGAGCACGATGTCCTCCCGGACCTTCCTGCGCTCGCTCGCGGGCATCGTGGCGCTCGGCGTCGTCGTCCGGATCGCCTACCTCCTGACCTGGGGCCACGACGTCCAGGGCTACGGCGACTGGAACTTCTTCCACTGGCAGGCGAACGCGATCGCCGACGGTCAGGGCTTCCTGGAGCCGTTCCGTCTGCGCCTGGGCCACGAGCTGCGCCCGTCGGCCGCCCACCCGCCGCTCTACCCGCTGCTGCTGTCCGTCCCGTCGCTCCTGGGCCTCGACTCGGTGATCGCCCACCGCGCGGTCGGCGTCCTGTGCGGCGGCGCGACGATCGCCCTGGTCGGGCTGGTCGGCCGCCGTGCCGGGGGCGCCGCGCTCGGCGCCCGGCTCGGCCTGGTCGCCGCGGCGATCTGCGCGCTCTACCCGCTGATGGTCGCGGTGGACGGCGCGCTCATGAGCGAGACGCTGTTCGGCACGCTGATCGCGGCGATGCTCCTGGCCGCCTACCGCTTCCACGAACGACCCGACACGGGACGGGCGCTCGTCCTCGGCGCCCTGATCGGCCTGGCCACGCTGACCCGGGCCGAGGCGATCCTCTTCCTGCCCTTCCTCGTCCTGCCGCTGGCCTGGCGGGCCGCGAGCCACCGCTGGCGCACCGGGCTGCTGGCCGCGGCCGCCTGCCTGCTCGTGATCGCCCCGTGGACGATCCGCAACGTCGCGGTGTTCGACGACTTCGTCTTCGTCTCCACCAACGACTCCACGGTGGTGGCGGGCGCCAACTGCGAGCGGACCTACTACGGCGACCGCATCGGCGGCTGGGTCGTCCAGTGCCTGCCGCCCCGCACGAAGGACGACGAGGGTGCCCAGGGCGCCGTCACGCGGCAGCAGGGGATGGACTACGCCCTGGACCACGTGGGGCGCTGGCCCGTCGTCGTCGGCGCGCGCTTCCTGCGGGTGTGGGACCTCTACGACCCAGCTCAGGAGCTCGACTTCGCGGAGGGACGGGACCGCGGGACGGAGATCGCCGGCGTCGCCGTCTACTACCTCCTGCTCCTGCTGGCCATTCCGGGCGCGCTGCTGCTGAGAAGGCGCGGCGTCGGCTGGCTGATCCTGCTGTCACCCGTCGCGGTGGTCGTCGTCTCGGCGATCGTCGGCTACGGGACGCCGCGCCTGCGTCACTCGTTCGAGCCGGCGCTGTGCGTGCTCGCCGCGGCCGGCGGCCTGCTCATCTGGGATCGGCTGCGAGGACGGGCGTCCCGAACGCCGGCTCCGCCGCCGGAGCCGGCGGATCGTCCTCCCGTGACGCCTGCGCCAGCAGCGCCCCCGCCAGGACCATCACCGGCAGCGTGACGGCGGGCAGCTGCCAGTCCCAGTCGAACGAGGCGTGGATCGCCCACGCGGCGAGGACGGCGATCGCTCCCGACACCGCCGTCGGATCACGGCCGTGGGCCCGGCGGGCGGCCAGGGTCAGGCCGGCCACGGCCAGCAACAACAGGGCGAGACCGACGATCCCCAGCTCGGCCAGGGTCTGCAGCCACAGGGAGTGCGGCTGACGGACCGTCTCGTCGATCGTGCGGTGCTTCAGCCAGTCGACGACCCAGCCGCCCGCGCCGATCCCCTCGATCGGGTGGGCTTCGAACGTGTCGAGCGCGACGTGCCAGTAGCGGTAGCGGTTGGACCCGACCTCGGAGAAGCGGCTGCTGGTGGCGCCGAACGCGGCCTGGTCGTCGGACGAGGCGCGGGCCGCGAGCATCGGGCCGCCGACCATCACCACGATCAGCACGATCCCGGCCCAGGTCGACCAGCGCGGCAGCGGCAGCGCACCCAGGCGGACCCGTTCGTCGGCCTCCACCCGGGTGTCCCACCGGGTCAGCAGGACCGCCCCGAGGATCACGGCGGCCAGGGCGACGAGGGCCAGCGCGCCCTGCGTGGTGGCGGAGCCGGCGCCGGGGTCGAGCGTGCGGACGGCGGGGAAGATCCCGCCGACGAAGGCGCCCAGGACCGCCGCCTCCACCGTGATGGCGGCCGCGCGCAGCTGCCCCCACGTCGGGGTGAGCAGGAGCAGGACGACGACGCCCGCCGCCAGGGCGATCAGCGCCCCGCGGGAGAAGCTGAGGTAGACCGCCATGCCCAGGGGCGCAGCGGCGGCCGCGGCGGCCAGGCGCAGGCCGCCCGAGCGGGTGTGGTCCCCGGCGACGCGGGCGGCCAGCAGCAGGCCGATCGTCGCGAGCAGCCCCATCCCGTTCCAGTACGTGAGCGGCTGCTCCAGGCGGCCGCCCGCCGTCTTGGAGTGCGCCATCTCGACGATCCCCGGAAGCAGGCGCCCATTCAGCCCGTAGGCGACCACGATCAGCGCGCCGAGCCCGACCAGCGGCTCCAGGGCCCGCATCGACGCGCGGGGGGCGAACGCCGCCGCGGCGGCGAGCAGCGTGGCGAGGTAGAGCAGGACGAGCTGCGTCTCGCCGTTGGCAGGGTCGTCCAGCGGCGCCCACGTCTGCGACAGGGCGATCCACCCGGCGAGCAGCGCGAAGGCCAGCAGCGTGAGGCGCGCGGCGCCCAGACGGGGAAGAGGCCGCGGTGCGGCCACCGCGCAGAGCGCCACGACGGCCCAGGCGACGATCAGCGCGACGAGCCGGGCCGGGGCGAAGTAGCCGCCCGAGGCGAAGGCCAGGGCGACCGGTCCGGCGATGAGCGCCACCCGCGCGATGGTCAGCGAGGCGGAGCGCATGGGGCTACAGCGGGCCGAAGCGGAAGCGGATCAGCGCGCGCACCGCGCCGACGCCGTCCCGCCACGTGATCTTCTTGCCCTCTTCGTAGGTGCGGCCGTAGTAGGAGATCGGGACCTCGTACAGGCGCACGTGGCGCCGCAGGACCTTGGCGGTGACCTCCGGCTCGAACGCGAAGTCGTCGCTGACCAGGGTGATCGACCGGATCAGGTCGCCCTTGAACGCCTTGTAGCCGACCTCCATGTCGCTGATCGTCGTGTTGTAGAGCACGTTTGTCAGCAGGGAGAGGAAGCGGTTGCCCGCGTAGTGCCAGAAGAGGTGGGCGCGTTGGGGCTCGCCCCCGCGCAGCCGGGTGCCGAACACCACGTCGGCGACGCCCTTGAACAGCGGCGCGAAGATCCGGGGCAGGTCGGTCGGGTCGTACTCCAGGTCGGCGTCCTGGATCAGCAGGTAGTCGCCCGTGGACGCGGCGATGCCGGTGCGCACGGCGGCGCCCTTGCCGCGGTTGACCGGGTGGCGCAGCAACTGGATCTGCGGGTGCTCGGCGGCGGCCCGCTCGACGATCGCGACGGTGCCGTCGACGGAGCCGTCGTCGATCACGATGATCTCGAGCCGCCACGGCAGGGCGAGCAGCAGCTCGAGCACCTGGGCGATCGTCGGCTCCTCGTCCTTGGCCGGGACGACGATGGTGATGAGGGGATCGGTGTCCGGCAAGGCGCGGATCGTAGCGTCGGCGGGGGTCACCCGCCGGGCGCCTTCGCCCGCCCGGTCTTCGCCCGGCGGCGCGGGTCCTTGAAGCGCAGGGCCGGACGCTCGACGAGGTAGTAGCTGGCGGCCGCCACGGGGACGGCCAGCGCGAAGGCGACCACGGCGAGCGAGACGAGGCCGGAGCCGGGCAGCCAGTCCTGGGCGCCGTGCTCGGCCGCGTCGGACAGGATCGGCAGGTGCCACAGGTAGAGGCCGTAGGAGATGAGGCCCAGCCAGGCCATCCACCGCAGGGCCAGGAGCCGGCGCGGCCAGCCGCCCGCCCAGTCGCCGAAGATCGCGGGGAGGAGCAGGAGCACCGCGGTCAGCGCGTAGCCGACGTGCTCGGCCAGGTAGTTGGAGTCGGTGAACGGCGTGAGGATGCTGCGCGGCAGGTCGAACAGCACCGCGGTGAGGACGAACACGGCGGCGCCGGCCGCCCACGGCACCCACGGCCGCCGGGTGATGAGCGTGATCGCGCCCGGCTGGCGCTCGCGGCCGTGGAAGTGGACGCTGACGACCGCGAGGATCATCCCGTAGCCGAACCAGTCGAAGAAGCCGAGCAGCGTGCTCTGCAGGACGTTGTAGTCCCCGCTCATCTGCATGACCTGGCGGAAGACGATCGAGGCCAGGCAGAGCGCGACGATGATCCCGATCTCCCCGCGCGTCCCCGGCCGCAGGCGGGTGATCCCGGCGGCCAGGAAGGGCAGCACGAGGTAGAACGTCACCTCGATGCACAGCGTCCAGGCGGGCGCGATGCCCGAGAGGCCGGAGTCCGAGAAGTAGATCTGGGTGAACGTGTAGAGGCGCAGCCAGTGGTCGGAGAAGCCGGGCAGCCCGGGGTAGATCGACAGCACGGTGAGCGCCACCCAGTAGGCGGGCACGATGCGCAGGAAGCGCCGGCGGGCGAAGTCGCGGGCCCGGATCGCGGGGCGGCCCTCCCGCCGGGCGGCGACGAACGGGCGGTAGAGCAGGAAGCCCGACAGCAGGAAGAAGATCGTCACCCCGAAGTCGAGCCGGGCGGTGAGCACGCCGAGCCCGTTCTCCAGGTTGAAGTTCGACGTGGCGGCCGCGTGCGTGACGAGGACGGAGATCGCCGCGACCGCACGCATCGAGTCGAGCAGCGGGAAGCGGGGATTCCCCGGCGGTGGCTGCAGGGCTGGGGGCGGACTGTCCATGGACCGGGCGACACCATACGCTGCGCCCCGCATGCTTCGCCGGGTCACGTTCCCCCAGTGGTTGGCCGCCGTCGCCGTTCTCGCGCTCGCCGTGCGGGTGATCTACGCGCTCCACGTCCGCGACCTGGCGGTGGTGGGTGACGCGTTGACGTTCCATCGGGTCGGGGCCGGGCTGGCCGACGGCAACGGCTTCGTGGACGCCGTGCGCTCCGGGGAGCCGACCGCGGAGCACCCGCCGCTGATGGAGGTGCTGGTCGCCGCGTTCGACCTCGTCGGCGCCCACGGCTACTTCGCCCACCGTCTGCTGCTGGGCGCCGTCGGCACGGTCACCGTGGTGCTGATCGGCCTGGTCGGGCGCCGGGTGGGCGGCCCGCGGCTGGGCCTCACCGCCGCCGTGGTCGCCGCGCTGTACCCGATGCTCTTCACCGCCGACGGGTCGCTGATGAGCGAGACGCTGTACGGCGTCTTCCTCGTCTCCGCGCTGCTGGCGGCGCTGCGGCTGCGCGAGGCGCCCTCTCCCGGCCGGGCCGCCGTGCTGGGAGCGCTGATCGCCCTGGCCGCGCTGACCCGGGGCGAGGCGCTCGCCCTGTTCGTGCTGCTGGCCGGGCCGATCGCGTACGCGTGCGTCGGGGCGTGGCCGGGGCGGCTGCGCCTGTGGGGAGCCGTGGTCGGCGTGGGGGTCCTCGTGCTGCTGCCGTGGACGGTGTTCAACCTCACCCGCTTCGAGGAGCCGGTCCTCATCTCCACGAACTCCAACGGGGTGTTCGTGGGCGCCAACTGTCCGGCGACCTACCACCAGCCGTACATCGGGGCGTGGCGCTTCCAGTGCTACTCGGCGCGCCGGCCGGGGGAGGACGAGTCCCAGTTCTTCCTGCGCCAGCGTTCCCAGGGCCTGGACTACGCCTTCGACCATCCCGGCCGCTGGCCCGCGGTGGTGGGGGCGCGGCTCCTGCGCCTCACCGACCTGGGCTGGTACGGGCAGTCGCTGTACCTCAACGCCTCCGAGGGCCGGTCGGTGGACGTGATGCGCTGGGGGATCTGGGTCTTCCGCGTGCTCGCGCTGCTGGCGATCGGCGGCGCGGTGCTGCTGTGGCGCCGCCGGCAGCGCGCCTCCTTCGCGGTCCTGCTCGCCCCGGTGGCGATGGTGTTCTGCGTGGCGATCGTCACCTACGGCGGCACCCGTTTCCGCTTCGGCGCGGAG
>Ga0247758_1000815_pt1 | contig 26671 bp, 23 predicted proteins | sample UWRJL156409C4_FD_180950 | JGI IMG/M metagenome (GOLD analysis project Ga0247758, IMG submission 180950) | Plant litter microbial communities from Arlington Agricultural Research Station in Wisconsin, United States - UWRJ-L156-409C-4 | ecosystem: Environmental > Terrestrial > Plant litter >... | reverse complement strand
CTCACATCCCCCCTCCACTGCACCCCATCAAACACATTACCCCACAACTCCCCATTCTCCCCACCCCCCTGATGGAAAACCCATATCTTCCCCTGGTACACCACCGCCCCCGGCCCAGCTGACATGCCCGTCCCGGGAACCTTCCGATCAGCCTCCCAGTACCCCAGCTCCGAATCATACTGCCGTGTGCGATCCATGACAGCATACCAGAGCTCGCCCCTGAGGCCCACGTCCTGGTGGAAGACGTGCAGTTTGTTGCCGAATTGCACGGCCGAGGGGTCGCAGGACATGCGCACCGTAGGTGTTTTGTTGTGCGGGGCGTCGTTGATGGAGAGGCCGGGGGGGGAGGAGGTTTTGTAGTAGAGGTCGCCGGAGGAGCCGAAGGCGCGGTGGAAGATGAGGAGGGCGGGGTTGGGCCATTGGGAGGCGTCGGTTCCCCAGTTGGCCATTTTGGATGGGGGGGTTGAAGGGGGGGTTGGGTGAAGGGTGAGATGTGGTGATGATGCCGGATTTGAATTATGGATTTGGGGCAGGGACGTTCATTCTCACTATATGCAACCAGATTGTCTCAGTTCAGCTGGCGTTGAAATTGAGACTTTTCTACTTTGGCCTCTATGGCTGGATGGTGCGTCAATAGTATGGTGTGATGAGACTAGTTCCGCTTTTAAAGGTCTGGCTGGACCTTGCTTGCAGGTAGAGTGCAGGGGAGCCTATCGGAGGTTATGTCGGTGCAGGAGGTCTTGGCGAGTCCTGTGATGAGCCTGAAAGTTATCGCAGCACAAAAACGGCTATCGAAAACTACAGCACACGTCGTCTGTGGGACTTGTAAGACATGGCGAAGAACTCTTCGTATGTGCGAAGTAACATCGTATGTGGAGACAACCTGGAAAGTGAGCTGAAGCAACGACACATGCAAAGAACAGCCTGGTAATCTGCGACGAATCTGGGCACTGGAAGTTTCCTTATAGTCATAGAGTACGGCGCTGACGCGTCCAGATTTGGAAGTCCGCATCACCATATATGGCAGCCCCGGCTCTAACAAATCTAACAAATATAACCCCACTAACTCCCGTAGTAATTCAATGGAGCTAACCGTTTATGCTTACTTATACCTTTCCGTTTCTTCACCGTCTCTCGTATGGCAATTTTTACAGCAATTCGCCTTCGCTTCACTCGCACCTTAAATAAGACAGCGGCTACCAAGGGTTTTATTTTTCGAAATAATCCACTTTAAAAATAGCTTTACAGCTTCACGCGAAATTGGCGCCCTGTCGCTGAAATTCTGTATGGATGCCCCGCGAATAGAACGGTGCGCACTACCATGTGTACTAGGTCAGGAAATGTGAGAAAGTGGAACTGCCTGCAGCTAATTAGGATCTGCTCTGTCTTAGTAAGAATGCTCTGCCGTGGAGCACTGACAGCGACATAAAGCACTGCTTTACGATCTGCCAAAGGAGACTCACAGAGCGATAGGGGCCGTAAGTGCGTAGGGTATATTAGGTTATATAGGGATAGTAGTCTTCTTACAACAGTCCTAAATTATATCATCGTACAGATACACCTTGAGCGTCTGCTAGTGCGTGTCTGCCATCACATCCCAGAGCCGTACAGTCTTATCTGAAATTGACACGGCCGCGTTACTGTTTAACGAGAACGTTACGGTGTAGACCTAGCCGTTATACCCCTTAAGTGTTTATCAGGGCGCGCCGGACGCCGTATCCCAGATTTTAACTGTAAAGTCGCCCGATCTAGATGTGAGCTGTATCGTATCAGGCGATTAGGTAACGGAGCTGATAGAATCGCTATGGCCATCAAGCGTAAAGATACACTGGCCGTTTGTCGGATTTTAAATCTTAATTGTCATCTTTTAACGCCGATGCGAGTCCATGATCCAGGGGGGCCAATAGGGTTGCTTCTGTTAGCAGCAAGGACAGGGGGGGGGCTTTATGTAGGCCTTCAGCATGTCGTCCAGGTCGAAAGCAGGCCAGTTATAAAGTTGGAAGGATTTATAACTCCGACACGGCCAAACCGTTGTCTGGGCCGTATTGTTCAGTCCACTGTCTTAAGAAGCGTGTTTGGTGTTCTAGTGGCATAAGTAATCAGGCACGAGTTGTAGAATAAAGATTGTAGATGACGCGTAGGAGCACGTAATAGATAGAAGGAAAGTGGGGCTTAGGTAGAGTGGGGAACTACACGCCCATAAAGGTTCGCGCCGTAACGCCCACCTTATAGATTTCTTCTTCTTTACCTATAGTGGCCCACACCAGCAGAACTAACTACATCAGCTCAGCTCCTCTAAGCTCCGTTTAGCTCGGTTATTCATACCTTCATGGTGTTCTGGCCTCTGGCCAGAACCCCCTTCTTTCTGATAGATTTAGTATTATAAAGGTAAGATTGGGAGCTAGGGCGCGGATTAGAGTTAGGTAAAGGATCAGCGATAAATTGTGGGAATGTATGACATCAAGCCCAGCCTTATAGTGTGAGTGGGTCGATGCAAAGCCTGTACATAGCGGTCATCAACGGACTCAGGCTCCGGCCACCAAACAATAGTAGTGTAGTACCCTGGAACCAACGGTTCCAGGGTGCTCAAGCAATGCAACAAAAATGTCAATCCATCCGAGCGATTACAGGGCCTACGGCCGTTATTGCATGCTCTGAGCTGACAAAGAACTTGCAAATGAGGGGCCTGATTTGACCCTGAAAATTTTCTGAAGGTGATGTACGATTTCCCAGCCGTCAACTTTTTCTTTTTCTCTCAGCTACTTTGCTCTTCTGCCAGGGTCGGAATTGCCGGTGCAGTCAGGGAATTTCAGCTAGCTTTTGCGCTGTCAGCAAAAGCAATTCTAACCCTTGCAGAGGAGCCCCACTTCAACCATACAAAATAATTCATGGCACCTCATAGCCGGGGCTCCGGGAAGGGCGTGGAGAAACAGACGGCGATCCACCATATAGGCCTTCAACCAATCGGATCTCCCCTGCAATCTACCCATTTGAACAAAGCTGATTCTTCCCTCACTGAGAAAGCGTATTGCAATCTTGGCATCCTTTCGGTTCGAACCGTCTCAAATTTCCTTCGCGGGCCTTGTACCGTGGTTGCGTGCAAAAAGAAATACCCTTGTCAGGTATTGTCAGAAGCACTGCACTCTGGATTCTGTGGAATTGAAGGGGTTGTAACTGCGTGATTATCTTGCTTTTTCGGCTCCCTGGCTCAGCCAGAGAACCTTCCTTATAGCTGTGAATAGTGGCAAAGCCGCGCGGCTACAATTGCGCGTCTATGGCAATGGTTACAAATCTATTGTTCTGGTGGTTTCCAGACTCTTCTTTTCTGACAGTTCTGGCCTCTGGCCAGAACCCCTTTCTTTCTGACAGGTATCTTCAAACTGGCCCACCAGAGGTTTTTCCGGCCTCACGTGCGTCTTCCTGTCCTGTGCGGCCCTGGCCCAAACCCCTGCTGTACCGGATTGGGACATTCTTTTTACCCATCATACCACAGTAAGGATTGCATTCCAAGCTCGTCAACAATGCATTTGTATCGCTAGCCATGCCAAAGTTTGTTCCGAACCGTTATAGGTATACCTGTACGGAGTCATACCTACCTATCTTGTGGTCATCTCCCACACGGTTCGATCCCTCCGGCGAAAAACACTAACATGCATACGGCAGATTTGTATAACAAACTGTTGGAGGATTTAATTTCTGCTAACAATTTGACTGCAAACTCGGTAAGATCGGTGTTAGAAAGCGCAGGGGTTGGAGGGATCGAGTCGTGTGGGAGATAGGGAACCAAAACCACCGAGCCTTGTTGTCGTCAGTGGTTCGTTGCGGGGGTGCATCCCTTGCTCTGTATCGTCTCCCACATGGCGGGGGGCCGTCAGCCGCGGCGTTCATGGCTGTAGTGGCTGCGATCCAGAGCCTTGGTGGTGGGTGGGCGGTCCGAGCGGTTGGTCCTGGTGACCGGGTTGGACTAACTGTCGAAGTCCCGCAATATACCTGCAACTGTCGTTCCTTTTTCGCAGGCGAATTACACGGCTTAGGCCTCCACCTTGCACATTATACCTGGTAATTGAGGAGAGCCTGCATCTCTCGTGTTTCATCCGGACAGACTCACAACCTTCAGCTGCTTCCTTTTGCTGACAGACAATGGAAGCGAGACCAGTGGACCGGCCTGTCAGTCCCGCGGTGTTGGGTCCTGTACAGTGTAAAAGCTACCCACAACAGTGCGCAAATACGCATGGTGGTTGTGGAGCTCCCACGCCGAAATTATGGTGGCTGGTGGCTGCCGACCGATCCTGCTGTGTTACCAGACCCAGCCAACCGGAAATTAACCGTCTTTCCGCCATCAGGGATCCCATTCCTCTGGGAAAAGGGGCACGGCAAGAACCAACCCGTAGAACTGGATCCGCTGAGTATGTGAACAAGGGGAAGTTAAGATGACTGTTCTGATACCTATTTGGGGGATCGGCAATGCGGTGATTCTATCTCTTTGGTCATTGTCTATCTATGCGGTATTTAGTACATCACTACTGCGGCATTTTTTACGCACCTTCGTTTTGTCAGACCCAGTTTCCTTACGGAGGGGAAGTCGTTGGTACTTCTTCTATTTGGCTGACACGAGCCCTAGTTTCCAAGTGCATGCCCTGAGCCTTCCCTACTGGCGGGAAGGACCTTCCACAACTTGAACGATTTGTCGTGGGCGCGCCTGCCTCTGTTTATTTTTTCGGGTGACTGATCGAGAGTTCATTAGTACCAATTGACTCGGCTCTCCCTCCTTAGGCCACAACCATCTTTCCCCTTCATCTTTTTCCCGCCAGTACTTGCACCACTTGGTTTAATATAAACACCCCATATTGCCCCCCTGCCTCCCTGTTAGTGTGCTCGCCGGCTCCCCCTCGTATCTTGACATTCCCTCCTCAATCTTTACGAAGTCTTCAGTAACGGTACAACCTACCTTTCACGGCGAAACCATGCAGGGGACGCCCGCCCCCGGCGATGACGCCGACTCGACGCTTGAGTCTCAGGAACTCATCAGACGCGCCAAGCTCTGGCCTGACCTTAAGAAAGCAAGCAAAGCCAAGGCTTTGCAAAAGGTCAAGGACCGCGAGAGGCACGCCGAGAAGCTGAAGAAGGAGCTAAAGGCCGATTATGAACGACTCCTCGATTTGGCGGCCGCCGAAGAAGAAGAACGCGACTCCCAGTTGGGGAGAGTGCTGTGCTCAGACATAGTGCAAGAGGAGCAGCAGATCAAGGAGCTGAAGCAGCAATTGAAGGACAAGGAGCGCCGAAACATGGACCGCAGCCACCAGTTCCGAGAACTCCGCGCTCGTATGAAGCAGGACGCTATGGCTAAAAAAGAGAGACCTGACTTGGATGTACCCTATCAGCAACGAGTCAGAGAGGTTGAAGAGGACCTTGCACGGTACAAGGCTGACTGTGACGCGGCGCATAAGGAAGAAATCGTCGAAATCGGGGAGTATGTGCTGCACGATCGAGGCGACATGTCAGATCTGATGTCCCACGTGGAGCCATTTCCCGAATCTGGCGCTGAGCTTGCGGATGCTGATGGTCACAATACCCCACAACCACGGCTGAGCGCCGGCCACGACGGCACCGCATGTCCTAGCCACACTGGAGAGGCAGCCGCCCCTCGTGACACTCCAGATGTTCCCGCAAGCGTAAGTTGAGTTCAAAGCCCTGTTTGGGATATGTGCTCGGCAACGCTGACGATGGTTGCTCTCACAGGCTGCTGAAAAGCGCAATCGCAGTGGCACCCCGACAGATGCCGAGAACGGTTTGGACCAGGATCATGTCCGCGGCGGTCCCCGGAAAAGGGCGAGGCGTGACTCGGCTATTATCCCGACGATCGATTACAATGACGTGTACCAAGACGGAAACCCAGAGACCATGTACGAGATCGTCTACTACCCTAAATCGAATCCGAAGAATCCAAAGACACAGCCATTGATCGAGCCGGGATGGTTCATCGTCCGTTGTCTAGAACACCCCTTGCACGGTGGCTCCAACAGGACGGACCCCCTCGCCTCGGCGGGCAAACATATCAATGGTATTAAACATAACTATTTGCCGAAAGATCATAACACCGTCATCAAAACACTCGGCTTTCGGGTTCTGAACTGCGATGCCGCTAAGGCCGAGAAAAACAACGCTATGCTGCCGCCGCGGACTCGCAACCCGCAACTGCGAGCAGACAATACCCGCTACCCTAAGAACTTCAACGTACCCCAGCCAGAAGTGGGTAAACCGTACACCATACGAGACGAAGGCAGAGCTTGGGTAGTCATGATGCTTCCGCTTGGTGGCTACTTCGCAGACTTTGGGGTACAGGGACACTTTGATGACGCCCTCAGGGCCGACACACCTCGCTGCTTTAAAAGAGGGCAGGATGGGGAGCTTTTGTTCGTCAATGGCACCCTAGAATGGGCGGACGGATACCAGGACGGTCAGCCTCGCGTATCTGAGCGAAAGTATCCAGTTATGTTCTTTAACAAGCCGCCGGCGTGGTTGAAATGGGTTCGTGCCAGAGAGCTGAAACCCTACGACTTAGAGGACCCGGAAATCCACAGAAAATCCGGCTCGCGTCGCGCCAAAACTCACTACGAGCTACTTCAAGCTCGGAAGCAGGAGGTATGGCTCTACATCAACGGACAAGTAGATGATCAGCCTCGTGGTTCCGCTCATGGTACCTGTGCTATCGGCGATGCTACTGAGCTTGGGGCCACAGTCCCGAGACCAGTAGAGCAGGAGCCACCGACCAACGCGCCAACACCCCACATCGAAGATGAAGATGACGACCTTCAAGCAGTCAGGTGGGATAGTGGTGAATCTTCTGATGACGAAAGCAGCGGATCGGACTGGGGGAATACCGATGAGGGTCGAACCGTGTCAGTCACCACCCACTGGCCGCTGGTGCGTGACGTCGCACAGCACCCTGACACCAGTCAAGTCGCCAGCCAAATCAACAATCAGGAAAGCACTGGCCCAACGACCTCAGCAGCTGCAGGGTTCAATGTACCTAGCGGCCGTGCCCCTTCCGCTCTTATCCCCAGTGCCAGTGAGCCCACGTGCAACCAGGTTGAAGCAGACGACCAACATCTTTGGTCTCTATCACCAAGTCCTACCAATGACCAGATGTCACCCCATCAAATGCATGAGCAGCCGTACGGTGGGCTTGACGGCCTAACCGCGCCGCCCATGCGGGATGCCACTCTCCGTGAGCTCCAGGAGAAGCTGAACCTGGCCCCCATTGTCGACCCTAGGCCAGCGATGAGCCCACGGCGGCAGCTTTCGGCCTGGGCGCAGCCAACGGGCTCAAATACCTCGAGCCGCCCCCCTGCTGGCGCGGCCCAGATGATGCGACAGTGGGGCCAACTTGCCCCTGAAGCAGACATGTCAGCTACTGGCATGACTCCACCTCCGGTGACGGCCATAGCGGAACAGACCCGGCAAACGTTTCGTTTCTCTGTCAGTGGGGATGATCTCGGAAGATTCACGCCGGAAGTCATGGAAGTAATGGGACCTTAATCCAGGGTGGGGGCTGGTATTTCCGGGGTTAGTGTGCACTCGCCGGGGTTAGTGTGCACTCGCCGGGGTTAAAGTACGAAGGACAGTAGCTCGGGCACGTATCTGGGCTTCAGAGTTGAGCAGCAGTTGAGATTTCAGCTCTGTTTCTGTTTCACTTTACCCTTGGCCGGACTCTTAAAAGTAAGATGCTTTAACAAGCGTTCTTTTCTTCTTGGATTTTTTCTTTAACAGAATCAGGTTCGATGCAGCTGCTCTCATCTTAGCAGGTCTTATCAGAAGCACTGCACTCTTGGATTTGGTGGATTGAAGGGGTTGCAACTGCGTGATTATATTGCTCGTCTGGGTCTCTGGCTCTGCCAGAGAGCCTTTCTTATAGTTGTGAATGGTGGCAAGCCGAGTGGCAAAGCCACTTGGCTGCAATTGCGCATCTGTGTCAATGGTTACAAATCCATGGTTCTAGTGGTTCCCAGACCCTACTTTCTAACAATTATGGCCTCTGGCCAGAACCCCCTTCTTTCTAACACGAGGGGCCCCACTTTTACGACGGCCAGCGGGTTAGGCCCCACTTCCACCAGCCCTGAAGCGCCGCTAAGTGGGGCAGCTCCAGCTCTAGATCCTATGTAGTAACTATTTCCCTTTTCGTTCGTCGTCCTGAGCTGGGGTGAGCTGTGGCTGATTTGTCCTGAGCTATCCCTGATTCTTCCCTGAGAGGCAGGTGCCCAGGGTGGCCAGCCGTCAAAGTGATTGTGACAACCTATTTAGGGCGATACTAGCTTTCATACCTGCCAGGTAAATAACCCTTTGTGTCTTGGCAGTGCATATAGACATGATTTGCGGACCCAATTCCTGGCCCACAGCAGCACAACTTTATGGCCCAGAACTGGGCAAACATGCATGGGCCAGTTCTCGCAATCCTCATCATAGCGCCAACTCTTTACTTCTTGTTCATCTGCAAATTGACTGTTCAGAACACCTCACAGGGGTCCCTGCTCGGTGAGATTCGCTCATGTTTGGATCGACATGTTCAGCCTTCGGACTATGGTTTTGTCATGCTGTACTACCTTGCAGCAATTGGCCTCCCCAGCCGCTGCTCGCGTGCTTCATCCGGCTCGACATCACCATCCCTGCCAGAAAGCTATAATCCTTTCTCAACCATTATACGATATATCTTCGGATAGAGATAGGGAGGCGTAGCCCAAAGAAAAAAGACAATCACCCAGACATAGCCTATCGCCCGAGTCCCGCTGTAAACTAGGGCTTTTCTACCATCGACACTTGGATGCCCGCTACCGACGCCAACATGAGCACGATTTGCCCCCGAAAATGCTGTTTGCAGCACCTTTAGCACGACGGTCTCACCAAAAGCGGCAGCAAAGTTCAGCCAGAAAAACATAATGTCCCTGTCTAGGCAACAGTCGCCCAGCCGCCACGCAATAGCGGCGTGCGCCAGCCCCGACACGGAGAACACGACAAAAGGCACCAGCGCCTTTTCCACTTGTCCTCCCGTCGCCAGACCCAACACATTTCTGGCGAGAAACCGGGCCCAGGCCACCGCACCAGGCGAAAAGAGGCGATGCCAGAACCGACCCCAGAAGCGGCGCAAAGAGTATGCCTCGGCGGGGCTCGCAAACAGCGGCGGCCACTCGTCCGGTGCATCGAGGCGGAGAATCGACACAAAGACGATACTCAGCAAAAAGTGGGCCATCTGCAGAGGGACCACGCCTTGCACCAGCCAGTACGCAAATACGGACAGCCGGAGGGACAAATCGTGGACGGTCCTCACCGAGGATAGGGGCTCATGGACGGGGGAAAAGTCGACAGCCCGAGCACGGGAAAAGCCCCCGGGCCACGCGCAGAGGATGATGACCGTCCATCGAAAGAGGAGCAAGGCGAAGGCTTGGGCTACCCGCCGCGCAGCAAACCACATCAGCGCGCCATGAGATGGTGGTTTTGTGGTGGTTGTTGTCCGGTTTGGCAACTGCCGGGGATTGTTGTAGACTTTGTACGCTTGCCGAAGACTCAGATTCCATCTGCGTATGATTACCGTGGTCTTTTCGTCGGCGCCCGCTGCGGTGGCCGTCGTGATGATCTTGAGGGGCTCGGCCGTGAAAAGACCGACAGGCCATAATAAACTGGCAATGGTGAGATAGACGCCGGCGTTGGACAGCAACTCGCTTGACCAGGGCAGTCGGTCTAGCGTCATGAAGGACATGGCGAAGAAGATCCAGGTAGGGACGAGGAGGAGTGAGCGTCGACCGTGGGGCGTGTAGATTGCTACTAAAATGACCGCATGGGCGAGAGAGAAGTAGATTAAGGGCTGGAATTTGAAGAATTGGGATGGTGCTGATGGTGATGGTGGCAGCGGCGTTAGATCGTGTGATACCATGATGACTTGGTGGGACACCGCGGTCTTGTGGTGTCTGTGAGGGAGTTGCCGTGTCTCCCTCTTTTTTTTTTTCCCCTGGAGGCAGAATAGATATAGGCGCAGCTGAACTGACGTTTCCGTTCCAAGGTGATAATACTTCTGGCCACAGTTGCAATCCTGCTACCGCTAGGTCTAGTCCTTGTTTTTTGTCGGAGAGTCTCCTGAGGCAGCGGCCAACGGCATCCGATCCCAATAAAAGTACAACGGCAGCAGTACACAGACCATCGGTACACAAAGACCGTGCATACACAAGGCAGAATACCCAAAAACCTGTCAATGCTATACAGATAAAGATCGTGCATTTACGAGGCAACATATCGAGAAGCCCTCTCAATGTCACAGCGTCTGGTTGGCCATGGGCGCAAAGATAGTTGCAACAAGGCGGCCGCACACCCACACCCGTTTTCAGCCGTTTCATCATGCCCATTGATAAAGCGACATCAGAATAGACTTTGGTGTGATGCTACCATTGTGATGTTGGCACTCGCATAATGCTATTGACTACCACCTGCCAAGACAGGCATCAAGATGCAGTAGATCATATACCTGTGCCGCCCCCTTGAGCCGGACATTAATCAATATCTCACCTTTCATCCTGGCGGCGGCGTAAAAGGCCCTAGCAGCCGCGGCGCAGTGGGCTTTTGGCAGCGGCGTAGATCATTCTGGGGTGTGCAGATTCCACATATGGCTTCAATGCACACAAGGCAGGCTCTCTTATTCGCTGGAGCTTTACGACGAAGGCCGGCACAAGCATCAGTCCGTTCGGCTGCAGCAGTGATACCTTCGAGTTCGGCATCAAATGATGTTTGCAAGCTCTGAGTCGCGGAATAAATAGTTCTTCAAGAAGCCCTATAATGAAGGACGGATTATGGTATCATTACAGCCTACCTCAGTTTCTCATCAAATCATTCTCGCACCTCAACCAAGTACGAAACGCGCAGCCTCGTCCAGTTACATTTCACAATGCAGATCAAGACCGCGGCCATCCTGACGGGCCTTGCCCTCGTCCAGATCGGGCTCACCGCCCCTTTCGCCATCGAAGCCCTCGTTGCCGTCATCGAATTCATCACCCACCACTCGGGGGGTAAACGCGGCATCGAAGGCCCCGCCGGCCATGTTGCTCGAACAAGCTATCCCGCCATCTCCGACACCAAGTATGATGCTGAGCCGATCGCCGTCCAACGTCGTGAAAACCCCGCCGAGAGCATTCATCTCCGCGAAGAACATGTCGTCGAAAAGCGCCAGGCCTGCGGCCGCGCCCCCAACGGCGTCCCCCAGAATGTCATGGACAACTGCTGCAATGCACTCCGCGGCAAGACCATCCAGGTCGATGCCATCTCCACTGGCCGGTGTGAGTAACACAGCCATCTACCTACCTACCTACCTTACCTCTCTACCTCTAGACAAAAAACTTGAATGTTCTAGACGCTAACCATTCCTGAAAAAAAAAAAAACCAGCCGTACCTGATATCCGTGTTTCGCGTCTTCCATACCCATGCATCTCGGCCGCCCCTTGGTTCGACCAAGAAACAACCCCTCCGTTCGCCTGCGGAGACGACTGCCTGCAGTGGACCAATCTCAACCAAGGCCAGTACGACCGCATCAAACAGATTCTTCGCCCCAAGGGAGGCGCTCTCTGAATGCGCCGTTATCTTTCATGGTATGCGTAGGCAGATACGCCGGAGGGCCCAGTAAAGACCATTGGTGGTCGCCAAAGTGCCGGATGATATGAAGTTGTCGTGGGGGGACCTGCTAGGAGATGTGTTGGAAGCGCTGCAGGCTGGATTCGGTAGGACTGATGTGTTTGCGAGTCTGTGATGGTATTGCTTGTGTGAATTGTGTTTTCTTTGATTCTCTGGCTTGCCAGAGAACCTTTCTTACAGCTGTGAATGGCGGAAACCACTGTAGCAAAGATTAGAAAAGCCTCAGTTCCAGCCCTTGCTAAAGTCTTTCAACAGGATGTAACTAGTACGAGCTGCCGAAGCAAGTAGTGCGGGAAAGTCCCACAAAGTGGAAAGGCTCATCCGGTAAAGCTCGTTACTCGCGGCTCATACCCTGGCGGAGTTTGATCAGGAGCCACTCCGTGAACTTGTCCTGCAAGGCGCTCTGGTCCTCGGTGATGGGGTCAGGTAAACCGGTGAGCTGCCCGTGGCCAAGACAATTGATTGCGGTGGTGTGGTAGCCGGCTCGGGCTGCGTAGGCGTGCCAGTTGTACGCGTCAGAGAATCCGAGGCCTGTCCACATCTCCTTGTTGTACGTGATCCCATGCACTAGGACCTGTAACGTCCGCTGCCGCCGGCGCGCGCCCCGATGTTCGCAGGACGTGGCCTCGACACTATACGTCCCAGAAACATGATTCGTGCCGTTGGCATAAGAGCCTGTGGGGTCTGCCAGCGCCGCGTAGAATCATTGCTGGATCGCCGTGGCGTTATTCTGGTCTGGCGGGCCGGTGAAGCGGATATTGTCAGCCGCAGCTGGGACGCTGAGATGCACGAAGCGGCATTTCGGAGGCTGGAGATGCGATGGCTTGTTGGCAGTTGCGCATGCTACTACAGACGAGCAGAGCATCACAGTGAAGGAGAACCCGGGACGCATAGTAAACTTTGCTTTGGAGCATCAGTCAATTATAAACTCTGCAATGGTCGCCAAAGGTGGGAAATGGCGCGACCGCGTCGTGGAGAAGGGCAAGCTCCAGTTTTGATGGCGGTCGCCGTAGCCAATCCCATCTGCAGATGTAGAACCAAGCAACTCGGTTGCGCCCTCCAATCATTCAATCGTGACTCTCTTCAGCTCAGAAAATATCAGCTGATGGTCTCACAACCAGTCTGCCTGGGCTGTCTTCTACCCTCAACGTTGCTTGCTCAAACGAGTTGGCACACGCGATCAACTTCTCTCCGCTGAACCGACGACCCGTGAAGAGAATTCCAAATCTGAAAAGAAAAGCGAACGCGCGCGAGCGTAGGCGAGAAACGAGCGTGGTGGCTTGCGCTACCATAACGCCAGTGAGGCCGAGCCACCACGGTGACAAAGGCTGGATCTTACAGAGAGGTCTATAAAAGGAGGTTCTGGCCGAAAGCCAAAATATCACAATCGACCTGTGGTACCACTAGAATACAGTGGGTTCTAGGTACTAATGAAAGTGGCCAAGGTGAGAGCGGAACGCTCTGGGTGAAGAGGCTCTCATGCGAGGAAGTCAGAGCAAGGGACTTGAACAAGTGACACTGCACCTGGTGATTGTTCTTGTCGTTTGCAGAGCGAAGATGTGTATTGCTTACTTGGCTAATCCAAGCTCCCAAATGACCTAGATAAGCCAAGTCATATATAGGAAACTCTCTGAAGCTATTTCCAACATAACTCCGTACCTCGCTCGGCGTCCAACGCTCGGTGGTCCCTAAGCAGGGACTGAGCCAAGCCCGAGCCAGGGCGAGCAAGGTCACGTGGATGAGGTACGAAAAAAGGAGATTTCGTGTGCCCAGATTCGTATCTAAAGGAAGAGTTCTGCGACCTTGAGCAACGTAGTCCATATCTCGGGATCAGAACATCAAAATGCAAAGCACACAGTCACAGTCTCATTTTCCTCAAACTTCCCACGACAAAGTATTCACAGTAGTATTTCAGCACACAAGTTTTCTGATACTGCCAACTTTCCAACCTTACAAACCCAAACCCAGCATAACCTTCATCTTCAAGCCACCGGCGTAGCAGGCGCAGTAGTCGGCGTAGTAACCCAAACCGCCTTCGCAGTTCCATGCTCATTCGCCGCCCAATGATGCGGGCACGTCTCGGCATAGACATCCGTCGCACCACTCAGTCCAATACTGAACTTAATCTCCGCCGTCGCCGCCTTCCACACAATATTGTCACTCGCATCAATCGACCAGCCGGTCGAAGTCGAGCTGCCGGGGACAAGCTTCTGCATGTCACCGCCCTTGGCGTAGGCTGCGAAGCCCTTCCCGCCGCACTTTAGGACGTCGGCGGCGAGTTCGCAGATGAGAGCCTTGGACTCATCGGCGGTGGAGGCGCCTCCCGCGGCGAGGTAGAGCTTGCCCTTCTTAGGGTCGAGGACTTGGAATTTGAAGGGTTTGCCTTCGGCGCGTGCGATGACGGCGGCGTTGGCGCTGCGAACGTTAGTCTCATGCTAGCTCCTGATGTTTCCCAAATCTGGGAGTGTCCTACCTGAGCGCCAGGAGGGCAGCGGAGAAGACGGCCGTGAGAAGCATGTTGGACGTGCTGTTGACCAAGTCGTTGCGGGGAACTTCTGCTGAAAGGGGATTGCGGGAAGCGCTTCGTTTTTAAAGGGGTTCAATTTTCGGGTTCGACAGGGAGTGCCGACTATCAATTCTGTACACCATAGCACAAATAACTATGGGTATATTCTTTGCCAATCAGCGACACCCGCGCGTTTGTTCGGGCTGGCTCAATATATCCGGCTGCCCGAGTTTGCTCAACCCCCTTCTGGACGGCTGAAGATATACCAGACCTAAATACCGGATAATCAAATCGTCATGCGCCTTTCCCTGTATTCTCACCTCGGCAGTTCGAATTCCATATTCCTATAGCAGCCCGGATTTGATCCGAGCCGGAACCCAATGATACGGACTGACTTGCTTGCTGCCTTCAAGTGGCACGGTGAGTGAGCGACACCTGTGCTGAGTGGTGAGTGGCGGTTGAGCCCACATGGTGCGCGGTTGGAATCTCGCCGCTTTAGAGAGCCGCGCGACATGCGATGGGCGCTCAGAGACCACTGCAACTTGAATAGCTAATTCGAAAGCCAGGATCCTTACTGACGCTGATGGTCGACGGAATTTCAGTTGCGAATACCCAGAAGAGTTCTTTTGCTGAGCGACCCCCGAACCGAAGAACTGCGGAAAGGCTTGATCAACTCTACCCCTTGGAACGCTCTGGGTAGAAACACAATCTCCTAGGAGGGTTGTAACTACCCTAAACAGAAATCAGCTGAAATCGCCCGCATTTCAAGTATTAATACCAGTGTGCTCGTCGTCTGTGAAGAACGTCGGGCGAGCTAAATGGAAGCCTAGCCAGCCGCCACAGTTCGCATTCGATTTGGCCCCTGAATTGGCAGCACCCGAACAGTCCGAGGCGGCAATGGTGGGCGCAAGTCAATCATGTCTCCGCTCCGGGTCACGGATAACAGACAAATTAACAGCATTTTCCCGTACCCTTGCCGCCTTGTCTGTATTTGCTGACGAGGAAGTTTCGGTAAGGTAATCATACTTTAGCGCCTGGTGCCCGTGTCAAAGGATCGCAGTCTCTCTCCTCCACTGCACCTCCTGAGATGCCTCATCTAGCTGCCAGCGACTGGACAACGCCGCACAGATGGCTCTCATTCGTTTGCCAACGGTCCTAGCGGCTTGCATTCTCTACCTCCACGCCATAACCGCCAAGGCCCTCCCTTCTCAGCTGGATCGACGGGACCAGATCTTCTACCACCTGGGATGTTACAGCGGGTTCGTGGGCGGCAACCGCGCGCTTAGAGGTCCCAGCTACGCCGCCGACGACATGACAGTCGAGAAATGCGCCATGTTTTGCGACAAGAACCGATACTTTGGTCTAGAATTTGGCAGGGAGTGCTACTGTGGGGACGTGCAAATAGCCTCCCCAACCGTTTCTCCATCGGAATGCTCCTTCAAGTGTGCCGGAAACCCAACCCAGAAATGCGGTGCAGGCGACCGTCAGAATCTGTACATCAACTTGGTCTATTCGCCTCGGCGACCTGCAACACTCTCGGTGCCGTACATCGGTTGCTTCGTCGACGAGGGACCTCGCACGCTGCCGGACAACATGCTGGGCGCTCAGGACATGACGGCGCAGAAGTGCCAATCTCACTGCGCTGGGTACCGATATTTCGGCGTCGAGTACTCGCGCGAGTGCTGGTGTGGCCACAACCAACCGAATGTCACGGCTCCCACGAACGAGTGCTCCCTTCCATGTCCTGGAGACGATGCTCAACTATGCGGTGGGCCTAATCGCATCAACGTTTGGGGCTAGACAGAACCGAGGGCATGGCGTACTGATGTTGCAGCGAAAGACGATCGGTCCGGCATTTCGGCCGAGATTGAGTGGATCGGGCTCGGTCAGCCGGGAGGTCTTGGTACTACGTAGTATATTGGTTAGTAGAATCACGTATTGTATCACAAAAACCCCGTGCCCTCGTGCTCCCGAGTGTTCACTTGACGTTTTGCCTCGGCCCCTCGCTCTTGAACATATGGGGAGGAAACCTAAACACGGAGGAGGCGACACATGGAGGAGACGAGCTGCCATGATCGATTGATCGCCGTTGACACTTGCGCTGCCCTCCGAGTCCTGCGCATCGTTACGCATCGTTACGTAAAACTAATTCGACCTTCTCGTTATCAAGACGCCTTCAGGAGGCTACCAAAGCAGGGTGCCGGTCCCCCACTGATGCTATCAATAATCTATACAGGAGGGTGACGGGCAGTTGCAATACGATCGGAATATCGATAGTCGCTGCGCCGCAGGCGATGTCGTCTTGAGGAATAGGGTCCTAATTAATCAGAGACTACAGTGCGACTTGTGGCGGGCGGCCACCCTGATCTGGCAGTTCGAAGTGAGCGTGCGACCCCGCCAACAGAGGCCTTCATCACGTCGTAGCGGTCGGCAGGCGCTGTCGCTGACAGGTGGGAGCTGGAGCACAGGCTGCTGGCCACGCGACGCCTCGTCAATGCTTCCTGACACTCCGTGTCGGCGGTGTGGAGGGTGGCATTCTGGGCGTGAGGAGCACTGGCGAGACGTGGTGATCCGCTCGTCGCCCGATCGGGAAGGTTGATGAGATAACAACCGGCAAATGATCACCACTGACCTCTGGGCGTCAACCATTGGTCTTGGCGCTGCGGGCCGACAGCTCGAATCCCGGTCCTCAAACGCGCCATGCGATCTGCCCGTTGCTGTCGAGTGCCGAGGGAATCAGGGAGCGCAGAAAGGGCCTCGCTCGATGCAGATGCAGGAACCATCGATTCTCGCTGCCTGCACACGCACTGCAAGAGCCAGGGGGACGTTGGGGAAGGAGCCCCACAACCCCCAACACCACACCCTCTCGACCCTCGAATCGCCGTTAGCCAGCTCGGAGAGAAGGAGCAGCGATCCTGGCAATCAACCTCAAACGTTAAATCACACGTCCACCATCAGCATCCAAATCCCTCAACCTTGTCTTGCTCTTGCTGCCTGGTGTTGTACCAGAAATGGAGGCTCAACCCTATCGCCGGGATATCTGCGAGCGAACGATACGGATTGCAGATTGGCACTCACTGATTGCTGAGAGGCGCGCGAGAAATACCACCTTCCCGCATTTGGCCGGCCTTGTCGGTAGATTTTGCGGTTCTACGGCTGTGTCGCCATCACCCCTCGCATCTCCGGACCCCACCGCTGGCTCGCGCACTTCTTTACTCGCGCCCGCCCCGCTGCCGCGATGTCACGGTGCATCTAGCGACGCCAACTCCGTGCTGGGCAGAAGTGGGGCGCGTGCGGACATGGGGCGCATGACCGAGGGGAAGGGGCGCTGCACAGGCCAACTGGGTGACCTCCAATACCGATTGGGGCATCCCCAACCCGCAAGCAGGACCTTGGTGTAAGTCGTCGGCCTGGGCCTGTGGTTGGTCGACAACGGCGCCCCGTCTCAACCGTCTCAACTGCGCCCGGAGATTAGAGGACCAAGATCGAAATGTCCCAAACACCCAACTCATCACCGCAAGAGCAACGCTGGCCACTCAGTTGTTCCAAAGCGCGGAATCACCCAAAGGCCCTATTCCCACATTCCCACCGCTGACAGCCCGCACCCTAACAATTACACTACGTGACCCCCATATCACAATATGGCACAGGGACGTGTCTTGGGTCTCATTCGCCGTCGACGGCTGCTTCTGCCGCTGCCTGGTCCCCGATCCCGCTCGGATCCCGCCTGGCTCGTACACTAACTAGCCAAGCTCCCGCTCGCTCCCAGCATCGCGGGGTGATGTTCCCTCAGGTAACAACGGGATTCTGCTATCTCGCAGCGCTGCCCCGTACGAACCCCATGACGCGGACAAGCAAGCTGGATATCACTAGGTATCACCAGGTTTCACTTGACCTGCATGGTTTAATTTGTTGTGTTAGGTGCGATGCTCTCGCCGCCTTCTCGAAGCCGTAGCCCACCCTCTCAACGACGCCGCCATGACTGAGAAGGTGAGATAATATTGGATGCACGTATAACCTGCTAGCTCGCAACGCGGGAGCACCCGCACCTGCATCCACGACACCCTTGGCCCACGGTAAAGTGTCCGAACCAAGAAGGTGGCCGTGGTCGGCGCGTTGCCGCTGAGCTGAACCGCCCCTCTGCCGACCTCTGTCGACATCCAACCCGGCTATCAGTTCATCCGCGCTAGGGAAATCCCCTTCTCACTTTCCCAACGCGTCTTGGTATTGACGAGAGCAGGCGGCTGTCCAGCTCGTTTCTGGAAGGTCAGTACGCCACGGTCCTGGCGATCTGGGGACAAGAGGCGGCAGCAGATTAAGATAAATACGTCCGTCCCGTCCAAGCAATACCAGAACCAATCACCAAGACACCAACACCAACTCATCAACACCATCTTCTCCTCCCGCCTTCACGTCTCCAAACTAACCCCTCCAGTCTTGATCGTTTCAGCCCTACTCGCAAACATGATGTACACATCTGCTATCCTGGCCCTCCTGCCTCTGGCCATGGCTGCTCCCACCACGACCGGCCCGATCGATAGGCGTGCGCCCATCATCCAGGCCCGCAGCGGACACCAAGTGCTCCCCGGCAAGTACATCGTCAAGCTCAAGGACGGAGCCTCCGAGGCCGCCCTGACCGCCGCTGTTGCCAAGCTCGGCAGCGTCAAAGCCGGCCATGTCTACAAGGGCAGCAAGTTCAAGGGCTTTGCGTCTGCTCTCGATGCCGCCACACTCTCAGCCATCCAGTCGCTCCCCGAGGTTGAGTACATTGAGGAGGATGCTGTCTTCACCATCAACGCCTACACCACCCAGTCCAGCGCCCCCTGGGGCTTGGCCCGCCTCTCCTCCAAGACCAAGGGGAAGACCACCTACACCTACGACTCCAGCGCTGGCGAGGGCACATGCGCTTACGTCATTGACACCGGCATCCTGACGACCCACACCGTAAGCATAACCCGTTCTTCTGCTGCGTATCGGTTACGGTCTAACTCGTGTAAAGGACTTCGGTGGCCGTGCCACTTGGCTCCAGAACTTTTCCGGCGACGGCAAGGCCAGCGATGGCAACGGCCACGGCACCCACGTCGCTGGTACCATTGGTGGAACCACCTACGGAGTCGCCAAAAAGACCAAGCTGTACGCCGTGAAGGTCCTTGATTCCAATGGCTCCGGCTCCAAGTAAGCTCTCCTCCTATTTCCCTTCCTTCCCAGTTTCACGGGCTAACCTAAAACAGCTCTGGTGTTATTGCTGGCATGAACTTTGTTGCCACGGACTCCAAGACACGCAACTGCCCCAACGGCACCGTTGCCAACATGTCGCTTGGCGGTGGTCTGTCGACCTCCACCAACAGCGCCGCCGCGGCTCTCGTCAACGCCGGTGTCTTCCTTGCCGTTGCCGCCGGTAACGACAACAAGGATGCCAAGAACTACTCGCCCGCCAGCGAGCCGACTGTCTGCACCGTCGGTGCCACTGCTAACACGGACGCCAAGTCCAGCTTCTCGAACTTCGGCTCCGTTGTCGATGTCTTCGCCCCCGGTACCAGCATCCTCAGCACCTGGATTGGCTCCAACACTGCCACAAACACCATCTCCGGAACCTCCATGGCCAGCCCCCACATCGCCGGTCTCGGTGCCTACCTCCTGGGACTCCTCGGAAAGAAGACTCCCGCTGCCCTGTGCAGCTACATTGGCAGCACTGCCAACTCCGGTGTTATCACTGGCCTCCCCAGCGGCACCAAGAACCTCCTTGCCTTCAACGGCAACCCCTCGGCTGCTTAAGTGGTCGATGAGACGATCTGAGACGAATGGCCGGTGGGATATGCACATAGATATGACTACGGGAGGAGCTCACCGGCCATTAGGACGAGCTGCTACGATGAGTGCTGCGCTTTGGGGTTAGCTGACTTATCGAACGCATCATGGATGATGAATTCTTTTGTTTATATTCGATTCTAGCTTACATACTTTGGTTGGACTTTTTTCAATTTACAATTCACAACACATTTTGTCCGAGTTGATGCTGGACTTGTTGCAACCCCCAGTTGAAATCAAAGGCGTGGTTTTCCCTGGCTGAGCTTCTAACGATTTTTTCCATTGCTTTCACCAACGCGCGCCTCTAGATTTTGAATCGCTGCTGTATGCATCACCTTACAACTAGGGCCGTCGGGAGAGCTAGCAAGCCTTCTCGGCTTTCGAAAGCAGCAGGGGGAGATCGACCTTTAAATTGCTAATTAATGCCCGGGAAATTGAGTGCAATATATCTTGCGGTGTGCTACAGGCATGATTGGCGTTGGAACTTGGCAAGCCTGCCATAGACCAGACAGCGCTACACGCAGGCGAGTTGATCTCGAGAGTTATGAAATTAGGTATCATGTGACATTACACAGTGAATAGATGGAAGTTTGACTTTGAGGCGTTGGAAACCAGGGCTATAGTATTCGTTCAATATGACGGCGACATATGGAATATTATTTCTACCTGAGAACACATAACCGTTCCGTCACCCACCCCACTATGCCAGTGGTTCCGCCCCCAGAGTTTTAAACCGAAACTGTCATGATTGCCTGGGTACCTTTATGATAGCTGCAGCCGCCAGATTATAAAGTTGGATGATGACACTGAACGAGAAAGCCGAATCAACCAGCATGAGATGGAAGCTTTACAGGTTGAAATGCTTGATCTCATCAAGTAGCCTGTGTCGAATCTGAGCCAGAAGATGGTTTAGAAGCCAGAGGATGGCATAGTATAATCCGAAGTCGAACAAGAATGAGATTGCGGGCGCCGAGGCAGTTCTTGCCGCTATTGCCAGAGATCGGGAGCATGCATATAAACTGTACTGTATAGCTCGGACGACGGGATCTAGTGCAGATGACCTCCTTATCTCGAATTTAGACAAGAGCAAAATTGATGAGACGATTCTGGAACTTCATACTCGTTTGCACGAGTTATAACGACAGTCTTCGGTTCTCACAACTTATCCTCGACCAGGAAGCTCTTTCCCCCAGCTCACATTACTGCAGGGCAATTCCACAGTCGCCGGGCGAAATACGTGATATAAAACGGGATTAACCATATCGAAACATTTTCAGCCTTCATCTCACCACGAGAATAAAGGAGGAATCGAAATATCTTCCGGACCATATGAGAGCCGTCAAGAGAAATATATACTCCCTAATGAGGATTCTTGTCTTAAGACTGCCCGCGTACCCCACCCTCATCTAGATTCGCCGGTACTGTCGTGGCCAGCAAGACGTGGAAAACTCTATAGGGCCCGGCAACGCCGGTCCCGGTTCATCTTGCCGATACATACAACTGTGGAGCGCAACATCACACAACAATTCGGAGACCAGGCGCAGGTCAACATGGAAATGCGGAACCCACTGGACAAGTCGTTGCTGCCATGATATAAGCGCTGGGAGATATATCAGAGGATAGGATGTACCTCTTCTCAAGAGCCACTGTCACCTTGTTTTCATACTTAGGTCTCTCATAGTACCTTGGGTCTAGGTTTGCCTGGTGCAACTTGAACTCTCTTCAACTGTGACCGTCACCGTGACCATGACTACGCTTGGCGGGAAGGGCACAGTGATAGTGCTGGCCGAGGCAAACAGGGTGATACTATGCCGAGGACCGTAAGGTCATATGTAGACACTCCCAGACGTCTTTCTGTTAGCTAGGTACAAATCACATGCGAGGAACCACACGTGTGGGGACTGTGATTTACCGTACCTCTTGGTGACAGCGAGGTTGGAGATTCGATTGACGACGCCAACACGAGACAAAAGAGGGGCATTAGGACTGACTCTTAGAGAATGTCAGAAGAACCAGGTGTTGAAATTTGGATTCAGCTTTGGCCAACTTGAAAACAACATGGTTTTGGTGAGAGACCAACGAGGTTTTTGTGTCTGTGGGAGGAAATTGAAATAAAAAAGCCCTCGTTTGCATGGAAGCAGGTCTTATTAAGAATGCAATACGCCCTGTGCCATAATAATTAAGGGGCTATCCTGATAATATCTATGGACGCAGCTCCAGCATTGACTTCTAAGGTTGGGACTCGGAATGGAAATGAACAAAACTGGAGCTAGAAAAGGGGTGACGAAAGAGAAGAAATATCCGCAAGGCTCCCATCTGCATCTTTTATTTCAGATCTAGGATTTCATCATCTACCTTCCCACTGCCTTGCACAAAGTAAAGCTTCCAAACCCACATATTTGGGGCAACTCTTGCAGCAAAAAGGTTTGATTCTATCATCCTCTGCTTTCAAGGTACTATCTAGTCCTATTCTACGACACCAACACCGCGTCTAGCGCCCAACAAACTTCAACTCTGCCCAGCGCAGCGGCAGATACGAGATAATAGTAAATCCCGACCCTACCCACACTCCAACGTCCGACGGTCCAGCAAGCACAGCCAGAGGACCCGTATACCACACCTGGTACATGCCCAAGATAGCGCCCACCCATCCCAACAGAAAGCTCGCCAGTGCCGCATATCCAACAGGCAAGTACGTCTTATCCTCCCACTTTGACCAGTCAAATCCAATGCCTCCGGACTTCACCCTACGGAAAGCAAGATGTTCCATCAGGACGATAAACACCATGAACTGCATCCAGTATCCCATCAGCGCCACAAAGTTCGAGATGATGAGCATCAAATGCTCCCGCCCAGCCAAAGCCAATACCAATTGGATGACAATCAGCACAATCGACCACACATAGCGCGGCACCTTCTTTCCATACCGTCCGAGGACCTGGCATCCCAGCGCAGCCGAGTACGTGCCGGGGATACTGTTGGAGATGACACCCAGGGCGACGATAACAGCGCAGAACAACCCAAAGCCTCCAAGCGGCCCGTACCCCGCGACGATCAGCGCGCCCGTCGATACGAGACTGGCCTCCTCCCAGGCAGGGTGGCTCGCCATGCCGGTAGCAAGCCCAATACCCAGCATGTACACGAGCGTGAAGGCCGTCCAGATGCCGATAAGCGTCAGTCCGAAGATCTTGCGGCGCGAAGTGTTCTCCGGGTAGTAGACGTAAAAGTCGGACGCGGCAGCGCCCCAGCTGTTGGGGACGTACAGGCAGAGCGAGAAGAAGCTGAGTCTGTTGGCGGCGATGATGGCAGAGGTCTCGCCGACGGACTGCGTGGAGGCGTCGAAGTAGGGCGCCGCGGAGCCGATGAGCACAAAGAGCACCAGCAGCTGGGGGATCCAGGCGAAGCGCTCGTAGATGTGGAAGAACTTCATGCCGAAGACGGTGACGACGCAGCAGACGATCTGGACGACGACGATGCCGACGGCGATGGACATGGTGCCGCCGTTGACGGCGGAGAGCATCTGGCCCGAGATGATGGCGTCGATGGTGCAATAGCCGAGCATGAGGATGATGTTGAGGAGGGCGGGGATCTTGGCCGGCCAGTAGCCCATGAAGTAGCGGAGGACGACCTAGACGCAGTGTCAGTGAACGGGCCAAGGGCAACGAAGAGAGAGGGCCATACCATGGTGCGATTGCCCGACTGCGGGCCCCAGATAGCCATGTACGATGTTGAGATGCTACCGAGCAGCCCACCAAAGACAGCACACATGGCGCTGTCCAGGAAGCCGAGGCCAAACAGCAGCGGCCCGAGCAGACCAACAGCTAGGTTGTTGACCGAGATGTTGGCCGAGAACCAGAGCAACGCCACCGAGACATCATCCCACAGCGAGGGCGGCATGCGCTCCTCGGGGGGAACTCTTGCGATACCGCGGGCCTCGAACCCCGAGAGGCCTTCGACCCGGGCATTGAAGGCGCGGAGTCCCGAGAGCGGCGACGACTTCTTCTCCGAGTCCGGGGCCGTGTCGGGGGCGTCGCTCAGCGACGGCGTCGTGGTGGCTTCGGCGGCCGCTGCCGTTGCCGCCGACTTCTCGACATCATGTTGGGTCACCTCGGACGCCATTGCATCTGCTGTGTGGTGAATGAACTTCAATGCAGATTGCCCCAGCTGCCTGCAGAGAAAAGGGGAGAGAGGCAGCAAGCAGTTGGACGCGGCGCACTCACCTAATTATGTGGGGGGCGATTGAGCAAGACATTCTGGGATCTTTCTGCTGGGAGGCAGCATGCCATTTCGGCACGCGTGGTACACAGACAGTGACCTCGCATCCGTGGTTAGACTGCTTTCCTGCAGCAGAGGGCGACATGGCCGGCATTACCAAATCGGTTGACAGCAAGCAAGCAGCGGTCGGTGTGGTGCACTGGTGGTCCTTTGGGTCGGGCGGTCTGGGTCTGGGCTGCTGCACGATGCTGCAATCGCCACGTTTGGCTGGAAGCCTGCAGGTTGAGGAAGCAAATTCCACTAGTGGCGACATCTAGCGAGGAGTCGGAAGACTGACGATGTCGGACCTAACGCCTTTCCCGTCGTGGGCGCGGACTGGTGGTCAGAAGTGAGAACTGGGTGGTGCCTGCCGGGGAAACAGAACCCCGGCCCCGGTCGCGCCAAATGACAGACGGGCCGTTAGTTGCCTAGCGGCAGCAGCTTCCCTCGTCTAGCAGCTCCCGGCGTCTTTGGTCTGGGCCTGTCATTCGCTGAGCGTCATCGGGGTCTTATCCGAGCGAACGCGTTGCTTTTTTCTCAGAAGCTGTTACTCAATCCTTTCCTCCTCTGCAGCCAAGCCCGCGTTCCAAAGCTTCGCGCTAGGCCAAGAAAGCTTGCAAAAGCTTACCTCACCCGCCGGAACGACAGGGACCAAACCCCAGACTTGGCCTTTTTTCTTCTTTTCTTTTTCCTCCCCCCACCATGCGCACAGCATATCGGTATGGAATTTGCGAGAGGTAATTGGATTTGTCTTCTAGTGTACTGTTCTAAAATTTCATTCACTCATCCCCGCCCACTCCCCTGTCTTGTCTATTTGCCTCTCGCCTCGTAAATGTACACACCCTGGACCTTCCCTGAAACATGTTTGGCTGTCTGTCGGTCCTCTATCTCGCCCATGCCAAAACAGATAACGTTTGCATTTGCAGAATATCCTGCCCAGTCCCAAAACAGCAAAGCTGTGCATAGCGCTCCACCCACCCAAAAGTCCCTCCCTCCCGTCGTCCCCCGTACGCTACTCTCCCGTCCCTGCTCAACTCCACAACAAGCAAGGCTCAATGCTCACTTAGCGCGACTAACCGCCGACTCAGAAACATGCACCGTCTTCGTAACCTGGATATTACCATTCCCCCTGTTGCCCCCCTGGCCGTGATCATCTCCGCCCTCCAACCAGAACGTCCCCCGCCCCTCATCGCCCGAATCCCCCCTGGACGCGCCCGCCCTCACCTCGGTATGCAAATCGGCTTGATTCTCGCCCCACGGCTTCGTGAGCTCCACCGTGCTGGTCTGGCCGTCACCAAGATTAGCAGGGCAGATGTACGGGGAATCGCCACTCCCACGGCTCACGCTGCCGTCGAGATCGAGATCTTTGTCGCCGCGGGTGCTGCGGTGCGTGCGGCGGGACTGGTGGGTTGCGATCTTGGTGCGTGGGCGGTTGGGGTCGCGGCCGTGAGAGCGGGAGTCGGAACCGCTTTGGCGGGACCATGGGCCGGTGGAGAAGATGTGTTGGATTAGCGGCCAGCAGAGGGGGATGTTGCCGACGTAGACAGCGGTGGCGACCTCAGCGACGTAGAAGTAGACGTAGCCTAGGTCGTTGGGGTTGTTGAAGTTGAAGTAGCGATTGAGAATGGCGACGATGATCTGCAGCGGGGGGATCGTCGGTCAGCACGACATGATGCAAGGGGAGTGGGACAGATCGTCGTGGAGAGGAGAGGATAAGAGGGGAGTGGAGGGCATCGCGGGGAGGATGATGACTTGCATTGAGCGCACCCAGACCCAGCACGCAGCAGAGACCGATCTTTCGCTTCAGGGGAAGCTGGGTCTTGAAGACGATGGGAAAGGGGATGGCCAGGAGCATGAGATCCGACGAGATATTCCACGCCGTCGCGAAGATCATGTGGTTGTAGTAGGTCGCGCACTGCGAGTTGTTGTACGGCACCGCCCAGTACTCGTACGTCGGCGCGCACCAGTATCCCACGAGCAAGGCGACTACGAGGATGTACCCGACCACGCAGTACCCGCCAATGCAGAGCACCGCGATCTGCTGCTTCCGCAGGGAGGCCGTGAGGCGGTAGTAGAGGATCAGGAGGCACGCCTTGATGGTCCAGATGCAGGTGAGGGTAAATATCTCCAGGACAAAGGTCATGATGCTTCCGAAGACGGCGTGTTCCTTCTCCTCCGGCGTTAGGGCCGCGGCAACTTCGGGGTCCATGTAGCTGCTGCCGTTGACAGCAACGGCATTGACGGATACCATGACGCCCGTGAAGTTTGCGGCTGCAAACACCATCAGCCAGTCATCGGTGCCGAGCTTCCATGATCCAAGGCGGAGTCGTCGTGAGATCCTGTGACTGTCGTGTCAGCTTACTCTGGGGCCCGATGAATGGGACGGGACAACCCACATGCGACACACAATCAGCAGCATGCCGACCGAGTACATAG
>Ga0247758_1000814_pt1 | contig 26688 bp, 33 predicted proteins | sample UWRJL156409C4_FD_180950 | JGI IMG/M metagenome (GOLD analysis project Ga0247758, IMG submission 180950) | Plant litter microbial communities from Arlington Agricultural Research Station in Wisconsin, United States - UWRJ-L156-409C-4 | ecosystem: Environmental > Terrestrial > Plant litter >... | reverse complement strand
CGACGGCGTCACCGTCACCGCCTCCCGCCCGCTCTTGCGAGCCATGAGGCATTTCTGCAGCCTCGCCCAACGGTGCGAACACCCACCCGAAGGCCGGCCAGTGATTCTCGGGCGCCAAAAAAAAAAAGGTACGAAGCATATCTGTGCGCGAGTTTCCTCTATGAAGGGAGCGATATTGCTGTCGTCGATGCCGTCGTTGCATCGTCAACCCACCCAAGAAGTCTAGCTGGGCGGGAGTCTCCGAAGTACCCCCAGACAAAACACCCGACAGTGCTGCTGTTGCTGGATGAGAGCGACTCTTGTCAAAGTACATGGAGTTCATGTACCCCAGCGGCCGAACGTGGTTTTCATGCTTCTGCAAGGCCTAAGACTTCTGGTGCGCAGTACCACGTCCGTGGGTCCTGGACTCCGTGTGTTGTACCTCCGTACCCCATACCACTACCCCGTGGGACCGCAACGATAGGGCCGCCGGGGCCGCATACGACCCCATCATTGATATCCTCACGGGGCTGAATCACATGTGTACGGCGCTCCGCGATCATCTCCGTGACAGCCGGAATGGGCAGCGTTGTCCAGCCTAGGACCTTTCCGGAAATCAAGGGGTCTCAAGGACACTTGCCGCATGAGATACAAGATACGCAATCATCACCAACTGGGAAGTAGTGGTGGGTATGGAAGCCATCCATCTTGCCGAGTTTCGTTCCCGTTCCGGATCGTGCGTTGTTGAAGATGCTGCTGCGTCGTGATCCTTATCCCGCAACCCCTCCATCACCAGCTCAGTCTAGGAAAACGTTATCGCGCAGCCAGCGCGCCTGTGTGCCCTTACCCCCCACCCAAGACCTAGGGGGACATGTATACCTGCACGGCCCAGGGGGTGATCAATACTTGGGGAATCGCCAAATCCCCAGAAGCAGAAGCGCAGCAGCGGCCAGTCTCATTTTGTATTATTATCTGCGGAGGGTTGGCGCGGGGTTGCCAGGGGCCATGTTGTTCCCCTCCCTGTGTGTGAATCCTCAGCTAACCTAACCGCCATCACCCTTCTGGGATATGTGTGCGTCTGTGTATGTCCCTACACTAGAATATACAGCCGAGAGCTACACGACGTCGTACCCTACTACCCTACCACCCATACTGATTAGAGTACAGATTACAGTCGCACCCAAAATTTCTGGAATAGTCCCCCCCCAAGGGTCCTCTTGGTGTCCCAAGCTCTCGGCACTAGGGTGCCAAGAGTGTCGATCCGTGTTGAACTGCGTATTTCTCCTACTTGGGTTGCTACGGTAGGGACGTCGTACGCACTAACTTAGGCGGCATTCTTTTGGGATGGAGGTTTGTTCGATGAGCAGCGAACACAATGTGGCGGAGCCGCCGACGTGTTTACATGTGTATTTGCCGTTGGATGGAGGGGATGAGGCTTTCTACCGGAGACAACGGAGATGACGGAGATGTTTTCCATTACCCCATGTCTCACGCTGATTGTTGAAGTTTCTTTTGCCGCCCCCTTGTCAACATGTGTGTGTTTTGTGACCCGCGCCCGAAACAAAGGGTCTGAATCAAAGCGCGTCACCGTTGGTAGGGCAGTTGAATCGCCGGCTTCTCCGCGTATCAAGGTGGAGATGCTGCCGGCAGAGAAGATCAGATAGGGGGCTGATGAAAGGGGGTGCACGCGGCAAGAGGCGGCCAAGTAGCTGAGTGTGAACTTGCAGTGTTACATTTTCCATATCTCTCTAACACGCTCGGATCCAACTTTTCCCAACTCCGTATATATATGTAGGAATGATTTATGCTCCGGGCAAACGTTTTGCATATCATTACAGCCCATAGCTCGCCTCCCTAGCGCCAGCGCCGGCAGCTTAGAAGGCCTCTATCACAACGCCGTTCTTCTCGCTGTGCTTGGCTCCGTTCCTGCCCACAAATGACTTCATGGAGGTGTCCACTGAAGCGATCCTCCTCGCCACGGCCTGGATGCCTAGCGGAAGGACGTTGTACCAGTCGATCCATCGCGCATAAAGGGGCATGCCGATGGCCGCGTTGTGCCCGTTGTCGATCGCAGCGATAATCTCCTTGGCGACATCGATGGGCTCGACGACTGGCGCCAAGAACGCGTTGGGTGTCTGGACGCCGTAGAATAGGGGTGTGCTGAGCTGGCCGGCGGTCACCAACACGGTACGGATCTCAGGGTGTGTCTCGCGGAGCTCGGCCGTCAGCGACTTGTGCATGGCGGTGATACCCGCCTTGGCCGCTGCGTAGTCCGTGAGTTGCGCAGCGCCCACATGACCGATAACGCTCGAGATGGTTACGACGGTCCCGCCCACCTCGCTTCGCGCAATGGCAGGCAGGAAGGTCTTGAGGGTGTAGAAGTGGCTGGTCAGATTGGTCGCGATGCTCTTCTCAATCTCCTCGACCTCCATATCAAGGAGTCGCTTGCCATTGACGATAGCCGCATTGTTGATAAGCACGGTCGGTGTACCAAGCTGTTTGGAACCAGTCAGTATCTGAGCTATAGCAGGGAGGGTTTGGTGGGGGAGGCATACATCTCTCTCAATCTCGGCAGCAACACGGGCTATCTGAGCCTTGTCTGTAACGTCGCACTTGTAGTAGGTGACACCACGGGCCTCGCCGTTCGCCATCTCCTTGACATCTAGCACGGCAACGGTGGCACCGCGCATGCCGTAGACCTCAGCGATCAGCAGGCCGAGCCCGCTCGCGCCGCCGGTGATCACAATCACCTCCTCGGACAGGTCAACTTCTCTTGGCAGACCGAACGCCAGCCTGTTGTTGATGGCCCCGAGGACCCAGGAGAGAGATATGAAGGTGGCCCAGGCGATAGACACCAGCATGGGCGGGGCATCCCAGAACATGTTCTGCGCCCGGAAGCAGAGCGGGACAATCCATGCGATGAAGGGGTGGAAGAACGTCCTCTTGAACACCTTGACGATGAGGTCGATGGAGAGAGGTGCGAACCACGAGTCGTCCCGCTGCGGGGGAATGGTATATTGCGACGGCATTTTGGATATCTTGGTCTCTCTCTGAGCTCTTTGGGGAGGATCGCACGGCGAAGCTGCCCCTCAGCTATATGGCAGAGTATAGGTGGGGAGTGTATAGAAGCAAGCGCTGAAGAAACCCGCAACTGGTATGCCGAGGTCGACTCGAACAAGCGCAAAGATAACGGTCGCTGGAAATAAGCCACACAGCTTGAGCTGTAAGCCTAGAAACAGAGAAGGGAATGCAGAAGATGGGATGAAAATGTGGTCGCCCTCGGGGTTTGGAGCTCTCTGTCCCTGTTTGTGTCACGGTCACGCAACTGCGGCGTTTGAAACGCGCTCGGCCCAAGCGCCGCGACCCCTAGCTGTTTCAATTGCCCCTGCAGCCTTTTAGGGTTGGCGCTGGCGCTTGCGGGTTAGCGCAATCTGAGATGTCGATATTATTGGTCGGATTAGACAGCTGCCGTTGTTCCGACGGATGTTTCCTGGGTCTGGCGTCTGGAGCCGATCACCGGATTTCGGTGAAGTTTAACAGCTTTCTGGAATATCTTATCGCCGGTTACCAGAGAACTTCTGTGCAACGTTGCTGGAGATCCGTGGGACCGCTTATTTGGGAATCCTGGTGGGTGCGATGTCCACGAGGCTGCGATGAGCGACGCGCAAGAACCTCTAATTGCCAACCCCGAGGCGGAGGCCGGCAACGACAGCTTCGCCGACGATGGTGACACCCACTCCGCCCTGGGGAAACAGTCGGACGACTCCCCGCCCGGGTTGTTTATATGGCTGCTTGCCTTCTCCGCCGGTATCAGTGGCCTGTTATTTGGATGTGAGATGAGCCTCTTTTCTTTATCGGAGATACGGAGTCTGGGAGAAGAAGAGTACCGAGACTGACGAGCAACCAACAGATGACACCGGTGTTATTTCAGCAACCCTTGTATCCATAGGTACCTCGCTGTCGGGGAGGTCGCTTTCTTCGCTAGACAAATCGATCGTCACATCCTGCACCTCGCTTTTCGCCCTCATCATCTCGCCCTTCGCTTCGGTGGTCGCGGACTCCTGGGGACGGAAGCGGGTGATCCTGGTAGCAGACGCTCTCTTTATAACAGGTGCCATAGTACAGGCGCTTAGCTCGAGTGTGACGGTTATGGTTGCTGGCCGCTCAGTTGTTGGAGCTGCAGTCGGAGCCGCGAGCTTCGTTGTCCCACTCTACATCGCCGAGCTGGCTCCAGCGGCACACAGAGGCCGTCTGGTCACCACGACAGTTGTGTTCATCACCCTCGGCCAGGTAGTGGCATACATCGTGGGCTGGCTGTTTGGCGAATATGGAACAAAAGAAACGGCCTGGAGGTGGATGGTTGGCCTCGGTGCTCTCCCGGCTGCTTTGCAGCTTTGCGTGTTGTTCTGGATGCCGGAGACACCCCGATGGCTTGTCAAAGCTGGCAGGTCGGCGACAGCGCGCGAAGTCATTCAGAAAGTCCACGGGAACCACGACGGCACATCGAGACATGTCGATGCCACCCTAAAGAGCATCGAGATGGAGGTCCGGGAAGAGGAACAAGCCGTCAGGCTGCGCACAACACCCCGGTTTGGGGTTTCCGACTCACTCTATGAACTCATGAGCGTCCGCAGAAACCGTCGCGCATTGGTAATTGCCTGCCTGTTACAAGGACTCCAACAACTCTGCGGCTTTGTGGGTATCCCCCCAACTTTTCAGGCCCTTGTTCTGTTTCTGACTGTTTGATACATAGAATTCTCTGATGTACTTCTCTGCGACGATATTCACGATGCTAGGGTTTCCTATTCCCACCCTTACATCCCTTGTTGTTGCGGTGACCAACTTCGTGTTCACACTGGTGGCGCTCGTCTTTGTGGATCGTATCGGGAGAAGACGAATTCTTCTATGGTCAATTCCACTCATGATCCTGGGCCTACTACTGGCGGGTTACGGCTTCTCTTTTATCGAGCTGTCGTCAGCCTCATTCAGCGGGAGCTCAAATCCCGAAGCGCCGACGGCTCATGGCGCTGCCATCGCCATCTTGGTCAGCATCATGATGTACGTGGCGGGATACGCCATCGGACTCGGCAACGTGCCGTGGATGCAAAGCGAACTGTTCGCGCTAAATGTACGATCGTTGGGTTCAGGGATTGCGACTGCCACAAACTGGGGCGCAAACTTTGTCATCGGACTGACATTTCTCCTGATGATGGACGCCTTGACCCCAACGTGGACTTTTGTTCTATACGCCGGCATATGCGCGGCTGGATACGGGTTGATCTGGAGCTTTTACCCCGAAACTACGGGACTAAGTCTCGAAGAAGCGGCAACTCTTCTGGAAGATGACAATTGGGGTCTCCGCTGATGTCAACGGATGGACTCGGCCTCCAGGGACACTCCCGGTCGATGAGCCGAGTCTAGAACGCACCAGCATCAGATGGCAGCGCGCGATGCCAGCGCCAAGCGGGGACGTTTTGATGTTCGAAATCAAAAATCCACATTGAAGATCCACAGGAGTTCCTCCCATTTCTGCCAGTCCCTCTCAGCGTGTCCGCCACGCTGGAGCAACTGGAGGGCAACATAACGGCAATTCGCGGCAATCCACGGCACCACGACAAAATCGCAGAGATTTATCGCCTTGCCGGGCGCAAGTACACGTCGGACATGTTCCACAATGGCTGAGCCGCTTAAATGCCAAGAAGGGGTTTTCAATTTTCTCCTTGACGTCTGGTCTTGGCAGGTAGCATTGTGTTGAACCCGAAGGGCCAATGGTTGACGTAACTCTGCAGCAGTGGAGAAGACCGAGATCGGTTTGATTCAATCGGGCACGAATATCAAGCGCAGCACGAGGGCAGACAGCGTACACTATTTGGAAATAGGATGAGCTCGGATCTCTTCACCCATACGAATACGTTGAATCCTGGGCATCCCGAAGTTCCAACTGATGTAACACGCGATGAGTAAGAACGACTCTCTCATACAAAAGAACCGGGTGCTTTGACCCGGACTTTGGGAAGCAGGAGTGACCGAATGGTTCGACCCCGCCTTCAGTCCACCTGCGTCATCTCTTGTCGGGTGGACCAGTCAATGAGGTGGGGAAACACAAGGTTGCAGCCATGCCGCCACCCCCCCTGCGCACAGAAAAAGCTTCGTTTCCACTGAGATCCGATATCCTCTCGCCGGCAGAGAGTCGCTGACTGAACCCGCCGCATGCCTGGGAATCCTCCTCGCGTTTTGCGGGAGGTAATTGGCTGTATGGGTCGTGAATCGGCGGGTTCGATTGAGAATTCCAGGTCACGGCCTGCCGCGGCTGCTTACACAACCATCCCACCAACGATAAAGCCGTCCCAACTCCGCGAGGAGCGAGCGCCGAGAGGGCCCGAGGTTGCGGAAACCGACATGACTCCAGTACAGCTCCAGTTTTATTTCCTGATCTCAATAGGCGAGCCATGCGACACCAGCATACATAATGGACTAAGAAGGGGGGCGAAAAACACAGCATGCGAATGCGACTCTTTTATTAGTATAGGAAAGAAGGGATATCCCTTCATACCAAATTCGATCGTTTGTCTGACTCTCCGCTTCTGCTGAAGAAGATTGATCGTGCCTCACCCCAACAATTACATCGAGGGTTGTACTTTCTACGCTCACACTCTCCATACTTCCTTCAACACTTGAAAGACCTACTCGCCGCATTGTCAGGTAGACAGCAGCCGAAATCATCGCTACAACACAGTCGAATCGCTTACAATGGCTGTCAACGAGGCCGATCGGGAGATCGAGCGTGCTGAGCGCGATGCCGCCGGGCAACCCTTTCCGTATCGCCGCAGCGAGGAGATCGAGAGAGTGATCTCGGCTTCGTCTGTGTCAACAACGTCGTCGTCCAGTAATAGCATCGCAGCCAGTAGGAGAGGCGCAGGTATGAGCCGAGTATCGACGCAGCGTGATCTGGAGCGACACCCTACCGAGCTCAGTCGCATTCATACGCAAAGGAGTCAACACAGTGCCACGGTCGGGAGGGATGTAAAGAGCATGAAGAGTAGGGAGTCCCGAAAGCCTCTGCCCCCGTTTGGTGCTGGAAAGCCGTATCCCCCGACCCTGCCCGACCAGGAGGACTATGTCGTTGAATTCGATGGGCCCGACGATCCGCTCCACGCGCAGAACTGGCCCATTGGAAAGAAGTAAGTCCCTATTGTTCGATCCCCCGTCAGCGAGTGCTCGTGACTGACAGTTGTCTTGTACTAAGGATTTTTACGTCTGCCATACTGGGATACACGACTATGGTTTCCGCCTTCGGCTCGAGCATATTTTCGGCCGCAACTCGTGCGGTTGCCGCCGAGTTTCATGTCGGAACAACGGTTGCCCTTCTCGGTGTTTCGTTCTACGTTCTTGGGTTTGCGTTCGGCCCTTCGTTATGGGCTCCGTTATCTGAGCTGAAGGGGCGACGACTGCCACTGATCATTGGCATGTTCGGGCTCTCCATCTTCTCTGTCGCCGCGGCTACTGGCAAAGACCTACAAACCGTGCTTATCAGTCGATTCTTCGCCGGTTTCTTTGGCGCATGCCCACTCGCCGTCGTTGCCGCTACCTTTTCGGATATGTTTGACAACAGGACAAGAGGAATTGCCATCACTCTCTTCTCCATGGCCGTCTTCACCGGTCCGCTGCTTGCCCCCTTCATCGGCGGCTTCATCGTGGACTCACACCTCGGCTGGCGATGGACCTCATACCTCGTGGCCATCATGGGCTTCTTCGCCTTCAGCCTGGACCTTTTGTTCTTCGAGGAGACATACCCACCACAGATTCTGGTTGCGAAGGCTGCCGAGCTGCGCCGCAGAACACTGAACTGGGGTATTCACGCCAAGCAAGAGGAAATCGAAATTGACTTTCGAGAGTTGGTTACCAAAAACTTCTCGCGTCCGATGCGCCTGCTGTTTACCGAGCCGATTGTGACATTATTGTCCATCTACATGTCATTTATCTACGGCCTGCTGTACTTGTTCTTGACGGCATACCCCTTCGTCTTCCAGGGCATTCACCATTTCTCGGCCGGCGTGTCTGGCCTGACCTTCTTGTAAGTCGCACAAAACCCGATACAGTTCTTCTCTCCGCGGAAAATTCTAACACAATCACAGTGGCATGATCATCGGCCAACTCCTTGCAGGCATCACAGTCTTGCTCCAACAGCCATGGTACCAGCGCAAGTTGGCCGCGAACAACGGCGTCCCCGTTCCCGAATGGCGTCTCCCGAGCGTCATCGCTGGCGGGGCCTCCTTTTCCGTTGGGCTCTTCTGGTTCGGCTGGTCCGGCTACCGTGCCGACGTCCACTGGATCGTCCCGACTCTTTCCGGCCTCTGCTCCGGCTTCGGTCTGATGTCCATCTTCCTCCAGTCCATCAACTACCTCGTCGACGCGTACCTCCTGTTCGCCGCCTCCGCCATCGCAGGAAATACCTTCATGCGCTCTCTCGCCGGCGCCGGCTTCCCCCTGTTCTCGAGCTACATGTTCGAGGGCATGGGCATCCAATGGGCATCTACCCTTCTTGGCGCCGTAGCCGCAGTGCTTGTTCCCATCCCGGTGATATTCTACCTCTACGGTCATAAGATCCGCGCCAGGAGCACGTTTGCTCCTACACCGCCGCCGCAGAACGCCTTCGTTCCTAGTCGCGATAGCGACATGTCTGACGCCACCACAGCAGAGAAGGAACTAGCTGACAATGCGGCGCGTTCGAGCGCCCCCAGGACGGGAGATAACGTCGTGTAGAGAGAGGTCCTCGCCTATTCCGGGCGCAGGAAGTAATGTGGTCGGGTGGCAGTTTTGCTTCTTTTTCTTTTCGACATGGCGTTAGGACAACGAAAACCGTGGGTTTTTCCCTTTTTGGTTCATGGTTTTGATTTTGGCTGCATACATACCCAGCGTTTTACGCATATTTTCGATTCCTTGAGAGGTGGAATTTGGGCGTGGGCGGCGGTAATATGACCGACGAGGACAGCGCGTGCTGTTGCTGATGAGAGGATCATCAGACAAGCAAGGAAGCGGCACAGAGAGCGTTGAGTACAGATACATGCTAGACTATGCTGTATAATAATAATAGTATTGTGCTCTACCCATAATGAGAGTAATACCAGTACGTTGTGATGAAAGCCCTTTGCAGGCTGTGTTTTGAGTACTGTGACACAGGGGAAGATAAACAACTACTCCCTGGCCCACAATTCATGTCTGGGTTGTTTATACAACGACACGAAAAGATAGTCCACAAGTGTTTACATTTATAAGCTACCCGAGCACTAGACTCTACCTAGCAATGTCATGCGCCGTTGCAAGCCAGAACTCCGATTCCATTGCCTTCCTTGCTGCATCCGCGAGCTGATGAACTGAACCAAACGCCACGTGAACAAAGGCCGCAAATGCAGCTGTATACAATAACGGTTTCAACAAACAGTTCCACAAAAGTTATCCAAACCAGCATCGATCCCTAAGATACCACTCTTGGGCGCGCGATACTAGCACATATAACTGATGCTGATGTTATATATCAGCATTCTTTTCAGCTTCCTCTCTGCCCTCTGCCGTCCTTGGGTGCATTACTTCGTTCTGGCCCGGTAGGAGGTGGTTGGTGAGGCCCTCGCCAAATACTAGTTCTTGCCCTGGCCCTTACCTCGGAGAGCATATCAGATGCCGCCCTTGCACTTCCACGAGCCGTACTGGATGTTGAATTGCTTGCATCGGAACGAACTTGGTCTGGGGCTCGTCCGCTGTTGGTAGCGACGCTTTGTTGGGATGTGTTCGTGCCCGCTCGAGACGTATGTGCTTGATCTGAGCCAGTCCGAAATGACCGGTGCGACAAATCCGATCTGTTGGACGACGATTCTGGCGAAGAGCGTCCAGTATTGGAGACTTGGGCTTCCCTGCTCCTCACCCGAGGGCGTTCGGCCTTTCTCCGCTCTAGATCTGGTTGTGAAGATGGCCTATATTGCTCCCGGAGGCTTTCCACACGGCGTGGCATGGGCGAGTGTTGCGGCAAATTGAGTTGACTCGAGTTTCTGTGAGATGCAGGGCGCCGCAGTGCATCAGGCGGATTTCGCGATGAGGACAACTGGCCGGGTGGTGTGAATGAACTCGAAGTGCTCGAAGATCGAGGGATACTGATCGACGTCCCTAAGTGACTCGTGTCCGGGGCATCCTCATATCCTCCTACTGCCCGAAGCGTCGCCTCGCGAGCGGAATCTGGCTCAGCAAGGGTGACGCTCGTGGCAAATTCAGAAGAGATCATTTCGATTTCTCTTTCTCGGCACTAACGAAAATTGATAACAGCGAGCTGTAGAATGTCAGTCTCAACCTCTGATCCGATTGTTGGGGTAGCACTTACTCTGCTGTTCGCACCATATACCAGTTTTTGCCCTTCTGAATCCCATCCTAGGCAAGGCTCGAACTCCTCGTCTGTCTCACTATTCCCCTTCGGGCTTTGCCATCCGGGATGTGGGACCCTATTCCAACTCGCCCTGGGGATCGCGCTGTCGCCCATCTTCCAGATTAGGATCTTGTCGCTTGTCGCGCCGGCGAGGAAAGCGCCGTCGGGCGCTATTGACAAGCTGATGACTGGAAGGGCCATAGTCATCGAATATTTCGGCTTGTTGTCAAGATTTCGAACATTCCAGACGCAAATTGCACTATCGTCTCCACCTGATGCCAATAACCTCTCATCTTCGGCCGGCTCAGCCTGCAGCGGTTGCCACTGTAGAGCGTTGATGGGACCGAGATGCGCCTGAATCGATCGTCGTTGGCCCGACTCATCCCATAGCTGTCCAGCCGGATTAGCATCTATATGGTTTCATACCTCCAGAAAAATACTCACATCAATAATGCCGCCGCTACTAGCGGTCGCCAGCAATTTGGAGCGCCAATCGAACTGCACTTGGGTGAAGGCATCTTCGCTGGTGGTATGAAATTCCCTGCCCGGCACAATGTCCTTCTCAGTGACTCGGAGGGCGATCAGAGTGTCGCCGCCACATAGAACGAATTCGGTCTCGCTGATCCACGTCGCGTCGAGAGGATCGTTGTGTAGGTCGTTGTCTGGGAGGGCGTGGGATATGGGCTCGGCAGCCTTGGAAGAAAAGACCGTAACCAGGGTCCCAATCTTGTCGGGGCTAATTCCGAGAATGTATTCGTTGTTGGGACTCCAGCGCAGCTTGATTACGGGTGGCTCAATGCCATCGAAGTGGTGGAAACTGGTGCCGTCGAGTCCCACGATGCTGATCTTGACCTTGTTTCCTACATCAACGGCAATTGCAATGGCATCACCAGTCGAATTCCAGGCCATCGCACATATGGTCGCGTTCCGAGGCATATCATCGTCAAGAAGACTCCTGAAGGCTCGGGTGCCACTATTCACGTGACTTGACATGGTGTCTTCGGGACCGGCCCCACGCGAGACGGTCCAAATGCGGGCTAGCGCATCGGTCCCGGCAGCCGCCAAGATGGATGGGTCGCGCGGGTTCCACTCGCAGTGCAGCACGATAGGGTTTTCGCTAGCTCGCGCTGGAGACAGTTCTACCCCCCCCGAGGCGCCGTCGGCGCCCAGGCGTAAAAACACCGTCTCTTGGGTGAGCTCGTGCACCTTGTCGACCTGAGTGCCCTCCGAGGGGCCTTCGGTTCGCGGGAGAGGTGATGCAGCTTGCTCGCCCTCCAGCGGCGACGGGTAGGCGTGATTGTTGTTGTTGTCGGCATGGTGGTCAATTTCCATGGGGTCGGTGGCTGAATCCGCCCCGTTTTCGTAGCCGTTGCTCAGTCTCTGCCGCTTAGCGGGCGACCCATTAGGCAGTGCATGATGCTGCCTGTCGACTGGCCGTTTTCGAGAGTTTTCGAGGCGCTCCTCGACTTCGGCCTCCTGCTCGGAGTCGTCCTCTTCATCGTCCTCTCTCTCTGCATCGTTCATCGCTGGCTCGAACTTGAGCGGCCCAAATACCCCCCGCGGCTCGGCCATTGCCGGCATGTCACGGGACTTCTGCAAGAACCGTCAGCACCCCGGCACTCCAGCCCCTGGGTGGTGGGAAGCCAGCGCATCCGCCATTTTCAGTGCGCCGCAGGCGACGCCAAAGATGAAATGAGGATGAGCCTGCGAGTGAGAAAAAAAGATAGCAACGTACCTGCTCCTCATACTGCCTCTGGTAGTCCTCAAAGTTGAGGCCCTTCTGGAGGAGGCTCACGAGGGCATATGTGTGAACATGAGGCGCGAAGTCGAAATGCGTCTGGGGCGCTGTAATTCTCCATTCTTTTTGAAGTTTGGCGGCAGTGTCTCGATAATCTGAAATTGAGGAAAGCGGAGCGCCCGCGGTCAGTCTCACAAGGAACACAGCAGAGAGCCAGCGGCACGTCAGACCGCCGGCCAAAACACACAAGCTCAAAGCGACCTACTTGATTCAAGAAGATATCTACATTCGGGGGGGAGATGGTCAGCGTCAGCGATCTCAAATACCGTACCTCCTGCGGGAACGGCGCCGAACGTCTTGGGGGGCAGGACGGCGGAAAATAACTAACCTCCAGACGAGAAAGTTGACCCGGTCCGTGTCGAGCAGCTCCTTCATTGTCGATGCACGGGTACCCACAATGCGGCGATTTAGCGATACTCTTAATCCTTATGGCGACGGTACGGCTGCAGCGCGTCGTCGAGGGCGTGGTGGACTGGGAAAACAGGCGTTTGTTGATGAATTTGGATGTTGAGGTGAACCTGGAAGAACGGGAAGGAGGAACCTCGAATTGCAAGGTTGAGATTTGGGAGTGCAGTGTCGAGCCCGCGCGCGGATTTGCCAGCAGGGCCCTGGGCTGTTGCGTGTGTTTAGGCGAGGGACTAAAACGCAGGCCGAACGCTAACCCAAGACCTGGCAAAGGCCCCCGAAGAACCAGCCCAGCAGCAGCCCAGCCCGCGGCAACCAACAGCAGCGCAGCACCACACAAATCGCAAAGAGGCTACCACCCACCCCCGAGCCACCACCTGCCACCCCGGCTCGGGCCCCGCAGAAGCGGTCGACATTGATTGAAGCTACGTACCCCGGTACGAGACAGCCGCCCAATCCACACGTTTTTAGACCAGGCAAGCTTCTCCCTGCTAAGTACCTTTTTTGCCTCAATCACCTACAGTTCCCCTTTGGCCAGCCGAGTCGTCTTCGCACCTGCCGCGAGCCGCCCTGGCTAGGTGGCATGCGACTGAGCACGCGGGAACTCCCCGCCGCAGCATTCATTGCTCATCGAAGCCTTCTCTGCTGCCGTCCCGCAGCCCAAGGAGATGGACGGAATGGGTACCTGACAGCGTTTTGCGGTGAGGAAACACGCACGATAGAAACCAGAGGTACCTCAGCTGGCCTGTGTCCACCGGGGCGATTTGGCGCAAGGTTCCCTCGCCCTAAAAAGTGCCCACCTCATAGCTGCGGTCGACCGGTACCGTCCGTACGTCGAGGTGTGACCGGAAGGAATCTGTCTTCGGACCAAAATCACACTGCCACTGCCCTAGTCCAGGGCACGACGGAGCTCTCTCGGCAGAACCTGGCACTTCCGTCTCTCGGTCTATTATCATTTTGGTCTGCATGCTCTGGGTTTTCCCTTCCTGTTTCTGCGCAGCACGCTTACGTATCATCAACCTCCCAGCTCTCGGGCTGCAGCCTTGGGGTGATGGTGGTCGTTCGAGCACCCCCGCATTTGGCCTTCGACTGTGTCGCCACGACCGATTTAGACCATAGGGACGAACCCAACACACGTCGTTTTTTTCGAACGCAAAAGCTGAGATCTGGACAATCTCGATCTGTGCGGGACATCCGCAGAGGGAATCAGTATCCGCTGGGTCAATATTGCCGAGTCCTCTCCGGGCGGGCGCCCCGTTCTTCTCCTCCAAGCTGGGGCCTCTTTGGCACCTCCCGTCATCGTCCCATGCCACGGGCTCCGCTTCTCTGCACACAATCCACATTTTAGGTTATGCAGCCGTTTTTTCTGCGCTTCACGTTGTGCACACGTCTCCAACGCAATCCGTTTGCAAATCTATCCCTTCGGATTCAAACCAGGCATTAGCAGCGGCGTAGAGAGCGCTACCTCGTCATATATTCTTCCGGCGTCAAGTGAACACCCTCGACCTCAAGGTTACAAGAGTGCCGGGGCGGACAATAGGGACGGGGGTGAAAGGGGTGCGGCGTCAGCGAGGGGAGTGTACGTACCCCTTCTTGGTGATTTCGGGGAACAAAAACGTGTGTGATCTTCTCTGGCGTTTCTGGACACGGCCGTCCCTCCAGATCATTGCCTCTTGAAATGGCCAGCCAATCAGCGCGGCGTAGAAATCCTGCAGGGTGCCATGGCACCGGGGTCTTGAGATCTCTCGGGCAGGGCCTGTTGATTGGACACAGGCTTCTTGACGTGCCTCGGACGATATGTTTCAGGGGTACAAGACGGTACAAGCACCCCGCCCCTCCACAATATCGCGTTGCAGGTATCTGCGACCGGACCTTCGGAGCACACGTAGCGAGGAAAGCCCCAAAGATGGCAGCCGGTAAATATGAACGATCGGGGGGGTATCGGGGTCCAGGGCATTGAAAAGCTAACTCCCAACATGATGGAGAAGAGACCGGTTATCGTCGTGAGGCAACTCTGCCGGAGGCTGACCAATTTGCAGGCCGAGGATGCGAGTGCCATTGGACGAGCCCGGCTATCGCGAGGCAAGTACGGAGTAACAAGTAGCTATGCTGTGCGTCGTGTCGCCATCTGGCGCTGCAGCGCTGCAGCCTCACCAACCACATGCGCTGCTATCATGTCGCTTGGTAGAAACTGAGGAGCAACGTTTACCCACCTTTGTGCCGTACTATGTAAACAAATGATGCCGTCTTGAACATGCGGGAGAGCAGACAAAATCGCCCAAAGTTCGAGCGTCGATTACCAGCTACGCCCAGAAGGCGTCGGCATTCCCCCTGACACATCCCGCGTGGGGCTGCCCGGTTAGGTGCCGCAAAGCCCAACGGTGCATCGAGCAACGGCTCGCACGGAAATCCAGGAAGGTATTGCGCGAACACAAAAGGAGACTGATGACGGAGCGCTGCTCCCGGGGCCTGGAACGAATGAATCAAACAATGGCGTCCGTGATGAATGAGGTGGCCAGCTTCCCTTCCCCCAAGGTCCTTCAATTTCTCGCTCGTGGGGCTTGACCGATTTCTGGAAGGAAGGATGGAACAAACCGCTTTCCAACCGGCCAGGGGGTCGCCGCACTTCAATCCCGTCTCGGCCAAGACGCAGCCATTTCAAGCAATCGAGGCCCGCACTTCACAGCCCGCAGAGGAAGTTGATCGCATGTCGCGTCCCGCCTCGTCACGCTTGCGATGATGCCACGGAATGCCATCGCAAATGCTTCGAGGTGCACGGTTTGCTCGTCTTCGTTGAAGATGGTCCGTGCTTCTTCTTCCCAACCTTCCGCTTCCGTGGCCAAGAGGACTCAGGGACGAGGAGCGGGCCGTGCTGATGGCTGCCTTGGCCAACTGGCGAGCAATCGACGGGGCGTGCAGGGGCCATTCAGAAGTGCATGAAACAGCACGTGCACGTCATCCGCTTACGGCCTTGCAGCCTCAGGCATCAACCCGGCTCCAGGCAGCATCTGAATCGGGACTCGCGCCGCTTGGCCCGACCTCTGGCTACGAAAAGGCGCGACGGGTGTCGAGTTGACAAGCCGAGACGACAGACGACGAGCTCCAAAGCAGGCCAACATGCCGCCCCGAATAAATATCCCGCCCGTGACGCGCATCCTGCTGATAGTTCTGGCGCTGCAGTCGGTGCTGAGCGCAGCAATCCGCTATCGACAATGGACGGCGCACTCGGAGATCGTCATCCCGTACCTCAACCTGATCCCGCAGCTATCGCTGGTCTATCCCTGGACCTTCGTCTCGACCACCCTCGTTGAGAGCAACATTTTCACCCTCAGCATCGCCTGCTTGACGCTATTCCATGGCGGCCGTTATCTGGAGCGGGCTTGGTCTTCCAGGGAATTTGCCAAGTTCCTGCTGGTGTCGGCTCTGATTCCCAATGTTCTGTCCTTCTCCACCATGATTGTGTTCTTTGCCTTTACTCGGAACGAGCGCTGGACGTACGTCACCCCCATGGATCACGCCAACATGATGGAGAGAGCTAACTGAGTATCGTACAGGTTGACGACCATCGCAGGGACCATCCCCCTCCAGATCTCCTTCCTCGTAGCCTTCAGCCAGCTAGTTCCCGCCCACACCGTCACTCTCTTCCGCGGTCTCCTCTCGCTCCGCGTCCCACGCTTCCCGCTGCTCTACATCGGCATTGTAACGCTGCTGTGCCTGACACCCATACTCACCAGCGCATCCTTCTTGCTGGCCGCCTTCGGCTTCCTGACGAGTTGGACGTACCTTCGATTCTACAAGCCCGTCTTTCCCGATCTCGACTCCTCGCAACCAAGCTCTCTGCGCGGCGATGCCAGCGAGACCTTTGCCTTCGCCGAATTCTTCCCGGGCCCTGTACGGCCGTTCGTAGCTAGCGTCTCGTCACAGATATTCGATGCGCTGGTTGCGGTGCGCATATGTACCCCGTTCAGCGCCTCTGACTTCTCCACGGCACGCAGCGATAGCTTTGGACAACGTGGTGCGCCCGGGAGTGCGAGAGCCGAAGCCGAAAGGAGGCGCGCCCTTGCCCTCAAGGCGTTGGATCAGCGTTTGCACGCCGCTACCGCCCAGTCTGCACAACGCGGGCAGAGCGCGGGGCCGTCGAGCAGCCCCTCGAACCCCAGCGCCCCATCAGCGAGCGGGCCTACGGTGCAGACGCAACCGCAAGTTGGAAGCCAGAAGGCAATGACTGTTCAGCCCAGTGGGCTTCTCGGGGAGACGAACTATAACCCGGATGGAGATAGCGATAAACCATAGGAGGTATGGTTGGGTAGCAGCCTAGAGTGAAACAAGGAGAAGCTTCTTCCGCTGTGTGTCTTACAAGCCTTAATTCGGCAGTCTAGCGTCGGAGTTACGAGACGGTTGCTTTGTATTGGTCCTCCGCTGGAATCTCTAGCAAGGGGTTGGAATTCCGTGGGTTTGTGATAAGCGTCAGCGGTCAGTCATGTTGTATATTAGATGTGTATGCTGTTATGTATGAAACAGCGGTCTATACGCGAAATATTGGTGTCATATATACGACGGTGCGAATGCTTGAGAGGTCAACTGTCATTGAATGCTTGGTTCCAATGTTCCATGCTCTCGCTGCCACCCTCTACGGGGGTCAAGCATCGATGAGGCTTGTGCTTTCAAACCTGAGCCACCTCACTAGGAGAATGTAGAGCAGTTGTTAGTGTGCCGTGGGAAATAGGAGTGCTGGGGGGAAGGTGTTCCCGTACGATTTTGGTTTGTCCGGCTCGAATGATATATGCCTGTTGCAAGACCCTGTCATATGTAGCCAGCTGCCTGTATCGAAGAGACTCGACCTACCCCTTTGGTCTTTTTACTACCTGGGAGTCGCCATGATTCGGTATCCAGAAGTCCCGAACCTCATCGCGTAGTGCTTGCCATGACCGTACTACAGCTCTACAAGACATCGAGCAGATGCTGTAAGAAGTCTCGGTTTGGTCAACCGATGGCTGTATCTATCTGACGAGGTCCGGAGTCCTGCCAAAGGAAATGATCTCCCTGCTCCGTGTAAGAGGTGTGCTATTACGAGAATTCTTTGGATAGCTTGAGCCAGGGTAGAAGGGCCTTGCTCCGTACATTTAAGTGTATCCTCGCAACCCTTGGCTTTACTTGAGTAGACAATCCATAAGCTATAAAATCTTTTGGTAATCTTGAACTGCCTACAAAATCAACCCCCAAGGCCTGCCTTGGTGTTGTGAGAAGGCATCGTCACACTGGCGTAGGGAGCTCTTTCTTTCATCTGCAGCCTTTGTACATGGACTGTCACTACATTCCCTTTCGTAACTATGTCCATTATAACGGCTAGAGAGGCACCATGTCACAACTAACTGTATGCCAAACGCTTCAGAGGGCAAACAAGACGTCAAAGGGGGAGAAGAACGAGATCACGGCAGGGCAAGAGAAGTAAATGGAGGGAACTGATGACTAAAAAGGGGGCGGCTGCCGACCATCAAATTATGGCTTAGTCCTCCTACGTGGAGGTATGTTAGGGTCAGGAGAGAGCTACGCAAATATAACCTCTATCTGCAGATGGAGGTGTTAGAATAGGGGGCCGTCGTTCTGGTAGGCAGTCCCACCCGACCACCTCGCTCCCCGATGTCGTATATCCCCTAACACAGGACACACTCCTCGATTTCCTCACTTTCGATACTTCGTGCCCTGATGATACGTATCCCCTCTGCAATACCTTACCAATACACCCGCGCAACTCCGTCTACATATCTCAGAGGGGGTCTCTTCTAACAACAATACAAACATGTAATATTATTCCTATGGTCTGATACTACGTGGAAGGGAACTCCCACTGTGACTATCTATCTGTCCTTATACCGGTGGCTCGCCATACCGGTAAGTCAAGAACTGGATAGCCCCCAAGGTACCGGACAGTCCCGTTGAAAAGCTTCGTCTCTCAACCGCCTTCAGACTTCAAGCCCGCATTGATTAAAACAAGGCTTCCCTTAGGGTAGGTACCGTACCTACCTACTATCTCCGGCCTAAAAACTAACGGTAGTAGTCTACGAATCATGATTACTTCACAGCATGTGGCATTTCGTTGAGAAGCTGTGGTCAAGCACATCGTGATAACCTTACCCAGGAACTAACTAGGCTGCGTACCTACGTATCTACCCTAACCGTCGAGGGGCGAACGCCATTCAGCGAATATATGACGCGGGGGAGTGGATGTGTGGAGAAAAGCCACCGCCACCTGCTCACTTATACGGATAACTCACCGATGGCTTCAAAGTCCATGCGAAAGATACCATCGCTGGGCTCAAAGAGGGCTATTATAGCGAGATATAACATCAGGTACTCTATGCGAATGCTGTACCCCCGAGCTGAAGACTCGAAGTACACAGCCGCTGCGTACTTCGTACCATGTAACTTTGTCATCATCAAAGGACATTGGTACGACAAGGATGCGTTCATCGGCGCTGACGACTGGTCGGGCTTGAAATTAAACTTCACCTTCGAGATGCCGTCGAACGATCCCGCCGGCCCCGGGGCGGGTCTGACGGCTCTTACAGTGGCGTGGCTGACTGGCGGGAGGCGGCTGACGTCCCCGTTTGGGCTGGCTGGAGGGCTGGCCTCGGGTCATGACGGTGGGTCGCACGGGGCCATGGTGCCTCTGTGTGCCTCTTGTTTCAGAGTTTCAGGTCGTGATTCGCCTCGGGGACAAACGACCCAGAATCCTCCGACAGCGACAATCAAATGCCGGGGAGCCAATCACGCCGCCCAATACCCTGACTTTTCAAGGTGGCTGTCATCGGGAGATAATTCCGCAGGAGAGATAGTGGTCTTACTGTGCGCATGGCAATCCGTACCAAGCTTTCCCCTCAAACGAAAGAACCGGACATCGTCACCAGTCCAGTCGAGCGGGTGTGGGAGATAGAGCCAAGGCACCCAAGAGGTTGTCGGTTCCGTGGAGGCGGGCAGGCGGAACGCGGGACGCGGGACGCTGTGAAACTCGGCCACAGCTGGCAGGCGACACCGGGGCCAAAGCAGCTGTGGACAGGCACCAAATGGTGTCGACGAAACGATCGAAAGTCCCACAGCAGGCGAGGAGAGAGGGTGAGAGTATGATATGGAGCCGGAGGGCCGCCGGCGCCCGTCTGCTCGGGTACCCGCATTCGCTCCGGATCACGGCAGCAGCCACCGGGTCCGCCCATTCGACATGGCCGCTCCCTATACGCGAGTAGGAGGGTATGTTGAAGCAGGCCGACTCTTCGGGTGATGCGGTGCTCTGGTACTCTGGAGGCTGGCACGCACAGTACGTAGGGTCGAAACAAACCACACCTGCCAACCACCCTACCGCCCGCCGCATGACCACGCTCCACGCAACCGCTGGCGATTCGATCTGGGCTGCGCGACGCCGCAAATCCCTGCCGATCAAGGCCTAGTCTGTGCGGGAAACAGGAGGCCCAGCAAGCGGGACCCGCTGAGGCTGGCAGCACTGACTTGGGTTGTCTCTCCCCTGCCCGTTTTGGCCCACGAAGTGTTTTAACCAGCCTGGTTGTTCTTCCCTTTATAAATAACTTGCGAATGAGATCGATCTCTAGCACATTGTCGCTATTGTGCCCGCCGCGTCGATGCGATGCCAAGACCATGGACGTCCTGGGGCTCTTGAGCAAAACTGGTGGTGGACAGCATTTTGAGCGGATCCTCAGGGCGTTTCGTAAGCGCAGACGATTCGAGCCGGATCGCAGATCTGGGCTGTGGACCCCCCATGTGGTGGGCCCCAGACTGAGAGGGTGGGTGCCCGCGTGGGATCACGTGTTGCGCTCGCCAATGCAAATCGCGCAGAGATTGTGGAAACACCCGTCCTGTCGCTTGTCGTCGTGGAGATGGAGCCATTCCATAGGTTCCATAGGTTCCATAGGTTCGACATTCCACCGGTCGGATCGGGCTCTCAGGCTTGCCCGGGGACGCACGAAGCGCATCTTGCACGGAGAAATGTGCCACTCGCCTGGTGCGTCAGCTGTGTGGCGTCTCTGGTGGCCTCCGGACAGCGTGCTCTCTTACTCCCTCTACCCAACAGGCACGCTGTATCAGGCCTGCATGGTCGCCGAGACAGACAACCAGACACACATACATGACGGATCACACCCGCCCGCCAGCCAGCATCCAACCGACATCAAATCAAGCAGAAGACAAGTCGTGCTGCTTCCTTTTCTTTTCTCGTTTGCCCCTATCCCCGCCATTCCTGCTTGTCCACCCCCTCATTTCCACCTGGTGAAGACCGCCCTCTCCCGGTCTGCAGGTGCGCTCTCCATGGTCGGAAGCAGCGACCCCATCCAAGGCAGCACGATGACCGAGCGACCGAGCTACTTCCACGTGACTGCGGGTTGCCTGCCCAGGCCTTCGCCTTCGTTGCCGAAGCGGGGGAGCCGGCTTGCTTAGCTAACAACGGGATTTATTAAGTTATTAGCCAAGGTAGCCGCGATAAAACGCCCCCCCATCCCACCACACAAGTGCCACCACTGTCATCCCTTGCTGCACCCACTTGCGCATCCTGCATGTCCTGCGCACCCTGCTCCGCGCTCCGTGCTTCATGCTCCCTGTTCCCTGCACCTCGCACCTTCTGCATCCATCCACAAAAGGGATCCCCGCACCGACCGACCTACAGGGGCGCCCGGCGCCAAGGCCCACACCCCCCCATCCTCCCCACCCCCCGCCCCTTCGCACAAATTGACTCCAAGCACGCACCGAAAGCCACCAACGCAAAAACGCCCAAGAAGGCCAGAAGGCCAGATCCCACCCAAGCCTCGCCGTGTGGAACGGCTTCAACTTACCGAGTTTTCGACACGGGCGAATGAGATACGCTGAACCACTCGCAATCCGCCAACGGCCTGCATATGCGTGAGATGCAGGCCCGGATGCAGCTACCCTCTCACCCTCTCACGGTCATCTCCCTCTCTTGACTCTCTCTCTCTTGCTGCCCGCCGAGCCCCCTCTCGACCAAGCCTCGGGCAAAAGTGCTGGCCCACCGCCCCCCCGCTCACCCGTTGTGCCCCCGCTACCGGCACCCGTCAATCCTGGATGGCATCGCTGGCCGCTTGTTGCTCATCCTGTCATCTTGGCTTGCTGCGGCCCTCCCGGGACAGCTTCCGCGTCCCAACGCCGTCAGTCATGTGCGTGGCCCCGACACCGTCGGTTGATGCCCGGACGTTTTTCTCGTCGTCGTCTTCGCCAATACCTACGTACCTACCTCCCAACCACCCGAGATCTGGAACGCACGCTCGGTAAATAATGCGTGGATCTGACCGGATATATCGCACCACGCAGGTGTGCATCGAAACATGCCCGCTGCAAAAGACAAGCAGCGGGATGCATCACGACAGCGAGGTGCCAGGGGGTATCGTCATATGGCAGCGTCCCGTTAATAAGGTATCTCTCACGCAAAGAACGATATGCCAGCCAATATGTCAAGGAACGCAACATGGGCCATATGGGTAATATGCGGGCTATTTAAGTTGATGACGAGGTGTGTTGGAGGTTTCTTGGCAGCGACCCACCAAGCGAAAAGTCGCGATCGACAACTCGTCCCGTCCGACCCGTCGACCCGTGACACAGACTCTCGCTGCCTTCAGCCCGCGGGCGATGCCTCCTTGAGCACCGTTCTCTCAGCGTGCATCGACCAGCGATCTTAACCACCTAATGCTCCGCCCAGATTCCTTTCTGTTTATTTTTTTTCTGATCTGCCTTGCCTTCAATTATTTACCTTCAGGGGTCGCAAAGCGAGCCAAGCCGATCAGAAGGCAACTGCAGGCCTGAAACCGGAGATCGTCGATGAGTCGCGTTCATCAACCCAACCCGAACCCAGCGGATGGCTGATTTTAAATTCGTCCGAGCCGCACTGGCTTGCCTCTGCAACACGCCGCAGCGGCGAGAACTCCAGAATCGGAGGTGTTGGCTGATCGGAGGGGCCTGTCGATGCGAATATCCACCAGTCAAAAATCTCTCCATTTTTGAGTTTTTATTCACTCGTCTCATCCTGCTCTCCCGGTGGTGGTCGATTGGCTCATGTGGAGAGAGCCTCCCTTTGCCTGATTCAGGTGCGTCACCAACTGAAGTTACCGAGTTTGGCTTAGGCTTGTTTTGATTTCCCGACTAAGATCTAAATTTGAACAATGAGGCGCCACGTGCGACACCCCTAAAAAGGATTAGGTCTTCCCCCTGTTCCCTGAAGCGGATGGTATGCAGAAGCGAGCCTTCTCTTTTACGGGGCGGACTGCACCCCTTGGCTTCACCATCGACGCGTTGATGCCTCACACCTGACGAATCGCTGGCCATGGCGACCGAACGCGGTGAACGGGTATCGACCCGGAAGCAAGACCCTCAGGGCTGCAAGCGTGTACAACAACAACCACCACTACCACCACCAGTTGTTGTCGCTGACTGAGACTACGGTCTCAATTTCGTGTTCTTCCATTGGAGTTTTACAGTGGTTCGTACTTTGAACATCTTCTGGAAGCCCGGGGAAGGCCACTGCAGGACAGTGGTGATTGACGGGCGGATATGCAGGCGTCTTCTTTCCTGAATGATCCCCCTTCAGATCAGGGCGTGCATATTTAGGTCGCTGGTGTCATGTTACCCGCGGATTTGTGCGGTGGGATCGCCATCCTACCGCTGACGAGATCGCTCGGGCGCCACCTTGTGCTCTCAACGCCTGGGCTTCGCACTTGGAAGCGCTTGCTTCCAGCCTCACCACCACCAGCTCAGCCAAGGTTTGGTCCGCGCAGCGGTGCATCTGTGACAACTGCAGCCGACAAGTGGGAGAGGGGAGGAGTCGAGGCGGCAAGGCATCGCCAAATGCAAATGCAAACCAACAGCCGTCCTTCTCTTTTTATAAATTCCCGCACAGTTGCCCGAGTGCCGCCTTTTGCGACCACTGGTCGCTTCGCAGCAACCTCTGCAGATCTACACACGCCCCTCCTTTCTCCTCCCGTTTCTCCTGGGCCGGCGATGGTCGGGGCGTTTCATCTAGAATCGGGGGTTCTCTCTCCAGGCCGCATTGGTAGCCAACCGGGCTGCGAGGGCAGCCTCATATGGATGCAATCTCGGCCTTTATTGCGACCGTGGACGGCCGTGCGGCGATGGGTCAATCATGGGGAAGGGAACGGCCTGCGTCACTGGCAGATGCTCAACCGAGCGTCAAGACCCCAGACCCTAGCTAGCCGAGTAAAAAAGTCCCGTGGGAATGACACGTTGGTGCTAACTAGCCGAAGCACTCGCATCGCTTCCCGTCATTTCCATCACCGCAAAAGTGGGTGGTAGTGGTTATTATGGTGGTGGTGTTAGCGGTGGTAGTGGTGTGCAGCACAAAAGAGGCTTGTCGGATCTGTTGCACCCTCGCTCGCCGACCTCACCAAGATGGGGGAAGGGTGAAGCCACCGAGGTATGGATGAGGCATGAGATATGTGCGTGCGTGGTGTGCATCATATGAAGCAGGTGTGCTGTCTTTCTGCCCCATCCCCGTGTTGCCTGTTTCTCTCACCTACACTACACTACCTTCCTACGCGACAAGGTGTCTGGCGGTGGAGGAGATGCATGTTATTTTCCGATAACGAGGGCTGGGGTTGTGATGCCCCTTGCTGGTCCCCTTGCGCAGCAACCGCACGGCGCACTATCAAACCCCCCAATTACGGCGCTCGACCTCATTTACGGTCGAGAATGTTTTCTCCGTCTACGTTGCAGGCGATGGTGCGGGCTTTTGATTTGGGCTGTGTGGTGAAGGCACGGGACGAACGGGGACTTGACACTGCTCGTCCCCTGGTCTCCTAGCCATGAAGCCTGTTGCTGGAATATGCGGGCGGTGATGCATGGGTGGGAGACGGTCAGGTCGCACCAGTCGCCACAGACGCCAATACCAGACGCTAAAAAGAAATGGCGTTGCCGCTCGCTCCGGAAACGCCCCCCCCCCCCCCCCCACTTGGGGGGTGAGTGGTTCTCGGCTCTGACAGTACCGGTTCGTACCGGGTACAAAGGCGACCCTGGGAAAAGTGAGGAGGAGCCCTGCGAGGGGGAGGGGTGGTGGATGTCAATGACCCGCCAGGCACCACAACAGTGTGGGAGCGACATTGCCCACCCTCCCCACCCAGCGCACCCCAGCCTGGCCCAGCCCGGATCCCCAGCTCGGGGAACCACGCCCACACACGCGCGCACCACACTGATGCTCGACACTCCCGCAAGTTGGGATGAAACGGCATGTGGTTTCCTGCCCGCGCGGCGCCTTTCTGCCTATAACTGAGGCGAGCTTCGGCTCTCAGGTCGTTTATATTTTGCCTTCTTCCTCGGCCTTCTCTCCATTCTGCATGACATGATCGCTCTTTTCTGACGATCGCTCCCGATGCTTTTCCTAAACGGGAGGGGATCCGGACCTTGTTTTCTTTTTTTCCTCCTTTCTCCGTTCGGTGAGGAGGCTTGCGCTTGTGCAAGGTGTGGTAGGGGAATTCCAAGCCACCAAGGCTGGACATCCCTACCGCCCACATTTATTCGCTTGGCGCTGATGCGAGACATGGAACGAACGAAAACAAACCAAATAAAAAGAAGTCAAAAATAAGACCGAGCTTCTCCGTTCGCTACGGCCCGGGTGCTGTTGGCTGGCATGCGGCACTGTGGTTCGCATATGACATAAGACCAGCCAACAAGCAATGGAAGTACCCAGTTTATTTCCTTCCTTCCTAAGGCAACAGTTGAATTTTGGGGGCTCTAGTTTCGGGTTGTGGAGACATTATGTGAGTTTTGGCGAGGAGGCGGCCCGATGCCTCTACGCACATGGTTATTAGAAATGATGTGATGGTTGGTGCTTTGGAGTTTAATTGTTTAAAAGGTGCCTAAGTACACTATTGTACTGGCTGACAGCCATGGTGCAACCCGTCATGCATGGGCGGGCTTTGTTGTGAGGCTGAAGTTTATCTTGTCGATGTTGGTATTGAAGAGAGTTTACATTTAGGAACAACGAAGTCGGCTGGGTATCAGTGAGTTCTGACGGCCACGCGCTCGGTCTGTATGGTGACGCCGTTGATTAACTGTTTGGGTCGCGTGTTGAGGTAGCGGTGTGATTATTGAATTTGAGATGGGATTCGTGGCGTGGTTTTCATTCATGAAGGTGTCATAACCTCGCGGCTGTGAACGGATACTAAGAGGGGATAAATGGGTGGTGTTTTGACCGAGGCTGGCTGAGGGGAATGGCGTTGTCAAGCACTCTGGGGGTTTATCTGCGAGTTGAAGGCCGTGGTTTGCCGTGTGATATATTCCTTGGGAATTGAGACCTTTTGGTGATTGATGCCGGTGTCATTGGGGAGTACAGAGGGAGTTGCTTGTTGGGAAGTCAATAGCGGATGAGGTCGGGGCTGGGAAGTGGTGCTGCTCTATTCGGGAGCGATGGAGCTTCATGTAAGACTATCCTGGAATGAAATTGCTCTTGATTGATGGTGTTTGCATTGTCGAGGGGGTCTATGAGAGGTTGTTGCTATGGTTTCAAAGGTAAATGAAGTCGGGGGAAAGAAGGAGCATTGTTCAGCACCAAAGCTCATGTGGTTTCGTAAGAGTTGACACTGGTATTGTATGCTATGTGAAGAGTTCCGTAATGAATATGAAGTGGCTTTTGATGAGTGGCACCCGGGTCATTGGGAGAAGCTGTGAAAGGCTACCTAAGTTGTAATCAATGATAGAGCTGGGCGTGTTGTGTCTGGCACCGCCGGGCAATAGCCCTCGGTAACATTCTGGCAGTCGGAACTTGCGAGACTTATGCGGCGCTTGAAAGGTTGTCGGCGGAGTTGGGTCAGTGGGAAAGTGTTTGGCAGTCAGAACTCATGAGACTTATGTGCTTGGGATCTTGTTAGCGGGGTGGGTCACCGGAGCTGGAGTCAGTGGTGAGCTGGGCGTGTTGTGTCTGCCATCGGCGGGCAGTAGTCCTCGGCCGTATCCTGGCAGTGGAACTTGGGAGACTCGTGGGCCAGCGGAAACAGCATGTCCAGTCCACGGGTGTGCATCACTGTGGATCGGGATGAAGCCGGGCCGGAAGAGCGGCACTCAGAACCACAGATAA
>Ga0247758_1000812_pt1 | contig 26731 bp, 8 predicted proteins | sample UWRJL156409C4_FD_180950 | JGI IMG/M metagenome (GOLD analysis project Ga0247758, IMG submission 180950) | Plant litter microbial communities from Arlington Agricultural Research Station in Wisconsin, United States - UWRJ-L156-409C-4 | ecosystem: Environmental > Terrestrial > Plant litter >... | reverse complement strand
TTCCGGAAATCCAGCCTCTCCGCCTTCGATCAGGTCCTCCAAGGCTTCTTCTTCTTCTTCCGAGAGTGGCTGCGTGCCTCGTGTATTCAACCGTTCCGTGATATCTTCCACACCAATCATGGCTCTGAACCGCTTGAAATCGTCGTCACCAAGAGCCTTCATGAGACCATCAGCCACCTGTTCCTTCGTACTGACGTAATTAACCGTAATCTCACCGTTAGCGACTTTCTCGCGCAACTAGTGGTTATAAATATCGACGTGCTATAGCTTCGTTTACAGGGTTACTATATCCTTTATAATAAGCCGAATTATTTGGAGGTTATCGCACTAAATTAGTATCTTATTACTGTTAAGCGTAACGCCAGCTTCTTAAATAAGGCGTAATAAGAAGAGCGCTTCTTTAATACCTTATACTAACGCTAGCAGTTTAGCCTCAGTAGTAAAGGTTATTACTATATTTTACTTATTAACGCGCTAGCTAATTACTCCACTAAATAGCTTTATTACATATGCCTGTAAACTACAGCAATTAATAGTATTATTAGTAAATAAGGCGTCAGTTTAGGTTTTAAAGGTATTACTACCCCTAAGCTTAAACGCGTAATTACTTGTTAAAAGGAGGTATTAAATTACTTAATCTACAGCCATAAGGTACTTAAGGCTAAGATTAAGGTTAAATTACGTAAGCTGTAATACTATAAAGGTTACATCTAGCCTGGTAAACACCACGGTATATAAAATTAAGCTAGTTATCTGTTAATAATTAGTTATTTCTTTACAGGAGGCCTTACCTTTATACAGCAGTAGCTTAACGTTGCTTATTAGCGTTAAATAATTACCGTAAATGCCGTTAAAAAATCGATCCAGCTTATTAACGTAATTAGCTTATAATAGGTAAACGGTACAATTTGTACAGTCACAGATTATCACCACTCTTAGGAACTATTATAAATCTTCACCACCTTAAAGGGTATATCGTTACTTAATTAAGGCCATTAAGGCCTTAGCCTTTTAACAGCTTCTTTTCTTAAAGGTAATAACGATATTATTAACGTAAAAGAAGATAATTACGCTATCCTTAATCTAGTAACAGGGTTTATAAGGTACTGGCTTACAGCTAAAGTTTTTTAAAGTGGTTATAAAGTCTTTTTACTAAAGTAATAGTGATTCTTTAAAGTTATATAAAGCCTTTTAAAGCCACAGAATCCTTCCTTTCTTAATATAGCTATCTGGTATCTTTATAAACACATTATATAATATATTAGTGTAAATGAAGGTGTTAATAACATTATATTAAATTAACTCTATATTAAAACGCGCCGCGATAGTAATTAGCGTTCGGAACGATTTGCTAGCTAGGGTAAAAGCGTAAGTATTCTCAACAGCGCCTTTCCTCTGCTAATCTCCACAAATAATAAACCTTACCTTAACCTTAAGAAGATACCTAACCTTATCGAATTTATATGTAAATACCCATATATATGTGACGACCCTGCAGGCCGTCACTTGGGCCGGGGCGGCCCGACGAATCCCCCGCAGAAGGAACAGTGCGGGAAGACGGTGCACACCGTCCAGGCGCACTGGGCCAGGGGTGCAAAGACCCGAAGCCCCTACGACCAATGAGGCGCTGCTCGCAGTATGCCGAGTGCTCGTATCGCGAGTAGGAGAAACCTTACAAGCAGAACGCTTACGCGGTATAAAGTGCTTACACAATAAGCACTTACAACACTACGAGTAAGGTATAAAGTACCTCCCAGCTAGTTAGTATAGATAGCCATAGTTATGCCTATAACTACCGTAAGGGACTTTAGTTCCTCACGTTAATATTTAATTATTTATTTATATCTTACTGTTTAGACCTACCTCTATGCATTATAGTAATAGTAACTTACAGTAACATTAAACCTCCTATTTAAGAGTGTTAGCTTAATAAGCTGTCTTTAGAATACCCTTTACCTGTTAGCGTCCTGCTATACGTTCTATCTTAACCTACATTAGTCCTTTTAAAGCCTGTGTCGGGTGTAAGTTATAATACGATATTAGTGTCCTAATTCTAAACGCTGTTTATTAAATTCCCAGACATTACCTCTCTCCTATTAACATATCGACTTCTAAAAAAGGAAAGGAGATTAAGGACGCGTAAGCTTAACCTTAACTCCCTACTATTAATGAATTAGCTGCACGCCTTAAAGACTTAAACCTTAACTAGTAAGGATTAGTTAAGGAACTTAACAAAGCCTTCCCTAGAGACATTAAGAGCCGTATTGGTCTTATCGAAAAACTCTAAGCTTAATTTAACGCTGTCAAGCTAGAGAATAATAACCTTAAGGGCTCGCAAAAAAAACAGGTAAAGCTCCTCCTACCGTTATGCTTTAAGGGAAACTCTACACAGCTAAAGTCTTAAATAGCCCAGCTTTAAAGTTATATCACTTATTACAATAAGCAGTTTTTTAAAAAAGAAGGAAAGGTTAGGTTTACTAAAGCCTTACTAGACAGAGTAGCCACTTACTAGTACGAACCTTATGTAAAGATAATTAACAACCTCTTTATAAATAAAGCGTGTAAAGAGGCCCTTAAGATTTAAGCTTTTTTCAACGACTTTAACGTATTTATTAACCAACTCCAGACTAAGTTTAAAGAACTAAACGCCTTTAAGTGGGCTAAATAATACCTTATAACCTTAAGGTAGATATCTTTAGTCCTTAAGTTCTCTACGCGCTTTAAGCTGGAAGTAGTAAAGATTAAGCTCGGTTAAGAGGCCCTAATAATGCTGTTCTAAAGTGGTCTGAAGGAACACGTTACTAAAGACTTTTACTAGGAAGATTAATTAGACTGCCTTTAAGAGTTAATCGAGATAGCTATTAAGGCCGATAACTAGTATTACAATTACTATTATCGGAAGAACTTTTAGAAAGAACAAACCCCCTAATTAAGTAAACCGAAGAAGGGGAATTAGTCGATTACGATAAGTTATTACCTTAAGTTAATAGATATTAGTATAGTAAACCGTTAAAACCGACCTAACCGTAATAAGCCTTAACGATAATAGTAGCCGAAGCAGTTTAAGGACCTATCCCAAGTTTAATACTTTAACTGTAATAAGAAAGGATATATAACATAACAGTACCTATTATTAAAGTAAGTTAGTTAAAAACCCGTTTTAAAAGGAGGAAAGTACGTTAAGTTTAACTTAAGAGATGTTTACATTAGGATAGTAAGTAATAAAGAGGACTGTACCTGGATAGATAAGTGTAACTTAAGAGATAAGGAAGAAAAAGGGGAACCCTAAAATGTAATGTATCTAGTCCTTAAGAGTATCTTAAAAAAGTTAGTTACGGAAGTGTAGGTTGTGGAAGACTGACTTTAAAGTGGAAACTTAGAATTACTAAAGGTATAGGTTATAAAAGACCGACTTTAGGAAAAGATATTCCAGCTAGCAGTTACAGGCTTTAAAAACCTTACCCTGTAAGCTTAAGAATTAAGGAAGTTTAAGAAGGACCCTAACTTAAAAATTATTAGGATAGTAAAAGGAGTTAAAGAATTAGCCCTTTAAGTTACCTAAATAGTAAAGTAAGCCTTAGAAGGTAAAAGAGAGTAAGTTAAGAGAATCGAATTAGAGAAACGGAAGTTCTTTTTAACAGTACCCCTTAAGACTTTTAAACACTTTAAGTACGTTAAGTAGATTAGTACCTTTATCTCCTTAAAGGAAGGATAGCTTAGATAACTACCTTACACTAAAGCTAATATACTTTAAACTAATACCTTAAAGGTTCCCTAGGAAGGCACGAAGTAAGCATACTAGCGGAAGATCTAAGAGCTAAAAGAGAAATATTAAAAGTTAGTAGATAAAATAAAGGACTTACAGGTTAAAGGCCTTACTATAACGTCTAAGGATAAAGCGGTGGAAATCGGGTTACAACTCTATAATAAAGTTCGCTTCGCTAATTAACTTAAATATCGCCTTATTAAGGAGGACTGTTTTATAGAAGAATAAGCTAGGTTATTATTACTTGAATTTTAAGAAGAGGTTTAGGAGAAATAACGTACCTAGAGGTAAGTAGAAGAAGAGAAGAAATAAGGCACTACTTCCCTTATTCTATACTTTATAACCGTAACACCTGTAGTTAATATCAACTACCCTAATTATAAGGATATATTGTAAATTAACTATATGTATGATAACTGCGCTTTTAACTAGTATTATGGACTTAAGGCCTTTTATAACTACTTCCTAAGTATATAAAGATAAGATTACGCTATTATAAGGGTAAAGTTAGAACTAGCTTATTACTAAATCTCCTACTCCCTAATAAGAGAATCTAGTAATAAGTAAAAGGTTACTGTAATTAATTAAGCTCCTGCTACGTGCTAGTAAAAAGGGGTACTTAATAACTGCTTAGTTATAACATATTTATTACATCTTAGTAGAAAAGCTAAAGAATAGTAAAAACGGGAAGATTACTAATAGATTTAAAAGTAAAAAGATATTACTGTAATTTAAGCCTATAAAGCGTACTATCGACTTATTAAGGACTTTAAGAATATCGTACTGTTTGAAGTCGATTAGACGCTAAGGCGTAAGAACCTAAGAAAGGTTGACCGCTAGGTCTATTAAAGCTACTTATTTTTCTAAAAGGAATTAGGAAAAGGTTACGGGCCTTTTAGAAGGGCCGGAAACCAGTAGTTTACTAGTTAGTAAAAACCTTAAGAAGAAGGAGAGGTACTTAAAAGTTAAGCTAGATAAGACCTTAAGGATAAGTAGTTATTATAACTTAAATATTAAAAAAGTATAAGTATTATTCTATTAGTGTTAATATAATAGACGGAAAAGGGAAGCTATTTAAGGTAAGAGTAATAATTAATAGTGGGAGTGCTTCTAACCTAATATACCCCTTATTAGTTAACTAAAGGAAACTCCTTAACTAAGAGTATAAAAAGGCTATTCCTATACGAAATGGAGAAGGAGGCTTATACTAGTATAATAACGGCAAAGTTACCTATTACTTACTACTTTTAATTAAAGTGGATAGGGACGAATAATAAGTGGACTTTAACGTTACACTAATTACAGGCTATAACATAATCCTAAGTTTACCCTAACTGGAAAAGTACAACCCTATAATTAACTGGAGGAGTAACCACCTCACCTTCGGCAAGTCCCCTAGCTGTAATTACCGTTTAAAGAAAGTTAAAAAGGTTTTAAACCGCTTTAGAGATATATAAAGCATTTAAAAGCATACTAAACCCTTAAAATTAAACACAGTTTAAGTTAGGTTTACTAAAACAGTTAAAGGACTAAAAGGTCTACTGCATTACCTAAATAATAATTTAGAAAGTAAAAAGAAGTAAAAAGCTAACTTATAGATAAGTAAAGAAGTCGACTTATCTAAGGTACCTGCTAAATACAGGAAGTTTACCCTGTTTTGAAAAAAGATACCGCAATTACTAAACCACAGACTATAAGACCACAAAATCAAGCTGAAGCCAGGAGCAAAGCTCTGCAGTTTCTAGCCTTATTATTTAAATCCCTAGTAAGCTGAAGCCCTATAAGAGTATATTAATAAGAACTTAAAAAACGGGTTTATCGTGGAGTCTTAATCCCTAGCAGGGTACTTAATACTGTTTATCCTAAGGAAGGGAGACGGTAAGCTACGTATAATCGTTAATTACCAAACGTTAAATAAAGATATAATTAAAAATCGCTACCTATTATTACTTATTGTAGAAATACAAGAACGGATTATTAAAGTAAATTAGTTCTCTAGTCTCAATTTCCCTATAGGATTTAACTACGTTAAAGTGAAGGAAGAGGATAAATATAAAATAGCCTTTCGGACTTATAACGGGTATTACCAGTACTGTGTTATACTAATAGGATTAACAAACGCCCCTATAACTTTCTAAAGCCTTATTAACAGTATTCTCTACCCCTTCCTTAATAAGTTTATCTTTATGTATTTAAATAACGTTTTAATCTATTTTAAAACTTTAGAAAAATACTAAAAATATATGTAATAAGTTCTGACAGCTCTTAAAAAGGTAAAGCTGATAATAAACCTAAAGAAAAGCCACTTCCACGTTTAGGAACTGAACTATTTAGGGTTTAAGGTAACCTCTAGGAAGCTTAAAATGTAATCGGAGAAGACAGAGGTAATTAAGGATTAGCTTACTTTAAAGAACTAGAAAGAGTTATAAGCCTTTATCGGCTTTACGAACTTTTATTGCTGTTTTATTAGGTATTTTACGAAAATTGTAAGATTACTTTACAAATTTACAGGTGAAGGAAAGCCGTTTGAATGGACTGATAGATAGTAGAAGGCGTTTAAGGACCTTAAATACACCTTTATTACAGTACCGGTCCTAGCTCTCCCCAATTTCTTAAAGCTTTTCCAAGTCGAGACAGACTCCTTAGAGTTCGTAATCGGTAAAGAGCTCAGCTAAGTCCAGGACGATGGGAAACACTACTTAGTTACTTTCTTATTAAAAGGAATCTATAGCCTAGCCTTATGATATTTAATCCACGATAAGGAACTGATAGTAATTATTTAGTGTTTTACTAAGTAAGTACTGTATCTAAGCAGTATAGAAGAACTGGTTTAAGTCTTTTTAGACTATAATAACCTTTAATACTTCTTAATAAAGGAATTTAATCTACAGTAAGCACAGTGGGTAGAATTAATAGCCCTGTTCTACTTCTAAATCTATTATGTTAAGGGAAAAGATAATAGGCGAGCTAACGCTCTTAGTTAAAGACAGGACTATAAAGATGCTAATCCAGTTTTAGTCCCTGTTACTATATTTAATAAAGCTAAGAACAGTATATTAAAGTATATATTATAAGTGTTAAATAATTAGATACTGGAATAAACTATTAACGTTTATATGAATTTATAAACAAAGTATAATATTTATTAGTAATAATAGGACTTTTAAGTAAGAAAGATAACAGAAAGTACTTACAAGCACAAGTGCCCCTTAGAAGACTTCTTAAGGCACGTATAAAACTGCAGTAAAAAGTGCCTAAAGTATTTAAACTATAACAAAACTAGTTATTAGTTAAAACAGCTACTAGAAGGCGTAAACGGCACACCTAAACCAGGAGTAAAGCTTTAGTATTAAGAGAAACTATACATTTATAACCTGGGAAAGCAGAAGGAGTATGTTTAATAGGTTTACAAGTCTTAATTTAAAGGATATATAGGCTGAGCTAAGACTCTCGTATAAGCCTAGTAAGTGTACGCCTTCTTAGGAATAAAGAAGCTAATTAAGGAAGTGGTTAATAATTACAATATCTACTACTAGAAGTAAAATTAACGTTATAAGCTTTATAAGCTTCTCAAACTACTCCTTATATTATAAGCGTTATAAAGTTCGATCTCGCTCGATTTTATTACTAGGATCCCAGAGTTTAGGGACCCTACTATAAGAGTCACCTATAACCAGATCCTCGTAGTGGTTAACAGATTAATAAAGTAGGCTTACTTTCTACCGACTTTAAAGGACATAATAGTGGAGTAACTCACTTATATCTTTAAAAAAGAGGTAGTTTTACAACACCTCTAATTAAATAATATCGTCACGGATTAAGATAAGCTAATTATGTTAAAGTTCTAATAAGGACTAATGTAAAGAATAAGTGTGAAAAGTAAGCTTTTAACAGCATTCCACTTACAGATGGATAGCTAAACGGAGCAAGTTAACTAAATACTTATAACGTATCTTTAGGCATACGTTAACTTTAAATAAGATAATTAGCTTAAGCTATTACCGACAGTACAGATAACTTATAATATAATACTAATCGAGTTAACAAGTGTGTTACTGTTCTTTACTAATTACAGTAAAGAGCTTAAGCTTCGTTAAGGCCTGCTTACTAGTGCCTCTTAAGCTGCAGTCCGCGTAAACCGGATATAAGAGCTATATAACTACCTGTAAGTTAAACTTAAGTTCACATACAAACGAATAAAGAAGTTTGCTGATAAATACCAAACTGAACAGTTAGCACTTAAGAAAGGACTCCATTACAATGGCGAATAAGTTAAGGGACCGACTCTTTAAGAGGGGGACTATATCTACCTTTTTTTACGAAACTTACATTCGAAACGGCTTAATAAAAAGCTCGACTTTAAAAGGTATAAACTATTCCGAATTAAGAAAAAGATCGCCACCTTTAATTACAAACTAGACCTACCCGTTAGTATAAAAGTGTGGATTAAAGTTTTTCACATCTCACTTTTAGAACCTGCCTTAAAGGGAGTTCCCCTGGAAAAGAAAATTAAGGTTAACGCCGACGAAGATAAGTACGACGTTAAGGAAGTTATAGATTTACAAAGGGGAAAGAACACATTTAAGTATCTTGTTAAGTAGCTAAACTATAGCCTTAAAAGTAACTTATAAGAACTGGTTAAGAACCTTAAGTGCTTAGACCTAATTACAGAGTTCTACCGAAAGAATCCTAACAGACTAAAACTAATAATAAGAACTGGAAATAAAATAAGATCTAATATTTAAATTACTATATTAAAGAGTAAGACTACTGTGGGACCTAGAGCCTAAAAGTAGTAAGAAACTCCTTAATAGGTACGGAAGGACATTTGTCAGAAAGCCTTAGTTAAGGTTATAAGGACCTTAGACCTAATAAGGAGGCTGGGCTTCCAGAGCTCTCCGATAAGCTTTATATAAAAAATAAGTACTGTTAGTAAAAGAAGTCAGTAAAAAAAAAAAAAAAAAAAGTCACTAAAACTCTTATAAGAAGATAGGCTTATAACCTCTTATTAAAAAAGGCAGTTATAAATTAAGTTATAAAGTAACTGCTTGTTACAGAGACTCTGTTAGGAAGTTCCCCTAGTTAAAAGACTTTACATCTTTAAAAGGGGTGTTTAACCTAGCCTCCTTACCTTCCTGGAACTCTAACAGTTCCGCCTCACGACTAAACGTTTTTACAGCCCGGTCTTTAAGACAGAACTGTTACTTATAAAGGCGCGTTAAACGTACTGACGCCTCTTAAAGCTTAACAGTAGCTTTATAAAGCTGCTAAGCAGCAGACTTGACTTATAAGTTAAGACTCTGTTTTTTAATAAAAAGAGCCTTTAACTTTACCTTATTAATATTAAAAGCGTTATATTAAGAAGGCTAATGCCTCTTTAAATAGTAGTCGTAACTGTCGGACTAATTTAAAACCCAACAGACAAGTGGAGGGTTAGTAGACTTACAGAAAAAATAAGGGGATATTTTACTATTAAATGCGTGTATGTAGGCTATGAGGTTCAGACAGCAGTTAATACTTTTACCCTATTCCCGTTTTAAAACCCAGGAGCCAGACACTTATTATATGGTGAAATAGTGAAAGAAGAAGCTTACCTCTTAAGTTCTTTATAGGAAAAGAACGTTAAAGAGGGGGAATTATATAACGACCTTACAGGCCGTCACTTAGGCCAGGGCGGCCTAACAAATCCCCCGCAGAAGGAACAGTGTAGGAAGACGGTACATACCGTCCAGGCGCACTGGGCTAGGGGTGCAAAGACCTAAAGCCCCTACGACTAATAAGGCGCTACTTACAGTATACCAAGTACTCGTATCGCGAGCAGGAGAAACCTTATAAGTAGAACGCTTGCGTAGTATAAAGTGTTTACATAATAAGTACTTACGACATTACAAGTAAGGTATAAAGTATCTCCTAACTAGTTAGTATAGATAGCTATAGTTATGCCTATAACTACCGTGAGGGACTTTAGTTCCTTACGTTAGTATTTAATTGTTCATTTATATCTTACTGTTCAGACCCACCTCTGTGCATTATAGTGACAGCAACCTACAGTGACATTAAACCCCCTGTTTAGGAGTGTTAGTTTAATAAGCCGTCTTTAGAACGCCCCTTACCTGTTGGCGTCCTGCTATACGTTCTGTCTTAACCCGCGCCAGTCCTCTCAAGGCCTGTGTCAGGTGCAGGTCGTAATAATATAAGCTAGAATTTAATAATTATTAGCTTTTTATAAAAAGCACTCTTTAAAAGACCCTATCTTATAATAGCTTACTATATGTTCCTTTATAACCTTATAATAATTCTGATTAAGAGGGTGCTTACGTAAGTGCTTATAGTTAATTAACGGTAATAGAAGGTCTTTTCTGTGATAACGGTTATTAAAACGTGGTTTTAACTGAAAGGGAGGATTCTTAATAATTACTTACGCTGTGAAAGCTGTTTTATAACGCTCTGCTTAACACTGTCACTAAGGATTAATTCTTACGGCTGTAAAGGTAGTGTAGAGTTCTTCCACTTCTTTTATAATAGCAGTATTACTAACTTCTTCCTCTTTAAGGTTTAGGCTTATAAAGACTCTTTCCAGTACTGCGTTAACTAAGGCTTAATTAGATCCAGGAGCCTTACCAGCATTAAACCCACTAACAAGGTAATTAGTCTCGTACTTTAACTCTACCTCTCTTTTAGAGTAGTTAGGGCTGTTTAACTTATTAAGGTTTTTTTCCTATAAATCTTTAACTTTTATAGCCTCTTTAGAATCAGTCTTAACTGGAAGGGGCCTAACAGTAATGGAGTTAAGAATAATCTCCTTATCTTCGTCTTCTTTTTATAATTATAAGCTTTAGTTAAGAAGGTCTATTAAAATAGCTTTGTTATTATATATCTTACACGTGCAGATAAGTTTATCTATCTCCTCCTTAGTAACGTTAAAAAGGTTATCTTTAAAGCTATTAAGGTCGTTATTATAAAACTTATCTTCGTTAAAGGTTACGTCTTTTATACAAATAACTCTGTTAAGCTTAGGGTTCTAAACGTAATAGATATTTATAAAGTTGTAGCCCACTAGGTAGCCAATCCAAGCGTTAGGTTCTAGCTTATTAAAGCGATTAGTTTTCTTAAGGGCATCGTTCGTCATTACGAAAGCTTTATAGCTATAATTACGTAAGTAGTTAATCTGTAATTTACGTACTGGATTTAAAATACCGTCTTTCTTAGCTATAAACGTGTGGAAGTCTTTATAAGGTGATTAATAACTAAGGCTCTTCTTTAAGGTTCTATTATACAGGTAAACGGCAGCCTTATAAATCTCTACCTATAAGAGTGCTAGTAACTTTACCGTTATTTATAACACTTTAACTTTTAGCTTAATTACACCCCTTAAGCGCTTAGCACCCCCGTTCTAGCTCTGAGAATAAGGTACGCAGGGTTTAATTTTAATGCCTTTCGTTACTTAGTACTCCCTTATCTTTCTTAACTTTACCAGTTTGTTATCGCATTAAATAACCTTTACTGTAAAGCTGTGTTACCATATTATTATTATTATAAAGTGATTTAAGCCCTCCTTTACTATTAAGCTGCTCCTATAGTTAAGGTAGACGTTAAATACGTAACTAGTACAGTAGTTAATAAATAACATAACAGAGTTAAACCTTATAAGGTCTAGTGTAAGGTTTAGAAAGTTAATAACGATAACCTCACTTACATTATATAGTAGTTCTCACAGCTTACGGCAGATCTACCTCTTTACTTTAACTTAGCTACAGGTAGGGCACTTATAGGAATTTAGTCTTTAGAGCTTTATACTAGTAATGGAAACGTTAAGGTTAGTAAGGGTATTATAGGTTAGATGGCTAAGTTTTCCATGTTAAAGAAGGGTTTTAGCTTTACTTAGTTTTTTACTAGTTTAAGAGGTATACTTTCTTACCGTAAAAACTGTAAATAAAGGCATATATTTTATTATAAACTGGCCGTTACAGTTAGTAAATTAGTAAACGATAGACTTATCCTTCCTTTTATAGATTTAATTAGCCTTAGTATTCTAGTAATAGCCTTTACGCAGTAAGTGCCTAAGCGAGATTACGTTACAGGTGAAGTTTTTGTAATAAGTTATATCTTTTAACCTTATTTAGTGGTAAGACCCCTATAGCCTTTTAATCTGTATAATTACTTCTTTATAACCGTTAATTAGGATTATAGAGTTATTAGTGTACAGTAAGTCGCCTTTTAACATTAGCTAGAAGTTATGGAACCTTAACTAATCGTTAAAGATGTAAATAGTAATACTAGAATCTAGTATTACTAATAACGCGAGAGGGTAAGTTATTACGTTAAAGGCCGCTTTAGTGTAATAGAAGGAGGTGTTCTTCTTAATAACTGTTTCAGTTAAAATTTCCTCTAGTTTAGCTAACTTAGTGAAGAATTTAACTAGTTAATCTATCTTCCGCTTCTTCTTTACCTCTATAACTTTTTTAATAATCTTAAGGTTAACCTTTATAAGTTTCCGTATTACCTTATTAAAGCTAATCTTTTCTTTCTGTTAAAACCATTTTAGTAAGCTACCCTTTAGCATTAGAGGATTGTTAAGTTTGTAAGTAAAGAAATAGCGGTTAATTAAATACCTTACTGTATTATAAAGCTAATAGTTAGCTTTATCAGTTTAAAACCTTTTTATTTCTCGCTCTTAAGCTTTATTGTTATTATTAAGCCTCTTTAAACCTTTATAACCTCTGTAGCCTTTATTACTGTTACCGCTATATCTTCCACAGCCTCCTTTTCTACTATATAATTTGTAATTACTGTTATAACTTTAGTTACTACTTTAGCTCCGGTTTAAGCTGTCGCTTTCTTCACTCTCAGTATTATGGAAAGCCAGAAAACCACCTTTAATCCGCCTATTATAAGTTAGTAATAATCTAACTCTAATCTTTTATTATAAGATAGCTTTAACCTTTTTATAATTAATCTTACGTACCTTTACGTAATTACTAATAAATTCTCCTATCATTTAAGCTCTTTTATCCTTTATATTCTTTAAGGCTTTAATTAGGTAAAGTTACTAAACGTTAAGCTTTAATATATTTACTAAGTTATACTTTTCTACCTTATTAAGGTAGTTTTCCTATTACTTAATCTACTTTAAAAGCCTCCACTTATACTTTTTAATTACCTAAAGATAGTTATAATAAGCATTATAAGCGTTATTAGCCAGTTTATCCTAGTAAGGAGCTGCTAGCCGTTTAAGGGATTAATATCCTTCCTTTAAGGAGCCTTCCTTAAAGTAATAAAACAGTAATAGCCGTACAGAGGTAAGGACTTATCTTTATAATTCGGCTTTAACGTTATTAACTGCCCTTTACCTCTTATACTTATAGTTATAAGTCTTTTACGCATCTTAATAGTTTAAACAGTCGGCTTTAATAAGGTCTCCAGGCCTTATAAGCTCCAGTTTATTTATAAGCTTACTAATAACGTCGTCGTCATTCTCTCTATCTTTATCCGGCTCGTTAGTAACGTAGTTCCCTTACGTTATCGTCGTTATTAAGGCTCTGGCGTTATAAGAGCTTGCTTAAGCTTTCTTAGTAAGCCTTTTACTTCGTTAGTTTCTACTTTCTCAGCCTAACGCTACCGGTAGTTATGTTCATAGTGTTCAATTAAAGTCTCCGGCTTATGGCCGCTGTGGCTCTCGGGGCCAGTCCTCTGTGCCCATTACGTACTTTAAGATTCTGTCGCTCTTTACGCGCGTTCGGAACGCTAGGGACCACATTAGCCAGTTGTCTGGGCCTTTGTAGTATACGTTCTGCGTGGTTGTGGTCATCTTAAGGCGTTTATAGAGCGTTTGGATCGGTCGCGTCGCGTGTTTGCGAATAGGGTCGTTGTTGGGCGCGGAATTGTAGGCTCAAAAGAGTGCCAAATTCGTCTTGAAAAGCTGGCTGTTGCAGATCAGACTGTTAATTGTCAGAATCTAGCACTCATGGCCAATTGTGGTGATTGTTATGTATTGTTGTTCTGTGGAAGAGAATCTCTGGCCTGCAGGGTCCCCTATTGCCAAGCCGGCTACATCCGCGAATGGCTCCAATTGCTTATATAAGCTGACAGAAGGGGAGGTTCCCGGGACGGCGCCGGTGGCGCACGAGTTTAGGTCGATGGGGTTTCTTGCGAGGGGGGCGGGACGAGATGCGGAGGGGAGGGTTTGGGGGGCTTTGGAGCCGTTTCCACAGGAGGGAGGAGCGGGGGAGTGGGTTTGTGAGGAGGAGGAGGAGCAGAATGGGGCGGCAACTGTGACCGCGGTTTTGACTGGCAGTGATGGCGGTGAGGATGCAGTAGCAGGAGAGGTAACTTTGGAGAAGAGGAGGATCTTTGGGTCGAGGATTGCGCTGGTCAAAGTGCAGGCTGTTGTTGATGAGGATGAGTCGGCTAGGCCAGACGTTGTGGTGGTTGCGCCGGCTGAGAAGGCGGTGATTGCAGAGAAGGAAGCGTTGGAGGAAGCCAAGATTTTGGATGACCTGTCACTTGAATTCTAGCTCAGTGACATTAGGTAGTTTTCGTCAAGATCATGATGCGGCACAGATCCTCTGGCTCTGCTTCACTCAGCTCTCACATCTGCGCCTGCACTTCGCGACTGCGTTTGTGCAGTCCGTACTCACTTGGCAAGGAGATACGTAGGTAATCTGGGAACATTGCAAAACTTTGAGGCGCGTGGTCAGAAACCAGAGAATTTCAGGTGACGGGGAAGCGGGCTGTGGGGTCACGGTAGCCCTCCCTGGTGAACAGTGGGCGGTTCCTGTCATGCAAACAAGCTGGGTCCATAGCAGCTGACCAGAACCTCAAGTACCACAGGCTCAGGCGTGCCAGAACAAACATACCTACCTTAGGTACCTAACAATGGTACCTACCGTCTATATAAGACCAGGACTTTCTTTCGACAGGCAAAAGTCTCAGCACATCGAATATGGATCCAATACTTCCGTCATTCCTGCAGCACTACACCAATCACTTCTAGCCATTATGGTTCAGGCATTTCCCATGTTCGCAGCTTTACGCTGTTTGCTCTTTTCTTCAAGCTTCCTCTCAAGTTTCGTTTCCGGCTCACCGGTTGAGACGCAAGGTCCTGTATTGGGGCAGCGCGTGGCACCCAATGGCTATGCGATCGGCTCGATACAATGGAGAGGCCATTTGGAGAAAGGAAAGCCGCTTGTCTACCTAAGCGGTAACTCTTTTGAGGTATGCTTTCAGTAGTATCCCTTTCTGTAACTAGGAGCATTTGATGACGATTATCTGGATGTTAGGATATCGAGAACCAAGCGAAAGCTCTCCACCCGAACTACACAATCTTTGCTGCTGAAGACTCTTCTGCCATGAATGACACCCGCTGTCAGAGTACGTCGATACTGATGTCAGTTGGATATGTAGCTACTGACGACTCACCCCTGCCAACTAGCAAGATATTAAGTGTGGGTGGCCCGCGATCTCAGCGCCTGCTCCTCGTTCCTGGGCAATCTGGGACGGCGTCAAGTATCTCCAGCGTATCACTGGCGACTGCTGCGGCCCCGCCGGCCCCTTGGTTGTGTCTTGTGGGGGTGTCAGCTGCTCCTGGCAGTCTGGCATCTATTACTGCAATGCTACGTCACATAATAATGAAAATTGGATCCTGAGTGTTACAGGTTCGGTTCTGACGTACTACCTCTCAACAGGGGGTGGCGCCGAGATTTGGGAGCTGTAGGTTGATTGGGGATACCCCTGGAGTTATTGCCAGTCGGTGCACAGATCATGATACTGGTAGGATCCTGGGTAAGAATAAGCAAATCTATTCATCTATTCGCTCAATCAGGATCTGCATTAACTGTTAGCGTTTGGTTTAGACGAGGCACTTGACTTGCAGGGCTGGACTACTTTTGTCGGCTGGGCTGACTGTTAGGATATCGGCATGTTGTGGAATGATTCCACTGATATCCATGATTTCTTTGCAGGAGGATCGTTAGAATACGGTAGCAATCCTTGCAACTGGCCTGATCCCCGCTCTCCGCACCTGATCAATCTCCATCTGAGTCTGCAGCCTCAGGGGAGGAAGGCCCAGCTGAGTCCGCAGATGCCCTGGATCAGACTCCAACGCATCTACCGCCGGCATCATCCTCAAGGAAGCTTGGCCAGATGCGTGATCTTCTTGCCCCACTCATCCGTCTCCTTATCCGACTCGGACTCCAAGTCATGAGCATGATACCCCAACTCAGCATAGACCGGGTGATGGTAGTGAACTCAGCGCCTGTGCAGGGTAGCCGAGAGCCAGCAGGTCCAGGCTGTGAGCGAAATGTTCCCGGTACCTCCCAATAAGAGGGAATTTGGTTATCTTGTCGACGGTGAGGCTCGCATTGTAGCAAGTCATCTCTGGCCTCTGAGGTGAGGAATACAGGAGTCGGGGCCGGAAAGACAGTGTCGAGGGCGCATGCAACGCCGTCAAGAACTGTCATGAAGTCAACGAGAGTTGCATCCGCTGGGCAAACGATCTGCCCTACATGGTCTTGTTGATGATTATCTCTCGACGGCGCGCCCATTGGCGGACACGTCGGCGGTTGGCCAGCCACTCAAAATTTCCCTTCGCTCTGCGAATTCGGGCGTCAGCTGCCCGCTCGTGCAGTCATACGATGCGTTGCATCGACCGATGCGAGCCAATGGGTGCCATTTCTGTGCCTCCAGCACCAGGCCATCACCCGCCGTCAGGACACTCGGCTGCTATTCGAGAAGGGGCCTTTGAGCCCCTCACCTTCCAAATGAATCGCCGAACTGCAAAGTGTCTCAGAGCACCGTGTGCGACCGCCACTGCGGCGTCGGGATCATGTCTGTGTCGCCAAAGAAGATGGGAGCGAAATGTGATATATTCTCATGGCGAAAAGCACTGTACAACATAAAAGATCATCCCATCATTAATTGATCCCGCAACCCAGCATATCCAAGAAATAAAAAGGTTCAGATCGCCTGGCGAAGACGCCGCGGTATTCGGATTAAATGATGCAGAAATCGCAAGGAAGGCAGCACGGAATGCAGAAGCAGAACCGGCCGGGACAGCATCCGCCGCGGTCGCCACCACGGAGGGTGAGTTCGGTTTCGGGATGCGGCCTTTGCGGGTCTTTCTGCGGCGTCAGCGTGGGCATATAATAGATTTGTGGAGCACTGGTAGATCCGCGCGGTAGCCCGGTATTACATACCCATCGGCTGGAACGCTGGCGGCTGCGTCATCTGCAGCGCCCGAAGCTGGACGGGCTCTGGCTGTTGGGGGTGCTTGGCGGCTTGGTCGCGAAGCGGCTGCTGCTGGGAGGGAGACATTTTGGAAAGATATTTGATGAGCTAATGATGAAGGGGATTGTTTCTGGCAGGAAGAGGAAGAGGAAAGGGGGAAGACTGGGACGGGAGGATTTGATCGACGACTTAATTAATAGGCTATGCAAGAGCCACGAAGCGAGTAAGCAGCCCGCGCCCCCCCCCACTCACAGGCCTAGGAAGGCCTGTTTTTTGATCCATGCAAGGTCCGGCGATGCTGAAGGGGAGAGCGTTAAAGACTTGGTTCAGTTACGTCATTACCTGACGATCTTAACCCTAACCCTGCTCCAACAACCGTACCCCGGGCATTCGCGCTTTCGAAGCTCTCATCCTCGTGCACCCACGCTAGGTAATAGGACGGAGTTCCATTCGGAGCTAGTAGGGCGAAATCTCAATCGGCACCCCGGCTGGCCTGGCCGCATTTGACAGAACAAATTCCTGCGTTTCCCAACAGGCTATCATGATGTAATGAGGGCCCCTCAGGTACAATATAAATCCGCCTCTCATGGTGCGCATGATGACTTCTATATTTCATCGTGCAAATCTGGCCTCTTAAATCGTGAATAATGCCTCCTACTAAAGATTCAGGCTTTCCTATTTTAGTCCAAGATGTATCAGGGTTTCTCACAGACATGTTAACTGTAGAACTACTAGACTACTAAACCACCATAAAAGGCTTACACTTCTCCTCGTCAAAAGCCTCCCCTTGCATAATCCCACAGACGTAGCAGTCTCCCACGAGCTGCTCATACCCTCTGTTTGCAGGTCGAAAAGCCAGAGGTGTGCGCGAGCCGCGGACCAAAAATATCCGATCTCCGGGTTGCATCTGTGGCGGGCCGAGACCTAGTGGAAAATGACTGTCAGTTCTTTCCCTTTGAAGGTTAGTTCGGGCAGGGAAATTTGTCAAGCATGAGTACTCTTCCCCGGGACATCAGCGCCGCCATGAAAGATACAAGGGGGCAGTGTCAAAAGAGGGTGATTTGGCATACCCATGTAACCCTCCTTCGTCACAAACAGTCTTCTGTACAGCGACCGTAAGCGTACGTAGAAGGTCTGATAAGATTGGTCCTGCTGGGTCTTCTCCGCCGTGGTAAGTCGGGTCATCGTGTCTCCTGTATACATAAAATTGAATGTCAGAGGCCAAGTGTCTTCGATTTTCTTCCCTATCCGAGCGAGCCAATGGAGGCCTCTTGAGCCTAAGAGCCGCAGCACCACACCGCCCAGGAGAACTTCAACCCTGTGCCTTTTGTATTCGCCGATATATTGCCGCTTGAAGACCTGGGATGGGAAAGAAAGAAGCTGGAACGCGGTGGCGCCGAGCTTTACCATGTCGTCGGGGATGTCGTCGAGGTAGATGGTTTTTATGAAGGCTTCGAACATGCCTTGGCCATCTGGGTACTTGCGTCCAGGCTCGAGGCTACCTGACTGCCGAATCCAACTCACGAGCAAGGCCGCTGTCTGGGGAATCAGCGCAGCTACCGAGATGGCGGTGCTTTCTTTCCTGAAGGGCGCGTCGGCGAGATCTCCGACCTTGACGACTTCGTCGAAGCAAAAGCCATTCAGCTGTACTTGGTCGCCCCCGAATATGGCGGGACAGGAGCTGGAGGCGGCAGAAGAGTTGCCTGCGGCCTTGAAATCGTAGCGATAGGCGCCGTCGATGGTTTTGTAGCTCAGCGCGCTGGTGAGACCGTGTGTGGACCAGTCTGGTACCCAAGACGGCAGCTCGTCATTCGTGCCCATGACCCTGTGTCCTACCATACTGAGGACGTCCAGATTTTTCGCATGCTGGATAATTTTCATGGCGGCATCCACATAGACCTCCTTCACCGAAGAGAGATAATTGGGAACGATCCCATACGCCCTATCTCCGGCTAGCTCCTCGTGCATCCCCAGGAAGGCATAGATCTTATCTCGTGGTTCAGCGGCCTGCGCAAAACGATGGTTCTCAAGGAATGCAAGGAGGTTGAGGCTGGTCGAGGCGGCCCTCGCTTTGTGATAGGAGAGAATGAGCTCGACCACCTGGGCAAGCGCGCTCATGGTTGGGATGATGTCGACCCGCACGATAAACATCTCGCGAGGTAGGGCGAGGAAGCCAATGCAGAATTCAATCCATGGGAGCGAAGTGTTGTTGGAGTGGAGGTATGCCTCTCGGGATAAAACAACCTCTTGTATGATCCAGGTTCTGCTGAACCAAGGCATTTGGATGAGATACTTGACAGATCTCCAGGCGTCGTCGGCGGGATCGGGCAGGCCGGATGCCTTCCTAAGCCGTGTGTCGGAGAAGAGGAGGTAGCCGAAGTCCAGGTCCCAGCCAAACCTCACGCACAGGCGATAGATACTTCTGAGGATATCTAGTGCTTCTGTGATCGGCTGGCTGGGCGTGTCGTTCCCCAGCCATATCCGGACGGCCGAGGCGCCACGGTAGATGCGACCCATGAGGGGAACTTGGTGTCCCTTTTCTGCCAGATCTTCCTGGTTGATGCACAGGGCGTCCACCCAGAGAAGTCGTGGCGACTCCGGCAGCCGAAATGCCCTGAGCGCGTCGGCGAGGTTGGACACGATTGATACCGCTAAACCGTTACAGTACAGCGTCTCTTTGGGGTTGGGTTCACCCCAGCGGTATGACAGTGCGTCGTATTCAACTCCTGGACTGGCAAGTGGGACATGCACCAGCTCGCATCGTAGCGGCGCTGCACCCTTTCCTGGGAAAAGTCGAAGGATGCGAATTTCATCATTGATCTTAGCACCGTCGGCTGCCAGTGGCGCATATACCAATTTGGACGTGCTTTCGTATGTGGCGCACGAGGATGGTGGTGTTGTTGGTGTCTTGTCTGAGTCCGGTTGTACGGCGGCGGCCCCCTGGGGTGGAGGGTCTGGGGGGTTTACTGTGACCCGAAAAGAGCGCTGTCTCCTTTCGTCGGGACCGGGGCCGAGAGATTCCGTGTCCGCCCAGGGAGGCACTTCGGTCGGCGCCTCGAGCGGTAATTGAATGCCGCCATCGGTTCGTCTAACTTGATTGATGGCGTACAATAGGTCTAGCATAGCTCTGGCTGTCGTTTCTGACTCTGTTGGTAAGGTGGTGACCGAAGTGCAAGACCGGGTGAAATTGCGGGAGGAAAACGTCAAATGGGTCACCTGACACCCGGTGTTAGAGCGCGTCGCGCTTTCCAGATTTTACCGCGCTGCCTTCGCGGCGGCAACTGAAACGCCGCCCCTGCATACGAAGGCTCGGGTCGAAAGAACATGCTGCCCAGCCAGTGCGCAAGGTGCCTTCTTACTGTTAATGAGGCAGCTCATGGTTTTTCATTCAACGTCGCTTTACTTCGGCCATCTCCAATTCTCGCCAAGCACTCGTTCGTCCCACATCACCGGAGTTGTTCCCAATGCCAGACCGCCACCACAGGCCGCACGGGCTTAGCGGCCAAACTGCGACACATTTCTCAACAAATGGGATAATAGGATAGTGGTCAGTACTTCTCGTTGTGGACTTGCGTCACAGCGATCTCAAACCGAGCGGAAGAGGGTGCGACACAGAACAGACCGGTTTTTTGTCACAGATTGCACTACCCGCCGAAATTTACAACATTAAGTCCAGGACCCAGGTTAACCTCGATTCCTGGTTATCCCAATGCTTAGCGTTAGTGGTTTAGTGGTAAAATCCATCGTTGCCATCGATGGGCCTCGCGTTCGATTCGCTGCTGACGCAACAGGACAGGTGTGGGACCCAACCGTGGGCGAAGAAGAACCAAAGAACCATACACCACGAGTTTCGGTTGACTGCTTTCACGGCTGCATGAAGGTTGTAGCCCGAAAAAAACGGGATTAGGGCTGGCGCCTCCCAATGCAGTATATCCTGGCAAATATATGCGAAGGTGATTGCAGGTTCAGGGGCGCAGGGTGCAAGGCGGTGTCGCGCTAATCAACTACCCATGATTTTGTGCCAGAAGGAGACGAAAGAGACCGTGCGGGCCACCCCTGTTGTAAGACGGCAACACCAAATCGCCGCCATATAATTACCTAGCAGTATGGTATGCAACGACCGCCCAGCAATATTCCTCAAGTGCCGGATCTCATACCTACCTTCAAAGAACAGGCAGAGATGTCTCTCGGCGCCTTGACAACGACTTTTACTCCGGCGTCAACATGCGTCCAGTCGTTCAGCCACCTTTACATCAATCAAACCCGGACTCTTACAGGACCGGCCATTGCTGGACCTCTCAGCGCAGGCGACTGCTTCCCAGACAATTATGATATCCATATCGCCGACCGCTACTACTCCCCGGGCGTATGTCCGGTGGGTTATACACCGGCCTGCAGCTCTAGCAACACCATCGACGGCACTCTAACCGAAACCGTCGTCACCTGCTGTCCATCGTGGGTTAACACCAAGCATGGAACCTGCACTGCAAGAACAATGCTAACTCGCCCGGGTAGACTCATGAGCTGCGTAACCCCACAGTGGAGCTGGGAGTCAACGCTGCCCTGCTCCCGCATTCTCGAGGATGCGAACCAGATGACCGAGCTGACATACCTTAACCCCAAAAACGGCCGGCTGAGCATGCTCGTGCCCTGGACGCCCCTGTGGTACTACGGCCTTGGCATTCAGATTCGCCTTCAATCCACCAATGCCGAGGCCGAGCCGGGACCCACTGGACCAACTAACATTGGCAACTCGGGTGGAGGCAACCAGGGGCTCAGCTCCGGTGCTGTTGCCGGCATCGCCATCGGTGTGACTTTGCTCGTGCTCTTGGTGATAGGCGGGGCTGTTGGAGTCTGCGTTTTTCAGCGCAGAGCCCGCAAGCGCCAACAAGCACTCGCATCACCGCCGCCTTACAGCACCGCTCCCTACGAAACGGACGGGCAGGGTCTCCCCTCCTCGGCCGTGTACAAGACCGAAATCGTAGGACACCAGCGCCCAGCCGAGCTGTATCCTCTGCACCACGGGGCCGCGTACGGGAGCCAGGTGCATCTTGCGCCGCAGGAGCTCGAGCAACCAACCAAGATTTACGAGGCCGGAAACGGTATGAACACGCCACATGGTGCACCTACGTGGTCGCCACCACCGGCTCATCAGGCGTATGAGCTGAGCCCGCACCCGCAAAACTTCGCACCGCCAACGCCAGTTTATCACGGCGGCCTGGAACAGCAGCGGCAGCAGCAGACCCATATGATGGGCCAGGGCTGGGCGGCACCCCATTCTCCGGGAACATGGGACTCGAGCTGGGCGAGGTGATGATGGTTGTCATTGTAATGCTCATTTTCTTGCATGAGGTTCTGAGGAACAAGGGTCTAATGGTGACAAATTCGAGGGATTAGTAATATCGCAGGAGAAAATCCAGGCCGCGCTTTCCATAGAATCCAGATTTGTACGTGCGTCCGGCATATGAGCGCCCGCTGTTCCCCGTTGGAAGTCACATCATGATTCCTTAGAGCCGCCATTGCTTGGCTGTCTTGGCAGTTGTACCAACCAACAGGGCAACTTGGGGACGCTGAGTCAAGACCAGTTGGGTTGAGAATGCTTCTCCGTCCTGTGCAGCCAGGACTCCGCTCGCCTTTGTAGGATGTTGATAGATGCAGACGGCAGATAGTCCCCGGGCCGGATACCGGTAGCAGTATAGTATCACAATAAAGGTGTTCTACCAAAAGCTGTAAAGAAAATGCAATAAAGATTGTTGTCACAAATTACCACTGCATTAGAAAGCGCGAAACGTTCATTACTCTAACAAGTAGTAATTGCTACCCTAACATCAACCACCATCGATGCTGATAATCACGTAATTCCGTCAACTTTGATCAGCCCAGATCAATCCCGCCTCAGCTCCAGCTAATATCTGCCCCCTGGGGAGCTAGCCTTGATGTGAAGGGGCATTTGAAGCCGAAGAGCCAAAAAATAAATAAAACAATAGTCTCGTGTAATGACAAGGTCGTCAGTTCAATTCTGGCAGCGGGCATTTCTTTTTGCTGGTCTCTAGGTCATTTGAAGTCGTGGGAGAAACCGCCAAATGTCTCATAGCGTTGGATCGTGAAAGCGTGGCGCTTCCCAGTTCTTTTTTACCGCGCGCCTGGCTCTGCTGAGCACGCTAACACTGTGCGGCCGTAACTGAAACAACACCCCCAACAGCCTCAATTCAAGCCATATCGCATGCTGCGTGTCGCAGGGGCTACTTTTTACTTCATGTTATCCATGGGTAGGCTTGCGCAAATTGCAATTCGTCCTGGCAGAGGCGTCTATATTGACTTTTTGACATCTGAGTGCTCAAGGGGGTCATGCCACAATGACGGACGGTTCTGACTCAATCTCGTTGCATTGATGGTGGTCATTGGTGATGGTAATATAGAAACTGCGGTATGAAGCTCTTTGGGATGCGCTCTTGAGATCATAGGAGTTCAGCGGACTTGAGGAGGAGACAGAATAAAAAAGGACTCATCGCCAAGGGGATGGATGGTTGCTAAGGACCAGAAACTGCCCGGCCTAGTCAACGGCTATGTATTATTGGCCGTCAGTTAGACGCGGCCATTGTTACCAAGACCCATGCTCAGCCACTACTTAGCGCTTATTGTTGGTAGCAAGACGAAAAGTGCCTAGTGACAAGGAATCGCAACAGTGGCCAACAGCACTTTCACCAGGCCCGAGAAGATGTGTCCTGAAGCGCCGACCGGAATTCTGGCGCTCCGGAAGTCGATGATGATGAGAGCTTGTCCGCGAATGAGTAGGAGGGGGTGATGGGTTGTTCGAAACTTGGGTTGCTTGGTATCAACCGGGACAGACAGCGTCGACTTGGGGTCATGTTGAAATCTTCCCTGACGATGTACCTATATAAGGGCTGCTTGCAGCTACCATGACTCATCGACTAACATGCATCAAGTCTTCAACCCTCTTCTCGTCAGCAACATCAAGAAAGACCTCGCACCACCAAAAACACCAAATTAGACGTCGAACAGCAACTCCTAAACGTCACACTACACCTAGACAACTCGCACACCATCATCTTTCACACGACTCGGGGAACTGCCGTCAGACCCCCTTTTTCACTACCCGCTTTCAGACCACCAATTCTCTTGAAAATGCCTGAGGAGACGACGCAGCCGCCACCAAACCCTCCAATGGGTATGTATCAGCTCACACGGGAGCACCAGTGCTCCATAAACCTCAGAGTACAATCTAACACAGCAAACAGACCCAAACCCGCCTCCCGAGACCGACATCCGTGGTGGCCGTGGCGGGGTGTGTCCTGGCAAGGCCTGTGGTTGCGTTCCATGCTGCCTGCGATGCGATCTCTGCATTGTGTAATAAGAGTAGATATGGTGGTTTGGGCTTCTAGATTTAACTTATCTTACTCCACGTGCTGGTTCGCTGGAGTCTACGGAGAATTGTGTTGGGGTTTACGAACGGATTTGCGGGATCAAAGGATGAGACAAGTCTTCACAATGCTGTACATTACTACGATAACAATGGGTATATTGTTTTGCTCTCGTCTTTCGCCGCGGCATTCGCATTGTGACGTTACATGGGGTGCATCTCCAAACTTTTCGCTCGAGTTCTTGAACATCAATAAGGAAGCCTCTCTAAGGGCCCAGATCTCTAAGGTGGTTTGCGACTTTATGAGCATGATGGGCAGATACCACATGCCAAGCCTTGTGTACTGTATTTACTATTGCAGGATGTCACCATGTGTCTTGGGGGCTACAAGGGTGTGTAAATGACAAGCTGTTTTGTGTTGACGAAGACGGAAAGCAGGGAATCAAACTACAACGCCAAAATCTGGACGTCTTCCAAAACCGGGCCAGCACACGCCACAAGAGTAGTCAATCAAAGGAGCCATGGGAATCGCAAAACGGGCGGCTGCCGAGATGACCGCCCCGCAATGCCAGGAACTCTGGGGAACGGCTGTGGCGCGCGCAATTTAAATACCCGGATGCGGAGCCTACCGCGCGAACTCAACTCCCGGCATCCAATCACCCGCCCGCCATTACCATTTTCCGCTTCGGAGACATGATGCCGTAAAGTGCTCGATCTAAATGTCCCAGCTTCTTCATCATGCATCCGAAAGCGACCGTAACATGCGCCTCACAGAGTGCCATTTCGCGGGGTGCCCCTTTTCGTTAAAAGGGGCATACCACCAACCTCTCGTTCTCTCGCTGCTTGCATTTCCAGATCGTCAGCAATACCCATTCACTTGGAATCCGTTACCATGAAGTCCTTCACATCACTGCTCATGGCAGCATTGCCATGTAAGTCACCCACCACAAACATCTCCATCCGCTCCAATGACCCGCAGCACTAACACTCCCCAGTACTCACCCCCATCCTCGCCCAAGATGCAGCAGTCCCCTACACCGACGCCCCCTCCGGCATCAGCCTCAACACCTGGCCCCGCGGCGACGTAACCTGGGGCATAGCCCTTCCGCCCAAATCCCTCTCTTCAGACGCCACCGAATTCCTCGGCCTCCTCACGTGCCAAGGCACCGGATACTGCGGCATCTCCCTCGGCGGCGGCATGACCAGCTCACTTCTGCTGCTTGCCTACCCCAGTGGCAATAAAGTCCTGACTTCCTTCCGCTGGGCAACCGACTACGCGCCTCCGGCGGTTTACACCGGGGATGCAAAGCTCACGCAGGTCTCTTCGACCGTTAATTCGACGCATTACTCCGTCCTCTTCCGCTGCCAGAACTGCCTGTCCTGGAGCCAAGGCGGGGAGACCGGCGCGGCACCTACCAGCGTAGGATTCCTCGTTCTAGGCTGGGCGCACTCGAACACTGCGCCGTCCAACGGTGCGTGTGCGGACACGGCGAGGGTGGGGATCCACTCGTCGCAGGGCATGTTCGGCGCGGAGGTCACTGAGGATATGGAGAAGCCTTTGTATAGCGAGTGGGCGGCCAAGGCGACGGATTCGAGCGGGTCGGGGATTTGTGGAACGCTGCCGGTGGTGACGACGTCGGCGGTGATGTTGCCAAGCCCGACGAGTGTGCCGGTGACGCCGGTGGGGTGTGGACGGAGGAGAAGGGCGTTACCTAGGTAGTGTTGTTGTTTCTACTACATAAAAATATTATCGCCTTTGATTCAACGAAGTGTACCATAATGCATGCGATGTCACCATTGGGGGAGCTACATCGATGCCCGAATTATGCCAGCCAACCTAGCTACATCTTGTCCCACCAACACTCCTACAAACTCTCTCTTACCTCTTCTATTGCTTAATCCTGAAGTCACCAACCTTCCAGTATCGCCCCCATTATTCGGACACCAAGCTGTGCAATCATAACCACCTCCCTAAAATAACTTCTGGCGATGCATCACGGCCGGGCCAAAGTTTCACCGTCTGACATGAATGATGTAACCCGGGATTTCTCACCGTCAATATAAAACAAGCACAAGATGACTCTACCTACTTTACCTTACCTAGGTTTCAAAGTTCGGTCCATATCCTCTTCACCACATCCAACCTGTTAACAGCACCTACTTCATTCCCCGAAAATACATCCAGCCCCTACCATGGACGCCGCCGCAGCATACGACCTCGGCCCCCTCCCCTCAAAAATCACTGGGGGCTGCCTCTGCGGAAGCCTCAAATACGAAGCCCACTTCCCCTCAAACCACGACTTCAAAGATAATGTCCGTCTCCCCTCCCCTCCTCCCCCACTTTAGTTCCTTTATTTACT